>Ga0208362_1000016_pt1 | contig 58566 bp, 53 predicted proteins | sample LakMenEpi13Oct10_FD_150693 | JGI IMG/M metagenome (GOLD analysis project Ga0208362, IMG submission 150693) | Freshwater microbial communities from Lake Mendota, WI - 13OCT2010 deep hole epilimnion (SPAdes) | ecosystem: Environmental > Aquatic > Freshwater > Lake > Epilimnion/Euphotic zone ... | reverse complement strand
TCAATCAAGGTTGGGTGCTTGAAACAGATAAAAAAGAAGAACAATCATATGGTAATATTTTGATGCAGTCTTATGAGAAGTTGAATTATGAGAAGTTGAAAGAATTGAAAGAAGAAGCTGCGGCCAAGATGTTGGATGCATACGGACTCCCCCCGATGCAGCAACAAAAAGAATATGTTGATGCATATTCTATGGCGGCACCAGTGCCATATGACAATCAAGGCTTCATAGCACAAACAGTTGATAATATCCTACAGATAAAATGAAACACTTTTCTGGCTATGGAGCATATCTGTTATTCTTAGCCTTGCGAACTCATTTCACTAAGGCTAAGTATGACTTCTTTCAGATGAACGGCAAACTCCGTGCAAACAAGGAGTCGTATCTAAAGCGTAACGATAAGGCGTTCTTTGAAAAGTTGGCGAAACTATATAATGCCGAAGAACTAAAAAACTTCTACGTTGCAAATCTTTTAGATGATCGGCATTATATAACCGATATGTTAGAGGAGGATGCTCATGGCTCATTCTATGAACTACAGAAGCGACAACAATCTCTCTCCTACATATTCAGAAATGACATGGAGAAAGTCTTTGAGCATGGCTGTAAATCTGCTTTCGCTGTTAACGATGGTGACTACCCTGCTGTTGTCAGTATGGTTATGCGTAGAGATATTACTATTGAGTCTGCGATTATTTTGAATGACTTTGTTCCATATGCTGATAAGTTTGATAAATACTTAGGAGACGATGATATCATTTGGTCCAGAATTGCTTTGAAGCTGCGGAAGTATAAACCATTCGTTAAGTATGACTCCGACAAATTCAAAGCCATATTGAAGGAGAAGATCGATGGTACCGGTAATACAGGGTAACACTTCTGATATTATGCTCCTGATTGCAGACGGCTATTACAGTCAGATGTTTAATGAAGAAGGAAGAATAGTCCTATTGAATCAGGACTCACAATCACTATATCTACCCACACAAGAGGTAGAATACTTCCTGGAGGTATTATGGGCATATGAACTACTCGGACAAGACTAAACGACAAAAGAGATTTCAACAAAAAGAACGCCATATCGAACGCCAGTTTGATATTGCTAAATCTAACCATCACGGTTACTATAACGACAACAACAAACACAAGTTGCACAAGAAACATGCCATGAACTGTGGTGTTCCTGGTTGTCTTATGTGTGCTAATCCTCGCCGCACATGGGGTGAGAGAACACTACAAGAAGTAAAGTTTGAGTGTCAGGCTATTGAAGATGTGAGAAAGGATCCTATCTCTAGACAAGAATGGGAAGACTTGAATGATCCTGACATTGATTGGAATGGTAACTAAATAATAAAAACAGTTAAGGAGAAAGGTATATGACGAGAGAAGAACTTATTGAATCAATGGAAATCATAATCAAGAAACATACTCCTGAGGACGCTGCCGAGTATATTCATCGTCTGTGGATGAACCATAACGACTATGAAATTCACAAGGGTACTGTCCGTCATATTACTAAGGGTCTTGATATCTCTAAAAAAGTACCTAAAGATACCTAACTATATACTTGACAGGGGCTTCGGCCCCTGTTATAATACTACTATTGTTATGATGATGTGGATAATACGACTATACAACGTTATACGGAGAAAATACAATGAACTTTTCAAACCTCAAGAAACAATCCAAGGACTTTTCTACCCTACTCAAGAAGGTAGATGACCTCAACAAACCCACCTACGATAAAGACGACACTACCAATAACTACTGGAAGCCAACACAGGACAAGGCAGGTAATGCTCTTGCTGTTATTCGCTTTCTACCTGGTCCTGCCGTTGATGGTGACGATGCTCTACCATGGGCCCAGTATTGGGATCATGGCTTTCAGAACAAGATCACCGGTAAGTGGTATATTGAGAACTCTCTGACTACAATCGGTCAGAAGGATCCTGTTTCTGAATATAACTCCACCTTGTGGAATACTTCGGGTGATGACAACTCACCAGAACGCAAGCAGGCTCGTGATCAGAAGCGCCGTCTGCATTATGTTTCTAATATCTATGTTGTGAATGATCCTAAGAATCCTGAGAATGAAGGCAAGGTCTTCCTATTCAAGTATGGTAAGAAAATCTTTGATAAGATTACAAAGATGATGAACCCAGACCTTGACTCGGAAAAGAAAGTCAATCCATTTGATCTATGGGAAGGTGCTAACTTCAAGTTAAAGATGACCCGTCAGTCTGGTTTTCCAAACTACGATGAATCAACATTCTTGACACCAGGTCCATTGTCAGAGGATGACAGCGAACTAGAACAGATTTGGAAGAGTGAGTTTTCTCTTGCTGAGATTACCGATCCAAAGAACTTTAAGACATATGACCAGTTGAAGGCTCGTCTTGAGGATGTTCTCGGTCTATCTGCCGGCGCCACCTCTAGCAGAACCTCACATACTGAGGAAATGCTAGAACGCAATCTTGCTAAGGCTCGTGCTGATGAAACACCATTCACTGACTCCAAGCCAGTTGCTAAGAAGGCTGCTGCGCCTGTAGTAGAGGATGATGAAGATGAAGATTTGGCGGAGTTTCGCCGTCTGATTGCTGACTAATATGATCGGGGAGCAGAAATGCTCCCCTTTCTTTTATCTTGCGTTACCGTAACTAAAGTGATTTTGTCCTACCTCACCTGGTGTTGATTCACCATTCACATTGAACATTGCACGTTGAAACGATGGTGTATTCATTGGCTGGGCTATCTGCTTCATTGCATGATCAGGATTGAAGCCCTGTGTAGGTGGTGCCTGCATTGATGCCTGGCGTGCCATTACCGGAGTGCTTTGTTGTTGAGCAATAGCAGCCATTTCATTTCTCATAGCGCCCATTTGTGCTGCTGACATATCAGGTGCAGGTCCAGGTGCTGGCATTGCTCCTGCTGTTCCTTTAATAGGTGGTAATGTGGCCGCTTGAACACTAGAGCCTGGCATAACAGTAGCAGACATATTCTTACCTTCACCAAAAGCATTGAGCGAAGGCATAGGTGCAGTTGTTGATGCTGTTGCTGGAGTTGCTCTTACTCCAGGTGTGGTTGCTAGAGGTGATGCTGCCGCTGCTGCTCCTTGCGAACCAATAGGTGCTAACTTAGCAAGCCTTTCACCGAGCGTAACCTCTCTAGCTGCCTGTGCTGTAGTGGCTGCTGGGCCAGTTGGAGGTGTAGGAACACCAGGACCGACTGTAGGTGTAGTTGCTTGTGCAGATGCTACTTGTGTTGTTGGGTAATCTCTATTATATCTACCAACATCCATAGCTAGAATGTCTTGCTTCTCTGCACCATATCTCTTAGAGAAGTTTTGTCTATTCTTCATTGTGTATTGATGTCTTGCATCATATAGAGCGGCGATTTGTTGCTCTGGTGTTCCGCCGGCAGCACCTTTAGCCATGGTAACAATTCTATTTGCTTTACCATGCTGCACTGACATACTGAATAGAGCCTCTTGCACACGAGGATCGTCTACATTGTATCCTAGCTTCTTTGCGTGTCTATAGACTGGCTCATAGTGTGTTCTAGTAATGAATGAGTGCTGTGACTTTGCAAAGCCTGTAGGATCATTCTGTGCTATTTGTTTATACACCTTATTGAACTGTGGTGTGCCTGGTGTCAAACCTGCAAAGTTATGAGCATATGGTTGAGCCTCTTTAGAACTGACATACTTAGCCATTGTTCCAGTCTTAGTAGCCAACTGATGTTCGCCATATGATATGCCGCCAGGATCTTTTCTACCAGTTGAAACTGTATGAACACCTCGCTTACCGGATTCATATTGGCGTGATAACTCACCTAAACTGCTACGATGCACGATAGGTGTTGTATCAACTGGTTCGGCTGGCTTACTGCTAGATGCTGTCTGTCTTGGTGTTACACCTAGATGGCGTCTTGTATGTCTGCCATGTGATCTATGTGTTCTTCTGGGTCCATCACCCATACCTTCACCAGATATTCTCTCGCCCATGAAAGAACCAATAAGTGGCATAATAAAGCCCATAGCAGTTGTGACAAGACCGAGAGGTGTTGCTGACTGCATACCGCCGATACCACCCATCATTCCCATCATCATGTTCATTGGGCTGCCCATTAGATTAGGCATCATACCATTAGGCTGCATTAGAGAGGCAGTCTGACCATCGACAGGACCACCACCATAATCACCACCCTGATAGACTTCGCCTGATACACCAGGCGCTGCTTCACCACCTGCACCAGGAGCGCCAGAGTTAGAGCCAATTGACTTCTTTTGTTCGGGTGTTGCTAGCCCATGTCCATACTGTAGAGCCTCTTGAGATACTTCGTCATGAACTTTACCATTAGATGAAATGAGTCCCCATGATGTTGCTTGTCCTGTGTTGCCGATCGGATAGCTATTCTTATTAACCCATCTTGTCTTAGCACCACCGGAGTTATTATACTGCTCCATCAATAGGAAGTCACCCTTTTCATTAGGTGCTGTTAGTGCTACGCCTGTGTGATATCCAGCACCCGTTCTATCTGCACCACCATTGTTATACTGTTTAGTTGCTACAACCTGACCCGCTTTGATATCACCATCAACGATAGTCCATCCTGATGATCTACCGATACTAGGATTAAATGCTTTACCTAGTGTAGCACATTGCTGGGCGTTTCTTGTATCATATAGATTATTATCTTTAGGTACGACATATCCACTCTTAACATCAAACGACATGCCACCGCCAGATTGCCCACCACTGCCTGCTAGAGGTGTAGCGCCTTGCTTTGCTCTTTCTTTATCGGTTGCTGTAGCAGTTGAATCATCGGTAATGTTTAGACCATTATAGTATTGCATACGGGCGGTTACTGCACCACCAACGTCTTGTGGTCTTTCATAATCAGATACGAGTGTATTCATACGCACAGAGGTAGGTGCATTATCGTCCGTCAATGCACTGTATGATTTACCATAATAATTTTTCATTTCCCAGATGGCTGCTTTAGTCTGTTGTGCTACAGACATGTCCTTAGGATAAGCACCAAACTGGTTTTTAATTCTCTCTGCTCTTGATGGATCCCATTGCACAATACCTTGTGACATATGCAAACGATCCCAGTGATGATCACCAGGATTCTTTAGAGACTCACCTGACATATTAGCAACAAGGATTCTAGCAGCGGAGTCTGATAGTCCTTCTGCTCTTGCTGCCTTATACGCCTCTTGCTGATTTGCTTTTAGATTGCCAGTGGCAGTTGTTGAACTATACTGCTGGCGCATATTCTCAAGCCAGCCAATCTTCTTATTCTGTTCATTTGTGGCTGCTGCCTGTCTCTCGGCAGTCTGTTTAGAGATAGCAGCACGAAAGCCGCCAATATCTGGTGTTCCTCTTTTGAAATAATCAGGGAAGAGTAATGCAATCTCGGTAGGTGTGAGTTGAGACAGTAAAGAGTTATTAACACTGACAGCTTGTCGTCTATCAGCCATACTCATTTTTCTTAGCTTGTTAAAGTTTGATTTGTTTGCCATTTACATCTTTTTTCTTAACATAGATTGGAGTTGTGCCTTCTGCTCATTCTCTAGGTCTTTCATTTTCTGCTCTTGTTCTTTTAGGAACTGTGTGAGCATTTCAATGTATATTTGTCTCTCCCACGGTATCATGCCTTCAATATCCGATAGTCCCCATTTGTGATGATGCATCAAACTAAAGTTGTTTTTAAAATGCGTCATCAAGCCTTCATAGGCCATGATTATAGAAAAAAATCAGCGAAATCTGTATACCTCACATCATGGTGAAAGCCACATTTAGGGCAGTCTGCTTCTATTCTTACAGCGAATGTTGGGAAGTTATCTACAAACTCCTCCAGCTTTCTAAAGTTTTCTTCTGTCAGTGCCTCGATGAACTCCTGCAAATCTTCTTTAGTCTGATCTCTAGCAGGATATGTTCCATCTTTATCGTAAATGAAATCGATTGACTGTATTACCATATCAATCTTTCTATCAATCTCTAAGCCACCGTCTATGCGTTTCATAGCACCGTAGCCAGGGTATTTCATTCTTACACCCTTATCACCACCTAGCTTGATATCATTAGATACATCTTCTTCTAATATCTCACAGTTATTGATATCCATTTCTGCATTGAATACCTCACCGCAAGTCTCACCATCTTCTAATACGTTATTGCATGATAGTTTAACAGCAACCTTTTCACCAATGCTCTTGGCTCTTAGTGCAATGAATAGATAATCAACATCAAAGAATGGTGCCTTATCTACGTTAAACTCACCACGCACAACACAGTTATTGACCACCTGCTTAACGGTATTAACAACTTCGTTTTGATCGTTTGACTCTAGTGCTATTAGCAGTAGCTTTTCTTCTTTAACTGAGAAAGGTCTTACTGTAATAATCTTATCACTAGAAGGAACTTTCATTTCATATGTTGGTACATCAATCTTAGGCAATGCCATAATCTAAAACTCCATATTATTGTGCTATCTTTTTAGCGATACCTTCTGAATCGCCTGGACGATCCCAATACTTATAGGCGAATGATACCTGCAATCTTAGAATGTCGGTATCTGCCCATGTTACTTGCTGAGGATTGACCATCATAGGCCATGCTTTTAATAAACGCCAGCCGTAAATGACTTCTGGTTCATATTTAATTGTTGGGTTGGCAGAAGGACTTATGCTTTGTGAGTTACGTTGTGATGCAGATGTTATACCATTACCGGGTGACCAATAGCTGCCACCTGCACTAGATACACCAGAATCTTTCTTACCAAACTCGGCATAATGAAACACCTCAATAGTTGAGTAGTAATCTTCTGGATACTTAAAGTGAAATGATGTTGGTGGGTTGATAATATCCATCCAGTCATCGAATAGCTGGCGCTCGAATGTCTTGCTTCTTACGAGAAATGATAATGTAATACCATCACCATATGTCGTATTACCTGGTGTCATTTGCTTAGGACCATAGTAACGCATTTCTGCTACCTGAAAGCCACGGCCGGGAAACTCGGCAGCGTCACATGCAAAGATCATACTCTTGCTAATATCATTGAAATAGCTTAGTCGGCTCAATAGTCCTTGTGGGTTGATTCTAACGATAAAGCGACAACTTTTAGTGACTTGATCCTGCCCATTGAGAGCAGATAGCATATCATTGATTGCTATTTGTGTGGGAGGATTATTACCTGAATATGCCATTAGTAGCCCTGTTCGATAAGTGTTTTATCTACGATCTGCATTTCAACAAATTCCATTGTCAGTCTTGAGGTGACGGCACTACCATCTTCAAAGGTACTAAACTCTGTTTCTGGATTATAATCAACATCAACTCTGACGAAAGCACCTTTTGCTACTTTCGGAATCTTTTCATTTGGTCTCCAGCCACCGCTGGCGTCTTTAATCCAGAAATCAATCTCCCATTCTGATGGGCTTTTAAATTGTAGGCTATCATAGCTGGTGATGCCTGTAATCTCTGGTGCAGCATAATATCTGAAACGATTTAGTAGTCCTGTTCCTGTTGATGTGCCATATAGCATTTCAGAGTCAGCTTGATTTTGTGGTGCAAATGTAAATGAAAAGTTATAACGTCTTAGTGAGGTTCCTCTATAGAGAACTTCGACACCAGGATTGATTTGTCGTCTAAACAAACCACCAGAAAGAGCATTAGCACCAGATATAAGATCAGAGCCAACACCGACAACGGCAGACGCAACACCTGCACCAAGTCGTGCTAGTTTAATTTCATCATATTCATGGCCCTGCTGAAAACTTAGATTGTTTGATTGTCCGCCGCCGGGCATATACAATTGAAATGAGTCGAGCATTTGTCTGCCGTTGAGCAACCCACGAGCGGCACCTGCCGCCTGAACAAACGACTGTGGTGTATATGCTGAAAACTGGACCATCGCACCATATTCTGGTGAATCCAATAAATCAGATGGAAATCTATATGAGTTAGCTGGCATTTATATCTCCAAAGACGCTACATATATTTAGCGAGGTATATTATGGCTTACGATTACAAACAAGGAATATTCAAACCCACGAAACCAGAGAAGTATAAAGGCGATGCTTCTAATATCGTATATCGATCTGGCTGGGAAAAGAGAGTTATGGACTGGTGTGACACCAATTCAAATATAGTAGCATGGTCATCAGAGGAGATTGTCATACCATATATCTCACCAGTAGATAACAGACCACACAGATACTTTGTAGATTTTTATGTTGAGGCTGTAGATGGTAAAGGTAACAAGCAGACATATCTACTAGAGGTTAAACCTAAAGGACAGACTAAAGAGCCAACACCACAAAAGAGAAAGACTAAAAGATATATCACCGAAGTTGTCACATGGGGTGTTAATCAAGCAAAGTGGAAAGCAGCCGAGGAGTTTTGTGCTGACCGTGGCTGGACTTTCAAACTAATAACAGAAGCGGATCTATTCAAAAAGTGAGATAAATACTAGTTATGGTAGACTACTCACAAAAAGACCTAACTGATTGGATTAATAATAAAGCCATGGACCTTACTAGTGGTGAGGTTCATAGAACTTTGTTAAATAGTGATAGAGGTGGTAAATCGATAGTAGGCAATCTATACTTCTTTAAGTATGATCCTAAGCACAAAGATACTCTAAACATATATGATCGTTACCCAATGGCGTTTCCGATCAAGTTATATAAAGACGGATTCTTAGGTGTTAATATGCATTACTTACCTACAGGTGAGCGTCGATTGTTTGTTCGAACCGTTAATGAGTTTAAGCAAACACTGAGAGAGGGTGATAGGTTTAAAAACAATGCAGAGTTTATCACTATGCTTGAACGAACTAAAAGAATATACAAGATTATGCCACAAGCCGTGCATCGTTACCTAAACGATCATACTAGATCAAAGTTTATTAGAATATTACCAGAAGAATATGATAAAGCAGTTCAACTAAAAATCGACGAATGGGTCATTAAGGGATAACAAATGGCAGTCAGCAGTTTCTTTGATTCGTTTCCTAAAATCAAATACGATATCAACAACACATCCACCTTTCAGGCAGGCTCTCATGAGTTGGTTACTGATATCTTCTTTCGTCTAGGTGTTATTCAGAACGCATTGAATAACATTTCATCTTACTTTGTATATGATATTGAAGATGGTGACACACCAGAACTTCTTGCAGAAAGATTTTATAACGATCCTGGTGCAGCATGGATGATCCTGCTAGCCAATAATATTGTAGATGCACAACACGAATGGCCTCTAGATTATTCTTCATTTCAACAGTTTGTTACCGACAAATACGGTTCAGTTGAACTATCCCAGACAACCGCACATCATTATGAAAAGGTCATTGAAAGACGCAATACCAGAACAGATGTGGTCAATGAAACTCGCTTTATAATCAATGAAGATATTATAACCGATGATCCTCTTTCTGTACCATACGATTATTATCAGTCACTAGCTACTGGTGGTGCATATTATAGTTCCGACACATATGATATTGGTGATGACTCGATTGAGGTAACTGTTCGTGGTGAAGAAGTCTCATGCTATGATTATGAGAATAGAAAGAACGATGATCGTCGTTCAATCAAAGTCATCAAAGCAGAATACTATGTCCAGATTATGGACGAGTTTAGATATCTAACAGGACAGAAACCTGATTATATTAGGAAGTTGTTTTAATGTCTGATAATTATTTTGATCGTGGCTTAGTCCGACTAAACGGACAACTTGGTGGTGCTGATAGCTATACGCAGGTTACCTGTAAAGAGGTATCTTGTACCGAGAGTTTATTGACACCAGGTCTGCAAACATCAGCGACATTTCAATCTCAAATCTACAAGAATGATGTATTCAAGAATTGGGATGCCATCAAGAATAAGCCCATGACGATTACTATGGAAGATGGTTATGGTAATCAAATGTCATTGCAGCAAACAGTTTATAGAATGGATGGTAGAGAGTTTCATCCAGTCAATATTTCACAGGTTGAAGAATTTACTGTTCATGCATGTGATCAATCTCTATTAGACGATGCTAAGAAACTTGTAAGCAAATATTGGAAATGCACCACACCTTCTAAGATTGTAGAGGAGGTTCTTGGCACTTGTTTAAATATTCAGAACACATATATTCAAACTGCTGAACCCGCTCGTGATTATGCAGCGGAAATGATTCACCCATTTCAAGTAATTGCACAGCAAGCCAATGTGGCACTAGATGGTGACGATCCATCTTTTGTGCATTATATGACATATTCTAATAGAGCCCAAGGTGCTAACTTTATGCAGGGCGGTTCTTATTGGCAGCCTACACATAACTTCCGTTCATTGACACATTTGGCCAGACAGGCACCAAGATATACATTCTTTCATTCTGAAACTGGCTTGGCTGGTGGTGCAGATTATAATAACGAGAAGTATAGAACACCCAACGCATTTAATCGTCCTGCTATTCAGTTTATGTTCCCATGTGACTTTGATTTACTATCTGACCTATTAAATGGTGTAGATGAACAAGGACAAAATATCAACGCAGGTTCGTTCATGAACGCTATGGATATGGCCGCTGGCTTTCTTACAGGTGGTGGCGGTGGTCGTATGCAAATGTGCGCCCCTAATGGTAACTTTAAACAGTCACTAACTAATAAAGGTTCAGCCGGTCAACAAAATGGTTGCCCATCAAATGTCGAGCAGCACCTATTAAAGCGTCAAGCTAGAATGGGTCTGTTAGAAAAAGATAAAGTTGCTCTTAGAATGATCGTAGCATGGAATCCATATATCAGCGTAGGTGATGTTATCTCTCTAACATGGAAAGATAAAGACAGAGGACAGAATTTATACGGGTCTGGTGATTATCTAGTTGCATCACTAACTCATAGAGTGCAGAAAGGTGGTTATGCTACGACTACACTCGATTGCGTATCAAATACAGTTGGACAGGGAATAGTATAATGGGAAACGCAAGCACACCTTCACATCCCCATGGTGAAATAACACCAATGGTAATTGCTGGCGGTGATAAGACCGATCCAGCGCAGCGCCGTGATGGCTCAATGAAGCTATTTGATCCTAGTCGCTGGAGTCAGCAAGATTATGATCTAAGCGATTTGTGGTTCAATGGCTTTCTACAGAACCCCACACAAATGGGACAGATGAGTACCGGCGGTGGTCTTGATCCTGGTACAATCGTATATGTATTGAAGCAGGCGGGTGAGCCTGGTGGTGTTATTCTAGGTGCAGCAAGCGGCAACCGCAAAGGATCGTCTGGCGGTTCTATCGGTGGACAGAACTTGATGGACGGCAGCATTATGCAAGAGTTGGCATCAAGAAAGATCGGTGTTAATGTTCCTCCACAGATTGAAGAAAAGACAGAACGTGGCGCCAAGATTAGAAAGATTAAAGAAAAGGGTGAGCAGCATTCATTAGATATGCTCGACGGCTTGCCTCTACACGGTGCATTGTTCCAGATGACTGGCTTTAGATTGCCAGAATTAAAAAGCATTCCTACTGCCAAGCAGAAGAATGATAAGATGATGAATAACCAGATGATGCAACAGCTACAAGGACAGGTAATGTCCATGGCGCAGATGTTTCAAGGGTTGATGAATAATGGTCGTAGCGGTACATCGGCCGCCGGTGGTATTCCTGCTTCGTCAGGTATGATGAGTACCGTTTCTAATCCTAATACAGGAACAGAAACACAAGTCGATTTATCTAAGACAGGCGCTGGTCTAGGTCCTGACGGTGTATCGTATATGGATGAAGTTCTACAGACGCTAGAACCACACATGCAGACTGCCGTTAAGTCACTTGCTAAACTAGTGCAAGGACTAGAAACAAATGACGGTGTAGAATTTCCTACAGGTGGTGCTGTTCATTATACTATCTTTATGGAGAATGCTGCTGGTCTATTAGCGCAAGCAACTACTATTGACGACCTAATGATTGGTATGCAGAGACTACAATGGGACGAGAGTTTATTCGGTCAAGATAAATTATCACCAGTTGTCTTTGAGGTAGACACCGCTCATGGTGCAGCATTTCAGTATATGTATTATGACGGACATATTGAGACTGTTTATACCAGCAATACAATGAACAGCATGAACGCATGGGCTAATACTATTACAAGCCCAACCACATCACCTGCCGTAGGTTCATCAACACCTTCTAGCAGCACAGGAACAACACCATCAAGCGGCTCTGGCTCTGGGCAGGGCCAACAAATGCAGTCAATGATGCAGCAAATGTTTGGTCAGTCTGCACAGATTATGCAAGAAATGTTCAAGCGTTTGGCACCACAGCAAGAAAAAGAAGCCAAGAAAATGCACGAGAAGCTAAATCAGTCTGCTGATGCCAAGAAGATACAATCAATCTCAAAAGATACGATTGAAGGTGGCGAACCTTTAAGCAAGCAACATTATCAGGCTGATGCTGCTGGTACAGATCAGTTCAATTTACAATTTTTGGAGTAATTAATAATGGCAAGTGGCCCAGAGTCTAAAAATACAAACCCAGGTAAAGAAACACCAGATGAATTTAATGTCTTTGGTGATGCTCGTGGTCGTAAAGGTGCTGGTGAATATCCTAATTACTGGAACTTTAAAGACCGTTCTGGTAACTCATTCGGTATGGACGCTTCTGAAGGTAATGAGTCAATTACAATTCAGCATAGAGGTGGTTCAGCGGTTCAGTTTCATCCAGATGGTTCTCTACACATTACAGCACACAACGGTAAATATGAAATAACATTCGGTGAAAATCGTATGACTATTTCTGGTGCTCAAGATATCACAGTCAAGGGTGATGCATCATTGAGAGTATATGGTGATTATAACGTCACCTGTCATAAGAACTACAATCTATCTGTTATGGGTGATATCAACATTACTGGTAAAAATATGAATAGAGCCATTCGTGGCAATATGGACACACAAGCTAAGAACGTCAATAAGAAGATCGAAGGATCTATCAGTTATCAGGCGCAAGGTGGACAGGCATATGTTTCTAAAGGTGCCACTACGGTTGCTTCACAGGGTGATAAAACATTCTTGGCTGGTGCTTCTGGATTACATGCTGCCGTTACTAACGAAGGTGATATGTCATTCTTAAACGAAAAGGGTGATATGTACCACGAAACAAAAGACGGTAAGGCAGATCAGAAGTATGCCAGCGGTGGTAAAGAAGTTAAGATTATGCACAAAGATGGTAAGACAGATCATACCGCCGACGAAGAAATCACCACAAAATCTACTAATAAAGGTATTACTACAACCGCCAAGCAAGACATTACTACTAAGTCGGAGTCAGGTGGTATTCAAATGAAAGCCGATGCTGGTTCTATTTCGGCACAAGCACAACAGAATATTGAAGTTAAGTCACAACAAGATACCCACGTTATTGCACAGGGTCATGCTGCTATTGAAGGCTCAAGTGGCACTACAGTCGGTAATGCTACCGCTACCACTAACGTTGTAGGTGGTGCATCTGGTGTTAATATTGATCCACTTGGTGGTCTATTGAACCTAGCAGGCGGCGGCGGCCAGGCCTTCGGTGGTCTTGGGCAGCTATCATTTAACTTCCTAACAGGTGATCAGGCAACTGGTATTCAAGATAGACAAGCAACTAGAGCAAATCAGCCACAGGCAGAAGCCGACGCTTCCGCTTGGATCAATGCTCTTGATAGAACGGCATAAATATAATAAACTAGAGGACCTCTATGTCAGTCAATCAGGTAAATAGACAGCCAGATTATTCAGACCTTGATTTGGATTTTTTCAGAAATCCATCAACTAATGACGTTACCCGCAAGGTGGGTGATGAGTCAATTAAACGTGCTGTTCGTAATCTAATATTGACTAACTATAATGAGCGCCCATTTCAGAGTTATATTGGTTCTGATGTTAGAAGATTACTATTTGAACCAATGACCTCTTTTACTGCTATTCAGTTACAGAAGGCCATTAAACTATGTATTGAGAACTTTGAGCCACGAGTTAAGTTACAGGCAGTTGATGTAACCGCTGATATTGATAATAACGGGTTCAATGTTCGCTTGCAGTATATTATTCTGAATAGAGACCTACCAGTAACAACAACAATATTCCTTGAAAGGATTCGTTAAGAGCCATGGCAAGTTCCAACAATATACTTAGAGTTGCGGATCTAGACTTCTTCTCTATTCGCAATAATCTAAAAGAGTATCTCCGCAGTCAGAATACTTTTCAAGATTATGACTTTGAGGGTTCTGGTATGTCTGTAATGCTAGACATTCTGGCATACAATACCTATTACAATTCATATTACTTGAATATGGCTGCTAACGAAGCCTTTCTTGATACGGCGCAGCTTAGAAAGAACATCGTATCACACGCCAAGGTGATCAACTATGTGCCTATGTCTATGCGTGGTGCAGAGGCTATGGTAAATGTTGTTGTCACACCAGGTCCCGATGAAGATCAGATCATCAATTATATTACACTAGACAAATGGACAACCTTTCTTGGTGCTGATAAGGAACAAGTTAATTACCCATTCGTTGCAATACATTCTAATACCGCATATAAGAGCAACGGTTCATTTGTGTTCAGCAATGTAGTTGTTAGACAGGGTGAGGCTGTTACAATGCAGTTCCCAGTGCTGGCTAATAACACATCAAGACGCTTTCAGATTCCATCTTCTAACGTCGATACATCAACTCTAACTATTTCAGTTCAGGAGTCTGCATCAAATACTACCACAACTGAATATGTATTAGCCGCTGACATTTCAGAAATTCAAGCTAACTCTACGGTATATTTCATCGAAGAAGATCAGGACTCATATTACACAGTTTATTTTGGTGATAACTACATCGGTAAGAGACCTTCTAATGGCTCTATCGTTATTGCAACTTATCTTGATACTGTAGGTCCTAGAGGCAACAATATTTCAAGAATTGGTCTATCTGACGCTGACGGTATCGCAGGATTCAGTAGCAATGTTAGAGTTACAGTAACAAGCGCCTCTGCTGGTGGTTCTGATAAAGAAACGGTAGAACAGGTTCGTTTCCGTTCTACTAACTATTACACCTCACAAAATCGTGCTGTTACCTCTGGTGACTATGAAGCACTCGTTACTAAAGACTTCCCTAACATTGAAGCTGTTTCTGTTTGGGGTGGTGAAGATAATGATCCTATCGTATATGGTAAAGTGTTCATGTCTCTCAAGACCAAGGGTTATTATACACTAACCAATCTAGAAAAAGAAACAATTAAAAATAGCCTTGTTGAAAATCGCAACGTTCTAACTGTTAAGCCAGATATCGTCGATCCTGAATATGCATTCGTTCTTATTCGTGGTAAGGTTAGATATAATCCTAACTTGACAACTAGAACACAAGGGCAAATTCTAAATCTAATCAAAGAAGCTATCTACAATTACGCCACACAGGAACTATACACATTCAAATCAACTTTTAAGTTGTCTAAGATGCAGTATTATATTGAACAGTCAGAAGCATCTATTACATCTTCTGATATCGATATCTTCCTACAACGCCGTGTCAAGATGGAGATTGGCGGAACTAATACATATGTTATTAGCTTTAACACACCGCTTCGTAAGGGTGACTATGCGTTCAAGCTAAACACATATCCAACTCTTAAAGTAAAAGACTCCGCAGCTATTCAGCGTGACGTATTCATTGAAGAAACTCCAGAGTCCTATACTGGTATTGATTCGGTATCAATTCTAAATCCTGGTGTTAATTATACTAGCAAACCAACACTAACAATTACTGGTGACGGTTCTGGTGGTGAAGTTGAGCCAGTCATCGTCAATGGTCGTTTCGTTTCTGTCCGAGTTATAAACCCTGGTATTAATTACACCAGAGCGTTCGTTGAGATTACCGACAGTCAGGGTTCTGGCGCAGTTCTAGCAGTTAACCTAAGATCAACAACAGGAACACTAAGAACATATTACTATAAGCCAAACGGTGAAAAGGTTATCGTTAATGCAGCAGCAGGCACTATTGATTATCTAACTGGTAAAATTATTCTAGATACATTGACACCTATTTCAATGCCAGCAAACGATTTCTATGATCAAGACGTTCTTACAATTAACGTTGTTCCTGAACAGGGCGTTATTGTTCCTCTGAGAAATCGTATTCTCGCTATTGACACTAACAACATACAGGCAATTCAGCTAGACATGGTAGCCGAAACAGCATGACCGATAAAATCGATAACAAAACATCTATACTAGTTAAGTCACAGGTACCTGATTTCGTCAGAGCCGACCATGAGTTGTTTGTTCAATTCATGGAGCATTATTATAAGTTCTTAGAACAAGACGGACAGCTACAGTATGTCACTAAAAACTTTCCTCGCTTTCTTGATATTGATGAAATCAAGATGGATATCGATCATGATATACAAGAAGGTGAAGAACATTATATTGAAGAAGAAAGTGACTATCATGCCTTCCTACAGAAGCTATACGATAATTACACAGCACTAATTCCTGACAGTATTCTAGCTGATAAGGTCGTGTTGCTAAAACATGCCAAGGAGTTTTATCGTACCCGTGGTTCAGAGAAGTCAATTCGCTTTCTTATGCGAGCCCTGTATAACCAGGATATTGATTTCTATTATCCTAAAGATGATATTCTTCGTGCGTCAGATGGTAAATGGTTCGTAGAAAGATCACTAAACGTTAAAGACTTTGCGGTCGATAATGTTGCCAACAGTTCTGCATATTCTCTGTTTATCGGTAGAACAATTCGTGGTGCTAATTCTAATTCTACTTGTACCGTTGAAACTGCCGATCAGTATTATGATAACGGTGTTCTAGTCACAGAACTTAAAGTTTCCGCAGTTGAACAGGACTTTGAAAACGGTGAAGAAATCTTCACGTTCTATGATGACAATGGCCTAGTCAAGAGACTGTCTTGTAATCTATTCTCTGGTCAGATTTACACCGTTACAGTAACAAACCCTGGCTCAGGATACGTTCAAGGTTCTGCTGTTCCTATTAGTAGTAATAGTGGTTCTGGCGGTCTTGTCGTTATCTCTAAAGTTATTAGAGCATATCTTGAAGGTAAGATCAGATCAGTTGAGGTTACTCTACCAGGTGCTGGCTTTAGAGCAAACGACGCATTGCTATTCACTAGCGGTGGTGGTCGTGACGCCGCTGCTAACATTTTCGTTGTTAATGAGGACGAGACATATCATCCTTCTAGCTATGATATTATCGGTACTAGAATTATCGATGTTGCTAATAATGTAATCGCAAACACTCTAAACGTTAATCAGAGTGAAGCCTATACCAATATGGCTAACATCTATGTCAATACATCAAATCTCATTATCTCGACAGGTATCGGTCCTGCAACAACTGTTAACCTAGATTATTGGGCATCTAATTCAAATGTTTATTTTGAGACTGGTGACGTTATCATGGCTAACAATGAGTTTGTTACAATTACTAGTAGTAATACAAAATCAAATATTATTACAGTATCACCAGCACTATCAGGAAATATTGGTGGTTACTCTTTCGATATCTATAAGAAGCCTAACGCCAATACAGTAGTAGCCAATTCTATGATATATTGGCAGTATGCAAACTGCGGTCCTGTTCTTTCTGTTAAGATTACAAACCCAGGTCTAGGTTATTACGAACTACCATCAGTTGACGTTCTCTCTAATACCTTTGTTCGTTCTATGGGTATTCTTGGTAGAATGGAAATTGCAAACGGTGGATTCGGCTATGTTGTCGGTGATATTCTAGAGTTCAATAACAGATATGGATATTATGGTGAAGGTGCTAATGGTGTCGTTACAATCGTCGATTCCAATGGTTCAATCCAGCAAGTATCATTTACACCTCGCACAGGTTACACAATCGGCGGTTCAGGATATATACAGTCTGCACTACCTAACGTTTCTGTTATCTCACAAAACGTCAATGCATATGGTGCGAATGTTCAAGCGGTGGCAATTATCGGTGACGGTGAATTACTTGAAGCCACATCAAATATCATTGGTGGTATTGAGCAGTTGCGTGTTCTATCTCGTGGTGCTGGATATCAACCAAACACAACTCTAAATCTTTCTACACAGGGCGACGGTCTAGCACAGGCAGATATTACAGTTATCACTGGTATCTATACATACCCAGGCCGTTATGTCAATGATGATGGTCATCTATCTGGCTATAACTTCCTACAGGATCGTGATTATTATCAGCCTTATTCATATGTCATTAAGTCTGACACATCGCTTGAGAAATACAGAAAGTCAATCAAAGAACTTTCACATCCTGCTGGTATGAAGCTATTCGGTCAGCATGTTTATAGAAGTGAAACCGAAAGATATGATATCAACGTGGCAGCCAATGTTGTTAACACATATATCACAACAGACATTGCATATCAAAATCTAATTCTAAAATTTGCTACATCAAATGGCTCAAGTTATGTTCCTACAGGAAACTTTGCATATCTAACATATGACACAAGAAGAGGAACAACAAACACCGCAGCCAATGTTGGCAACGTGATATATGATACTCAGAACATTTGGTACAATGCTGCTAATACTCAGCAATACGCCAATCTCAAAGCTAACACTTACTTTGCATCAGCTGGCTTGCGTGTAATGGGTATCTACAGTAATGGTGGTGCTATCATGTCACATGCCAATACTATGAATGTTTCAAACGTCATTTCGGTTGCTGCATGGGTAAATCAGTCAAACGTTCTAGCATATAAGACAATTCTAACAAAGAGTGATAAGTCAACCTCAGGATATGAATTGTATATGAACGGCAGCAACCCAACGATTGATATCTATCCATCGTCTGCTGATAACTCACTAGTGATCACAACAGGTCTAGCAAATAATAGCTGGCAGTTTGTTGCATTTACATATGACGGTATTAATATCCGTGGTTACTCAAACGGCGCCTTTATGTCCATGTCGACAGGAACATCAACTGGTGTCACTGACTCTACACAACAACTAATGGTTGGTCGTCGCAGCGGCACACCACCTCTACCGTTTGAAGGCAAGATTGCTTCTATTGAGATATATAATAAAGTGCTTTCAAACAACGAAATTCAAACACTATTCAATAGAGACCGCCGTAGATACGGCTTATAAATATTATCTAAAGAGAGAGAATAATGGCTTCAGTTCGTTCTAAAGATTTTGGCATTTATGTTGCTAAACAGTTTCGTGAATCGGTTTCAGAACCATCAGGCGCTAATCTATATCTGACATTTGGTAGAGTGCAGCCATGGACAAACGATATCAGCCCACCACAAGCTAATACTTCCGAAGCTAGTGTTTATGAAGTATGGGATAATATGGTTGGTGGAAAGAGACTAACATCAAACGACATGAGACATGTTGTTCCTAGATTTGATTGGTCGAACAATACCGTTTATGTTGCTTACGATCATCTTACGGATTCTAGATCATTAAAGAATCCAAACACAGCCTTCTATGTTCTCACTGATGATTTCAATGTTTATAAGTGCATTGCAAACAATTATGGTGCTGCTTCTACAGCTAAACCATCATCAACAAATCCAGCAGGTGTGTTCCAGACACCAGACAAGTATATCTGGAAGTATATGTATAGCTTGAGTGCAGAAGATCAGCAAAGATTTTTGACTAGTTCTTTCATGCCTATTAAAACTCTAGCTACTGACGATAACACTCTACAGTGGCAAGTTCAAGATGGTGCTGTTGATGGTGCTATTAATAGCATTATTCTCACCAACAGAGGTTCGGGATATACTTCAAATCAGATTTCAGTAAATATTGCTGGTGATGGTTTGTTCGCCAATGCATTCGCTACACGCAATACAACCACTTCACAAATTGACTCTATTACCATTGACAATAAAGGTGCTAGATATACCTTAGCAAATGTAACTATTAGTTCATCTGTCGGATCCGGTGCTAATGCAAGAGTAATTATTAACCCACCAGGCGGCCATGGATCAGATCCTCTATATGAACTAGGCGGATCATATCTAATGATTGATACTCTTATCAAAAACCAAGAAGGTGGTGTTCTATCTGTAGAAAATGATTACAGACAGATTGCTATCATTGAAGATCCACGTAACTTCGATGAGACAAAAGTTATGTCTAATGCTGCCGTATCACAGTTGACAGTAATTACAATGGCCGAATCAGCCGTTACTACAAACTACTATGAAGATGAATGGGTATATCAGGGTTCTAGCCTAGCCAATTCTACATTCAGAGGCATTGTGGCTGCTTGGGATTACTCTAACGTTACAATCAAACTTACTAATGTAAGAGGCGTTCCTACATCCGATTTGCTAATCGGTGCAACATCAACCACATCACGTTACGTTAACTCGGTTCTAAATCCTGAAATGCTACCATACTCAGGAAAACTATTATATATAGATAATATAGTACCAATCGAACGTTCAATTGACCAGAACGAAGAATACAAAATCCTACTAAGTTTCTAAGGGAAAGAATAGAAAATGGCAAATACTGCTAACACAACTGCGCTAACCACAGACTTTAACGTTACACCTTATTATGACGATTATGATGCTAATAAGGGTTTCTATCGAATCCTATTCAAGCCAGGCTATGCAGTCCAGGCTAGAGAACTAACACAGATTCAGACTTCCCTACAGGAACAAATTCAGCGTTTTGGTCGCAATATCTTCAAAGATGGTACAATCGTTCTCCCTGGCGCATTCTACCTAGAAACTAACGATGGTCTAAATGCTGGTCGTGCTATTCGTTACGTTAAGATCAATGATACGGATTCAACTGGTAACACTGTTAGTGTGTCAGAATGGAACACTCTAATTGAACAAGGCAAAGCAAATGGTAATACTCGCCTTGAGATTACTGGCGTTACATCGAACATTACAGCACAACTTATTCAGACACTAGACGGTGTTCAGTCATCCGCAAACTCTAAAACACTATACGTTGCTTATACATCAGCTTCACCAACTAATCCTACTCAAAAGGTATTCTTGCCAGGTGAAACACTAAGAGCAAACGTAAATGGTGCAACTTATAGTGTAGTTGTTAAGAGCACCGACGCTGTTGCAAATACTGGCGTTGGTTCACGCTTTACTATTACATCAGGTGTTCTATTCGCTAAGAACCACTTTATTGCTTTCCCAGAACAGTCAATTGTTATTGATCGTTACAACCCAAACCCAACCGCAAGAGTTGGCTTCTACATTTCAGAAGAAATTGTAACATCATCATCCGACGCATCACTACTAGATCCTGCACAGGAGGCATCAAACTTCTCTGCACCAGGTGCTGATCGTCTAAGACTAAATCCAGAACTACAGGTTGTCGGTATTGATGATACTGTAGATGTTCAGAACTTCGTAACTCTATTCACCATCGAAGCAGGACGTGTTAAGACATATCTAGCCAACACACAGTATTCATATATCAATGATGCTATGGCTAAGAGAACATACGACAACTCTGGTGACTATGTTGTTAATGGTCTTGATATCACTGTTAAAGAGCATGACAATACAGGATCTAACTATGGTCGTTACGACGATGGTAACAATAGCCTACTTTATGTTGGCGTGTCACCTGGCTCTGGCTATTGTCAGGGTTATCAAGTCGGCGCCCTATCAACTTACGATCTATCAACTGACAAGGGTTTAACTTTCTCTAACGTTAACGGCCAGTATGCCGCTGCTACAATGGGGCAGTATGTAACTGTCAATGAACTTGTAGGTGGTTGGGAACTAAACAAAGCCAAGACAGTTGAACTATACAATACTGCACAGGATAGAATTAGCACCAAGAAGTGGTCAATCGCCACACAGACTGGTTCTAAGATTGGTTCTGCTACACTACTATCATATGAATATGTAAGCGGAACACCAGGCTATGACGCAAGATATAATGTATATCTAGCCGATGTTAAGATGCTTGGCTCAAATACATTCTCAAGCGTAAGAAACATCTATGCTGCTGGCTCTGGTGTAAGTTCTCTAATGGGTGCTGATGTTATTCTTGATACATCAGGAAATGCAGTTCTTCAAAGAGTTCCAGATTCAACTCTACTCTATAGAACTGGTTCTGACTTTACCAAGACAATTCGTAGCGTTGGTGATATATCACAGACAGATACATCATTCATCTTTAATCAGACCGATGGTGTAGCTTCTACGGTTCAGGCAGCCTCAAACGGTGTATTCACTCTATCACTACCTTCTGGTATTGAAAAGTTCCCATTCGGCTCAACTACACTATCTGCTAGTGCTGCACAGGGAATCTATCTAACATTCAACCAGACATCTGGCGGTGCTAACGTTGCTGCTATTACACAGACTGGTACCGCTGCATCTGGTGCTGGTACTACACAGCTAGTTGGTCTAGGTACAAGATTCCAGAGACTAAACGTTGGTGATAAGATCCAGCTATCTGGTAATGGTAATTTCTATTACGTTACAGCAATCGCCAACAATCTATATCTAACTGTTGATTCCGCTCTACCAGCCGTTGTTTCAACAAATACCATTTCTAAGATTTATAAGTCTGGTGACTTGATCACTCTAACAGGTATTGGTTCTGATGCTGGCTCACAGCGCACAATTACCGCAACTGATACAACTCTAAGATTTGATCTTAAAGAAACATTCCCAAGCGTGTTCTATGTCACAGTATCTTACCCAATTGTAAGATCAGGCGCTCTTGAAATTGAAAAGAACCTAAACATTAGCCGTTATGTTAAGATCAATTGTGCTAACAACGTTGCTGGCATTGTAGGTCCTTATGATCTAGGCTTCTCTGATGTTTATCGTATCAGAAGCATTAGAGCCAGAACTGATGGTGTTTATCCAACATCAAACACAAACGGTTCTAATGTTATGTCATCTTTCGTGTTCAGCAATGGTCAGAAAGATACGCATTATGATCACGCAACAATTACTCCTACAGTTACACTAGACACAAACACAAGACTGCTAGTAGAGTTGGATTACTTCACACCTGATTTCACTAATCGTGGTGGTTACTTCTCTATTGACTCATACCCAATTGAAGATGATGACACTCTATTTGATCCAACTACTGATATCAGAACAGAAAATGTTCCGATCTTTAAGTCACCAATCAATGGTGCATCATATGATCTAAGAAACTGCCTAGACTTTAGACCAGTTAAGGCTGCGTCTGTAACTGGCTCCACAACTGTAGCTGGTGCTCCTGTCAACCCAGCAGTAACTACGACATTCAACTACCCTGCTACTGGTATGAAGTTCCCAGTGCCATCATCATTGATCACTTATGACTTCTATTACTATCTCGGTAGAACTGACTTGGTTGTAGTTGATAAAGACAGCAACTTCCAGATCATTAAGGGTATCCCAAGCATCAATCCACAGATGCCACAGATTTATCCTGGCTCTATGGCTCTTGCTTCTATCAATATTCAACCATACCCATCACTGTCACCACAGTATGCAGTATCTCTAGGACGTCCTGATCTAGCATGTTCAGCTAAGAGACTATCAAACCTACGCTTTACAATGCGTGATATTGGTGTATTGAAACAGCGTATCGTTAACCTAGAGTATTACACCTCACTATCTGTCCTCGAACGTTCTGCAACCAGCATGACAATCAAAGACGATGCTGGTAATGATCGCTTTAAGAATGGTATCTTTACCGATACATTCAACGATAGTTCGCTATCAAACACTGATGATCCAGAACAGCGTGTAGCATTCGATGACGAAGAAAAGTCAATTCGTCCATTGTATAAGATGGAAACAATCGCATACGACTATAAGACTGGACAGAATGTTCGTTATAGCAGCCCTGTTGTAACTCTACAATATACAGAAGTTGAATACTGGAAACAGCAAAGAGCAACCGTAGAAGTCAATGTTGAACGTCAGTCTTGGTTGTTCCTAGGCACAGTTAATCTATACCCAGATAATGATATCTGGATTGATACTACACTAATGCCAGATGAGCAGCTATCTAACAAGTCTGTTTCAATCGTCACTTACGGATCACAGGCTTCAGGATATCTAAACAATGCCTATACCACAAACAAGTATGGCTATTCTGGTAACACAGTAACCAACTTTGGTACATTTACTGCAAATGCCACATCAGGTGTTGTCGATGTTCTCAACAGCACACAATGGGCATCATGGAACAAGTGGGTCACTGGCTATAAAGTTTATCGTGGCACTGGCTCAAGCAGATCATACGTTGGTACATATTCAACATACGATCAAGCTAGAAGCGTAGCTAACTCTAATAACCCAATCGGCGGTCCTGGTGTTACAGTTGAGACTGTATATAACAACAATCGTTCTGGTACACAGTATTGGGAAGCATCAGGTGCCGACGTTGTGCAGACAGACTATAAGGTAATCGACATTCAGTCTTACCCATATATTCGTCCGCAGATGATCACCGTTCGTTGTACCGGTATGAAGCCATACACTCGCATGTGGCCATACTTTGATAACGTATCAGTTGCTAACAATGCCCGTCCTCTAACAGCAAATCAGTTTGGCTGGATCATTCAGAACGGTCAGTTTGGTCTATCACCAAACACAGTTATCGATTTGACAAAGGGAACAACAAGCGCATCTAACACCACACTACCAGCACCATCTTCACTAACACCATGGTCATCATTCGGTACTGACCTAGTTACTGACGCTAACGGTGCTCTAAACTTCCAGTTCCAAGTAACACAGGGTCAGTTCCGTGTTGGTGAGCGTAGCATGTTGGTTATTGACAGCCGTTATCCAGTTGATCCAAACGTAGTAAAGACTAGATCAGATATCCCAGATGAAATCTCAACTGGTGGTGCTGCTACATTTACTGCATCTGGTACAGCCGTTAAGAAGCAGCGTTCAATTCTAACAACAAAGACTGTTTCTTACCATACTGAAAAAGTTGTTCAAGACTTCCCATCATCAGATTGGGAATCAATTGCTGCTCCTCCACCACCAGCACCAGCTTCACATTCTTGTGCGGCTTATTCATTCTTGGCCAAAGCGCCTAATGGTGAAGAAGGTATTTTCATAACAAGTGTTGATATCTTCGTAGCAAGAATTGGTACAAAGGGCTTCTGGTGTGAAATTCGTGAAATGGATGCTGGTCAGCAGATCACTAGAAATACTGTTCCTTATTCAGAAGTATTCTTCAATAATCCAGCAGCAGTTCCAATTTCAACAAACGGCAGTAGCAATCCTTGCCGTGTAACATTCCAGGCACCTGTGTTCTTGTATAACGATACACAGTATGCGTTTATTATTCACCCAATTAACGCTAACCCTGATCTATATGTTTGGGTATCTAAACTTGGTCAGACAGATGTTAATGGTCTCGGTCAGGTTGTTGATCGTCGTGGTACTGGTACATTCTATCAGACAAACAACAACACCAACTGGGATATCATTCCAGACACCGATCTAACCTGCAAGTTCTATCGTGCAGAGTTCGTTAAGAACACAGACGGCGTTGCATATCTAGCCAATAAGCCAATCGAAAAGCTATTCGTTAGAAACGAAACGATCACCTTCGATGGCAACTATGGCGAAACATTTATGTCTGGTGATAAGATAACCGTTTCTGGCTTGACTGGCGGATCGATTTCTATCGGTGACGTTATTCACGGTAACGTTTCATTCCAGAACAGCACCGTTGTTAACGTATCAGGCGGACTAGTTCATTGTTCAAACACTGGTTACATCCAGGGTGAGAACTTCTATGTTCTAGATGGTACTACACTACTATCAAAAGCTATCTTCGGAACTGTATCCGATATCACCAATGCTCGTGGTAGCCTAAACTACTACATCAATGGTGATACATCAATGCTACATCTAAGTGGCTCTGGTGGTGGCTTCGTCAACGGCGATTACGTTATTGCTTCTACTGATTGGAGCAAGCGTGGTTTCATTGAGAAGATCGAAGGTATCTCTAACTTTAGATATTCGTCAATGACTTTTGAACCATCATTCTTGTCATTCAAGAATACTGATATCCAGTTCAAAGTCAAGACAACATCTATCGCTGGTGTTCCTGGTAACTTTATTGATGTTGATCCATCAGAAGTTCATTACTTCAAGACTGAGCAGGGCGTTCTTTCAAGAACAAACGAAAACGCTCTACTCTCCGGTGGTCAGTCAATGAACGTTCAAGTAACAATGCGTTCATCATCTAATGCCGTATCACCACTAGTTGATACAAACAGAACACATTCTATCATTCTTGACAATATCATCAACAATGATTACCGTGGTGAAACTTATCCAACTCACGGTCTGCTACTTAACAAGTATATCTCAAAGACTGTTACACTAGCAGAAGGACAAGACGCAGAGGATATTCAAGTTATCATTGCTGCATATCGTCCACCAGGAACAGATGTAAAGGTATGGCTCAAGGCACTAAATGCCGAAGATGACACAGCATTTGACAATAGACCATGGGTAGAACTATATAAAGATGGTACAGGCGATGTTAAGTATTCATCACTAGATGATAGAAATGACTTTATCGAATACACATATCTCGTACCTACATCAACTATTGATAGACTAACTGTGACAAATACACTTGGTACAACAATCAATGTTGGTGATACACTAACTGGACTATCTTCTGCTAACTCTGCACAGGTATCAGCCATCGAAGGCTCAATCTATGTAATGAGTGGCACAGGATTCTCTACTGGCGAAACAGCAAACGTTGTTAATTCAAGTGGCATCGTTACTGGTAACACTGTTGTTTCCACAATCGGTCGCCCAGTTGCACTAAATGGTGGCGTTGCTAATGTTCTAAGCTATACTACTGACGCTGGCGTTACTTATCAGTCATATAAGTATTTCGCAGTTAAGATTGGTCTACTAAACGACGGCTTCAATTCTGCTATTGTTCCACGTGTCGGTGACCTAAGAGTTATTGCTCTACAAATGTAATGGAGAACAAATGGAAATTCGTTTTGATTCAAGTGATTTTGTTGAACAAGTAGATATAGACTTTCAAGATGGTGCGGGACCTGTTCCCGCCCATCAGCATATCAGAGGTGGTGGATGGGTTGCTGAAACTGCCAAGGTAGACGATAACTGTTATATCGGTCCATTTGCCATGGTATATGGTGAAGCAAGAGTATCAGAGAACGTTATCATCAATGATTATGCTAGAGTATATGGCAACGCCAAGATATATGGTAGAGCAAAAGTATATGGTGACTGTCAGGTATATGAAGAAGCACAAGTTTATGGTGATGCAAGAGTAAGCGGACACTCTAAAGTATATGGTAAAGTCAAAGTAATGGATAATGCCATGGTCTATGATTACTCAGAGGTTTATGGTGATGCCATCGTTCGTAACAATGCAGAGGTTCTAAACTACGCTAAAGTATATGGTGGTGCTGATATATACGATTCCTTGAAAGTATATGCTAACAGTGTAGTCACCAGAAAACCTAAGGCATGTTATGGGTTTGATTATAACGTAACGATTACAGATCATCATATCTGCCTAGGTTGTGTAGTTATACCACCAAAGTTTATTGATACTACTGCTAAAAAGATTGTAAGAATGATGGGGTATCATCCCGATGAAGCAGTTAAATGGGTACAGGCTCTAAAGTATGTTGCCGAGTTTCATGGATGCACAGATAGAGAAGAAGATATCGAAGCATATGACGAACGTAAAATTATAACCGATTTGCTAAATGCTAGAGTAGGATTATGAGCAAAGAAGCTAAAACAGACATTCCAGGCATCTACAGAAGCCCCGAAGGATTTCTTATAAATAAAGATAATAAATCTCTTGCTGCATACAAGGCTAGAAAAACAAGAGACAGGGAACTAGACACCGTAAAAGAAGAAGTATCCTCAATCAAGGAAGACTTACGAGAAATTAAAGAACTTCTAAAAGGACTGGTAAAGTAACATGGGATTAGCAAACGTAAACCTTACTGACACATTTGATCAGTGGAGAGTCAAAACAAACCAGATCATTCTATATGCTAATGAACAGCATGAGAAGATGAACTTGGTGTTTCAGACAACCAATTCTGTTTATGTCCAATCAAACACCGACAATGTTAGACTATCCGCAGCATATGTAGTAACCAATGCAGCCTTTACACAGTCAAACACAGATAACGTTAGACTTACACAGGCATACAACGTATTAAATGCAGCTTATACCTCAGCTAATGCCAACTATGTAGTCACTAATTCAGCATTCACCCAGTCAAATACAGATAACGTTCGACTATCAGCCGCATATGTTGTGCTAAACTCAGCATTCACCCAGTCAAATACCGACAATGTTAGACTAAGTGCGGCTTATGTTGTTCTTAATGCCGCCTTCACTCAGGCTAATACAGATAACGTCCGCCTGTCTGCGGCTTTTGTCTCTGGTAATGCCAACTATGTCGTATCGAATAGTGCATTCACTGTTGCCAATTCAGGCTTCGGTCGTGTCAATTCCGTATATACTTTTGCTAACGGCATCTATGACTTTGCAAACAACATTAACATTAACGTTGCATCAGCTTACACGGTAACTAATTCATCATATGTTACTGCTAACGCAGGCTTTACAAAAGCAAATGACGCATACAGCCTAGCAATGACATTGGGATCAAATGCTGCTAATGCTTATGCCGATTATCAGAATAATTATAACCTAATTAACGCATCTTTCACTGTAGGTAACGCATCTTTCGGTAGAGCAAACAGCATCTACGGTGTTTTGAATACAGCTTTTGGTGTTACTAATTCAGTCTATACACAAGCCAACACCGATAACGTCCGCCTGTCGGCAGCCTTTGTGGTATTGAATGCTGCATACACCTCTGTAAATGCCAACTATGTAGTTACTAATGCAGCATATGGTACTGCTAATGCTGGCTTCACTGCCGCAAACCAAGCTGGTGTTGTAGCCAACGCAGTAAACACATTCTCAATTGCAACGTATGTAAGAAAAGCTGGTGACACTGTTAGTGGTGATCTAGTAGTTACTGGTAACCTAACGATCTCTGGCGTCACAACTTATGCTAATACACAGCAACTAAATGTTGGTGATAATATTATCACACTAAATGCTGATCTACCAATAGGTACGGCACCATCACAAGATGCTGGTATTGAAATCAATCGTGGTTCATCAACTAACGTAGCACTACTATGGGATGAAGCAACTGACGTTTGGGAATTTACAAACGACGGAACTAACTATAGAAGAATTGCATCTAACTCTGATATTGAATCAGTAGTTCAAAATACAACCGCTGCATTTGCTAAAGCTAACGGTGTTTCTGCTGGTGCTAATGGATATACAGTTCAAGTTGGTGCTGCTGGTAATACCTATGCTACTGCAATGGCAACTAGTGGAAATGCTTATGCACTATCTGTAGCCACATCTATCGGTGCATCTGGTAATGGATACGCACAGCAAGTAGGCGCATCAGCAAATGCATTTGCCGCTGCCACTTATGCACCTCTATCATCACCATCAATTTCTAGCCCTACATTCACAGGTACGGTTACAGTTAATGCTAACATTAGAAATCAGACACTAACTGATGGTGCCACAATCAATTGGGACGTTTCAGTTGGACAGGTTGCATATGTTACACTTGGTGGTAATAGAACAATTGCAGCGCCAACTAACCTCAGAGTTGGTACATATATACTACATGTGATACAGGATGGTACTGGCAGCAGAACACTAACATGGAATGCTGTATTCAAATGGCCAGCTGGTGTCGCACCAATCCTGACAACGGCTGCAAATCGTCGTGACTTGTTCTCATTCGTATGTGATGGCACAAATCTATACGGTTCATTCCTACCAGACGTTAGATAAGCGAGTTGCTTGAATGTTTGTATTTCCGATATTAAGACCAACTAAGATCATCAACATTAGTTCAGCAACGAACAATGTTGATCTATATACACAGGCGGGTAATCCAACCTATCCTCTTAATGTTTTCTGTTTCGTTAATGCTAATATCGGTTCGTCAAATCCTTCTACACCAGCATTCAAAACTAGTTCGTCATGGACTGGTGGTTCATTGCTCTATATCGAAAACAATGCAACGATTACTGGCTCAACAGGAACAGCCGGCGCAACTGGTACAACAGGAACAACTGGTGACACAGGTACTACAGGCTCTACAGGTTCATCTGGTTCAGCAGGACATGGCGGCCATGGTGGCGGTGGTGCTCATGCTTCTGGTGCCTCGACATCTGGTGCAGGTCATGGAGGCGGTGGTGGCGCTGGCGAAACAGGCGGAACTGGTGGTCCTGGAGGAACAGGCGGCACAGGCGGACCTGGTGGTACTGGAGGAACTGGTGGTACAGGCGGCATATCATTTCAAGCCGATGCTGCGACTGGAACAGCACTCATTCTAAACAACAATAACACAATTACTGGTGGTTCTGGCGGATCAGGAGGTCCTGGAGGTCCTGGTGGACTAGGAGGATCTGGAGGACCAGGCGGTTCAGGAGGACCTGGTGGTTCTGGTGGTGGTGGAGGCGGCGGAGGCGGCGGTGCTGCACACGGCTACGGTAGTCATCACGTTTATGTTTATTACGCCGTAGGTCATCACGGTGGCCATATTACTGCCGGTGGTGGCGGTGGTGGCGGTGGTGCAGGTACAGGCGGCCATGGCGCAGGCGGCGGTGGCCCAGGCGGCGGCCATGGTGCAAGTAATAACGGTGCTGGTGGTGGCGGTGGTCACGCCGATTACGGTGGAAACAACAACCACAGTCATGTTAGAGGTGGTACAGGTGGTCACGGCGGTGGCTTTGGCGCCGGCGGAGGACACGGACATGCAGGACATGGTGGCGGTTCTCACAGCGGTCATGCTGGTGCAGCCGGAGGTGGTGCAGGTGCTACAGGACCTACAGGTTCTACAGGTCCAACAGGACCAGGCGGCGCACAAGGATCCACGGGTTCAGCAGGTGCATCTGGCTCACAAGGCAATGCTATCACAGGCAATACAAACATCAGATATATCAATCAAGGCACAAGAAACGGGCCAGTATCTTAAAGGGAACAATAAGAAATGAATCTAGGATACAGAATAGTTAAAGCGGACTCATCAGAGCATGGCATTCTTGTTCGCTATTGGACAGACAAAGTAACAGAAATGGATTTGGCCACATCCTTCAATGAAGATGGTACTGTAAAAGTAAACGCTGATGGTTATCCACTATCAACCAGAACAGATGTGTTCATGAGCATTTACGAAACACCAGCACCATCATATGAACAGATTGTAAAAGACATCATTCTAAGAGCACCTATCGATTGGCTCAAATTGCAAGAGAGTATTGTTGATGTTAATGTTGATACTAAACTTGCAGAACTAAAAGAACATGTTGGTGACACAGGAACATTTACACTAGAAGATGTAGAAGCCTTGCGTCTGGAATCAAGTCAACAGGCAGTAGCAAATGTTAATGCTGATATAACCGAAACTGTTCGCATCTTTGATTACGCTAACAGTGATCCTAAGATTTCGTCAGCTTTTGCCAATCTAGTTATTCATGCAATTCATACAGGAACAACTATTCCTCTTTAAGGATTATAACAATGCGTTATGGTGAAGTGTCAAATGATTTGTTTATGAGAAGAAGGATGACACCTTCTAACTTTTGGATTGATGGTGTGTTTGATGATTCGGAGATAGGTAATATAGCAAACTATTGTGAAACTCTAGAATTGAATGATGCCAAGATTGTTACCGATGAGTATGTCAATCAGGTTAGAATTTCTAAAGTGGCATTTATCGGTAAAGATGATACCACAGAATGGTTTTACAATAAGTTTAACCATGTGATCAATAGAGTTAATAACAACTATTATGGGTTCGATCTACATGGCTATGAGTCGATACAATACACGACATATGATAAAGACGGAAAGTTTGAGTGGCACACTGACTTATTGTATGATGAAAATCTTGGTAATACTAAGAACAGTGACACACGAAAGTTAAGTTTAGTTATGTTGCTGAATACACCTGGCGAAGATTTTACTGGTGGTGAGTTTTTGATCAATACTGGTAAAGAAGAAGATGCTATTACGATTGCCATGAAACGAGGAACCATTGTATCATTTCCTTCTTTCATTCCTCATAAGGTAGCACCTGTCACATCTGGAGTCAGAAAGTCTTTGGTTATCTGGGTAGAGGGACCCAAGTTTAGATAAATACTAAAGGAATTGCTTATTATGAGAAGGTCTAAATAAGCAAAAGGGAAACAAATGTCCGAGTATGTAGAACTATACATAGACAAAGGCGCAGACTTCTATACTACCATCGATATCACCGATGATGACACAAACTTGCCCCAAGATTTGAACGGTTATACTATTAGAGGAAGCCTCAAGAGGTCTCTAGTATCTCCTAATGCATCTGCATCATTTGTATGCACCACTGATACAGCAAATAGCAACGGTACGATTTTCATTTCAATGTCAGCAGCTAATACAGCCAACCTAAAGGTCGGAACGTATTTCTTTGACATTTTGACTATTGTTAATGTAGGTAATACTCGTTCAAGATTGATTGAAGGCGTTGTCCATGTAACACCATCCATCACAGGATAAGTTATATGTCAATCAAGATTACACCTAAGCAAACTAAGGTTAACGTCACTACGACACCTAAGAATAGGATCACCATAAATACTGGTGGTGGTGGTAGTGCATTACCCTCAAATATTGATACACTTGTAGAACTAAAAGATGTTAATGCAACAAATATAGCTAACACCAATACAGTTGTTTACGACCAGGCAACAGGAAAGTTTGTTATTAGAGAACTGCCTATTGTAAACGGAGGAGATTTTTAAGGCATGTCAAATACCATCATTCAAATCAAGCGTTCTAGTACCACCGGAACGCCACCTGGCGGTTCGCTCCAGCAAGCGGAATTAGCCTATTCATATCAGTCTGGCAAACTTTTCATTGGTTCTGCTAATGGTCTGGACGTTATCACGATTGGTGGTAAGTATTTCCTAGATCAGTCTAATGCAGCCTTTGATGTAATCAACTCTGCTTATGGTGTAGTCAATGCTGCCTACACTATGGCAAACATGAATTACACCACAACTAATGCGGCATATGCAGTTCTTAACGCTGCTTATACAAGTTCTAATGCCAACTATGTTGTTTCTAACGCTTCGTTCGATAAGTTAAACTCTGCATTTACAGTTCTCAATGCAGCCTATACTTCCGCAAATGCTAACTACGTTGTAACTAACGCCGCATACACCTCCTCTAATGCTGGCTATACGGTTGCTAACGCTGCATTTGATCTAGCTAATACCAAGTTCGCATCTGCTGGTGGTACAATCACTGGTAATGTTAATATCGTCGGCGACCTTACACTTTCTGGCAACACTTTCGTAGTAGATGCAGAAGTTCTAAGAGTTTCTGATTCGATGATCTACTTGGCAGGTAACAACTATACGACCGATATTGTTGATATTGGTTTTGTTGCCAACTATAATAACGGTTCAGCCAATCTACATACCGGTCTTTATCGTGAGCATTCTACTAAAGAATACTATCTATTCCAAGGCTATAACCAAGAACCTGATAACAATCATATCGATCCTACGGCCAACGGCTTCCAGCTAGCCGTTCTTAATGCCGATATCATCACTGGCAATCTAAGACTTAACGGCGCTAACGCATACGTTTGGATCAAGACAAACTTCGATACCACAAACGCTGCCTATACAATGGCAAACATGAACTATACGGTAACTAATGCCGCATATGTAATGGCCAATCAGAACTATCTTACAACTAATGCCGCATATGATGTAGTTAATGCTGCCTATACAATGGCAAATATGAACTACACAGTTACAAATGCTGCATATACATCATCAAACGCTGCATACGTTGTCGTTAATGCAGCTTATACATCAATCAATGCTGGTTACACTGTAGCCAACGCAGCATTCAATACAGCTAACGTTGCTGATCAACATGCTGCTAACGCTTCTTACATGAACACTGGTACTGTTCCAGAGGCTCTAGTTGTTGGTAACTACCGCAATATCACTGGTCTAGGTAACGTAACAATCGGCACATGGACTGCTAATACAATCGGCGTGCCATGGGGTGGTACTGGTAACACAACCTTCACGACCAATGGTGTCCTATTCGGTAATGCAACTGGTCCTCTACAGGTTACTGGTGCTGGTACAGAAGGACAAGTGCTACAAGCCAGCGCATCAGGCGTACCATTCTTTGGTATCCTAGACGGAGGCGGTTTCTAATTCTCATATAAGTGGAGTCTAAACTATGAGTGATCCAAACAAGTATATAAATTATTACGTTGAAAATTCCATGACTATGGTGCATGAATACATCAACACTTTGCTACAAACAAAGACACAGTTGAGAGTATTGGAAGATCAAGTAAAGGAGAAGGATACCGCTATTGCTTCGTTACAGAATGAACTAAACACACACTTGAGCAATAAGCAAGAAGTTGACCGTGCGATGGCTAATGCCACAAACTGGGAAAACTCTTTCAATGATATGAAGAACAAGGTATCTCATATGGATACTTTGAATCATCAAATCGGTGAAGCCAAGAAGATGTTAGTTGAGAAGAATGCCGAACTTACTAAAGCACTAGGCATTATTGATGATCTAAAGAAGCAGGCAGCCGAAAAGGATGGTCAGATCAAAGAACTAAAGAAGCTGGTACCATCTGTTCCTTCACCTAAAAAAGCTGTAATAAATAAGAAGAAATCTACAACTGTAGGTGAGGAAGCGGTTAAAGAAATAAAGACTCCTGTTGCGCCATATGTGACAGGTGTTGTAGGAACTAAAGTTCCATATGAGCCTCCTAAGAAGGCTAATAATGAGGTCGCTTTAAAAGTTGTTAATGTAGTAGAGCCGGAAAACGAGACTGACGACTTTTAATGGCCAACACAACTATTAGACTAAAGAAATCTTCGGTATCTGCACATCTTCCTACTGCAACCCAGTTGGAACATGGTGAAATTGCGCTTAACTATGCCGATGGTAAAATCTTCTATAAAGATCCATCTAATAACATTCAGCAGATTTCTGGTAGTGCTAATACATTCTATACCGTTAATGCCAACGGCACTCTCTTAGTATCAACATCACCAACTGATATTCTTACCATCAATCCTGGTAACAATATTGAGATCACTGGTAACTTCCTTACTGATACTCTAACGATTGGCGCAAACCTAAAGTTTGTATATGATGTAGCCAATGCTGCATTTGATTCAGCCAATAACGTAGCACCTCAGGTAGCACCAAGTTATAATACTGCCAATGCTGCCTTTACGGTAGCTAATGCGGCATTTGATAAGGCAAATCTAGCAGCATCCGCAGCAACTATCAATGTTGGTCCTACTCCTCCAGTCGGTTCAGCCGGCGCTCTTTGGTGGGACACAGTTGGTGGCCGTCTATACATCTACTATACTGACGCTGATTCAAGTCAGTGGGTTGAAACATCACCATCAGGTGGTACAGTTGATTATGTCGCTCTTGCTGATGTTCTAACAGGCAATGCTAACACTGGTACTGCCACAGTTTCATATGTCATAGATAGCTTCTCTGCTAATACATATAGAACAGCAAAGTATATCATTCAAGGTGTAAGTTCCTCAAACGTTCATTCTACAGAAGTTCTACTTACACATAACGGAGCAAATGTTTTCTTAACCGAATACGGAACGATCTTTACAGGCAATTCCGAACTATATACTGTTAGTGCCAATCTTTATTCATCCAACGTGAACTTGATTATTAACTCAGCCAATGCTAACACTGTAGTGGACTTCTATAGGTTTAAATTAGCGGCTAGATAACATCATCCTAAGGGAAAGGGAACTTGGGTGTCAGACAATAAAGAATTTAGAGTCCGTCATGGACTCGTTGTTGGTAACAATGTGTTGGTCGCTAATGTTACCTCTAATACAGCCTATGTCAATGATCTAGTAGCCGCTGCTAACGTCAGTGCCACTTACTTTGTAGGTAATGGTGCGGCTCTTACTGGCATCGTCACTGACTTTTCTCCCGCTTTCAATAAGGCAAATGCTGCCTATACAAACTCAAACGGCGCATTTGGTGTAGCCAATTCGGCTCATGATACGGCTAACAATGTTGTATTTGCTTTTAATACGGCCAACGCAGCGTATGTGATAGGTAACTCTGCCTACAACTTTGCCAACAGCGTCAATACATTTGTTTATGGTGTGGCAGACAATGCAGCGGCGGCCTTTGCTGCCGCCAATAACGTAGCACCTCAGGTAACTCCTGCTTTCAATACTGCTAATACGGCATATACAACCGCTAATGCCGGTTATAGTCTTACCAACACCACTTATACTGCGGTCAATAGTGCATTTGGTGTTATTAATTCATCCTTTAGTTTATCAAATACTACTGCTAATAACCTTGCTAATACTGCTGTTGCTGCTAACAATTACTCTGGTGCAATGGCTAACTCTGTCAATTCCTATGCAGAGTCAGTTGGTGTAAATGCTAATACATATGCATCTTCCGTGGCAATTTCTGCAAATGCATATTCTGATACTCTATTAGTAACTGCTAGAGCATATACCAATACCTCCACTACAGCAGCCAATAACTATGCTGGTGTTATGGCTAACTCTGCCAATACATATGCTGATGGTACATATATCAAACTAACCGCAGCGTCACAAACAATCACTGGCAATCTTTCAATCACCGGTAATCTAACTTTACTTGGTGGTTCTACAATTATTTCATCAAACAACCTGTCAGTTGGTGATTCCCTAATCTATCTTGCTGCTAACAACTATTCTGGCACAGACTTTTTAGATATTGGTTTCATTGCTAACTACGGCAATACCACTGGTGCTAATGTTCATACTGGTCTTGTTCGTGATGCTACCGATAAGCAATACTATCTATTCAATGGTTATGATCAAGAACCAGCCAACAATACATTTGTTCCTGGTGGTAACAATATGGTCAATGCCGTATTGGTTGCAGATATCAATACTAGTAACTTGACACTAGGTGGTGCTAATGCTATTGTATGGATCAAGTCATCTTATGACAATTCTAATGGTGCTTTTGATAAGGTAAATTCTGTAGCAACATCGGCCAACAATTATGCTGGTGCTATGGCTAACTCCGGTAATGCCTGGACACAGACCATTGTAGATGCCAACTTGGTAACGGCAAGAGCATATACCAATACCTCCACTACAGCCGCAAATAATTATGCTGGTGCTATGGCTAATAGTGCAAATGCCTATGCCGCAGCGACTTACTCGACCATCACACAATTAGGTCAGAACTGGGTTGTTACTAACGCAGCATTTACCAGAGGCAACACATCTGCACAGTTGGCATTCTTTAGAGTTGCTGCTGGTGGTACAAATTTGGATGCAGTATCAAACGCTGATACATTAACAATTTCATCATCAAACAACATTGTATTGATTCCTAATGCAACAAACGATTCGATACAAATCACACAATCACCATCTGGTGTTACAGCAACCACATATGGTGGTGCTTCTGCAATACCTGTCATTACAATTGATGCCTTTGGTCGTGTTACTGCCGCAGCAAACCAAGCGGTTACAAGCGGCGGCGTTACATCCGTTGCTACAGGTGTCGGTCTTACAGGTGGTACTATTACCACAACCGGTACAGTTTCTCTTGCTACATATTCAACTGCTACTAACGTTGCTGTATCGGGTGGTATATCTTCTATTACAGTTGATGAATATGGTCGTGTTCGTGCTGTTTCAGGTTCAGCAGGTTATGGTACAGGAACAGTCACGGGCGTTTCTGGTACAACTGGCCGTATTACAAGTTCTGGTGGTACTGCTCCAACAATTGACTTGGCAACCGCTGGTGCTGGTGCAGCAACTTATTCAACCGGCATTTCTGCTATTACTGTAGATGCCTATGGTCGTGTAACGTCTGTTACTGGCTCTGCTGGTTATGTTACTTCATCTGGTGTAACCTCAGTTTCAGGAACAGGTACAGTATCTGGACTAACATTATCCGGAACTGTCACATCAACAGGTAGCTTGACATTAGGTGGCACTTTAAGTGCTTCTATTATTGATAATATGACAGACGAACATCGTCTATTCAATAACATGGGCGACATTCATTCTACAAGAACCTCATTTGATGCTACAAATCCTTCTTATAACTTTGGATGGAGATTTATTCAAGGATCAGGTAATGGTCCTGGTGTTAATAGTGCCTCTCAATATTATTCTGAATATATCGGATTAGGCAATGATTATGTTGCAACAGGTGCTGGTTCATATGGTATGCAAATAGCATATCCAAGAAACGTTACTACACCATACATTGCTATTAGATATAATGAAAATAATACTCTCGGCGCTTGGCAAAAAATTTCTGCTGGTTTTGCTGATACCGTAGGTTCTATTACCTCAGGACAAGTAACAACGGCGCTTGGTTATACACCATATAACTCTACCAATCCTAGTGGTTATATCACATCTTCCGGTTCAATTTCTGGCTCTGCCGCAACATTCACTAGCACGACACAAAACTCTCAGTTCAACTCTATTGGTGTCAACACTGGTGCGTCAGGTACTGCTGGTGAAATTAGAGCAACAAACGAAATCACCGCCTACTTCTCTGATAAACGTCTAAAGACCGTTATTTCGCCAATTGAATCACCACTAGAAAAATTGATGCAATTATATGGCGTTATATATAAGAATAACGACCTTGCAAAGAATTTTGGATACGATGACGACAAAGAACATGTTGGTGTTCTTGCACAAGATGTTGAAAAAGTTCTTCCGCAAATTGTCAAAAGAGCGCCATTTGACACCGAGTATGTAGATGGTAAGGAAGTATCTAAGTCTGGTGAAGATTATAAGACAGTTCAATATGACAAACTAGTACCTCTTCTAATAGAAGCAATCAAAGAACAACAAAAACAGATCGAATTTTTATCTGATAAGGTAAATAGTCTAAGAGGAAAACAATAATGCCTCTTCCAAGTAGCGGCGCAATCAATTTTGCTGCGATTAACACCGAATTAGGGGCAGCAACTAATACAACAAGAGCATTAGGCTCTGCTGCCGTAAGAGGATTGTATGGGGTTGCTTCTGGTGCTATTCGACTAGCAGCCGATGGTTATGGTAAATCAAATTTCTGGAAAGGTTCTTTAACTAAAGGATTCACCATGGGCGGCCGAGTGTCTCCGCCGTCGGTGTCCAACTCATCTACAGCCGAAAAATATACATACTCTACTCAAACCGGAGCGGTTACGCCTGCTGCTTCTCTTAGCGTCGCAATAGGACTGTCCAGTGGAATGGGAAATACAGAAAAAGGATTTACTGGTGGTGGGGAAGTACCCGGCACTCCTGTTGTAGCCACATCACATAAGACAACATTTTCATCCGAAACCACGGCTGCTGCTCCCGGTTTAAACGTAAGCCCTGCTAGAAGAGGTATTCTGTCCGCCGGAAACAGCACTAAAGGATTTTTTACTGGTGGCGGCACGACACCTGCGACTCCCGTTAGTGAAAGAGTAACTTACTCTACAGAAACAAAGGCTGCCGTTCCTACTGCAAATATGATATTTGCACGATATGAAGGCGTTGGTGTAGGAAACGATACTAAAGGATTTTATACTGGTGGAAGAAACCCAGGTACTCTTTCGACTGCTACTACGGAGAGAAACACTTTTGCTACAGAAACAAATGCTTCTGTTCCTGGCGCAAATTTATCTGCGTCTAGATATGGTCTTGCTGGCTTTGGTAACCCTGCTTCAGCATACTTCGCCGCCGGGCTCACTGCTCCCGCAACATATCGCTCTACAGTAGACAAAACAAGTTTTTCAACCGAAACAACCGCTGCGACGCCACTATCTGTTACCGCTAAACTACATGTTAGTTATTTAGGAGATGGCACTAGAGGTTTCGTTTTAAAAGGAACCACTCCAGGTCCAACTTTTACCACTTCCGTGCAAAATATTTTATATTCTAATGATACTGTATCATCTTCGCCTGCGGCCGCAGGACCTGGTAGAGACCGTGCATATTCTTTTTAACCAATGAGAGACACATAATGAAAAATCAAAATTTATCCAAGTTGAGTCAAGATATCAACGACATTACAAGCAAACAGAACAAACTTAAAGAATCATTTGCTGAAATTTTTAATGGTAGATCATACTATCAATTAGAAAAGTTTGTTGTTGATCAACATGTATCTATAGAAAGGCAGTTTGATCAGTGTGTGACCGAATTGCAAGTTAAATACTATTCGATCAAGAGAATGGATATAAGTCGTAGAAAAGTTATGTCAGAATTGAATACTGTTACCGATGAGTTTATGAAGGAAGAAAAAAATCTAGACTTAGAAGAAATCGAATTTGCAATGATTGGTGCCATAAGAGAGTTCAACTGTCTATATAAGATATATGAGAGTCTACCTAAATTCACAAATGATCAGTTACAAAATTCCGAAGCCGAATATTGGCTTAAACGTCTTTCAATACAGGCACAGATGGACATTGATTCAACTGGTGTGATTTCAGTTGGAAACTATGAAGCCTTACGCCAAATCAATCTAATAGATGATCATCTTGAAAGATTCAAGCATTGTATTCAGGCACATCCAGCCATATCAAATGATGTTAAAGAAAACAATGAAGTGAAAAAAGTTGAAAGACTAACTAATAGAGGATTCATGAATTGACAAAACTTTTGACCATGCAAAAACATTTACCTTACTATGTAAAAATATATAGTAATGTCCTAGATAATTCTGTTTGTGATCAAACTTTAGCCGAACTCAAACAGGTCAAATGGATTCAACACCAATATTCTTCACCCGATGATTATACGGTATCGGCACTCAACGCCAATAAAGAATTATCGGTGACTCGTGATATCATATCAACGACGAATAATATTGAGGATAAAGTGTGGCACTGTCTTAAAGATTATGTCACAACCTTAGACTTTCCATGGTTACGTGGTTGGAGAAACTTTTCAAATATAAGGTTCAATAAATATGAAGTTGGACAGTTGATGAATATACACTGCGATCATATTAACACTCTATTCGATGGAGAAGAAAAAGGCGTTCCTATTCTCACTGTTCTTGGTATGCTGAATGATGATTATGAAGGTGGAGAGCTTGTCATGTTTGACGATAGTTTCATTAAAATGGATAAAGGGGACATTGTAGTCTTTCCATCAAACTTTTTGTTTCCTCACAGAGTGCTTCCTGTAACATTTGGAACAAGACACTCATTTGTCAGTTGGGCGTGGTGATGGATATACATTCTCTGTTTCCTATACCTGTTGGAATAACAGATGTATCTAATGTGTTGAACGATGAACACATTAGATATGCCCACGAATGTAGCAAGTTTTACACAGTCAATGATGGTAACACTACTAGTGTAAACAGTTATGTCCTGGACAGTCCTAATATGTATGATCTTAAACAAGCATTATTACAGTCGGCGAATGATTATATCTCAAAGGTGATTCAACCATTAAGAGATGGGTGTATTGATTGTTACATAACTCAGTCTTGGTTCAATTACACGAATACAGGACAGTATCATCATTCACACTTACATCCGAACAGTTTTGTATCTGGCGTATTATATCTAAATGCAGATATGGAAAAGGATACAATCACTTTCCAAAATAAATATAATAATTATGATTTTTGTTTTCAAATCGATGGGTATCCGAACGAATTTAACAGCAGAGAAGTATTTTTTAGTAACAAGGTGGGTACGGTATTTATATTTCCATCTTCTCTACATCACTCGGTTAACCATACAACTTCTGAACAAACTAGAATTAGTTTAGCATTTAATACTTTTCTGAGGGGTTATATTGGTGATGATAGAAAACTAACCGGACTACATCTAAAATAGGACACGATAAGAAATGAAATATTTTACATACAACTTAGTCTTTTCTGAAGAAGCAAATGGATGGATTTCACCATATGCCCTTTTACCTCAGGATAGTGTATTAGGTGTTTCAGATGGCGAGAAATACTATGCCGCCGCTAATATCGATAACTTTGATGCTATCAGTGACTATAATCCTGTAGAGGTCAGCAAAGAACTATTCGATAGGTATGCCAATCCTGCACCAGACATCACAACCAGACAGTTTTATATGCAGGCTATGAAAGAAGGTCTTTTGATACAACAGGATGTTGAAAACGCTATCAAGAATAGAATCATACCAGTATCTATTCAGTCTGTTCTAGATGCTGCTATCACAGACCATGCACAGAAGTTCAATGCTGAAATGTCTATTATCAGCGCCATCTACTTTGAGAGAAGTAATTCCTTGGTTGAACTAATCGGCACAAGTTTTGGTAAGACAACCTACGAAATTGATCAGTTTTTTAGAAATGCGTCAAAACTATGATTTCAGGTTTTGTCTTTCAGTTCGAACATTAACCAACTGAGTTTGCTAAATAGTGTTGTGAACAAAGGATGCTATTATATACAAGCCTATATTGATGCATGTTTAGCCGTGAAAGATAAATACCCAAAACCACAATAATCCACCGCTAAAGGATAGATATGGCCTTACAGTTCCCAGCATCACCAGTCGACGGTCAAATCTACTTTGACACCGCTTCTGGTAACCGATATGTTTATGATGCTGCGACCACCAAGTGGAGTTATACAGCTAACAATACTCCCACTGGTTCAGTATATCTATCTGCTAGTGCTCCTCCTGGTGCGGTAGCTGGTGATCTATGGTGGCACCAAGACCTTGGTACCATGTTTATCTTTTACAACGATGGTGATTCCACACAGTGGGTAGAAACATCACCATCTGGTGGCTTCTCTGACGTTGCTGCATCCTTTCAGACAATCAATGCTGCTTTCGGTGTTGCTAATGCTGCTTTTGATTCCGCCAACAATGTCGCTCCTCAGGTAGCACCAAGTTATAATACCGCTAATGCCGCATACACACAGGCTAATGCTGCCTATAGTTTTGCAAATGGTGTTGCTACCAATGCTGCTGCCGCTTTTGCTGCGGCTAATGCCGAATATACATTCTCTAACACTGTCTATGCTGCGGTTAACTCTGCCTTTGCGGTAATCAATGCAGCCTATACATCCTCTAATGCCGACTATGTTGTTACCAATGCTGCCTTTGCTGTGGCTAATGCTGCTTATGGTACCGCTAATCTAGCATACACTGTATCCAATTCAGCCTTTGGTATCGCCAACATTGCTTTCACTTATGCTAATAATAAGGGATACTATGCTGGTAACAACGGCGATAAGGGTAATTCTACAAGTCTTGGCGATATCTTCCGAGTCCATTCTAATACCCTTACACAAAATGTTACTATATACTCAGGAAACAATGCCCTTTGTGCTGGTCCTATTACTGTAACTGGTTCTAGCACTACACTTACTATTCAACCTGGCGCAAGATTGGCTATCGTATAATGTCCACATTACAAGTAACAACTATCACAACTGTCAATAATACAACACCTCTGATCCTACAGACTGGTAATACTGGTGGTGGTCAGATTGTATTGAATAGTGCTAATTCAGATGTCCAGTTTGTTGGTAATGTTAGAGTTGCTTCTGGTTTTACTGGTGATGGTTCTGGGCTGACTTTGCCAACTGCTAATGTGGCAAATGCTGCTTTCGGCAAGGCTAATAGTGCGCTACAGAATACAACTGGCACATTCAATGGTAGTTTATATTTTCCTACCGGTAATGTTTTTATCGGCACAAATTCTTCTGGTGTTGATGGTTCCGACTTTCAAGTTCAAACAGCAAACGCAACTGTCTTTGCTCATTATGTAGGAAATGCTAGAGGTGGATTGCAAGCCTTCTCTAGTCAGAGATTAGGACTTGTAACTACCACATCTGGTGATAACCTTGTGTTTGGTTATACATCTGGTGTTAAAGGTACTCTAACCGAATATATGAGAATCAAAAACTCTAATGGATATGTCGGAATCGGTAATAATAATCCTGCTTCCGCACTAACTGTATCAGGATCAGGTTTCTTTTCCGGCATAACACTAAACAATAGAGCCGGTGTAGATATAGGATTCAACACAAATTATGCCTTCTTAACATCCGGTGATCGTGGCGCTTCAACACTCAATAGACTAGACTTTGAAGGATCATCTTTTAGATGGTTATTTGGGTTTGGTACTAGCCAACAAATGGAACTAAATTCATCGGGTCTTGGTATAGGTATTACACCAACATCACCACTTCAAGTATATGCTCCTGTTGCTGACAGTCTTCCTATTTTGAGATTGAGTGCCAGTTCAAATACTTCATCCCCATTCCAATGGATTAGCACCTCTTTGGCTCCTAATATTGGAGCAGGACAGAACCTAATTCATCTTATTGGTAAAGCACAAAGCACACCAAATTCGGGTTATATCGGATATAAACACGCTGGCGATGGATCATATAATAATTCTATGACTATCGGTATGTATGGTGCCGACAATCTATTGAACATAAATGCTTCTGGTCGTGTTACCAAACCATATCAACCAGCCTTTTCTGGATACAGAAACGCCGGACTTGTTACCAACGCAACAGCTATTCATAATATAGTTAATCTGAATGTTGGTAGCCACTACAATTCATCTACAGGTTTGTTTACATGTCCAATAGCAGGTTACTACCTAGTATCTTGTGCCGGTCATGCTGAAAATTTTGATGTTACTCGTATTCAAATAAGAGTTAATAACTCAAATGTTAGATATACTTATAACAGAACCGGTGGTGCTAACTATGTTCACCAGTGTATATCTTCTGTTGTTTACTGTAATGCCAACGACACAATTAGCATGTATGTAGAAGGTACAATGTGGGGTGGTGATCTTTCCGGTGTTATGATGGATATATATCTATTAGGATAAAAGGAAACTAATGTCAACTCTACAAGTAGCTAACGTTCAATTTGAATCAACCGGTGCCAACCGTATAGAATACACAGGTAACAATGTTATCCGTGTCAAAGGTAGCGGTTTGCAGTTACCAACAGTCACCAATGCTACCAAGCCATCACCTGAACCAGGTATGATGCTTTATAACTCTGACACTGGCAACATGGAGATGATGGGTGCTGGTGGTGCTGGGTTGTCTTTTGCTAGTAATTCATCTGTGGGTGCTGTCTTTGCGGTTGCTAATGCTGCTTTCGGTAAGGCTAATACGGCTTTGCAGAATGCCACAGGAACTCTAGTAGGGACGTTATATACCACTACAGGATTAGGAGTAGGAAGCACTACTAGTCTAGTCGGTGGTTCATTATTGACTGTAACAGGTAATACTTCCGGTGCTTGGATTTCAAGTTGTGCTAAGTCACTTTCATCCAATACTGCTAAGTTAGGTGTTTATATTGATCATAACAGTAACGATGGATCAATCTATAATGGTATAGGCTTTAGAGGTCAGTCATCATACGATATGTATTTTGGTAGGCCTGCTGGCTCAGCCGATGACCTAATCATTTCACGATCAAACTATGATACAACGGAATTGTTTAGATTTACTGCCGGTGGTAAACTAGGTATTGGTACATCTTCTCCAGGAGGCAAACTAACAACATATACATCTTCTGGTGGTGTTTATACAGAAGTAACCTCAGGTGGTACTAGCGGTACATCTACAGACTATGCTTATAACATGGCCGCTGTAATGGGAACTTATGCCGGCGGCGTCTATAATATTATATATGGATCAGGTATAGGTTATACATATTATTCTGCTAATAATGGACAGTATTGGGTAGGTACATCACAAAATTCACCATTAGTTTTTTATACTAATAACGGCGAAAAAATGAGAATTACCGCCGGCGGTTCTATTGGTATTGGTAGTTCAAATCCAAATTCACCTCTATCTCTTATGTCAAGCGGCACGGGAGTATCGATCAATTTCAACGCTAATGGTTTGACAAATGCTTCTAACAGAGGTGGCCTTATCAACTATTGGTATGATGGTAGTTCAACATATTATAAAGATTTTTGGAATTGGGAATCAAATGGTGTGGTTCGTATAGGTACAGCCGGTGCAGAACGTTTCAAGATCGATAGTTCTGGTCGTATTACTAGACCATATCAACCAGTGTTTCTTGGTGTTGGTAGATCGGGAGGTACCCCACTAAACACGGGTAGCGAATCAACTTATACTATCTGGAATCCTAATAGCGTTCAATTAAACAGAGGTAGTCACTTCAACACATCAACAGGCAGATACACATGTCCTGTTGCTGGTGTATATCAGGTTTCTATCTTTTTGCTCTGTCGTTACAGTTCATCCGGCGGCGCACATAATATCCAAATCTTCAAAAATGGTTCTGGAACATCTATTCTTGGTAGAGATATTGTTTATGGTAGTAACGAGTTGAACACAGGTCTACTAGGTTATGTTGATTGTGCCGCAAACGATATTCTTGATGTTAGAGTGTCTAACAGTTCTGGTTGTGATTTCTATCCAGATTTCAACTCTTATGCAATTTCACTATTTGGTTAAACAAGGAGAAAACAATGACAACTTATACAGTAGAATACACAGAAACCGAAAACAAGGCTATGGCTTACGCAGCAGCCGATGTCAATGAATGGATTCAGAACGCCGCTCATGAAAGAGCCCGTATCGCCATTGATGAAATCGTTGCTCTGGCCGTTCAGAAGTTCCTTGAGAATGGTCAGTCCATTCCTGGTTCTAAAGATGAAATCGTAGCCGCTGCTTTCACCAATGGTTGGGTCAAGACTGCCGCTGATCGTAACGCAGAAGCCCTAGCAGCCACACCAACGGAAGCATAAATACCTAAAAACCAAGGGTAACGAATGTCACTTAACTTTCCAGCATCACCATCTAATAATCAGATATACTTCGATGCCACTTCAGGTAATCGATATAAGTATAATGCGGTCAACAATGTTTGGTTCTATACTGCCAACAATGATATTCAAGGTTCCGCAACGGACACACAGATTGTATTTGATGATGCTGGATCGGCTAATGGTAGCCCAGGTCTAGTATTCAATAAGAGCGCCAACACCCTCACAGCGAATACCATCAATGCGTATTCTATGAGGGTTACTGGCAACCTCTATATTGGTTCTAATACGGTAGTTATCTCTAATAACTCCATTATAGCACAAACCATCTTTGTTGGTGGTTCATCTATTCCTACAGGGCAGCAGGCTAACGCAGTATATGACCTGGTCAATGCCGCTTTTACTGTAGCCAACTCTGCCTATGCATTGCAGAACAATGACTATACAATGTCTAATGCCGCCTATACGGTGGCTAATGCTGCATTTGGTCTGACTAATACGACCTATGCTGCGGTTAACTCAGCCTTTGCAGTAATCAATGCAGCCTATACAAGTTCTAATGCTGATTATGTAGTTACTAATGCGGTCTTTACTCAATCTAATACAGACAACGTTAGATTGTCGGCTGCCTACGTTTCTCTAAATGCTGGTTATACCGTAGCTAATGCAGCTTTTGGAACGGCTAATGGCAAGGTTTCTAAGTCTGGTGATACTATCACAGGTACACTAAGCATTGTTGGTGATCTAGTTGTTTCTGGTAATACTTATCAGTTGAACGCCAATACCATGTCGATCTCAGATCCATTGATCTATTTGGCTGCTAATAACTATTCTAGTGATATTGTGGACATTGGCTTTATAGCCAACTATGTCAATACTGCTGGTGCTAACGTCCATACAGGTCTCTATAGAGAACACACAGATAAAGAGTATTACCTATTCCAAGGTTATGACAGAGAGCCTATAAACAACCATATTGGTGCAATGAGCAACAATATGACTCTATCGGTTCTCAATGCGGACATTAGAACCAGTAACTTGAACCTTGGTGGGGCTAATGCTATCACATGGATTAGTTCTGGTTATGGTGTTGCTAATGCTGCATTTGCAGCCGGTAATGCCGAATTTACCTTTTCTAATACAATCTATGCTGCGGTCAATTCTGCATTTGGTGTTATCAATGCAGCCTACACCAGTTCTAATGCTGATTATGTATTAACTAATGCAGCGTTTACCGCTGCTAATGCAAAAGTTGCCACCGTATCTGGTACATCTGGTCGTATCACAAGTTCCGGTTCGACTGGTATTACTCTTGACCTGGCAACTGCCGGTGCTGGTGCGGCATCATATTCATCCGGTATTTCGGCACTCACAGTTGATGCTTATGGTCGTGTTACATCTGTTACTGGTTCGGCTGGATATGCAACTACGACTCAATTAGGAAATTACTTACCACTTGCTGGTGGTACGATGACTGGACAATTGAACGTGATTGGTCTAACCGTAGGACAGGGTCAGTCATCATCAACTATTACAATGTTTGACAGTGATAATGGAAGCAGATATATTCATGCCAATTCTGACAGATTAGGATTCTTGAACCTAAATGCAACTGGATGGTGGGCGTGGAATGATAATGCTGGTAACTGGTTTGCAGCATCATCTAGTAGAGCGCCAATCTTCTACGATTCAGATAACACTAGCTATTATGTAGATCCTACTAATGGTGGTTTTAGTCTTATTGGTGGAACGTCTAACCGTGTAAGTTTCTATACTGGCGATTCTGGTTATTTTGTCGGAAATCCTGAAGGTAACGGTGCCACATTGAGAATAGGCTCAGCTTGGGGTTACACCGGTTTATACACCGCTGGCACTTTAAGTTTGATGGCCGATAGTTCAAATAATATTGAGTTTAGAATTGCCAATGCTCAAAAAGGTTATATGGACAGTAGTTCTAATCTTTTTGCATTTGGTTCTATGCGTTCGCCTATTTTCTACGATTCTAACAATACTGGTTACTATGCTGATCCGGCATCGACCTCTGTATTCAATGACCTTAGAGCACCAGGACATATTCTCCAAGTAGTGCAAACTGTGAAAACATCAACCACATCTATTGCCGTTTCTGCAAACACATATAACGAGTTTGATTCGGGATTCCGTGTAACCATCACACCCAAATCAACAGCCAGTAGAATTGTTCTTTCTGCTTATATTACTGGTGCACAAAATACAGGTACTGTTAGATATAAGTTCCAGTTTAGTACCAATGGCGGTTCATCTTGGTCGGATGTTCCTGGTATCGGCGATGCTGTAGGTTCACGCAGTCAGGGACACTTTGGTTATGCAGTCAATGGTGATACCAATCAGTTTAATACTTGTGCTATGGAGTTGGTTCATAGTCCATCAACTACAAGTGCTATAATCTATCGTGTTTTGTTTGGTCAGGACGTTTCTACCACATATCATTTTAATAGATCAATTGGTTATCCAAACAACTTCTTGGGTGGAACATTGTCATCAACCCTAATTGCAAAGGAAATTGGCGGATGATTTATGATATTACACATGCTATCACTAGTCTTAGACCTGGTGCTACTTGGATTATACATAGTGAAGATTATAATACGTTAGAGTGGTTTGAAGAAAATACTACTTCTAAGCCAACTCTGGAAGAGATTGAACAAGAGATTGTAAGACTACAGGCAGAATATGATGGTAAAGAATATCAGCGTTTAAGATCCGCAGAGTATCCATCTTTCGCCGACCAGTTCGACTTACTATACCACGGCGGTTATGATGCATGGAAGGCTCAGATACAGGCCGTAAAAGATAAATACCCAAAACCATAAGAGGAAACCATGGCAGTAACATACACCTGGGAAGTGACAGGTCTAAAAACTACTACACTAAATAATACACCAAACGTAGTCGTTCAGACATACTGGAAGAAGATTGGTACAGACGGTGAGCATACCGGAACATTCTCAGGTGCTACACCATTCTCTGCCGACACAATGCCAGCAGGAACAACATTTGTTCCATTTGAACAGCTAACCGAGGAAACAGTCCTATCCTGGATTCAAGCCGTTGTCGTAGGTGACTATGAACGCCACGTTAATGACAAGATCCAAGAACAGATTGACGCTTCACTAAATCCAGTAGTTGAAGCAACCCTACCATGGGCGCCAGCAGCTAATACACCATAAGGAGTGAAAACATCATGAATAAAGTAACACTTGAATTGAACATTGATCAGCTAAACATTGTTCTAGCAGGTTTAGCAAAATTACCACTAGAGCAATCAATCGATACCTTCACCGTGGTTCGCCAGCAGGCTAACGCACAGTTGCAGCCACCAGCACCAGAGGGACCTCTATCGGATAAAGTGGTAAACTAAATACTACAAATATCTAACAAGGGTAACCTAAATGTCTATTACTAAACCGGCAAATAAAGAAGAACTAAAAGACTTCTGTTTAAGACAGTTGGGTTACCCTGTTATTCAAATCAATGTTGATGATGAACAGGTCAATGATGCCGTTGAACTTGCCTTTGAATACTGGAACGAGTTTCACTTTGACGGCACAGAACGCACCTATGTTAAGCATCAAATCTCATCCCAAGATAAATCTAACGGTTACATTCAACTATCAGATCAGATTATTGGTGCCGTTCGTATCTTCCCTGTAGGTGGAACTAATGCCTCTATGGGTATGTTCGATCTAAGATATCAGTTGCGTCTAAACGATCTATGGGATTTGTCATCAACATCATATGTCAATTACTCATTGACTATGCAGCATCTAGCCACACTTGATCTTATCTTCACAGGTCAAACTCCAGTTCGTTTCAACAAAGTCAATAACCGTCTATACATCGATATGGACTGGATGAATGACGTTGATACTGGTGAGTTTGTTATTGTAGAAGGAATGATCATTACCGATCCAGTTCAATTTACTGCGGTATGGAATAACCGTATGCTCAAGAAATTAGCCACTGCCTATGTTAAGCGCCAGTGGGGACAGAACATGTCAAAGTTTGATAAGATGCAGCTACCAGGTGGCGTAACAATGCGTGGTGCTGATATCTATGCAGAGGCTATGAATGAAATCACAGCAGCCGAGCGAGAGATTAGAGAAACATACGAGGCCCCTCCTGGCTTCTTGGTAGGTTAAGATGGCCGTATCAGGGTATTTCAACAACTCCCCATCACAAGATAGAATGAGCAATGAACATCACCTTATGGAGGATGTTATTGTTGAGTCTATTCAGATCATGGGCCAGAACGTCTATTATATTCCTAGAGAATCCTTTGACGCTGGTGATATGATCTTTGGTGAGTATAGCAAATCAAAGTTTGACAAAGCATACCTAATTGAAGCCTACATGACTAACTTTGAAGGTTTCGAAGGTGACAATGACTTCTTCTCTAAGTTCGGTCTAGAGATTAGAGAAACATCTAATTTTATAATTTCACTAAAGGCTTTCAAAAGACTCATACCAACAACCCTTCGTCAGCGCCCGCAAGAAGGTGACTTACTTTATATTCCTGTCATCAAGAGTTTAGTTGAAATCAAGTTCGTTGAACAGGAACTAATGTTTCACTCTCTAGGTAAGAGACTGCCATTCGTTTATGAAATGCGTTGCGAACTGTTCCGTTACAGCGAAGAAGAAATCAATACAGGCATCGAAGATATCGATGAAGTGGCAGCCGAAGTGCAATATACAACCAGACTTATGATCTCTAATGCAGTAACTTATAATCCTGCGGCATCAAGTTATCATGACGGTGAGATTGTATATCAATCAACCGATGGTACCTGGGCTAATAACTTTGCCTCTGCTACAATCACAGAGTTCTACAAAGCCAACGGCGCTCTATTCCTACATAACATTGAAGGACAGTTTAGAGCAAATGCCAACGTATATGGCAATGTATCACGAGCAATCTTCCGCTCAATCTCTTATGATGACAGAACAGACTTCAATCCATATGATGACTATGACAACGAAGAATTTAGAACAGAAACTAATATCATTCTAGATTTGAGCGAAACTAATCCGTTTGGAACACCATAATGTTAGGTAATTCACATTTCTACCATCAGCTAACAAGAAAGGCCGTTATTCTATTCGGTCGCTTGTTTGATGATATCACTATCATTAGAAAGAATGATCAGACTGGTAAAGAAACCAGCCGCTTTCTTGTACCTATCATCTATGCTCCTAAGGAGAAGATGGTTACTCGTATTCTATCCGACCCTGACCTACTAAGATCAGTTGGCGTTATTCTGCCACGTATGTCATTCGAGATTACAGGTATCACATATGATGCCACGAGAAAACAAAACTCTCTGCTAAAGGCAGCTAAGACTAATTCAGCAACTAACGTATCTGCAAGTTATATGGGTGTGCCATATGACATTACATTTGCATTGAACATCTATGCTCGTAACATTGATGACGGTACTCATATTGTAGAACAGATTATGCCGTTTTTCAATCCTGACTTTACAGTTACAACTAATATGATTCCTGATCTAGGTGCCTTGAAAGATATCCCTATCATTCTCAATTCTGTGGCAAATGATATTGCATATGAAGGCAATTACGATTCCGTTAGATATGTTAATTGGACACTAACCTTCACAATGAAGATGCATTACTATGGTGCTATATCTTCACCTAAGATTATCAAATCAGTTTATGCCAACATATATGATGACAACTCACTAAAGTCTGGCTACATTACTCGTTTGAATGTTATCAATGCTAATGGTACATTCAAAGCAGACGACTATGTGTTCCAGGGTAACTCTTACAATACGGCATCAGCATACGGTATTGTTATGAACTATAGTGCTAACACAGGCAAACTTGTTTTGGGTGCTACTCAAGGACAGTTTAGAGTTAATAACACAATTCACGCCGTATCAACAAACGGTGTGTGTCAGATTGATTCGTTTGTGGTCGACCCGATTAAGTTAGCAGAGATCAAGATAGAGCCCGATCCTCTTACAGCGCAGGCTGGTGACGATTATGGTTATGATGTTACTATCACAGAGTGGCCAGACACAGAAGTATAAATATCAAAAATGTTTAGGATAAGTTATTATGGGTGTTGAAAAGAATTTATCGGATGCTTTAGGTATTCCTCATGAACCTGTTGAAGAAAAGAAGCAGGAGGTCATTCCTTATGAAGCACCTCCTTCTGATTTGACCGATGAAGATGAAGATTATATTCTTGTAAGAAAGACCCTTCGCAACCTAATAGTAAAGGGAAACGATGCAATCGAAGAAATCGCCACCATCGCCAGACAAAACGAAAGTGCAAGGGGTTTTGAGGTTGTTTCTAACCTCATCAAAACTGTTGGCGAAACTTCCAAAGACCTCTACGCACTACAAAAAACGAAAAAAGACCTAAGGGAACCTAATCCAGAATCTGATCCTCGTAAGAAGAATCCAGAGGGTCACATCAACGTGGAACAGGCAGTCTTTGTAGGCTCTACAGCCGAACTATTGTCCGCCATCAAGACTAAGAGAGAGCAAGATGGCAAGGACGCCGTTTAGTTATCAGAATAACCCCAACCTGCCTAATGAGCAGTATCGTCATGCATTTACACAAGCAGAACTAGATGAATATATCAAGTGTGCTGACGACCCCGTTTATTTTGCCAAGAAGTATATCAAGATCATCAACGTTGATCGTGGTTTGATCCCATTTGAAATGTGGGACTTTCAGGAGCGTATGCTTCAATCATTCCACGACAATCGTTTTTCTATCTGCAAACTACCACGACAGGTTGGCAAATCCACAACTAGTGTGGCATACATTCTGCATCAGGTTCTATTCAATGAGAACTATGTGGTTGCTATTCTAGCTAACCGTGCTCCTACCGCTCGTGAATTGCTACAGAAACTAAAACTGGCGTTTGAGTATTTGCCTATGTTTCTCAAGCAAGGCATCAAAGAGTGGAACAAAGGTTCTATCTATCTTGCTAATGGTTCAAGAGTTCTAGCCGACTCCACCTCAGGTTCATCTGTCCGTGGTTTCTCGTTCAACCTAATCTTTCTGGACGAGTTCGCATTCGTACCTAACAACATTGCCGAGGAGTTCTTTAACTCTACATATCCTACCATTTCATCTGGTCAAAGTTCAAAGGTCGTTATCGTTTCTACCCCTAACGGTATGAACCTATTCTATAAGATGTGGACAAAAGCAGTTGAAAAGACTAGCACATATATCCCTATTGAGATCCACTGGTCGATGGTACCTGGCAGAGATGCCAAGTGGGCAGAAGAAACTATCAGAAACACTAGTCAAAGACAGTTCGACCAAGAGTTTGGTTGTGAGTTCTTAGGTTCATCTAACACACTAATCAATGGTGCTAAACTAGCATCGCTGCACTGGAAAGAGCCAATCTATAGAAACGAATGTATGGATGTATTCGAGGATCCTATTCCTAAGCATACCTATGTGTTATGTGCTGATGTTGCTGAAGGACAGGGTCTTGACTACTCTACATTTTCTATCTTTGACGTTACAGAAATACCTTATAGGCAGGTCGCTAAATATAGAAACAACGAGATTAGCCCTATGCTACTACCAGCGGTAATCTATTCTGCCGCTACTAAGTATAACGAGGCTTTCGTTCTTATAGAAATCAATTCTATCGGTCTACAGGTAGCAGATATCTTACACTTTGAGTTGAACTATGAGAACTTACTAAAGTTTCAGATCAAGGGTAAACAAGGTATGCAAGCCTCTGGTGGCTTTGCTGCTGGTAAGAACAAACTAGCATTTGGTCTAAAGATTACCGCACAGTCTAAGATGATTGGTTGTGCTAACCTCAAGACACTAGTTGAGAGCGATAAACTCATTCTTAACGACGAAGATACGATTACAGAACTATTCTCTTTCTCTGCTAACAAGAAATCATTCATGGCAGAAGAAGGATCAAACGACGACCTTGCAATGACCTGTGTTCATTTTGGGTGGTTGACTGCACAAAAGCTATTCAAAGAAACAGTTTCAAATGATATCAGATATGTTCTACAGAAAGAACTAGGTTACCTACAGGATGTTGAGAACGTACCTTTTGGTTTCATTGATAACGGTTTAGATGATTACGTGGAACAAGATGCTAATGGTGACTTATGGCGAAGTGATAGAGAAGCTATGTATCCTTTCGATAATCTCAATTACGATTGGAACAGTAAGTTATAATCCTGAAAACATCAAAAACGATAAATAAGGTGAAGATGGAATAAACACCATTCTAACCTATAAAAGGAGTAAAAGATGGCATATTCACTTTCCCCAGGCGTGACTTGGTCAGAAGTTGATCTTACGACCATTGTTCCTGCCGCATCTACTACAGAAGGGGCGTTTGCCGGAAACTTTGATTGGGGTCCAGTTGACCATATTGTCACCATTAGTAATGAACTTGATCTTGTTCGTTGGTTTGGTAAGCCAAGCCAGAACTCATATACAGCATTCTTTACCGCTGCAAACTTCCTATCATATGGCAATAACCTAAAGGTTGTTCGTTCTGCTAATACTATTGTTGATGGTGCGGTTAACGCAACCACTGGTGCATATGGCTTGACCATTAAGAACGAAGATGATTACGAAAACAACTACGCTCTAATCGGTTCAGCAAATACAGTTCCAAACACACACGGTATGTTTGCTGCTAAGTATCCAGGTGAACTTGGTAACTCACTAAAAGTTTCACTATGGTGCGGACAAGATTCAGCAACATTCGATTCTTGGGAGTATTCATCACAGTTTGAAGGTGTTACAGGAACATCTTCTTATGTATCATCTAAGGGTGGTGCTAACGACGAAATGCACCTTATTGTTGTTGACCGTCTTGGCAAGTTCTCTAATGGTGAAGCAAATACTGTTCTAGAACGCTTCTCTTATGTCTCAAAGGCATCAGATGCAGTCAACGATGATGGTTCATCTAATTTCTGGGTCAATGTCGTTAATGACAAGTCACAGTATCTATGGGCAATCAATCATGCACTAGATGAAGTAACTGGTGTTTCTGAAACCTCATCATGGGGTCGTCCATCATCTACACAGAATAACACAGGTCATCTAGTTGCAACTGCATATGGTCAGTCAAATGCATCATATACAATGGGACTATTCGGTGGTAAGGTTGCTGCACCAACTAATGCACAGCTAAACTCTGCATATGATCTATTCTTGAGCGCAGAAGAAGTTGATGTTTCACTAATCATGACTGGTGACGCACCACAGGTTGTTTCAGAACACGTTCTAGATAACATTGTAGGTATTCGTAAGGACTGTGTTGCATTCGTTTCACCTGATATGGCAGACGTTGTTGATAACGCTGGTAGCGAAGTCTCTGATATTGTTTCTAAGATTGACCTATACAACTCTACTTCATTCGGTATCTTCGATGGTAACTGGAAGAAGCAGTTCGACAAGTATAATAACGTATATCGTTGGGTACCGCTAAACGGCGATATCGCTGGTCTATGTGCCCGCACCGACTTTGATCGTGACCCATGGTTCTCACCAGCTGGTTTCAATCGTGGTCAGATTAAGAACGTTGTTAAACTTGCTTGGAATCCAACCAAGGCACAGAGAGACGATCTATACAAGAACAACATTAACCCTGTTGTCACCTTCAAGGGTGAGGGAACTGTTCTATATGGTGATAAGACCATGCAGCGCAAGCCTTCAGCATTTGATCGTATCAACGTTCGCCGCCTATTCATTGTCCTTGAAAAGACAATCACAAAGGCTGCTAAGTATTCTCTATTCGAGTTCAACGATGAGTTCACCAGAGCCCAGTTCGTTGCTCTAGTAGAGCCATTCCTAAGGGATGTTAAGGGTCGTCGTGGCATCTACGATTTCAAAGTAGTCTGCGATACCACCAACAACACCCCTGAGATTATTGATCGTAATGAGTTTAGAGGAGATATCTATATCAAGCCTGCTCGTAGCATCAATTTCATTCAACTTAATTTCGTGGCTGTCCGCACTGGCGTTGCCTTCTCCGAAATTGTTGGCAAGTTCTAATAAATAAAGGAAAAGGAGAAATAACAAATGCCATTCAACGTAAATGATTTTAGAGCAAGTCTAGTTGATGATGGTGCACGTGCCAGTCTCTTTGAAGTAATGATGACGCTGCCCCCTGTATTAGGGTCAGCACCTCTAAGCCCTGATATCATTTTCAAGGCTAGAGCAACATCACTTCCAGGCGATGCCATGTCATCTATTGAGATCCCATACTTTGGGCGCACAATCAAGGTTGCTGGAACAAGATCATTCCCAGATTGGTCTTTCCAGGTTATCAATGATGAAAACTTCACCATTCGTAACAACCTTGAAATCTGGATGAACCAGCTAAATTCACATGTTGGTAACCTTCGTAATCCTGCTGCAAGAAGCGGTGTTCAGTATCAGGCACAAGCATACGTTACACAGTATGCTAAGACTGGTGAGATCATCAAGCAGTATATGATTTTCGGAGCCTTCCCAGTTGATGTCGCTGCAATCGACCTAGATTGGGCATCTGGTGACCAGATCGAAGAATATGGTGTTACATTTGCTTATCAGTGGTGGGAATCCGTATTCCCAATCCCAACCACCGACTTCGTATAATCAGCACTAAATATAACTATATCCTACGGGGGTTATCTCCCGTAGGATTTTAGAAGAAGGATATTATTGTGAAATTATTTGGTTTCCAAATAGGTGCTGACAAGGTCGATCCACGCTTTGAAGATCAGCAAAGACAGAAAACATTTACCTTACCAGAGAACAACGATGGTGCGGTAACTGTTGCTGGTGCTGGTTATTATGGCACATACGTTGATCTTGATGGTACATTCCGTAATGAGACACAACTAATCACAAAGTATAGAGAACTATCTATACAACCAGAAGTAGAAACTGCCGTCGATGAAATTGTCAATGAGGCAATCGTAGTAGAAGATTCTGGTACCTCAGTAGAAATCAATCTAGACGAAGTTAAACTTACCCCACAACTAAAGAAGCGTATCGAGGATGAGTTCAACTATATCCTAAAGTTGCTTAACTTTGGTAATATGGGTCACGAGATTTTCCGCCGCTGGTATATCGATGGTAGATTGTTCTATCATGTCGTTATTGACGAAGGTATGCCTAATGCTGGTATCCAAGAGGTCAAGTATATTGACCCACGCCGTATTCGTAAGATTAGAGAGATTCAAAAGACTCGTGATCCTAATACTGGTGTAGAACTAATTAAAAGACAAATTGAGTATTACCTTTATAACGAAAAGGGAATGATTGGCGCAGGCACCAATCTAGGTGCAAAGATCGCCGTTGATTCTGTCGTTAACATCAATTCAGGTATCATGGATCCAAAACAGACCATGGTGCTTTCTTATCTACACAAAGCAATCAAGCCATTCAACAATCTAAGAATGGTAGAAGATGCTACCGTTATCTATCGTCTATCTCGTGCGCCAGAGCGCCGTGTATTCTACATTGACGTTGGTAACATGCCTACAGTTAAAGCGGAACAGTATGTCCGTGATATCATGGTCAAGTATCGTAACAAGCTAGTTTACGATTCCAATACTGGT
>Ga0208362_1000015_pt1 | contig 59935 bp, 81 predicted proteins | sample LakMenEpi13Oct10_FD_150693 | JGI IMG/M metagenome (GOLD analysis project Ga0208362, IMG submission 150693) | Freshwater microbial communities from Lake Mendota, WI - 13OCT2010 deep hole epilimnion (SPAdes) | ecosystem: Environmental > Aquatic > Freshwater > Lake > Epilimnion/Euphotic zone ... | reverse complement strand
TAATGGTCAATTATGCTTAGACAAAGAACGATTAAGTTTAGAAGTTGAGGAGTTAAAACTAGCTAACAACCAATTATGCTTAGGCAAAGAACAATTGGGTTTAGAAGTTAAGGAGTTAAAATTAGCTAATGAGCAGTTATTTTTAAGTAATGCACAGTTGCAATTACACAATAATAAGCTACAATTAGATAATAATAAGCTACAGATGGAGAATAAACAATTGATAATCAATTACAACACACATATTAACGAGCCTAGTCAATCTTCTATTAATATATTGGAAAGATTCTTATGACAACAGACTCAACTTTGCAACTAACACCGCAATTAGCCCCGCAGTTTGATACCGCTGTTTTAGATTTGAATTTTAAAAAAGGAGAGTCCGCCCAGTTTTCTGTAACTATTGCAGACTATAACCTCGATCTTCGTGGTTGTTTGGTATTTGCAGAAATTAGAAAGTTATCACCTGGATATAACCTTTTACAAGGCTTCACAGGTGTTGCTACTCAAGGGAGTGACACAATCCTATTAAGGCAATATCCCACCACTCACGATAAGTTTCAGGCTTTAAGTGCTTGTGGTATTCGTGCTGGAGATTTAATCACTTTAGAAGGTTCTGGTATCAATGCTTCAAAAGTATTGGCAGTTACGGACTCTACTTTAGTATGCTCTAGTGCAGCTACTCGGTCAATCAGCGAAGGTCGCTTATTTTTAAGGTCTTTATCATCAGCTTCATTCACTGCTGTACCTATTGCAACACTTGGGGCTATCACGCTTTCAAATAATAGCTCAATTTCAGCCGGATCTGTAAGTTCATCACCTGCTACTGTACCAGCAGGGAATACTTTGGTATTTCTTGAAGGAGCTATTGCTAAATCATTTGTCCTATCACAGGATTTAATTGTTGGCGAAGGGTCAATTGTAGGTACAACGGATAACGCTATCGACAGTGGCTCTTCAGCCAGGATAGGAGTACAAACTATTATTATTAGCGCAGAAGCGGCTAGTGGTGCTACTGCTATCACAGTGTCAGCTTTGTCTATGGGAATTGAAGCAGGGGCTTTGTTGAACTTTGCTATTAGAACCAGTGACGGCTGGCAATATGTCGGAAAAGCTATTACTTCCACTGTTGTAGCTCATGGTGCAACTTCTATTCCTGTAAATGCACTAACATCACCAATCCCCAAGAATGCGATCGCTTGGCATGGAAACACGCCTTTTGATTCATTTTATTTGGCAATAGATCCGGCAGATACTCAATTTTTAGAGTCTGGGACATACGGGTACGACGTGATTTGTCGAAAGCCTGATGGTTATACGATAAGATTGATACAAGGCAAAGTTTCTTTGTCTGACCATTGGAGTGACTTATAGTTATTTGTAATACTTAGGAGAAAATATAATGGCTGATGTAATTGTTTCTAGATCTATTCCCATTGAACCCGGTCGAAAACCTGCTGATAGAAGTATTTCAGTGACTTTACCTACTGATCAAGGTGAGTTGTATGTAGTTGATGCTACAACTTCACGTTCAGAAGTCCGAGAGTCTATGTTTGGTTTTGAAACCACTGAGCGTAGGCAATTTTTATTACAAGAACTCCCTGCTTATGGGATTGATTTGAATGTCTGGTCTAACATTGGAAACGTAAATTACATTCCCAGTATTGGTGGTATTGAATTGACAGTGCCAACGGCTACAAATTTCTCAACTCATCAAACACAGTTTGCTTTTAAATACCAGCCTGGTAAGCAGATCTCCATATCTCAAGCGGTACAAGTGGCTATGGGACCGGCGATAGGTAACTCTATCGTTCAATGGGGAGAATTTACCCGGCGTGATGGGTATGGGTGGCGGCTGATGACAAAAGATCGCGGTGTAAATTTAACTTCAGACTTAGGATCTACCAATATTCGACCTTGGGATAATTATTTGTATTTTTTCAGAAGAACGTCAGCTATACCAGCATCAGTTCCTTCTACTAAAAAAGTTACTGTTGATGTTGTTCCGGGGATGTCAAGTTCTACCAATTCAAGCGTATTGGTAGGTGATAGTTTGTTATATCGTCCTAGTTATTTGGTTGACGCTGATGGATTAAATACTACTTATATTGATTTGGATACCTGGGAAGACTTAGCTTATACGAGTGTAGTTCCAACTCAGAGTACGTTTAACTGTGACAAATACACTGGACTTTCCGGTGACGGGATTCCTGGTATTGATCAAGTAAGAGGAACTAGTGCTAAACAAGTATCAACAATTACTACTAGTTATGTAGTCACAGGATGTACTTATGCTTCTAACTCAACAACAATTACTTGCAATACTTACAATGGGACTACTCAAATTTTGACCGTGGGCATGAGTGTCAGGGGAACTGGGATTCCATCAGGAGCAGTCATTACAATTGTTAACAATGGGAACATAAGTATTAGTGCTAATACCACAGCAGCAGGAACTAACGCTACAGTTTCCTTTAATGAAGTAGCTAATTTAGCGATGTTTTTGATTCAACGTAGTTGGTACGGTGGATCAGGTGGTCGGTGCTTAATCTATATGCCGGATCAAAACCCTCCATACAATGGGGGTACACGCTGGGTTAAAGGGCATGAAATCAGAATTGGGGATACTTTACCTGTGGCTTCAATGTCCAGCCCAGATATGCCCGTAACTTACTTGATTGGCAAAAGAGCCGGGAATACAACCACTGATGTTAACGCTTTTTTACGTCGCTTTGGAGTATCAGTATGGATTGACGGCGGTGATCCACGTCCCGCTAAAATTGAATCAGCTAGTGCTACGGGGGTAACTGTATCTAATGGTGTCTATACTCCTATGTTAGCTTTAGCGGTCAAGCCTTGGATTTGGAATAGCTCAATAACTGCTAAAAGGCCACAGCGTTCACGGGTATATCCTTATAAGTTGCTAGCGTCCTCGACACAAAATACAGAGATTTATTTCGTCAAAGGGTCTGTTACTCAGATAACATCATTAGGAAGTGGGACATCATGGTATTTGGGGCAATCTTCTGAAGATAACTTAAAAGTAGTGGCAACCACCAGAACTTTCACTGGAACTATAAACTCCAGTTCAGGATATCCCAGTGGTGTCTCTGGGAAATTAATTGGGGCATTTTATGTAGGAGCTAATGAATCTGTAGATATTGATCTTCAAGAAATTTTTGACCCACAGCGAGAACTTCTGGGTAGAGGAGAAACATCTATTACTGATGATACACCTGGCGACACTTTATTAATAATTTGCCGATCTTTGGTTGCTAATACTAATGCGATCGCATCTGTATCTTTAATTTATGGAGTTCAATAATGGAAGAACTACAGAAAATTTATTTCCCTGAAGAATTTGGTACAGATCCCAAGGATACAGGAAGTCAAGCATTGTCTGACCCCGATAGTCGGCATTATAGTGTTACTCTTGCTAATGATTATTTTATTCCTATCAGAAGAAGGAAAAATACTGCCAATCTTCCTGATAGCGAGGTGTCTTCAAGTCAATTTGGGTTTCCGATTCAGGATGAACGGATTTTGTTATTTGCTGATACTAATGGGTACGGGACGGACTCAACTAAATGGGATATTGGACTGTCACTAACTAATGAACAAAATACTCCTGATGGACTGAGGCTTTGGGGATTGGGTGTAGGGTTAAACGCTGCTTACACCGGGGTAGAATCTTATACAGAATATAAAGACAATGCTACCCAATTAATTATTAGCAACAACAATACGGATGCTTCTAAATATGTGGTTCTCACATCTAAACAATTATTTGATTGTGATGCGGCTAACAATATTTTTGTTAGCTTTGGTATCAAGATGGAGTCCACATTTATTGGTAATGGCTTAACTTTCAGAGCTGGCTTATTTAATTATCAATCTGGCTGGTTTATCCAAGTCAGAAACGATATTATCAGTATTTTCCAAAGATTTACAATTGATGGAATTGTCAAGGAAAATATTTATGGAAGGACTGTATTTAAGGACAAATTAGATGGCACAGGACTATCAGGATTAAATATTGATTTTTCCTTGGTAACGATGTTTGGAATTGAGCTAGGGAGTTTTGACGGCAGTGGGGCTAGGTTTTATATCTACGCGCGAGATGAGAATCAGAATGGTCGCCATAGATGGATCTTATTTGCAGATATCCCTACTAGTGAATATGTGCAAACTATAGAAAGAAATCCTATTCCTTTACCTTTCAATTTTGAGATTCAAACATCAGGAAATACAGGAGGAGTTCTTAGTCGCTACGGCTGTTCTGTCGTCAAGCTGGGGGCTGATAATGCACCTTTAAAATTATTTAGTGCAGCATCAAATACGCTACCATTAATTCCTTCCAAGGAAGTGTTTGCATTTGCTATTTTGACTAAAGAACTTTACATAGACAAGCCCAACAATACCAAGATATTTCCCAAGTATTTAAATGCTGTTTCTGATGTGCCCATAGAAATTATTTTCAGAAGATTGAAACTGACAAATAGCAATATTGATAGCCTTGGATTTAAACCTAGTTTAAGAGAGGAATATGATCCTTTTAATTTGGTTTATTTAATCAGTGGGGATAAACTATACTTTGTCTCTATTGCCAACCAAGCCGCTGTTAAAGCAATTAATGTATCACTGAATAATATTTGGTTTGACGCTAGTAAAGATTTAATTTTTGGTACGCAAACGGATAGCAGCGATATTTTAATCATCAACGGTTCTACAGGGGTGATTGTCGCTTCTGTGGTAACAGGGAAAACCAACTGTCATGATGTGGTGATATCAGGAAACAATCTTTATGTCTCCCATCCTGGCAATAACGAAGTTACTGTATGGAATATTGGTAACATCACAGCCATTACTTCTGTGACTTCACTCACTGTAGGTACAAATCCAATGGATTTAGTGGTGGGAGATGGACGGGTATTTTGTGCTAATCGGAATAGCAATAGTATTTCTGTTATTACCGTTAGTAACAATTCAGTGGTACAGACACTATCGGTCGTTAGTACACCTAATGCCATGATTCATAACCGCACGTCTTTGTACGTAGCTAGTGGGGACAATAAAGTTTACAGGTATGTACAAACAGGAGGAAACTATGCACTAAACAGTAATTTTGACACCATGGCAAATCCTGATGCTTTGGCATTTGTAGATACTGCTGAAATAATCTATGTAGGAAGTAGTACCAGCAAAACATTAAACATCAGAGATTTGAACGCAGCCACGCCGACTACTCAAACTGAAACTTTACCCGCAACTACTACAGCATTAATAAACGATACTGATGGTAACGTTTACTTGTATGACAGTGCTGGGAATGTTACTGATTTATTTTATGACAAGATATTCGTAACTTTATCAAGCCCAACCAGTAGCTTAAAAGGAAACCTTTTGAGTAGCGCGATCACAGCAGTAATTTTGCCTGGACTACAACCTTTAGGAGATATTATTTGTAGCTTCGTTACTAGCAAAAGCAAGCAAATATATTTACAGCAATTTTTTCAAGAATACAGAGAGTTCTTCAGTAGTTCTTATGATTTAAATGGATCTACAATTGCTCAAGATTTAATCTTGATTTTCCTCAAACATATTGGTGAGAATTTGAGTTTATTAACTGAGCAAATTATCTGGCTAGAAGGTGTCGGATTGACTCCTACTTATGGATCAGAGATTCTTCATTTCTCTAATCCTGGGTCAGCTACAGTATCATTAGTAATAGGTCAAAATTAATTAAAACACAATTAAAACTATGGCAACTAACACTTTAACCAGAACGGAATCAAGTAACGAATTATTTATTTATAGGCACACCCAAGCATCAGGAAGTGCTGAAAGTAGTGTGACAACTTTGACTGCACCTGTGACTGGATATAATAATCCATTCAATGATTCAAGTGGACAATGGCGAATATTAAATTTACGGATTGAGGCTGGGAACTATGATGCAATCCTTGAATTTGGATTTAAAAATAATGACAATAACAAAGCTTTATCTGCTATTTGTGGGTTTACCGTGGGGCAACCACCGATTTATGCTACCCACATCAATACTATCTCTAAAAGTATTGCTTACGGATTTATAAATAATCCTTTCACTACCAGTGATGGATTGTATATTATCCATGAAAATACTCTTGTACAGGTCAGTGGAACGGTTGACATTGCTGCTTTACGTATTATTGTGAAGGATGGCACAGTATCCTACTATAGTGGCTCTAGTTTGCTTCTTTCAAGTATTATGAGCATATCTTTGTGTCCATTATACGTTGTTGCCGCGTTAGGATTTGCAGGAAACCAAGTTACTAATATAGGTATAAGCGGTGCTAGTGGATATACTTTACCTACTCCAGATTACACCAAAGAACTTTATTTCTTGTGCAATGGACTAACAAGCACAGCACCACGATATCCAGGAAGATTAGCTAATTCATCAATAGCCACTCATTCATTAACTTATCTTGCAGTGCGTACAAGCGCAACCTTTACTATTTCATATCCAGACGAAGAGGTACAAGTTCCTGGTTTTGGATCTACACCAACTAACTATTATGTTTTGCCTAAAAACTATTCAGCAGTTCCTTTTGTTGTTAAGCTTACTTTTCCATCATTAGCAAGTTTAGTCGGACTACAATTTGTCAATGGAGCAATTGGCGCAGGTAGTTCTTTAATTAGGTCTATTAACGCTTTAACTGGACTAACGGAATTAGAAATTAGAGGAAGTACGGAAAGGCGGACATTAGGTAAAAATATTTTTCCAGTAAGCTTAGAAAATTTATATCTTCATGGGAATCATGATATTTCTGCTTCACTCAACGTCATGCCATCACTGAAGACATTACGATATTTAGAACAATCGGGAAATTTCACGTCTTTAAATTTAGAATTAATGGCATTTCCAAATTTACAATTATTAGAAATTCCTGAAAGCTTGCAGTGGGAGGCTTCCAACTTTGAGTCTTTACAGAATTTTCGTTCAATGTTTAATCCCACAAGATCCACATCCACACATGGGTTTTACGGATCTGCGTTATCAACTGGAGCAAATTATCTTACAGTAATTACTAATTTAGCGATCGCGCAACAATCAGCAGCATTGCTTTATGGGTGGACTGCCCAATCTTCTGGAAATAATTCCTACATATCTTTTTTAAGTAGTTATGCTTCACGGATAAGTGGATTTAATTTTAATTCTTCACGAGCAGGAGGTGGTGACACAATTAACGTAAGCGGTAATACAATTATTTTGACTATTAACCCATCAGCAAATATCACTAGCGAAACTGATGAATTTCTTGTAGTAAATCAGCCTATCTTACTAAAGAAGACAGATAATACTTCAAAACAATTAAGAATAATAAGTAGCGTGAGCAGAAGTGGTACTACTTACACAATTGCTGTAGGTAGAATTAAAACTGAAGTCACTTGTTCACAAGTAACGATAACGGCTGGACTAAATAATACTTTTGTCTTGACTGGTAATAGTATTACATCGAATATTGCAAATATTCGAGTAAGAGATACGGTGCGTATAAGTGGAAGTGCCATGACAATACCACTTTCATCAACTCCTACCCCAACTCCATCTATAGTTATCAGCAAAACATCCAATTCTGTGACCATTTTAAAAGGAAATACAAATGATGGTATTGCCGCACTCAGCAATACTACAGTAATATTTGATTATGAATTTTCAACATCAAATTATGGTACTACGGTAACTTCCCCAGGTACCGCAAATGAAACCCATCTATCCACAGGTACAAGAGCAATTTATAATTATTTAATTTAAGATGAAAATAGCAATTAAGACCAACAAAACAGCGGATATTACAGACTTAATCCCCAAGTTTGTTGTATTCTTTGATGCTTCTATTCCGACAACCATAACAAGAGATGCAAATAATAAAATCTCAGGATGGCTAGATAGAAGCTTAAATCAATTTCATGCTACTCAAACGACCCTTACTTATCAACCCACTTACACATCTTTTAATAGCTTTTTTGGGATTAATTGTACGAGTTTAAGTGGAGTTAATAATTCTTTTCTGCAATTTACTATTAATGCAGATTTTCCAGCAATCAATGGAATTTTGTATGTTGCAACGGATAAATACGTATTACCTTTACCCATTAATATATCTAGTAGTAGTAGCAATAGAACATTTGAGATCACTGGTGGGACTTCAAATCTTCTGACTGGATTAATCCTTTTTCAAGGAGAACCAAATGAAGATGAAGATAGTAGGATTGTAAGTTATTTGAGCATTAAAGGCTCTAACTCACTGACGTTAACTAATGTGATTATGGATTTTTGCGTTGAAACATCTAGCAGCCTTTATCTTAATCCTTTAATGGCACAAGTTAACAATTTATCATCTTGGAATCAAATTAATACCAGTAATGTCATTAGTTTCAATCAAGCTTGGCGTAAGATAACAAAGCCAACGACATTTCCAATTATAGATACTAGTACCGCTACCAGTATACAACAAGCTTGGCTTGGCATGACTGGACTAACTTCTTTTCCTATTTTGAATTTTGGAAATGTTCAGACTGCTCGTAGTGCTTGGCTTGGGAACGCAGGATTAACTAGTTTTCCTTTTGTAGCTTTATCTAAAGCTACAGATATCTCTTTTTCTTGGAGTGGATGCTCAAATCTTACATTATTTCCTGCCATGGATTTTAGAGCCGCAACTGCATTTGAAAATACATGGAGAAATTGCAAGCTTAACCAAGAGTCTGTAGATAATATTCTGATATCCATAGCGGCGGGATTAGCCAATAATCCAACCAAGATATTAGCAGCCAACGGCGGGTCTTTCACGCTTACAGGCGGGACTAATGCTGCTCCTGGGACTACCAACAGGAGGTCAAGCTGGGGTGCTAATGTTTGGGAATTTAATCTTTCTCAAATCAATGAAAATATCAGTGGAACTATTTATGATTTCAGAAGTGGAATCACAGGGCAACAGGCTAAAAATTGGTTAGCCGCTAAAGGATGGGCGATCGCAACCAACTAAACTAATAAAAAACCCGCTCTGTAGCGGGTTTCGTTTATTGCAATATTTTATTCCCAGTTGCTAACATCAATCTCAACGATTTTTGTCTTCTGTTTGTTAAAAAGCTTACTGATTTTGTAATTTATCTTATGTTTAAGAATCACAAAGAAGTAAAAAGTCCGCCTAAACTTAAACAAGGGATATGTGACCGCATCTATTATAGATACTAAAAAGTTTTTAGGCATCAAGCCGTGATAGCAGAAGTCTGTATAAACATCTACCATCTCCAAAGTGGAGTATCCACTGTATTGTGGAAATTGACGTTTGCATTCGTCTTCCCACACGCCAAACGCTTTCATCGGTTCATAAGTCAAAACATACTGCACATACCACCAACCAAATCTCATTTTTTCCATTGTTTTAATCCTTGCATTTTCCTTTTTTGATACAATCTCCCGTTTGATCGTCACGGGCTGCCAGTGTGAGACTGGCAATATTAAGAATTGTTAAGATTGCTATTAACAGCAATCCAATCTGATTAGGATTCCAGGTTTTATCTGTCCACTCAATACCAGTATTTATGCTAGACATATTAGTTGTGGGGTAAAGAGCGATCGCATTCAGGAGCGATCGCTAATTGGTTAATTAAAATCCGTAATCATCAGGTAATGATTCATCAGCAATTTCAGAAGAACGAGGGCTATAACCATCGTCAAATATCTCTGCGGTTTTGATGGTGACTATATCACCATCAACTGTGCCGATAATTTCCCATTTTCCGCCCATGGCGATGTGAGCCAAGTGTTCGGGAATATTGAATTTCTTACCTTCTTTAGAAAGGACTAAAACCCCTGTGGAATTACTTTCCAGTATTTGAGAAAACTCAACACAGCCTTCAAAAGGCATAATCTCTTTACGTGGCTTGGAAAATGATTGGTATTCAGAATACCACTGAGTTATTAGTTTTCCTGCTTCAGAGGACATAGATAACAGCAAATCTTCTAATGCAACGCCACTAAACAGAATCTTTCTATTTCCGGCTTTTCGGTGGAACTCAATAGAGTTCCCAACATTTTCCACTGTGGGAATTTTTATTTCTGTTGGAACGCAAAAAGGAGATTCATTTGCATCGTTGCGTTGAAACCCAATTTTGAAGTCAATCTTGGCAAAAGCCAAGGCGAAAGGCGATAACAACCCGCTTGAACTTACTTTACCAGCCATTTTAAGCCTGGTAAAGTAAGTTTTACTTACCTTTTCATAAAGGTCTTTTGTTTCTGCGTACAAAGACGCAGCAAACGCTCCTTTTGCCGTATACTGAATCGGCGTTGCGTGCAAGGGTTGATCGTTTTTACCTAGGAAAAGTATTAAGTTTCTAACAACCACTTTATAGTGGTTTTTGTCCGCTTTTGCGGTTGCCAGTAAAGAGGTTTCCGCGCCGTTTTCCCAAGCCAATCCTACAAAGCTAAATCTATCATCTTTTGATGGACGATGTTGGATCTCTCTCTGTGATTTGTGGATAATCACAAATTTGGGAGATTGGGTAATAAAACCAACCTCAGTACCGTCACCCAGTGAAGCCTCATAAGGTTGCCAGGTGTCGTCTGGAATAAATCCAGCTTTTTCGGCTTCTGTGGCTTTAATAAAAAAGCCTATTTCTCTAATTCCGCCTTCTTTCTCCCACTTGGAAAGCTTACCTGGTTGCAGGTTGGGGGGGGAAATTATTTGACAATAAGGTATTTGAGTAGAAGCAATGGTGTGATTTACAAATTGTTCCAATAATGTAGTCATAATTGTTCCTTAATCGTTTCTTGATTGTTTCAAATGTGCGGATATAAAGGCATCGCACCCAGCCTAGATGATTCAAAAAGGGAGATAATCAGTGTCCCCAGTTCTTCTGTATTGCTCAAATAAGAATGGCAATGTAGAAGTTTTTACTACTGGGTAGATTACTAATATTCCCAGTATATCCACTGTTTTAAAATGGATATACAAAGTCTCTTCACATAAGTTGCATAGCTTCATTGCTTCATTCAGCACTGTTGTGAAGTTTATTAATTACTCGCTGCCCCCGCTCAGTGCGGGGAACTCCATAATCATCAGCCCGCAGCACGACGGCTGCATTACGGGCTAGATTTTCAGGGACACCTGCATTTTGTAAGGCTTCTTGATAAGCCTTGGTTTTAGTCGTTGTCATCACACCAACTCCTTTATTGTTAGTTTTGCTAATGCCTTAGCGGCTTCTATCGGAGTATGAAAGTAAGTAACTCCAATAGTCCACCCTCTATCAACATCTAGCCAGATATTGCCGGCTAGATGTCCTTTAACTCGGACTGTGTAGCGCTCACCCAGCGGGTCTACAATTTGATTATCTTTAATATCATAGTTGATATCTTCGATATCCTGAGATATCGGGACAACCCTCCCGCTACCTCTCTCGTCATCTATGTAATTAATTGCAAAGGCCTCCGCCTCTGCGTAAGTCAAAAAGCTTTTAAATGTTTCAGAGAACTGGACTTCCCAGTTACCATTGTCAAAGTTGTGACTAATGGTAGCCACAACAGTTTTACCTTGACAGATTTCAGCGTAACCGAAGTCTATTTCATGAATTACTACCTTTTCTGTGACTTCTTGGATTTGTTGCTCAAGAAGTTCAACAATCTCTTGTTGAGCAATTGATTGTTGCTCAACTATTTCAAATCTGTCAGCAGCCCAGCGTTCTGCGGCTGCATAAGTACGAAACCCATCTCTTATGATGTTTCCATCCAAGTCAATGACAGAGTACCCTGCCAAGTCGCAGGAGTCCATTCCGTCGTTAAACTCAATAACAACCTGCTGTTTTTGAACTTCTACAGGCTGTAAATTAGCCTGGTGGGCAACTATAGCGTCAGCCCAGGTGATAACTTGCCTTTTATCACCCTCTGGGGTAACACCCAGTTCTTTAGCTACCATTTTGCAGTAGCTAATGCCTTTCTTGATTAAAAACTTGACAGAGAAAACTGGATGTGTCATGATTGAATATTCCTGTATGGGACTAACAAAGCGATCGCTTACTTCTTGGTCGGAGGGGCGGTCGTTTTTGTTTATATATCTAATATATCATTACAAGATGGAACTGTCAAGTGGTTTTGAAAAATATTTTTTATTTTCCACAAAATCAGCCAGACCTCTTAGTACATCAGGGTTTCGTGCCATTTGTTCAATCAACTCATTGTTGTTAGTGCCTATATACTGTGCATAAGCACGATAGATTTGTTTAGCGTCATTAGTAATCATGATTTGCTTAGAAGTCTTAGTTTCGCCATATTTTGGCTTTCCGCTCATAAAATTCTCACTTTGTAATTGTGTGCTGATAAAATCAATTTAGCATGATAAAATCAAATATCAAATGCCTATAGGAATAAAAATATGTTTATAGATATACAGATAAAAAATACCCACTTTGATACAAGTGGGTAATCAATTAATATTTGCACTTATTGATATATCAATAACTTTGTTGAGCTAAATTCTTGAACTCTGAATATTGCCCATCAAAAAGCAACTTGTCTGTTCCTGTTTCAGCGTTACGTGCCTTTGTAGTAATCAATTCAGCTACACCTACATCTGTAGTTTCTTTATTGTAATATTCATCACGGTAAAGCATCATAATTACATCTGCGTCTTGTTCAATATTCCCGCTTTCAGACAGGTCGCCCATGGTAGGTCTTTTGTCTGTTCGGCTTTCTGTGGCTCGATTTAGTTGAGATAAAGCCAATACTGGACAATTAAACTCTCCTGCCAACTCTTTAAGCATTCGGCTTGTATCCCCAACTTTAACCCGAAAGTCCCTATTATTGGACTTATCATTTCTGGCAAGCAGGGTGATGTGATCAACCACAATCAAGCCTACATCGCCAGTTTTAGCTTTCTTTTGCCTAATCGTGTTCCGCATCTCCATAGGAGAAATGCTAAAATTATCGCATATAAATAGCCTTGAGTCATGTAGTATTTGTGACTGAGTGAGATTAAAAAATTCGTTCCATTCACTTTGAGTGAGTTGATTTTTTACAAATTGATTCAAACAGGTTCGGGTTAGTTTAGCTGCTAATCTAGCAGCTAAATCTTCTTTAGATGTTTCTAAGGAGAATACGTAAACATTCTTCAACAGTACACTGGCAACGTGCCAGGCGATCGCCATACCACAGGCGGTTTTTCCCATACTTGGTCTTCCTGCTAGAATATGCAGCAGTTTTTTATGCAGTCCTCCTAGACGGTTATCCAAGTCGTAAAACCCCATCTTGACAGGGGCAGGTCGTTCTCCCGCTTGAATTTCATATTTCTCTGTGTATAAAGATGTCACAGCATCACTGATGTGGACTAATTCTGATTTTGTTTGATTAGTGCTTATATCAAGAATCTTTCTTTGGCATTCTTCAATAGCTTCATGTGTCGGGACCCAAGTATCCCATGCTATTTTTAGCGATTCATTAAGAGTCTTGATCAATTGCCTGCGTTGATATTTTTCCAGAACTAGTGCCGCCATAGCATCAATATTAATTGCAGATACTGTACGGTCTACCAAAGTGGCTAATTTATTTCTGCCACCAATTCTTTCTAATTGATCCTTGTCTCTCAGATAATTAGCCATAGAGAGTAAATCAGTGGGTTGGTGCTGACTGTAGAGTTCCAAAGCAGCCTTGTAAATGATTGCGTGTGCATCTATATAAAATGCTTCGGAAGGTAAAAAATCGCAGACTCGTTGAATAGCTTCAGGATCTAGTAAAATGCCGCCTAAGACGACTTCTTCAGCTTCAACGTTTTGAGGGGGCAATAGAGTAATTTCTTGAGTAAACATGGTAGTTGACCTTTAAGTTTGTTATGCGGACACTGGTAAATGCTTAGACCAATCAAAACGCGGTTGATTAATCAATGCGTATTCCAAATACGCTTGATTCCAACTACGGTGGCTATAAAAATCTTGCAAGCTTTTGGATTTAATATATTGCTCCCATACAGCCTGATGCTGGATTGGTTGCCAGGTTAATACAGCGTCAGGAAGGGGGACTAAAGCCATCTCTTTTTTAGTTTTGATGGAATATTCCTTCCATCTGATTTGTAAGTTGTTATGGTCTTTTTTCAGGTGGCTGTAGACATTAGCCCGTGACTCATGGACATCACTTCCAAATTTGCCCGCCCACTCCAAGGCGAACCATTGCCAAAAGTCATTATCTAACTGGCCATCTTTCTTCCACGGTCCATCTGGTAGCCATTCCCAAGCTATTTCTTTTGCGCTTTTACGCGGTTTTCCAAATGGTTCAACCACATTTGCCTTGTCAAGACGCGCCGGGGCGGCGGGCGCAACTTTGTCCAATGAGTGATTTATCTGTTTACCCGAAATTCCTTCCTTTAAATCAGGAATAATAGATATCTGTTCTACTCCATCTTGTCTTAAATCCTCTTTAGCGGGAGAAAGTCCGCTAGATACTTCTTCTTTAGATATTTCTTTCTTAAATACTTCTTGGAATAAGTATTTATTATGTGGCAGGTTTTCCGTAGCCGGATTTTCCGTAGCCGGATTTTCCGTAGCTGGATTTTCCGTAGCTGGATTTTCCGTAGCTGGATTTTCCGTAGCCGGATTTTCCGTAGCTGGAAAACCTGATTCCGGTTTTACCCTTGCTGTACGGGCTTTCTGAGTTTTTTTGCTTGGTTCGCTTGATGGTATTTCCCGAATAACAGATTTCCATCCTGCCATTCTTCCGTTTACTCGTGCTTGCTCACGAGTTAAATACCCAAACTTTTCTAATTCTTTTAATGCTGAACAAACAGATGTTTTTCCGTCAGATTCGGATTGATCCGATAAGTGTTCAGTGTTAATCTCCCACCCATCAGGATAAGAGAGAAGCAAATGATGTAACCCACGCGCTTTGAAGCTTAAACGTGAATCTCTAATAGCTGCGTTGGCTATTACTGTGTAATCTTTTGAATGCTGCACTCTTATTGTTTCCCCCATCACACACCTCCATGGGCGTGCAACAGCGCACTTGTCTTATTGACAAAAATTGAAAAATGATTCATAGTTAAATTGCTCCTAAGAGATTTAAGAAATGGTAGGGGCTGTCCCTCGACTGTGTTCAGCAGTACGAGGGCTTTAATTTTCTGTCTGTTCTGCCAGTGCTTTGGCAAAGGCCAAAACTTGACTGGCAATAGAAGGGTTTTGATCAAGGCATTGGGCGATCGCAATAACTTCTTGCTCAATAGCAACGGGAATACGTTTTTGAATGGTTTTCCCAGTCTGCCATTGGTTTTTAAATAGGACCGCGTTTGGCGGTCGTTTTGGGTTTTTATTTGCCATCGTTTTTTTAACTCAACACATTTAATATATCTTATTCCCTTGTACCACGTCAATAGAAATAAAGAAGATTTTTTCATACTCAGTAAGTCGGGTAAATGAATGACAATAAAATAGCCACTTGTTTAAGCGGCTATTAGTTGATTGTTTTATGTAGTTGGTATGTAAGCTTCACACTTAATAGCTATTTGCTCAAAGATTAAATCTATTCCTTCCCTTAATTCATCTTTGTCATCTTTTTGACATTGCCAGAGATTAACCAAGGTTGTTATTGGGAATCGATTATCGTTGCAGTCGCCTTCGTAGCTATAAAATTCGTCATTGCGTTCAATCAAAAACCCTGAGTAAATACAATTTAAGCAACTTTTCATGATTCACTAATTTTAATCTGATTTAAAGAATAAGCCTTGTGTAATTTGCCATTAATAGAAACTTCCATGAAACTCCATTTAGAGCCTGTGGGGGCTAATTCTGGAGTATGGAATCCTTCAAATATTGCATCTATCCATCCATGATTGGGATGCTTGTATTTAATTTTGTCTCCTGTTTTGTAATTGGTTAGTTGCGGTTCTGTTTGTTTTGACATATTATTAAAGAATGATGTTGTGTTTTCCTTTTGTCTCCTTTAAGTCCGCTGACAAGGCGGACTTTTTTTGTTTATTTATGGGATTGAATGATTAAATAACAAAGGGAAATAATTGTTATTAAGATTGTCTCAATCCCAATGGTGTAAAGGCTAAAAAGCCAAATATTAAAGTGATTCATAGTCAATATTCTCTTGTTCAAATAGTGATTGCTGTTTCCAATCCTTACGTTCACCATCTAAATATTTGAATGCTTCATTGACAACATTTTTGATAAGCTTAAACTCAACACTTTCCTGATCAGCAATTAATAAATAAGGTGTGGTTGGACAGGCATATCTTCCTTCTATTTCACACTTACCTGTGATTGTGATGCCTATACTTTCCTCTTGATATTTGATGGAAAGTCCAATGACTTGCCCCTGCTCAAGCCAGATATGTGGGTTCAATCCAATTGCTTCCACTAACATTATTCGGAGTCCATCCAAGCCATCGTAAAACTCAATTCTGGCTTCTTCTTTTCCTGTTAAGGAGCAGTTTAAATTTTCTTCCTGATTGTTTTCGTTAACAACCATATAGGCGATACTTATACTTTCAGTGTCCCCTCTTTTGGCTTTTATCTTGGTGATTTTTCGTTCATTCATGATGCTCTCCTGTGTAATGTTTTAGTATTTCTAAGTCAATAAAAATTTGGGTTGGTGACTGGAGGTGTGGTGGCTTGTCTAGTTGAATGTAATAAAGCCAGTCACCTGTGCTAATTTGTCTGATACCTGTACAAATTCCCCATCCTTTATTTGTGAGTAGGCGATCGCCGAACCAGTAAGTTGGTCTGGTTAATGTCTCCCATGGTTCTGTTTTAGATGGTCTAGGCAGTCCCTTTAAGTCTTTAGATGCTATTTTCAATGGTGGTATTTGCACGGTATTTAATGTCTATTGTTATCTTTTGGCGCATCTCTAAATCTCTTAGGCAAATGGTGATTTCATTGAGCGGATATTCTGGAAAATTATCAATGATTTCTTTCTGAGTCCGCTCAACTTTGGTAAATTCCATAATCTTTGATTCAAGTGTCATTTCTTCCTTTTTGTTTCAAAAACTTGGTTGTAAAATATAGTTGCGCGTTAGCAGTGTTGTAATCCCAAGGGTCTAGATTCACGACTACTAAATAAGCTCCGTATTTTGAAAGTCTGAAGTCAAGGTGGTTGCGCCCAATTTTGCTACTTGGATTTGGGACAACTAATTTTAAAAGATGTTTCTGAGGAAATTCTTTTGTATTTTGAAGTAGTTGCTTGACTCTATCTATTGAGTGTTTGAATGTTGCCCAATTTGTGCTTACAAGAGGGGCTAATTCGCGGGCTAACCAGTATTCCCCGTCACCATCTATGTGGGAAATATCATCAAAAGGATTACTTTTCATGCTGCAACCTTTTCGTTTTTTTTAAATTCTTTTAGTCCAATAGCTAAAAGATTCTCTACTAAAAGTCCAATTTCTTCATCATTTGTCACAGCCAAAATTTTGATTGTTTTGTACAAATCTCGCGGAATCCTGATCATTGATTTTTCCCGCGCTGGAGTCTGATTTCTAGTTAATTGCTTTGTCATAAACACTGTTTTACTTAGTATTATCTTGTGTGTAACACAATTTAATTGTAGCACATAATCTATTGTAATTTACAAAAGAAATATATAACTTTACGTTATCTTTATCATTTTTAATCTATTGTGTGATTATGTTATTGTGTTACACAAATATGAAAGCTGTTAGAAAGATTTGGACCAAAAAGGGACTAGCTAAATTAGGTGGCATAGTCCGCAGATCCCGCGAAGCCAGGCAACTGACCTTAAGGGAACTTGCTGACTTGAGTTCTACTGAAGGTAATTCGGTTCACTTTAAAACCATTAGCTGCATTGAAAACTCCTCTGTAATGCCCAACTTTAATACCCTTGAAGCGATCGCATCATCAGGACTAATTTTTGATGATAAAGGCAAGACTTTAGATATTTATGACTTCATTGATATTGCATCTGAGACTGACAGTAGTACAGATGAAGCTACAGATATTTACGCAGACTTACCCCTTTTGAACAATATTGAGAATTAAAGTATGAAAGCAGGAAGATTAATCAAGTCTATATGTAGCCGGGCTTCTAGTATGAATCAGGCTGCTAAAAAATCTAAAGTCTCTCAAGGGACTTTGAGTGAGTGGCAAGCGGATAAAGTGTCGCCTGGACTAGAGAAATACGTAGATTTGTGTTTGGCTATGGGTTGCCGTCCCGGTTTTGAATTGGATCAATATTTGGGTTTGGGCGGGGCAAAACCAAAAACGGCAGAAGATGTTTTAGGCGTAGCGTTGGGACTACCACCCATAGAACAGCAACGCTTAATCTCTTTAATTACTGCTAAGTATGTTGAATATTTAAGCGGTGAATTGAAAGATGACATGATAGAATTAGCAGACATCAATAATTAAAGGAAATTATGGCACGACCATCAGATTACGGTAAAAACAAAGTAAGAGTTACGCTTAGGCTTACTCCAACAGCTAGATGTGTATATCAGTGTTACGCAGACCATTTATGTATAGCCTTTGGTGAGCTAATTGAGAGAATTGTCCGAAACCCAGACGTAGCAAGGGGTATGGCTGCTTTTCTGGAGACTGAAAAAAAAGTTTTGGAAAAGGCTTGACAATTTCATTCTATCCATACATAATGGAAATATAGAAAAACAAACGACGCGGGAGGGTGTGATGGACTTAGTAAAAAGAAGACAGGTATTGATCAACTTAATCTCCCGCGTCGGGAGGGGTCAACAAAACATCTACCGCTGGGTAGATGAGTTGATGGAAATTGATGCTCAATTGGAGCATCAGGAACAGACAAAGGAGACAAAAATGTTCAAAATTAACGTTACAGAACTTCACCCTGAAATTCAAAAAAAATTAGCAGATGAATTAAATGGGGTGTTAAACGCCTCTGAACTAAAGGCTGTTATTATCACCAGCCTAAATCCAGAAGATTTAGACTGGTATAAATTAGAAATCGCCATCTATGGCAGTGTAGACACTGATTGTGACAGACTGCACCAGTGTCTTTCCTGGGGTGAAGATGACGAAGTAAAGAAAAAAATAATTAAAGAAGCAGTAATAATTACTGAAAAAAACACAGTAGCCGATGAATTACATCGGCTGAACTTAACTTTCGAGGATCTAAAAAATCCTGCTAAATTAGGGTTGGCAGGGTTGATATCCGTGCCTTTTAAAGACAAAGATAAAAGCTATCACAACAAATTAAACCTCCCTCAAGAATGCCAGGGTCTTCCAGCATTTTCAACAGGAAATACAAGAAGATCTCAAACATCAACTCATTCTACCAATCGAATGGGAGATTCGGTTAGTCACAAGACATGGGTAACAGAATATGAGTACGTCATTGGCACGTATCTATATTGGTCAGATACCAATATAGAAGGGAAAATATTGTTCCCTTCTGAAGCCGAAATCTTGAAAAAAGAAGTTGATCATTTGGTAGATATAATTTTAAACAACGGGGTAAAAAACCTTTCGGAAGCACGGGAATTAAGTGCAAAAAGACTAGCAAAAATAGCGGACGAAAAAGCCGCTAAACTGGCTATACCAAAACCCGAATGGGTTGAAAAGGAAATTACCAGCAACGGAAACGTTAATCGTTTCTGGATTGGTGATGATTACATCTACTCGTTCTGGTGGAATAGCCAGGACGGGACGGTGTGGCAACAATGTGAAGACCGTACCCGTGGTGAACGTACCCGCGAATCTAAATCTTTGGGTTCAAACCGGGATGTGGTTATGAATCACATAAACAGCCTGTTAGCTGAACGCAAACGAGTAAGTGAACTGCTTGCTGCTCAAGAAGAGATTAAGCACCAGCAAGAAAAATTACACAAAGAGCAATATCAAGAGTACAAAGCTTTACAAAAGAGTAAAGGCGGCATTGTCAAGCCTTTTGAGAAGTGGGTGCAATCAGTAGCTTAGTCTACTACTTGACCTAAGCACGTCAGTAAACTGCTGTTGTAAATACTGAAGAGCAAAATAAAATGGAAACAACAATGATAGTAGATGGATATACCTATCACCTGGTAGAGTATGCTTACGTAACAATAGGAGGAGACTTGGTTGGCTATTCCAAATCCCTTGACATTAAACTTGCTGGGGAAATTAAAGAAATACCTGACGATTGTGAGTGGCTGACACCACTCACTCCAGTTAAACGCGCCCCTCTGGGCGACATCTTCGTAATGGAAGATGGGGTGGATACTTATTCCAGACATTTCTTAGAGGAACAATTAAAAGAAGAAGAAGAAAGTCTCAAAAGGCGTAGGGTAAAGCCGGGCTGGCAACCTTTTACTTTTTAGCTTCAACCCACCTGATGATGGGCGGCTGGCTACCGTCCGAAACTACCACCCCGGTAGTAGTGGGAATCCTATTTACACCCCACAGGAGACAGACATGGACGTTAAAGAATTTATTATTGCTAATTGGAAAAGTGCTGAAGCACTTCGCACTTTATTGGGTGCTGATTTTTCCAAAAATGATGAATTTCACTTTGGTGAAGTTCCCACAGAACAAGCAAGACTTGAGGTGAAAAACGGGAAAATCACCCGTGTCACTACATGGTCAGGTTTAAGCTGGTCAGCCAAATATGGCTACAGCAGTCCTGTTGTAGATGTCTTTTAGTGTTATTTGCGGATCATGAAAGATCCGCACTTAAAGCTTTCACAGTCCCCTTTTTAGGGGATATTTTTTATACTTGGAGTAACAGATGAAGGTTGGAGATAGTTTAATTTTTTTGGATATATCTTACAACAAAACAAGAGGTAAGATTTCTCAAGGAATTGTAGAGAAAGTAGGACGGACATACTTTTATGTTCGTGTTGATTATGATGTAATAAAAGTTCAGATAGGGGATTTCCCTATTGTCGTCCAAGAGTACAATGCTGTATTATTTGATTCACAAGAATCATACAGCAACTACATTCAACACAAAGATAATCTTAAAAAACTTCAAGTTGCAACCAGAAAACTTGATTTGCTCACACCGGATCAAATACGTCGCATTTTAGAAATAATAGAAGAGCAATGAATCAATTAACACTCTTTGAAGAGCAGCTTACTGTCAGTGATTTTACGAACGATGACTATGAAACACCTGACTAGATTAGCCAAAGCAATGGCTAATCTAGTCTTGCTTACAGACAGAGAAATCTTAGAACCATTTGCTGGTTCAGGTCAAATAGCTAAATACCTACCAGGCGATCGCTCAGTAGAATGTGTAGAAATCAAGTATTCCCGATTTTTGGAAGGGAAAGAAAAAGCCAAGTCAGCTACTTGGGTAAATGGCAACTTTTTTAGCGGTGTTTCTAAATGGGGATGTGACCTTATCATCTCAAACCCACCTTTTTCTTTGTGCGTTGAGGCGGTTGCTAAATCCTTGGAACTGCTCAATGATAGCCCCAATTCCCGTTTACTATTTTTAATGCCTTTGGATTGGAACTGCTCTCAAGGAAGAGCTAAAGCTTGGGAATCTTTGGATGCACATATCCATCATGTTTACCCTGTTGCTGACAGAGTGGATTACCTGAAAGACAGCATCCCTATGAGTAAGCAACAAAAATTCATTGGTGGTGTTCCACAATTTAAGAACGGAAAGCCAGTCATGAACAGTGGTCGTCAATGTTACGACGCTATCTTTGACATTCGTTTAGGCAAGCAGAACTCAGCACTAACATTAATTCACAAATAAAAGGAAGATAAAACGATGGACACCCTATTAATCAGCTTGCACCCTGTCCACTGCCAAAATATTCTCGCAGGGAACAAGACGATAGAGCTTAGGAAAAGAAGTCCAAGGAAAAGAAGTCCAAAAGCCATTAAGCCAGTTTTTTTCCCTGAATTTACTCAAATACTAATGTATGAAACCAAGCCCACAGCAGCAATTGTAGGAAAAGTGACACCTGTTGAGATATTGGAGCAAACCTGCACTGAGTGGCATAAGTTTACTAGTGAATTATGCCTTTCCATGTACGATATAGAAGAATATTTAGGCGGGAGATGTGGATATGGAATTAAGCTTAAAGACCCTCAAAAAATTAATCTTGTAACATTACCCAAGATGAAAGAACTGGGAATCAACCCACCACAATGCTACAGATATCTAAGTGAGGAATTGGTTGAGCAACTACTCGCATAATGCTATACTATGGTATAGTAGTACCTACGAAACACTCATATAAGCGATTGCCTTTTCCGTTAGGCGATCGCTATTTTTTTTGATTGTGGAAACACCAAAACCCTTGAAAATCAGGGCTTTAATTTTCTGGTTTCAATCGTGCCAATTGCCTGTCATTGGTTTAAATCTTTGTATAGCAATAAGTTCGCGCTATGGCTGTTAAAATTCCCAATAACTAACGGCATAATCCACTTACGATAGAATGAGCATCCGGCGCAATTGTCACCGGTTTAATTGAGTTATTTTGAAGGTAAAAACTTGGTTTTTTGTCACTGGCACGATTGCTTAAGGACAAAATTCTTGAAAAAGAAAAAACCCTGTAGTTGATGTACAGGGTTTTGTTTTAGTATCATTTAATTGAGAAGGTTTCTGATTCCTTGGGAATATCCTTTCCCTTCCCCAAGGTTTTTCAAAATTTTCCATTCCTCTTCTGACAATTTAATCTGACGAGAAGTACCGTCAATTTTTGGCTTATTGTTGTGGGAGTTGGGGTTTTTTCCTCTCCCATCAGGTACAGGGATTTTGACCTTTAGTGTTGTTTCACTAGTTCCATTACCAAACGGTTTGTCGTAGTTGGGAGACTTCTTGACTTCCTTTTTTATCTTTATTCCCGTTGGTATATGAGTATACCAATCAGACTTTTTACAATGACTCCAAAGCTTACCGGGATTTTCGTAAGCTTCTATCATATAGATATCGTCAGCGATATCTATATCTCCTAAACCTGTCTCAATGACATCTGGGATATCATTGTAATTTCCAGAAGCTATGCTTTTAGCATGAGAATCTGAAAGTTTATTGTAGCTTGTGTAAGCGTAACAAGCTGTGTATTTAACGGTGCTATATTTCGTCACGCTTGTCAATCCATATTTTTGCTGATTTTTCAGTGAAAAACCAATCAGGGATTGGTTTTTGCTGTAATTTTAATTTGGCGATCGCTTTTTCCCTGATAGAAAAAGCCCAGTCGATTTGTTTGTCGCTGCCTTTTAATTCAGGAAGTGATTCAGCATCAGTTCCCACAACCAAAGAAGGAAGAGTATCAGATTGTTGAACAATCTGACCATTTATAATTTTTAGCCATCCCTTTTCAATCTTGTGAGCGTATTGCCCAGCCGCTTCAACAAAGCGGTAAATTCCATCTGCTAGGTTATCAATTCTGACTTTGACCACGTGCGATTTCTTTCTGTATGCCCGCTGCTGATTCTCATCGTCTATGGGAGTGCCATAATCGTTGTGCTGATAGCCCGATCCTTCTTGCACTAAATAAGCATTAATGCCTTTGGAACGATTTGAATTAAGCTCAATATATTTTGGTTCTGTTTTTGGCTCTGTCTGTGTTGTCATCATTGCCTCTAATTTTGCTTCTAATACACACAGTCGGTCAACAAATGACTTTAAACCATTCTTTATAGCCTGCAAACAGGCTTGAATTTGATGCTTGATTGTACGGATCTTGAAAGAGATGGTTGTGGACATTTCTTTATCCCCTGTATTTGTTCATGTTTCTATAATAAGGGATAAAGAAAATAATGTCAATACGGAATTAATAAATTTATTTAAGACATGAAGCAGATAAGTAAATACAAAAATCCCCAATCCTTGATAGAAGAACTGGGGATTTAACTAAACTAAGTATTGTTTTAGGTGGTGCTGTATGATTGCTTGTACGTCTTCTTTTTTTCTGTTCCCATCTACTTGGATGATTGGATGGCGCTTAAGTTTGTGCAAAAAGTTGTATGCTTTTTGGATACGTAAATGAAAGTTAATATCTTCTTTCTCAATTCTGTCTAAATTTCTGCGTGTGGCTTTTCGTCTTAGCCCTACTTCCACATCTACATTTATCCATACAGTCATTCCGGCTTTTAGCCCGTTAGTAGCTAAATTATTTAGCTCAAAAATAAAGCTTGGATCTATGTCCCTGCCATATCCTTGATAAGCAAATGTTGAGTCAATATAGCGATCGCACAAAACATATTTTCCTTCCATTAAATTAGGCACTATTACTTCCTGGATGTGCTGCGCTCTATCAGCAAGATACAGAAATAATTCTGCAATTTTGTACGGTGATTTATTCAGCAGTATTTCCCGTAAGTCTTTTCCTAATTCTGTCCCTCCTGGCTCACGGGTGGTTACGACAGGCAAGCCCAATCCTTGCATCCACTCATAGCACAATTGTATTTGAGTGGTCTTCCCACACCCATCAGTTCCTTCAAAGACTATTAATTTGTTCTTCATTTGGTACATATTTTTTATCATAATCTTTGATTACTTGACAATATCTAAGCGCACTTTGAGGGCTATATTCATAGATACTTTTTGCTTGTTTAATTTGACCGGGTAGCATATCAGGGAACTGAATTAAAATGTCAAGTATTGGTAGCTTAACTTTCTCTTTTTTCAGCATCAAGCTAAGTCTTTTTTCAACATCTTCTCTGGTTCTTTTAAGCGCAATTCCGACTTGTGCAATGTGGCTGTTTTCAATTTCTTTCATTAAAGTTCTGTCTTCTTCAGTAGTCCATTTTCTTGGTGTAGTTAATTCTCTTTTTGGAACTACAATATTAATATGTCCTTCCACAATTCTTCTTCTGTAATACCGTACTTTCGATAATTCAATTCCCAGTATCTTGGCAGCTTTGGGGCATTTTTCACGAGCAATAATTTCTAATTGTTCTTTGCCGATCATGATAGTTACTGATGTTCAATGTTTGTCTCGCTGTAGTAGCTATTGAGAATTTTAAATAGTTCTAATAGCGCGTCTCCTGATAATTGTTCTTGCCGACTTAAGTGTAAGATTGTCTTAAATGAATTGGTTTCTAGCTCACTTAAACTGAGGATAACTGGATATTGAGTCTTGAGGATTAAGACATTATTCTTAACATCAAATTTCCAGAATGTAGATACATTAATTAGTATTTCATTCTGATTGAATTTGAGGATGTCACGATTAAAAACGACTGCTTCTTTAATGTTGTGACAAACATTAAATGTGTTGTCTATTTCACCACCCATTACTGAATCCAAAACAGAAATTAAGTTTGAGCGGGTAACTTTAACTTTATGTTTTTGTCCTATCAATCCATAGAGTTCTCTGGATACAGACCCAACATAACCATCGTCGTAACTTAACTTTTCTGCTATTTCTATGTAAGTCTTTCCGTCGCAAAGAAGGCTCACGATGTCTCTCTCTATAGTGCTAAGAGATTTGTGTCGTATATTCTCAGAAAGGGCATTAATGTAATTGATATATTTCATGATCAAAGTTGTTAAAAAAGCAACAAAAAAGAGGTTTTTGTTGCTAGTGGTGACAAACCTGTTAACTTTATTCGAGATTTTATTAGCTTAACTTTTATTTATTAAAATGTCAATTATTCAATTGGCAACAATAAAAATATCTGCAATAATAATTAGTAGTTTCAAGGATTAATATTATGGCTGAATTATCAATTGATCAGCAGTTTCAGTTAGCTGCTTTTGAACTTCAAGTAAGGCAAATGTCGCGGGAACAAGCACAAGAATTTCTGATTAATTTGTTCAAGCAATATCAAACTCAAAGGGCAGCTTACATTGAACTTCTGGGACATCAGTGGGGTATAAGCTATATCCCATAATTGGTTTTTAGTCCCACTGTTTGCTGTTATATTTTTTGTGGGACTAATTTATGTGTTTATATGCTTTACGTAATTGAATCTAGTAACAACTTATATAAGATTGGTATCTCTAATAATCCGCTTAAACGACTTAACCAATTGCAAGTAGGTAATGGTGAAAAGTTAAAGATGGTTGCCATGCTGAATGTACAGAATGAAAAAATTACTGAGAAAAGAATACACTCAATGCTATGGCAAAATAAAAGTATTTTTGGTAGAAATAATGAATGGTTTAATTTAAGTAATGAGTTATTAAATTGGTTATTGGAATACTTACAGACTTGTTAAGAAATAAGGAACTACCTTCCTGTTAGTTCCTTACCAAGGATTTATCTTGAATGTACAACCAAATTATAATATATTTTATTTAAAAAAATACCCCAATGACGGGGTATAATATTTTAAGCAATCTTTAAAAACGCATCCAGCGTTTTGCTAGGCACAGGCAGATGAGTGTGGAACTCTAGCCCGTGTTTTTCCGCCCATCTTCTCAGTGTCCTGACGTGAGGCGATCGCCCAATCTGATGATTTAACCACAAAGGTACATCACAGCCTTTGATACCTTCAATAACAATTTCATCACCTAAAGCCTGTCCTAATGCTGCTTTAACTCTTGGCTCATTTAAGCGAGTAATTATTTGCTTGAGGGTGACACCAGACTTACATCCAACTGGGGGCTTATCACCTCGCTTTTGTTCCCTGCGAATATACGCCAACATCATTAACCACTGGCAATGAGTTTTGCTAATCAATACTTCATTATCATTGGGAGTTTTGCGACCGTCGGGAACTTTGCAAATATACTTGTATTTCCGCCAGGTGCGATCGCAGATGGGGCTACCGTATAATTTAACGCAAACAGCCCGCACCCATAACTCAGGATACATATTACTCATAACTAGCAATCCTCATTATCAATTCTTGTAATGCTCTATAGGAATAGCTACCGCTGCGGTAATCTTTCGCCGCTTGCTCAAGTTCATCGGCTAATATTTCACTAGCAGAAATAAGTGCTAAGGCTTCTAAGACTTTTGCTAAATCATATAAGTCAAAGTCGGTGCAGTCGGACTCTAAATACTGTAAAACACTTAACAAAGGAATTTTCCACATACTTACCTCCAATCGTTAGCCCAAATAAAATTAATCCCAGCGTTTTTGGCGCATTGCTCATCTTCTACCCTGTCTCCCACCATTAAAGCATCTTCCAATGGCAATGAACAGCAATCTTCAATGAACTGCATAAGCATACCTGGGGAAGGTTTACGATAATTGCGCCCTGGCTTTAAATTAACTACATTTCCGTGTGGATAGCATCTATACCCATTACTACCGTCAAAAGTAGTACAGAAATTAATACATTGTAGTTGTGGTAATAATTGCATTGTGTACATTTGTTCTTTGATGCAACTTTCTAACGTCTTTTTACGCGCTTCTACACCTGCTTGGTTAGTCACGCCTACAATAGTCCAGTCTGAATATCGGGTTATTGTTTCTCCTACCCCAGGTATTAATTCTTGATCGTAAGGGTCGTTAATAAATGTTGCCCCTGATTTAGTTTGCCGTACAGTGCCGTCTAAATCTAAGAATAAAATTTTACTCATTGGCTTCTCCATTAACTAAATTTAGTCTCTTTTGCCGTCCTACGGCTTTGTAATGTCCAAATTCTTTAATCTGGATGTCTTTCTCAGAGACTCCAAATTCTTGGGCTTTCTCTTGCTCATGTAGCCTCACTACTTGCTGTTCTTGTCTCCATAAAGCAGCGATCGCCATTTCCAGTCCTTCTCCCATGCCCACGCCGTAGCAAGCAATCACTCTTAAAAGTTTACGCTTAAGTTCAGCAGGGACTTTAGCGCGTACTTCCCGTCTAGCATCGTCTACAACTTTGCGACCGTTGATCATGCCTCGATCAGGATGGGCTGCAATGTCAGCTTGCAATTGTTCTCTTGTTTCTGGTTTTTTGCGATTAGTCATTCATTTACCTAATTATTCTTATTCCACTAATAGCACACTAATAGCGGAATATGCTATTTTTATTTTAAATCCTCCTAGAAGCTGAAACCAACTAGGAGGATATTGACCCCGTACACAGGAGCTAATAAATTATGGCACGAGTTAAGTCAATTGAGGACATTTTGCCCAAGCAAGAAGCGAAAAAAGCCGGTTTCTCGCCAGAATGCCACGGATACCAGAATTTTTGTATTAATTACATTGACAGGAAAATCAACGAATACTATCAAGGGACTGGGATTCAGCCGCCAACATTATCCACAATCCAAGCTTGGTTTTATAAAGACAACATCCCAGACTGGGCTGTGGTCATGTTCAAAAAAAACTTGCTAGTCTAACACCCCTTTAAATAGAAGTCAATGATTTATGGGATTTACCAGATATCTATTGACGCTCTATTAGAGGGGTTTTATATTGAGGACATACCAGACATGACCCGGACATGAGACGGGAAAACAATATGAGATGAATCTACCAAAGTTAAGTCGTAAAGAAGCGGGTGATCGTTTAGGAGTAGGAGAAAGACAGGTACAGCGATATTTAAAAGTTGCGGTTCAGTATTTAAGTTCATTTAGTTCTTTTATTGACCCAGTAACAAACCAGTTAAACGGCAGCCCACTTACTGAAAAAGAAGTTAGCAATTTAGAGGAAATACAAGCGTTACTACGTAAGTACAAAAACTCTAAAAAAAGTAAAGAACAAATAGCAAGTGAGTTAAGCAATGGCAAACATTGAAGTAGTAGTCCTAATCCGTAAATTAGAAAATGACGGTAGCTACACTGAGTGGCAAGCAAGACCCGGTTTTAACGCATTTAACGCTAAAGCAAAGAAAGAAATTCAACAAATGATAGGAGTCACAGGAGCTAATTATGAACGTATTTGATTTGATTAAGCCATTACTAAAGAATCCTATTTCAGATGAACAATTAATAGCAAAAGCCCAATCTATTGCTAATGAAGTTGGGATTGATTTAAATTCACTTTTTGATTCAGTAGCAAATACGTATGATAAAGCTACTGTTGAATTTATCGCTAATGAAGTGGATAAAGCTAATAATTTACCTGCTGTCGTTAATAATGATACTCAGTTAGCGACAACAGAACCCAAAAAGAAGGGTAAAAAAAGCGAGATTAGTAACACCAATATGCCCAATGCAAATGGTGTTGAAGCACTAAGACCTGCTGTTCAGAACTTGAAAACAGCAGTTGAGTCTGAAACTAAAGAAATCATCCAAGTATTTGATAGTAACTGTGGAAGAGTTGAGAGTGCGGTAACAGCTAAAATTATGCAACGCTGCCAACAAATTAACCCCAATATTATCGCTAAAGTGTCCAGCGAGTTGGAGGGATACACAAATCAGTCTGCATCCTTTCGCCAACAGATTGGATCAATCTTCGATGAGGCTTTTGAAGATATCATCAATTTTGAAGCCGTCTAATTGGATGATTGTAGCGATATTTATTCAGTTCTTTATTCTATCAGGAATAGTGATTTATGCAATTTCCCAGCCACCTAGAAATACAGGAGGAAATAACCAATCCACAACCAGTGGAACTTACGTACAAGCCCAGCGGTGAATTCACTTTAAAGGGTTCTCCTGCGCTCAATGCAATTGACAGATTGATAGTTTCATCGGACTATCACAAGGACCAAGACCGTCGTCTCAAATCAGAGTTAGAGCAACGCATAAGCGACGAAGCCAAAATGACAAATGCCATGACTATTACCTTTTTAGGCTTGGCGACTCTAACTTTAATCCTCTGTGCATTTTTAAGTATCAACAAATCAACTAACCAGGAGCATAAACAATGTTTGACAACATTTTCGCCGGACTCGCAACTCAAGAGAAGACACAATTAACTGGACTTGGTACTGATGTCACGGTAATTGGTGATATGGGGGCTTCTTTGAACAGAATTAAAGCAACCATGAAGTTACCAGCAGGGGTATCCGCCCAGCAGGTTCTTCAGGAAGCCAAAAACACTGGGGAAATAGAAGCCCAGTTGGAATTAGCCAAAGACATAGTTGCTAGTAGAAGTCAGCAAATGGATCAATTACTGAGACTCCATGAGTTAAATGTTCAGCATACTCAAAAAGTGATGCAAGTTGATGAACGTTTAAGAGGAATTAGTGCTAGTCACGGTAAAGTTGTATCCAGATATCAACTAGGCGCAGCAGAAACTCAAGTCAATTTAGACGGCTTTCAAACAGTTTACGAAGTTCAAGCTAAGGAGATATTTTCATGATATTTAAACGGAATAGTGAAGCGGACGCTACCCTATTCCAATTCTTTAATAAAGTTGGTTGGGGCGTGCTTTTATACAATGCTTACACCCTTTACCCCTACTTTTATGACTTATTAAAGAGTGCGGAATATTGGCAAAGAATATTTGCAAGTGCTGTAGCAGTGGCTTTGATTTTGGGGATTGAATTGTCAGTAACAACGGTTATATTTGATCCTAAAATGCTAATCAAAGTGTTAACAAAGCCTAAAGCAGATCAGGAAGTAAAGAAGATATTTGATACAGTTTTTTTTGTAGGATTAATAATTTTTCTGCTCGTAGCATCCTACACATTCTGGACTGATTATCAAATTAATTTGAAGCAGTTAGGTAATCCTTCTGCTATGTTCTTAAGGGTTCTTTGTGGAGTATTTGTTGTTGGTAGCGAATTGGCTTTTGGATGTGCAAATGTGTTTGATTTAGCAAGTAAGGAGAGAGATTAAAATGCCAGTAACAGATATCAAAAGTGTAATCACGATATTACTAATTGCATTGTTCTTAGGCATGATTTTGTATTTGCAATACGACATGAGGAGGTAGTGATGAATCAACTAAAAGAAGCTTATAGATGTGCTTTTGAAATCAGAGGCTTGTCCAGACAAATGGCTGAAGATTGCGCTCAAATAATAATCAATGACCGAACGCGATCGCGCACCCCGGAGGAGCAAATGCTTATAGATAAAGCATTCCAAATTTCTCAATTGTTGATTTTCAAGGATTAAAAAAGATGAATAGACTATTGTACGGTGGGTTATTATTTTGTGGGTATGCAACTTTCCAGCTTTTAGGCTTTTTAATAAAAGCTTATCCTTCTACTGCCGGCGGTGCGATCGCACTGATTCTTTTAGGATTGTTACTGATACTAATTGCTGGTTTTAATAATTGGTTAGGGTTATACCACAGATATCACGGGGTAATGAGTAAAAACTTGACTTTAGTGGGGTTTGCCCCTATTTACATCTTTGGTGGTTTAGTTCTATTTGCAGTCATGGTAGGTTTATATGCAGCATCTTAACTCAATTTTAAAACGCTTAGAAATTTTGTCTTCTGAATACCCTGAGCATATCATACTTGATGATTATTGGCTAGATGATCTATGCGATAGTTTGGTGACACAAAAGCAAAACTCAAGTCAAAACCAGCGTTTTCAACTAATAGTAACTGGGGAATTTGGTATTGGTAAATCAGCATTGATTGAGATAATTCAAGAGAGAACTGGTTTACATAGAGACGACATTTTGGAAAGACAAAGACCGTTTGATGACGGACTTACTAAAAAACAGAGAGAAAATATCTGTTTAATTGCAATGGGTACTTGCGTGATGAGGTACTTCTTGTGCAGCGTTAATTACTGGAGAATTAACCCAGAATTAGCAAATCTTTTTAGGCACGTACGGGATTTGCTTGACAACAAATATATTCCTTGTGCATTGGTAATTCCTACAAACACGGACCCTTACATAACATTAGCTCCCAACTTACCAAAACCTTCTTATGCAGCATCATACTAATCCATTTTCAAAAGATAAAGACATTTATTCCAAGTTGATAAATGTTGAGCGGGTTCTGATGGGAACTCTTGCAGCTACAGCAATAGCGGGTACGTTTACCCCAGTGATATTTGCCCCAAACTTAAATAGTGAAGTTAAGCTAATTCAACAGTTACTTGGGCTTTTTTCAGGTGCGTGTTTTACCGCTGAAGTCTACCGACGCAAGCATAAAGAGAAGTTCTACAAGTCTATTGAAGATGCTAGTCACGCTATTATCAAAGAGGAACTCAAAGGCACGTTTACCTTTGAACAATGTAAGAATGCTATACAATCTAAGCGTGAGTTGGCAGGGTATATAAATGGACTTCCAGAAATGGAACGACCCCGCTGGATGCAATCTTATGGATTACAAGGCTTAGTTGAGTTACCGCAAATACAACAAGCGGTTATTGATGAGCCTAGACAGTTACCAGGTTCTCGTGCCGTGGCTAATCCTGAAATAGCCACAGTGGATGAAAAGATGGTCCAATCAATTATCAATCCCAGCACCCGGCAATTACTGGAAGAATTAGCGTCTCAGTATCCTGAATATGTACGGATAGATGATGAATGGGTTGATGAATTGTGTGAAAGTTCCGCTAGACAGAAGATGAGCGAACGTGCTAACCACCACTTTAGCTTTTGGGGTGAAACTCAGTCAGGAAAGTCTACTTTAGCAGGTGTTTTTATCAATAAGATTGCTGCTAAGTCACAAGGACCAGCTTATGTGTTTGGTTCAGACCCTAAGAACTATTTAACAGCTTGGTTGTGTAAATTTAGCCGCAAGTTTGATGGTTTTAAAACCAATCTAGATCAATGGGTTACGTTTGCCACAAAAGTTATAGATGCACGTCAGGATGAGTTTAAAAACAACCGCAAGGGTGAAGGATTAGGTGAAATATTCCTGATTCAAGATGAAGTTAATGTGGTATTTGGTGAAGGGAAAGGACTTGTTGGACAAGTGCCGAAAGACACAGCAATGAACCTTTGTGCTATGTGGAATTATGTTATTAACTTCACCGCTGCTATGAAGATTCACGGTATTTTTATGGGACAAAACCCATTGAGTACCTACACTGGTTTTAGTCGTCCTGCGCTTAAAAATATCTGCTTTTTGGCACTAGGTAAAGTATCTAATTACGTTTTAACCAAGATGCCGGAGTTGTTAAATGTCAAAGCAGAAATATCTGATTTGTTTAGTCAAGTGTGCGAACTTCTGGATAATGAAGAGGTGAGATATGCTCTGGTAATTCCTACCCGTGGTAATCCGTTTGTTGCATTAATCCCAGTATTTGATATTGATGCAATGGAACAAAACAACGACTCCCAAGATGAACCCCAACCACAAAAGGACACAGCGGACTATTATCAAATATTGGTTGAATGGATTAGAAGCTTGGGTAGACAGCCCACAGCAGACGAATTAAAAGCAGCCTGGAAACATTTAACCCAACAGGAATTAAACGATAAAGGTGTGGAATTATTAATGGCAAAATTAAAGGAGGGAATGGGAGATGAGTAATCAGTTGAAAGGATTTGTGTTACAGGCTAATGAAGGATTGATTCACAAAGATACCAGCATTTTTAGTGTTGTATTTACATCCAGGATTAGTGAAGCTTATCTATTTAATTCACTACGAGAAATTGATGTGTTCAAAACAGTAAGGGGACTACAATCAACGCCATTAATTTGTTATCAAATCCATCAGCAAACATGATAAATAATTGCAGTCAAAAAGAGTATAAAATATCTATGTACTCTTTTTGAAAAATGCAGTTTAAGGGTTGCTATGTCAAGTTATCAACAAGTATTAGACTTTTTAAAAGCACGAGGTGGAGTTGTTAATTTAAGAGAATTAAGACAGTTCCCTAATAGTATTTTAGATACATTACATTTGCACCAATATATAGAAATAACGGGACGGATTGGTTGTTATGAAGTATGTTTAATTTGTAGTGAATTTAAGGCTAGAGACGAGAAGAAACCGCAACCAACCCAAACTATCATTAAGCCTAAAGAACTCGTTCAAATCCCCAAAAAAACTAAAGTAAAGTCTCAACCAAAAATTAGTAACAATGACAGACTTGAGCGTTGTCAACAAGTAAGAAATTCTATCTTTAGTGAAATTAAAAATGCACATAAACCCATGTCTGCTATGGAGTTGAAAGATAAGTTTCCACAGATTAGACCTAGAGCGATCGCCTATCATTTAAAGAGATTAGAAAAGGAAAGTTTGGTATGTTCTATTGATTGGAATACACGGTTATGGACCGACATAGAAAGGGAGTGCTTACTTCATGAAATTATAGGTACTTATATTGGCAGGTATGAAAACAAGAACGCTGTTTTAGATGTTTTGAAAAATGCAGATGAAGCAATGTCAGTGACAGGTATTTTACGTAAGTTGCCACCAAATCAATGTAGCGGGACTACTTTAAGAAAGATATTAGAATTGTTCATCACAACGGGTATAGTCAGGGCGGGAAGCTATGTCAAAAGTAATATTGTGTACTTTGCTCTTATTGATAATTCAATAGCTTTATCCCACTTAAATCAACTAATCAAATATAAGAAGAGAAAGTTAAATTCTCAGTTATCATTACCCCCCAAAAACAGCTATGAAGACCACAATTAAAGTCACTGTTAGTGAATTAATCAAAAGTGCTGTCAAGTCTTTAGACGCGCTTTCTCAGCATCCAGAATTAGCAGACAATTCCACTGTTGAAACTGCTATTAATTTAGTTCTCAAGTTAAAGGGTCAAGTCAAATATGAGTGAAATATCTTACGCATTGTGTCACGAATTTAAGCAAGCTAGGGATAACTTAGTCATTGATAAATTTCATGCTGTTCAGTCTTCCATTACTGTCAAGAAATGGTGGCAAATTGTTTTTAAAAACAGTGATGGATTAACAACTATTAAGTACGGATTATCCCAAAAGAAGGCAGAGAAATTAGCTAATGAACTGAACAAATTAATTGATACTAAATAGTAAAATATGATTATTATTTACTATCAAAAAACCAGCAATGTCTACCAAATACGAAAAGAAAAGTAAGTATCAGCAACGGAAAATGGCAGAGAAGAAAAAGATACAGCAACAAAAAGTGGACTACGATAAACGCTATGGTAGTTCCAGGAAATACCGGAAACAATGCGCGATCGCCCATAAGTCAACCCATGGTTTATGTTGCGTATGTATGGTTAAAAAATCAGATGAGATACATCATGCTTACTATGGGAAAGATGCAATTGGGGAGTCTACATTTCCGGTTTGCTTATCTTGTCATCAATCTATCTGCCATAGCCCCAAGAATTGGATTAGAGACGGTAGCAATCCATTGTGGAAAAACAGGAATACTTCAGAATTTTTGCAGCGATTAAGATTAGGATATCAATTGCTCTATGAAGGCATAAATCTGATATAATTATTTCAACAGGAATTGATACATAAGGTCAAGATAGGTTTCCACAGCCTATCTTTTTTTGTGCTACAATAAAGGAGGTAGATGCTCATAAATAATGATGCAAGATCAAGATAGGTTTCCCATAGCCTATCTTTTTATTAATTATTGTTATTTAAAAAATATTTTGATATGATAATATGATAATATGATGATAGGTTTTTTGAGGTTACCTGTGATTTGATGGGGTCGTCCCCATCTTTTTTGTTATTAATTATTCAAAAAATAAAGAGTATGCCGTCCTTTGGTACGGGAATACAAAACTCCTGTGGACCTCATTTGTCGTAGTACCCTGTGAATATGTGGAAGGGAATAATCATTAATTAAGTCGCTTAAAATGCTTTGAGCGTGATGGTTATTGTTTTTGATGGACTCAATAACTTGGTCTCTTAATGTGTATCCAGAAACTTTGTTTAGGCTGTCCATAGCAGAAGAATTGGACTTGAGAGCAATATGTAAAGAGTATCCGGTGCGCTTTAACTCAATTAGTCCTTTGTTCTTTAGCTTGTGTATAACAACCCAAGCGGATTTACGTGGTATTTGGGATTGTGCAGATATACCACGAATCCCTAAAGCAATGCTAGTATTTTCTAACACGCTTAAAATTCTTTCAGCAACCTTCTGTGAACCGGGTCGGGGGGTCCAGTCCCCAAATAGATGAGAGCGATCTGGGGTGGTGTAGTATTTGATATTATTCTTGGTAACACGACTACAGCATAAGATTCCTTTGCGGGCAAACAGTGATAAGTATGCAGATATGGTTTTGATGTTAGTGGATTCTGGTAATAGCGATCGCACTTGCTGTAATGTCATTGGTGACTCAGAGTCAACGACAATCTCTAGTACCCTGTGTTTTAGATTTATGTCTTTAGCTGTGGCTAATTTCTCTTTTAAAGCGGCTGCGGTGGCAGGAACGGGAATTGGTTCAGGTTTAGGTTTCTTGGGCTTTCTATTCAATCCTACCAGTAATTCTTTTCGGTCGGGAGTGGTGTAGTGCCTAAACATCTTTCTATTTTCACTGCAAACTATAATTCCGGCTTTAACCAGTGCTGACAAATAAGCGCAGATACTATTAGGATTGTACTGGATTAGTTGTTCTTTAATCTCACTGGCTGTCACTGGATAATCAGCGTTTTTAATAACACTAAATATCTTGTTTTTCAGAGAGAAATCATTAGCCTCTCTCTTGGTTTTCTTCTTTTCTACCAACTTATTTTCAATAACTTGATGGTGTTTTCGTACTTCTTCTTTTGCTGCTATTCCATCATATTTCTTGGTGAATTTATCCAATAAAGTGACTTCAATACCACTACTCCCCCGACCGACTTTGATGTATCCTTCCAGCTGTAAAGCTTCAATATCTTTGCGGTTAAAGTGAGAAAGTTCGCGCAGGTTAATTACTCCTCCACGAACTTTAATAAAGTCTATAATTCCATTTTGGTTTATTAACATCTGTCTACACCTGACTTACTTTTTGTCCTTAATAGCTTCATTGATTATAGCAGCTAAATCTTCCAATTTGGACTCATAGTAATCAGCGTTTTGTTGATATTTGAATATTGAATTAAACAACATTAATTTATTCCATTCAGCCAATAAGAACCCAGCAAAAGTATTCTTATAAAAGAATAAATAAATAGCGAAACGACCAGTTCCCCTTTCTGCTAACCAAGTCTCACAAGTTTCATTGTTGGTACAATAAAAATATTTTTGGTTATCATTAATCATTGGTAAAACAGCGTAGTCAAAAAAATGTTTATTGATTGGTGATTCACGGGCTAAGGAATATTTACCATCTGAGGATACTTCCAAGAACACTGTATGATCTCCTTCATACTCCTTAAACATAGATAGCCTAGTTGCATTTAGTTCCTTTCTCGTGCGTCTCATTTCTTGAGTAATTCGTAGTACCTCTTCAGAGGAAATATTATCAAAATATTTTTGATTACTCATTATTTCCAATAAAACATCTTTAAACTGATAAATAATTGTCTTAACCAAAGTCTCACCTGTTAAGGACACCACAGCCGTAAATAAGCATCCAGATACAACAATTAAGGCTTTGATAATATTCAGTGATACAACAGCTTCATGAAAATCTTCATAATCAGATTTTTGATAATTCTCCTGTACTTTTATCGGTTTTTGTGAATTAGCTTGATAGACTTGTATCTGTTTAGATAATCCTTCTGTGTTATCAAAGGCTTTCACTTGACGTGATGTAATGGTGACATGAATGAAGCTTTCAATTCCAATTAATAAAAACATTAACCCGTACAATATTTTTTTCTTTTTCATGGTAATTTACCTATAATTTTTACTTAATTATAGGTAAGTAAAAGTCCTTACAAAATTCCTGAAAACGTTGTAAGTGTGGACATTCCACAAAAAATGTTATTATTATGTTTCATAATTATTTAAGATTTTAAAGAAATATTTATCCTTTGGTGGTGCTTTTATTATCATTAAAAACAACAAAACCGCTACGTGAGCGGTAATGTTGCGGCAGTTCTACGACGACCCCTAGGCTGTGCCTATTTGGATTTTAGCACATACTTGATTGGGTTTCATTGTTTTAAAAGTACCCACTGAAGCGTATTAGTGGATATGGGAACTATTCACCAATTAATCTTTGTCTAGTATCTCCAAATATTAAATCAATGACTTCATCCAATGAATCAGGTGCAACATACTCACTAGTAGAGTGCCTCGTAACGGGTATTAATAAATCATCACGGTTCATGTTCCGTAATTTATCAGCTACCCATTTAAGCGAAGGTATCTTTTGTCCAGTACGCTTTTTAATTTCTGCTTTGAGTTGATCAGCAGTCAGGATTTTGGATACTTTACCCGTTTTTAGTTGCACAATCTCAGTAGCCAAAACTTCAGACTTGACAATCTGATCTGACATCCCTCTTAATGCTAAAACTGTTTCTTTGCCGTGCATAGTGAGCATAGACGAGTCTATTTCTTTGCCTTTGTTAATTTCCTTGGCAACTGCTAACTGAAGTTCTAGCTCACGGATACGCTCTGACTGTTGGGGAATAACGGTTTTTATGACGGCTTTAGCCTTTTCAAAAGCAGCTACAAGACTTAACTTGCATTCCACAACCTGATCAGTATTACGGGAAAAAGTCATTAGTGTGGTGGCTTGCGGTTCAGTCAGGAGTGCATATTTCTCAGGTCTACCGCCAGAACTACCTTCCATGGGTTTATCTACTTCAAATCGAACAACCCCAAACCTTGATTCAATTTTATCAAGGTACTTAACCAGGTTTTTAAGAAATGTGTGATGCTCAATACTTAGCTCCCTGGCAATGAGTCGGGAATCAACAACCAGTTCACCATTTCTGTCAATTACGTCAATTTGTGTTAAACTGTTCATAGTCACTTCTTATTTTTAAGTTGATTACCAGTAACATAACCGTTAGGAATGTTGATACCGTTCTTAACGGTGCTGGTATTTTATTATTATAACAAATTATCGCAAATATGACTACACTTATTGATATAATAACTATGTGGTACTTAATGATTTTTGCAAAAGGGAATAAGCTTTATGGAAGTAACATTAATCGCTTTAATCTTAATATCATATTTAGTCTACTTACTGCATTTTAAAATAATTCCATCATTGCAAAGATTAGATAAGAGAGTTTTTAAAAACAAGAACAGACCCAAGTTATCCCCAAATCAAGAATCAGAAATTAAAGGATATATGCGGCAGATATTAGCAACTACGAGCTTTAATCGTGTGTCCCTTTATTTCCTAGACTCACCATACATAAACAATAATCTTATTCAAGCAGACTCTTACACATTATGGATAGAAGCGTCTAAATCTATTCCTATGCGAAAAGACACTAAATTATCTTTTGCTTATATCAGTGAAGAATTTAACCGCATGATACAGGCAAAAATAACTCATAAATATTATAAAAACGCTAAAGAGGGTCTAATATGTCAGGTGTGGTTGCGCGATCGCCATACTGTCAGCTATGGGATATATATAATCAATGACTGTTCATTTTTGTTACTGGAAATTGCTATTACTCAACTTCCTAAGTTATTTTATATTTTATTGAGACACAATAAACACGGAGATTATGTTAGTCCGTGTTCTGCGGTAGCCCGTGTTTTACAGTAGCTGATCAGCCATAAGCAGCTTCATTCATGTCTTCCCCAATGCAGTAGCCATAAAAGTATTGCTCGTTGTCTCTTGTTCCTTCTGGGTAGGGATTATCGTAAGGTTGATTGTTGAATCCAGCATCATATCCTTCTTCGTATGCAGACATAGTTTTTCTCTACTTTCTATAGAATTAATGTAGTTTCCTGCTTTTCATATTGTTCTTTTACTTATAATTGAATAAAGATTATAAGCAAGAAAATACCCATAGAATCATCTTGAAATCCTACAGGTATAAGGGAAACATAACAATTATTCTATCACAAATAATTATAAATATTTAAGGTTTTATGGTAGCTATTTTATGAGCGTTAGCTGTTAGTTTTAATCCGGTTTTCAAAAGTAAGTTAATATTAAATTAATGATTTTGGGTATAATTATGACACAATCTTTGTATTTTTTTAATAATAGCAAAGTTACTCCTGAAGAGGTTGAATTAAAATCGCCTTTGTCTTGCATTAGTGCTTATGAAGAAACTCTGGAATCTCTTTTGTGTACGGCTGATTATCTTTCACCTACTTCCACTAGCTTTATGATGAATGACGCTGTGTGGGGGGCTATTGAGGGAATTATCAGAGATAAAATATCAGCGTTAAAACTTTCTCTTGAGGAACAATTTGATCTGTTGCAAGACCATCAAGTTCTTGGTAATTTGTTTAGGCGTAATTTATTGCTGGTAAGTGTTTATTAATTTGCATTGTATTTACCCACTAAAGCGTATTAGTGGGTATGGGAATTTACGGATTATTCAAACACTCTGTTAACCCTTTCGCCGGAATCAGTGCATATATTTTTACATTGACTAAACCCATCTGCATTTTGACTATCCATCTTTTCAGATGCGATCGCTTCTGCCAATCCCACAGCCATTAATTCAACCCTGGAAAGACCGTCTCTAAGCTTGGTAATCCCACGACTTTGCTTGACCTCTTTGGCTGTTCCCCCAAGCAAGGGCCTATAAATCTCGTTGGTGCAAATTGCATATTCGTGAGGTGCGGACACACCATGTTCTTTCAGTGTATCAGTAAATTGCACCCTGGTTTCTAATCCTTCTATGCGCTGCTGAATCCACTCTTCAGTATGTCCTTGTTTTTGCCATCCCTTTTTAGCACGTTCCCTACCGCGCTTATATGCTAACTCTGGGTTTGCCTCCTCTTCTATGCGCTCTTTAACCCAATCATAAAACTGAGATTTGAGGGAAGGGGACAAATACCCGGCATAATCAATGGCCAATTTCCAGTGTGCTAAAGTTTTACCGTTGCGTCCTCTTGTAACTTTAAAAACATCTGATAATCTGATATTATCTTTTAGTCTTTTGCTGTCAAGGATTTGATTGATTAGCATATCCGTACTGGGAAGTAATCGCCACTTAGCAGGGGTTTGGCTTTCGGGTCTTCCTGCCATTTCCCATAACTTGGTAAGATTAACAAAATCCTGATCAATTTCTACAGAAATCCCATTGTGGACGAAAGCTGATATATTAGACATGATTAGCCTACTTTGTCTAGGTTAGTTACCAGTGATATCGCCGTTGGGAATGCTGACTACATTCTTAACGGTGCTGGTATTTTAATTATAACACTTAATCGCAAATATAACTACACTTATTGATATAATAATCATGTACTTTTATTGATAGCCAGGGCATGATTAATCAAGTAATTCATGGTGATTGTTTTGAGGTTTTGAAAGATATTCCTGATGGTTCTATTGACGCTGTAATCACAGATCCGCCTTACATGACAACTGATTTAAACTTTGATAAAACAGGCTTTGATGTTGACTTATTCTTAAAATTATTATTACCAAAACTTAAAAGTGATGGACAATTAGCTGTATTTGGGAGTATTGAATTACTTGCTAAGTTTAGCGGTATTTATCCTATTAGATGGTCAGGAATGTGGTTAAAACCGAGAGGAGTGATGAGAACTCATACAGCCAAGAAACCTATGAGCAAAAGCGAACCTTACTGTATATTTGCTCACCCAAAACATAAAGTATCAAACCTTGTTTATAACAAAATATTATTGCCAGGAGAGCCTTATGAAAAAAAACAAAAAAATACTGGCTATATTAGAGACGGCAAAAATCAAATAGATAGAGCAAATGCTTCTGCATGGACCAAAGATGATTATGTTTCAGAGAATCATGGGACAAGACAGCAAACAGATGTTATTGAATCTCCGTTCAAAGGCTGCATGAAACATCATGAACGAACCATTCACCCCACACAAAAGCCTGTAGCACTGATATCTACATTGGTTCGGTGGATATCCAACCCCGGCGATTTAGTCCTTGACCCATTTGCCGGTAGTGGTACAACAGCGATCGCCTGTAAAGAACTCAACAGAAACTATATCTGCATTGAGAAGGAACGGGAATATGTTGACATTATTCATAAACGCCTAAACACTCCCATTACTGAGAGAGGCTTAACTGTAGAGGAACAGGTAGAGATTGAGGAGAAGATTAAACCCGGTCATCAACAGTTGTCATTGTTTTAAAAATACCCACTAAAGCGTTTTAGTGGGTACAAAAGATTCAAGCTACTTCAATGGATACCACTGCTCTTCCTGCTGCTCTTTCCGTAGCAGTTTTGGTAAGGTGCGGAAATAAGAAATTGCTTTCTTTTTAGCATCCTCTTCGTATACAGCGTAGACGTAAAAACGATATACGTCTCCCAGGAAAGAGTAGCCCTCTTCAATTGAACTTATCCCGACCCATCCCTTAGAGACGTACACTGGGTATTGTTCTTTAGCGTCAAACTTTACCAAATACGGATTTTTATCATGCTTGAGTAGTTCTGGAATTTTCAAAACCTCTCTCTCTTCAATATACGCGGACTCATCTTCATTTAAGCCCCATAGAAGTTTTGCTCTTTCTGCATCTTCCATGGATGCGAAAGCGCCGTGAACCTGATAATCTTCATATTCACCAGAGGTGAGTAGGTATACTTGCATTAAATTAACTCCAGTAAAATTGTTAGTGCCGATTGGATGCTGTTGACTGCATCTTTGATTAATGCCCGCTTTTGGGTTGCGGGTTTATTTGGTTTAGAAACTAACAACTCATCATTAGCTATTAGTTTCATGAACTTTGAGATGTTGGGGTATTCACCCCACGTACAGCCAAACTCTAAAGCTTTATTCTCTAGCTTGGCTTTGTCTTCCATTGAGATAGAGAGCGTGATGCTCTCCTGTTTCCTGGTCATTGCAAATAAATTTCAATTTCCATCTCTTTGTTGAGTAGATAAAGGGCGATCGCTGACTTTAACTTTTTAACGATAAGTGCAACACCCATGGTACAATACTCCTAATCACTTGGTTAATAGAGGCTTGGGCTGTCTCCCTTGTCTCTATATTTATATCATTATTTTATCCTTGTCAATAAGAAATTGTCCGTATTTTAATATATTTTGTACTGAATTTTTGAAGTTGTAAATTGTACAATATGAAAAGAAGTAAGCGACGTAACCGACATCAACTAAAACAGCAACTAAGGGAATTAGACGCGATCGCGCTTAAACAAATCCATAGAAGCTACAACCTTTCTTCGGCTTCCTGGGGTGGTAGTCGTTGCCCTGGATGTGGAATAAGTATTCGACCGTGCCAACTGCTTAACGCTGATTTTAGCCGGACTTTAGTAGATGAGTATGGCAAATGGGTTGGGCATATTTCAGGGCATTTTCTACCTTGCAAAAAAGTTAAACGCTGTCCCGGCGAAAGGGATTGGTTTTAAAGTTTCGGGAATTGATATTATTTTTGCCATTAAAAGGATTGATTATAGTTGCATGATGTGAATCATCGTTTTTATTAATCCAATGTCTTTAATGGCTATTTTTATCCACAATCAGGTTTTCCAGCTGCGGAAAAACCAGCTACGGAAAAACCAGCTACGGAAAAACCAGCTGCGGAAAAACCAGCTACGGAAAAACCAGCTACGGAAAACCTGCTATATAATAAATACTTATTCAATAAAGTATTTAATTAAAGAATTATCTAAAGAGGAAGTATCTAAGCGGAATGCCCCTCATAAGAGGATTTAAGAAAAGAACTAACACAACAGATATCTGTTATTCCTGGCTTAAAGACAAATATTTTTAGAGAACAGATAAATCACTCATTGGACCAGGTTATGCCCGCCCGCCGCGCTTAAACACTATTGCACAAGAAGCTAATAGACTTTGGTTCAGAATTTATAAAGCAATTTTAAAGCGTACTTATTGCATAAATAAAAAATACCCACTAATACGCTTTAGTGGATACAAAAAAATTTAGTTTAAATCTTTTTTAGTGTATCTCAAGGGTTAATCCCACATTTCATACAGATCGTTTATTGATTAATTAGCAAAATTATTACATCCGAAAAATATAAAGTTCCGTATACTTTAAGCTTGACATTATTAATAGCTATTAATCTGTTATACTAAGTTACTATTAAATTAATTTAGTTTGGGAAAGTAAGGTGACAATAAATCATTATGGGATGCCGCAGACACGAGACAAATGTTATGGCGTAGCGGCTTGTTTAAGTTATTGGGTTTTCAAATGTCGTGATAGAAAACGTAGTCCAGCGATGGGAACTAAAACCTGGACATACTTGGAATCTTCTATCAAGAATTGCGCGGAAATATCCACAAATTTAGAAGATTATTTACAAAGGCTTTGCGATAAATTGATATCGCAATTAAGACCTGTAGAGCTAACCAAAATCATTCAACCAACTCAGAGAATACTGAGAATTAATGAAGATGCAACTGAAATTAAGGAACTACCAATAGATCGAAGTTTGGTTTTTATGGGGTGGCTTGACTTGCTTGCTGATATTGAACCCCACGGATTTAGTGAGTGGGACGTAATGGAATTGCTCAGAACAAAAACAGGAGTTATTCAAGTAATTTGTCGTCTGCGATTTGAAGAAGATAGAAGTTTGGGGCTTGATGAACCAGAAGATTTTATTGAGGTAGAGGTGACAAATGTTTGACAATTATAATATTTTTGACAGAGAGAAATTAACTCTGCATTGCTTAATCACGCTACAGACACCATTAAGCCATATAGGCGAAGTATCTGGCAATGTTAGCAACTTGAAAACTACTAAGTTATTAGATTTTGAAGGTAATCCTAGAAGTGTTTTTGTCTATTCTGGTAATGCAATCAGAAACGGTATTTTGCGCCGGGTAGGAGTGGCAGCAGCACTCACAGAATTAGGAATTAAAGTAAATCCAGATACTCACCATACAATGTTTGCTGGCGGGCGAATTGATGGGGGGACGGCTTCAGATATGGAACTGGATAAAAAGATCCGGGTCTTTATGCCTTGGTTGTCAGTATTAGGAACAGCTAAACCCATAGGTGTTTTTGGAACTAAAGAAGCTCAGATGGTAGCTGGTAGAATTAATGTTGGCAGTGGTTATTTAGTCTGCTATGAGTCAGCAGAATACGTTTACAATCAAGTCCCAGCAATTTTACCACCGGAAATACAACCGACTATTTTAACATTAATTGAAGCCAAAAACAGACTTTCTTCTGACCCTTTTGTTGCCACAAAACCACAAGACTTGACTAATTGGAATCAAGTAAAATCAGAATGTTTACCATTGGTCAAAAAAGCAATGAAAACATGGACTGAATACTTAACAATTGATCAGACAACTCGCAGGGATAGCACTTTAGATCCCAACTTACTCAAATTTCTACCATCAGAAGTACAAGCACAATTAACAGGTGATGGTAAAACTAAAGAGAAAACTAAATCAGACCAGATGATTGCTGCTGATAGATTAATTATGCCCGGTGCTAAACTTTATTCCCGATGGGATTTGAATTGTACTCAAGTAGAGGAGGGATGGATATTTGATACTTTGCTCAAGTTCTCAGAATCACCTTATATTGGTGGCAAAGGTAATCGCGGTAATGGCAGGGTTCATCTTGATTTCTGGTTTCAATCTGACCATGAACGGGGTTTATTGTGTTCTTTGAAGGATGGAGTCATGGGGGACAGATTTATTAATTCCCATCAAAAATATCGGGAATATATCAATCAGTATCAGCAGTTTTTAAGTGAAGCAAAAACATCCAAAGAATTAAGGAAGTTACTAGGTGAATAATTTAAAAGTCACTGCATATTTGTCTACACCGATTGGTGTCTATGACAATTGGAGTCCTTCTTTAGACGGACTTCTTACCTATAGATTATTAGAAGAAAATAATCTATTATCATCCAATCCTACAATTCAACAACTTGCAGAAGTTCAGGATTTTTTAGTAGATGAATTACCGCTTAAACAGAATACAATAATGAATGATAAGTATTTCTGTGTAAGTTCACCTTGTTACGTGGTCAAAAGTGAAAATACTGATAGATACCGGAAAAGATGGGATAATCATGAAAATAGCTTGAATTGGGGGAAAAGAAAGCCTAAATTCTTGACAGGTGAAGGTGCGGAAAAGTCTTATGATTTGCCTTTATACACTCGTTTAACGAATAGTATTAGTTGGTTTGCAGTAGGAGACAAAGACGGGATTAACGCTCTATTGTCATCTGTTACCCATATTCAGAAAAAACGAAGTTATGGCAATGGTGAGATTAAGCAATGGCAAATAGAAATAGCTTATGATGACTACCATTTATGGCGAGATGATAAGCTAATGCGTCCTATGCCTGTGAGGTTAATATCACAAAAAATAGATAATCCTCAATTGCTCTGGGGATGGAAAAGCCCAGCCTGGTTAGCAGCTAATAAAGAACTTTGCTATATGCCAAAGGATAATGTGATTTATGCTTAGTAATGGTTCTGGGGTTCAATACCCTTGGTTAAAAAAGAAAATTACCAAAGCCATTAATTTCATTAATCAATGGCTAGAACAATGTAATTATCAGGTTTATGCAAGTATTTCCGGTGGTAAAGATAGCTTGGTAATGTCTCATTTAATTAGAAAAGTTTACCCTGATTGCCCGTTAGTTTGGGTAAACCAAGGACTGTTAGCAGAATGGGATGATTGTATTGAGTTATTGGAATACTTGAAAACTCAAAACTGGAACATTATTGAGCTTTGTCCAGTTCGTGATTTATGGCATTTATACATAGATTACGGAGTTCCATTAGAGGGTACAATGGATACAAAAGTAGATAAATTAATTAACCAAAAATTGATTTATGATCCATTACAAGAGTACCAAGAAATTAACAATATCAAGGGGTACGCATGGGGAATAAGGAAACAAGAAAGCAAAAATAGAGCATTTTATCTTAACAAGTATGGCGAAGTTCATGAACTAAAAAATGGGTTAATTTGTTGCTCGCCTATTGCTCACTGGACTACAGAAGAAATATGGCAGTACATAGATATGTACTCACTCAAATACCCAGCAATTTATGACATTAACAAAATGACAGTCAGGAATGGTTGCCCGATTGGAACTACAGGAGCAAACTGGGGTAGATTAGCTGAATTAAAAAGATATTACCCCAGTATTTACAACCAATTTGTTGATAAATTCCCACAAATATCAAACTATGTTTAACTGTTATCTTTGTGCTAAACCAGCTTCAAACCCACTAGAATTATCTAATACTTTCACTATGCACTCATCAGCTAAGTGTCCAGATTCTAAGCTGCTGTGCGATCGCTGCTATTCCACAATTTCTGGTAATCAAAAGCAGTTATGGTATTGGAATGAAGGTAAAAATAAGTGGTCAAAACTGTGGGGACGGTCTTTGTCTAGGGTGTACCAAGGTGACACTTTAATAGCACCAATAATTGAAGGTACTCACACTGAAGGTAAAGATACTTTCTTGGTAGTGAAAAACTTATTAACACGGGTAGAAATCAGGGAATATTTATTAACCCCCCCTGAACCACCGTTTACTATTGCCATAGCAGAATCAGGACAAAAGCACATTATCCCATGGGCATTAGAAGCGCGTAGTCGTACGCTTTTTCCAGTTCAATTTGAGTTGGACACGGTTTATGTTGATAGCAGATTTAAAAAGTATTTGCAGATATATGAAGAATTAATGGGATTGGGATTTAGTAAAACTGAGATTGATTCAGGGAATTATAGAAGCGACAAACTGATGAAAGTTTTTGACGATAGATTTTGGGAACTTGAAGGAGGAATAAAAGCCATTAGAGACACTAGGTTAATAGAGTTGATAAATTACATCGCTCAACTACAATCAAATGCCTTCGTGGCGGAAATAACACCAATTCCTGTAATTCCTGTTTCTCCTATGAGTCCACCTGCAATTAACCCAGTTCAGTTGTCTTTATTTTAGCAAAGAAAGCTTTGAAAGCCTTATATTCTCGATCCGTTAAAAGTAACGTTGGAGTCGTTAAAAGTAACGTTGGAGTCGTTAAAAGTAACGTTGGAGTCGTTGAATTTAAGGTTTCATCTATATTATTGAACAATCTTAATTAACAGTCTTAATTAACAATCTTTAGCTTAAGCGTAAATAAAAAAGCTTCTTTAAGAAAAGAACTAATACAACAGATATCTGTTATTCCTGATTTAAAAGTAAATATTTTTAGAGAACAGATAAATCACTCATTGGACCAGGTTATGCCCGCCGCGCTTAAAAATGACAAGAAGCTAATAGACTTTGGTTCAGAATTTATAAAGCAATTTTAAAGCGTACTTATTGAATAAATAAAAAAATACCCACTAAAGCGTGTTAGTGGGTATCAGGTTGAAACCTACAATGCAACTATAACACTGTTGAAACAGCCAAGACATCATTCATGTCCTGACCATAATATTGAACTTCAGCGGTTCTCCGTCCAAAGCGAATATCCGCGTTTCCGCCGAAGGCTCTAATTTTCCCTGCGGACATCTTGACGTACACCTGGTTATCGTCCGTTAAGGAAAAATACCCGCAGACTGGTACGTCTTTAAATTGTCTAAGCTTCATTGTTTTGTCTCCTTGTTTTCTGATTTATACATATAGTCTATCTTATTTTTTGTTTACTGTCAAGTGGTTTTAGAAAATATTTGTTTCGCTTGCTTGCTTGTATGGATTAAATTATTAATAAATTACTCAATATTTATCTACTTATGCTATCATTAATAAGTACCCAAAAACGTGATTATTCAGAGTAACCACGTTTCTATTACCAGGTACTTAGTCGCTAGTTTCGATAACGACCCCAATATATTAACATGAAAACAATCAAAATCAAAATCAAACTTACCACTGATCAGGTGCAACTGTGCGATCGCTATTTGGAAGAACTAACATGGTTGTGGAACTTAACACTTTCTAATCAACTACATAACCATTGCGTGACGTGGTATGCTTGGGCAGCTAAACTCAGTGCTGACTTGGATAAAGCTACTGAAAAATTAGACAAGCTTAAACCTGAACAGCAGCAATTAGTAAAGGATTATTACAGGACTAAGGATAAGCCTAGACTGACTAAAAAAGAACAGGAATTAGTGGCTAAATTTGACATATTTGCCAGATGGAGTTCATTTAGTTTAGATGGGATTATTCCCGTTCCTTTACGGCTGGGGAATAGCGGTTATGAAGGTTTATCCTGTCAGATAGCCACAGGTGGGAACTACTGGAAGAGAGACGAAAATATCAACATCCCAATTAATACCAAGAAAGGTATTATTCACGTTAAAGGATACAAATTAGTTAAGGGTGATAAACTTTGGCAACGAATAGAAATAGTCCCCCATAAGTACCGTACATTCCCTGGTGGAAAGTTTGAAGGTAGGGAACTGACTACTTTGGAGAAACTTGATAACGTGAATGGACTGAACACTTTAAGGGCATTCCAAAATTTACCAGACTTACAAGTTTCCTCTCACTATATAGGCGGACTACTGGCATTTTTTAAAGAATCATGGTCGGCATTTCTAGACCCTAAAAGGATGAACAGTAGAAAGCCTAAATTCAAAAAAGACAGTGACAAGATTACAACTTTATCTAACAATCAGTGTGCGCCTAATAGGATTGACGTTAATAAAAACATAGTTACTGTCACTGGGTTTAGTCCTATTACCATTATTGATAAGAATTGGGTAAAAAGATTGAACTTGTCTCAAGTTTTACCACGCACATATATGTTAACCCAAAATCCATCAGGGTACTACATTAATATTGTCATTGCTCATCCATTACATGAAGAGAAAATCGCGCTGGTAAAGAAATTACCCAAGGTTAAAAAAGAGTTTGGAGAAGATAGTCAAGAGTACGAAGATATCAAATCAAAAATCAAATTTCTTGAACAACAAATCAAGGAATCATCAATAGTTAAAGGCAAAGATTTAAGTGTGGGTATTGACCCCGGAGTACAGGCTGTTGTGTCTACAGATCATGGTGCTTTATTCCTTCCTAACCTTACTAGAGAGCGGGTTTCAATTCATATTGAGGAATTACAATCACGCTTAGACAACGCTGAATTAATTAACGATAAAAAGTGGAAAAGTTTGGGCAACAAGACCCCTAGAATCAAGACAAAGAATGAAACTAAGTTACAGGAAAAAATAAGCCGTCTACACGAACGTGGGGCTAATTCCTCTAATGCTTTTAATCATAAGCTATCCACAAGATTATCTCGTACTTATGAACATATTGCCTGGGAAGACACGCAGATTAATAATCTACTAAAACAAGTAGAGCCAAAAGCATTACCAGAAGGGGTGGGATATGCTCACAATGGTGCATCGGCTAAACGCGGTTTAAACTGGATTATGCGACAAAGATGTTTAAGCGATTTAAAAGCTAAAACCAAACAGAAAACAGAAAATAGAGGTGGCAACTTCCATGAACCACCTGCTAACTACAGTTCTCAAACTTGTCATTGTTGTGGACAAAAGGGAGAACGGCGATCGCAACATGAATTTGTCTGCAAAAACTCTGACTGTAAGTTATTTGACATTCCCCAGCAAGCTGATACTAACGCTGCTAGAAATCATAAGCAAAATGGTGGTTTTGAACTGGGAGAGGTCAAATATCATAATGTTAAGCTAGTTTATCAAAAGCCTAAAAGATTTAAGAAAAAACGCTTGACAAAGTAATAAGATTAGGCTAATATTAAATTACCGCAGTTTGGGCGGGCAGCTAATAATATTAGCTTATGACTTCTAAGGCTTTTGCCTAAAAAGTAAGGGGGAAGGCGACAACCCCCAAAGACCAGCCGGAACTATGGCTGGCAACTATACCCTCTCTTTTGGCATATCAAAGCTAGGGCAAAAACCCCAGACATTCGCCAAAAGCCCAGAACCATGACATTGCAAGAGTTTCGCCCAGTTTCTTTTAAAGATTCAAGCTGATTTAAGCGGCTGAAATGAGATTTTTTAATGCTTGCAACTAAGACTGGGGACTGAGGATAGTTGAAACCCATAGGTGCGGGTCGTGGGTCCACAATCTCTTTGCTTGCAACTAAGACTGGGGACTGAGGATAGTTGAAACACTCTAGCAACCTAACCCTAGATTCTATCAAAGATCTTGCAACTAAGACTGGGGACTGAGGATAGTTGAAACCTCCTAAGTAAATATTCATTGATGACATAAAGGTAGCATACTTGCAACTAAGACTGGGGACTGAGGATAGTTGAAACTTCAAAAAGACTTTCTCTAGCCTTCCTGTGGCTCTGTCTTGCAACTAAGACTGGGGACTGAGGATAGTTGAAACTAGAAACTGCTAAGTGTTGTAAGCTATCTATAAATTCTTCTTGCAACTAAGACTGGGGACTGAGGATAGTTGAAACTGAACGCCTAAACCTGCTAGAATCCTTTGCTGAACTTGCAACTAAGACTGGGGACTGAGGATAGTTGAAACAAGTATCGAAAAGCAGGGGAAACTGATTCGCAAGCCTTGCAACTAAGACTGGGGACTGAGGATAGTTGAAACTCTGCCAATGAGATTTGGCAACAATTAAAACAATGGTATACTTGCAACTGGGACTGGGGACTGAGGATAGTTGAAACAAACCGACTTTGAAGGACTGGGGACTGAGGATAGTTGAAACTAGGCAGTTTAAACCGGGGGGGTTTATGGAATTTAGACTTGCAACTAAGACTGGGGACTGAGGATAGTTGAAACTGTAATCGTCTAGCCTGGGAACATATATGCAACTTGCAATTAACTCAGTTCCTCAAGTCCGGTTTCACCTATTACCTAATAGATAGGCACGCCACAGGAGACAATTCCCTTGCAATTAACTCAGTTCCCCAAGTCCGGTTTCACCAATGACCAGGTGCGCGATCGCACCCCACAAGAGCAAACTTGCAATTAACTCAGTTCCCCAAGTCCGGTTTCACCTCCAAAAATCTTTACCATACCCCGGAGCATCCTCTCTTGCAATTAACTCAGTTCCCCAAGTCCGGTTTCACCTCGCCATTGTCCAGACTGGCGTAAATTTCACTCTTGCAATTAACTCAGTTCCCCAAGTCCGGTTTCACCTTGTTTTAGTAGTTGCCAAATTTCCTTAGCCGTCCTTGCAATTAACTCAGTTCCCCAAGTCCGGTTTCACCTGACAACCTGACATTTTCTATTCTTTTGTCCCTACTTGCAATTAACTCAGTTCCCCAAGTCCGGTTTCACCTATATAGAGAAGTATAGCGCCAGGCTGTCTTACATCTTGCAATTAACTCAGTTCCCCAAGTCCGGTTTCACCTTGTATGGCTGCTTATGCCACCTCAAAATCCCTGACTCTTGCAATTAACTCAGTTCCCCAAGTCCGGTTTCACCAGAATATCTCTAGCCATAGATTAGTAAACCAAGTCTTGCAATTAACTCAGTTCCCCAAGTCCGGTTTCACCTGAGGACGGGCGCGGCGAGATATTCCAGAAGTGGCTTGCAATTAACTCAGTTCCCCAAGTCCGGTTTCACCAATTTCCACCGGCACTAAATCTAATCTAGGGATATGCGCTTGCAATTAACTCAGTTCCCCAAGTCCGGTTTCACCGATCGCCCATACTTACCTCCTATTCCCCAATCTATTACTTGCAATTAACTCAGTTCCCCAAGTCCGGTTTCACCCAATATTCTTGTCTTTATTCCTAGTTTTTTGAAAGTCCTTGCAATTAACTCAGTTCCCCAAGTCCGGTTTCACCTAAAGCCCGCCCAAGTGCTTTTTTAGCAATTAATAGCCTTGCAATTAACTCAGTTCCCCAAGTCCGGTTTCACCAATGAGATTTACCACTACCTTTTTTCCCTGCGATAACTTGCAATTAACTCAGTTCCCCAAGTCCGGTTTCACCCAGAATTTTTACTCGAACCTTGGAAACTTCCAAACTTGCAATTAACTCAGTTCCCCAAGTCCGGTTTCACCTCATTCATGCTTTTATTATGCCTTATAAAGTAACTTGCAATTAACTCAGTTCCCCAAGTCCGGTTTCACCAAAATTGGATTTAGTGCCGGTGGAACTAAATGAACTTGCAATTAACTCAGTTCCCCAAGTCCGGTTTCACCAACGACCGTTTAATCTCTTTATCAGTGCAATGTGCCTTGCAATTAACTCAGTTCCCCAAGTCCGGTTTCACCTTTTCCGAATAAGAGACTCAAATTCAGAAGATCTTGCAATTAACTCAGTTCCCCAAGTCCGGTTTCACCTCCACCGGCACTAAATCCAACTTTGGAACATGTGAGACAAACTTGCAATTAACTCAGTTCCCCAAGTCCGGTTTCACCGTGGGGCGGGCTTGAATGGGACTCTACTTTGATGCTCTTGCAATTAACTCAGTTCCCCAAGTCCGGTTTCACCAATGAAGCTATGGTCTGAACAAAGCTTAAATGCTCACTTGCAATTAACTCAGTTCCCCAAGTCCGGTTTCACCTTCACCTGACTATTTTCCATAATTGGGTTCTGGTTAGAGCTTGCAATTAACTCAGTTCCCCAAGTCCGGTTTCACCGAATCAAGTGCTGAATCAGGTAATGGGACATAATCTTGCAATTAACTCAGTTCCCCAAGTCCGGTTTCACCCATCAAGTTAGTTGATTGATACTAGGCAAAATTAGTCTTGCAATTAACTCAGTTCCCCAAGTCCGGTTTCACCTGCCGTATCCCAGATCGTAAGCTGTGTAAAGGTTTCATCCCCCGATCGCGCGGATCTCTTATTTTTCTTTGTTCCAGGCTTTTGAGTTTTCGCTGAATTAGCTGAAATGCTTACTGGGTAAGGTGCGCGGGTGATGGATAAATTGTCAAGGTTCAGATTGCTTACGGTGTCTACCTTTGAGGTTGTTTTCACGGCTTTAGAGGTTTTTACATCCCCCCTTCCGCGCTGAGTTCCCCTTTCGGGGTTTAATTGGGAGGAATATCCATCCTCCGGTGGTGCTTTCACACCTTCCTGGTGACATTCCGTATTGGAATCAGAGCCAGGCTTTCGGGTTTCCCCATGTTCCCACGCCCAAGCGCGGTACACTGCTGATAATTGTTTTTTGCCTTTGAGCAAGATGTTCTTAGCTGCGTTAGAATCACGTCCTTCAGTGTGACCACATTCTGTACAGCGGTGAGTTCTTTGGCTCAATGCTTTCTTTATTTTAGCACCACATTTTGAACAGTCAACCGTAGTGTAGTGTGCTGCAACTTTTACAAACTCTCTATCAGTATCTTTACACTTTGTTTCAATCTTACTGATTAAATCACCCAGTGCTGAATCGGCAAAACTTTTGTTTAACCCAGCTTTACGTTTTGCACCGTTTTGTTCATAGCCATTGCCGTCCTCACGTTTCTTGGCTTTGGGCTTACGGTTCAGGTTTTGTATCTTTAAGTCTTCCATGACAATGCCAGAATACTCACGCACAACTTTAGTAGATAGCTTATGATTAAATGCGTTGCGGCTGCGGCGGATCTTTTCATGGTGTAAGGCTATTTTTTGATAGGTTTTCTTCTGATTACATCCTCCCTTTTGTTGCCTAGACGCTTTACGCTGTAACCGTCTTAGCTTAGTTTGTTGTTTCCTAAATAGCTTAGGCGGCTCAACTTCTCTCCCCTGATCTGTGGTGATAACTGATAGTAAACCCGGATCAATTCCTACTGCTTTATCAGATTTTGGTAATGGGTCATTGGGGATATCAACGCATACATGAAGATAGTAACCTGATGGTTCTTTAACTATTCTGGCTGGACCCCATTCTTGCCAGTCATATCTATCAAATAATCCCTTAACTTTAATTTTACCAAGCTTGGGGAACTGGACATAACCATTATTTGAACCGGGTATTTTTTCTGGTTTTAGTTCTTTAGATAAACCCCCAGCATTGAGATTAACAAGCGACTTGATTTTATCATTTCTCCCTTTGAATTTTGGCTTTCTACCGGGGTGTTTTGGAGTAACGTAAGCTTTCCATGATTTCTTTAAAGAATCAATTACCCCTGCCTTAAATTTAGTGGGAACATCTGCCATAAAGTCGGGAATATTGTCACTCCTATAAAATTCACATTGTCCATATTTATCAGGGTTTTCAATATTTAAGTGTTGTCTAATTTCACAGTAAGGATGACCGCTTTTAGGTCTGATGACACCTGTACCGACTAAGCGGACTTTCTCCCATTTCTCAGTAGACTTACCTTTCTTGTCTTCAGTAACAACCTTTCGCCATTTCCACTGCAAAACTACACCATCAGGAATAATGCGATCGCCTATTTCTTTCTCTCTATAATATTTCTGTCTTCCTGCTAGTTTGAGTGACAGCCCTGTATTCCAAACCCACTTGAGTTTGTCTAGCCATTGATTAATCGTTTGTACCTGTGCAACCGTGGGGTCAAGTTTAAATTCAAAAGTTTTCATGGTAAAATAGATGCGTGGGTATGTTGGACCTACTCCTAGTGGTGGCTTGATGCTCGCAACATCACCACGCGACTAGGTTTAAATATTATAGCATTTAAACCAAATATATGACATTGAGGCAATTAAAACAAAGATTTTACGCTACAATAATAATGTCAAGCTCAGATATATTAAGGGTGCTGTCAGTAATGCTGACAGCTTTATCATTATGTTCCCAAATGCGCCTAGTTCTCTTAAAATCAGTTGGGATAATGCCATAAGTTTTGAAGCAAGTTTCTTATCTCAAAACTACCAGGGTGGTGTGGATGAGAAAGGGAATAGAAACCAGCTTAACCAGGTGGTCGGTACGCAGACTTTGACCTTGACCATTGATAGTTTATTTACTTATTCAGAGATTGATACTTTTTTAACTAATAATTTAGGTAAGCCTTTTTACTTTAATTCCACTTTGTACCGTTGCGAGACGTTTAAGTGGACACCATCTAGCGATAAAGTATTTAAACTGGAACTGAGTTTGATTCAGGTGTTTCGTCCTTAATCAAGTTTAATCGGGCTATATATTCAATAAAAATTATAAGATATTTCTACTGATATTGTGCATAACAATTAATTATATGTAATTATTAAAAATAAAAATGTTGAGGTTTTAATACTATGAAATGGGAAAAACTACCAAAACCTTGGACTAAAGAACAGTGTCGCCGTCGCTACGTTGAAAGTGAAGAGGATATAGGTATTAGAAAACTGGCTGTCGAGGCTGGCTTGGGTAAGGGAACTGTTGAGGTATGGGTAAGACGAGAATTATGGGTAGACCAAAGGCGACAGTACCAAGACACCCTAAAGACAACTATTCAAGTTAAAACTATACAGAAAGCATCTGAGAAAATATCAGATGAACTCTCTCAAATTGTCATTGAAAATTACAAAGTACACAAACTCGCTAGGGATTATGTGGCTAAAATAATTGAGGTTAAGGCACGGCAATTGGCAGAAGATTTAGAACTGACGGGAGAAGAAAGAAAGAAAGCAATTTCTCTACATAGCGCACCCGAAACAAATCAATGGTCGCAAGCCTTACAGCGGTCAACAAGTGCCATTAATGAGACTAGAGGAATAAAATACTTTGTTGATGTCAACGCGGCTGCTGATAAGCTATCTAGGGAAGGCTACCAAATTATTGATCCAAGCAATGGAGGTGAAGATGAAGTCATTTAAAGTTTTTGATTTTACTGGATATAACGCGATCGCTATTGAGCATGGAGAAACTGTATATAAGGCAATTCATTACCACTTACTACGTAATGAGTCGGTGCAATTGGATTTTACAGGAATTGAGATTTTAGGTACTGCATTTGTGGGAGTTGCTTTGGGGAGATTGCTGAGGGATATCCCCCAGGAAAAAGTGAATGGATTAATTGAGTTTAGTGGACTCAGTGAACATAAACGTGATATGATACGGCGTGTAATGAAAAAAGCGTATAAGTGGTACTTTGATGAACAAAATTAAGCGTGGACAAATTGAAGAATGGGACATTGAGCGTCTAAGTCCTTATGAGAACAATGCTAAGTTGCACCCTGATTCTCACATTGAACAGATAGCCAACTCTATTGAGGAATTTACATTTCTCGACCCGGTGGCAGTAGATGAGAATGGTGAAATATTAGAAGGTCACGGTCGGCTTTTAGCAGCCAAGAAACGAGGTGACAATACAATTCCCGTAATTCAAGTTACTGGGCTGTCAGATGCTCAAAAAGTGGCATATCGGTTAGCACATAACAAGCTGACCATGAATACTGGATTTGATCCGGAAATGTTGAAACTGGATTTTGAGTTTCTACAGGATAGTGAATTTGATCTGGGTTTAACGGGCTTTGGGGAATTGGAATTAAGTTTTCTGGATGATGAACAGGAAGAGGAAACCAATGAACCTTACAGCCCAAAATCGTCAACCAAGGAAGTCAATGTAGATGAGTTTGAATTTGACCACAAGTGTCCTAAATGTGGTTTTCAGTACAATGATAAAAAATGAATAATCCCCACGCCTGGTACTTAAAAGATTTGAAGTTTGTACCCCAAAATGGACTAAAGGTAATGTCAACTTTTAGTTGCGGTGGTGGTAGTTCTATGGGTTATAAACTGGCAGGATGTGATGTCATTGCTGCTAATGATATTGATCCGGAAATGGCTTATCATTATCAGCTAAATCTTAATCTTCAACATTATTTCTTGTGTCCAGTTAAGGACTTAATCAAGAAACAGTTGCCCAGTGAACTCTACCATTTAGATATATTAGATGGCAGCCCTCCTTGTTCTAATTTTTCAGTATCAGGGAACAGAGAAAAGGACTGGGGGAAGAAAAAACACTTTCGGGAAGGTCAAGCTGTACAAGTGTTAGATGACCTCTTCTTTGATTATTTAAACTTAGTTGAAAAGCTAAAACCCAAGGTGGCGATCGCTGAAAATGTCAAGGGGTTAATATTAGGTAATGCTAAAGGTTATTGCAAACTTATTATTGACAGATTCAAAGCTATTGGTTATAGTCCGCAACTATTCTTAGTTAACGCTGCTGACTGTGGTGTACCGCAGAGACGAGAACGGGTATTTTTTATTGCACTACGCAACGATATCTACAAACCTAAGCTGATATTAGCACTTAAGCACCGATGGATTAGCACGGGAGAAGCCACTAGTGATTTGCAAGTGCTTACACAGGATGAAATCAAAGAAACCCGTCCTAGTCCCAACGATATTAAGTGTTGGGAGCATACACGCAAAGGTGATGCGTACGAAACTTTTTTATTAAAGACAGAGAAGCGTAATGCTTGCTTTAACAATAAAAGGTTAGATGATAGTTGCCCTGCTAGTACGCTTAGTTCTACACCGGAACTATATACGCATTGGGATGTATGCAGAAAACTAACTTATAGAGAATATAAACGCTTAGGCTCATTTCCAGATGATTATAAAGCCAGAAGTACAAGAATAGGTAAATATATGATAGGTATGAGTGTACCACCGCGCATGATGGAAAAGGTAGCACAAGCAGTAATTAGTCAGTGGTTATTGTAAGTTTTTTGGCAATGTATTAAAAACTGTGCTATAATTACTATGTAATCCCCTCGCCGGATGGTGCAACTAACACCAAGTCCGCAGGGGAAGTAACCTAACACCGAGGTCACATGAATAATTTAGCAGTTTTTGATTATAACGGACAAACAATTTCTCGCTGTCAAAACGGGTTTATCAACCTTACTCAGATGTGTCAAGCCAACGGGAAACGACTTGACAACTGGACGCGACTAAAGCAAACTCAAGACTACATAAGGATTTTAGCTAACTCACTCACATCTGAGGTAGTTTATTCAGAAGAGGGGGTAAACGGCGGTACTTGGGGACATCCTAGTTTAGCTATCAACTTAGCCCGATGGATTAGTCCAGAATTTGCTGTGTGGTGTGATGGACATATTTTTGATCTGATGTCAACAGGTAGTACAGCGATCGCACACCAAATACCAAAAACCTATTCTCAAGCGTTGCTAGAAGCCGCAAAGTTGGCAGAAGAGAACGAACGACTAGAAGCACAAAACATCCTTTTAGAACAACAAAATGAGTGCCTATCTGAAGCGGTTGATGAATTGTTCAGCTATTCCTCTATTGTCCGCATAGCCAAATTTAACGGTATTTCAGAAACTCGGTTTAAGTGGTACAGACTCAAAGCAGTATCCGTAAAAATGGGATTGGAAATTAAAAAAGTGCCATGCCCAAGATTTGTTGAGAAAAATTTATATTCTCATGATGCTTGGCGTGTCGCTTACCCTGGTATTGCTCTACCCGAAACAACTACACTTGTTATTCAGTCAGTAAAGAATTGATTTAATTAGTCAAAAACAAAACCCCTGGATTAGCGACAGTCCAGGGGTTTTGTAGTACGTAGGTTGTTTCATTTAATATACTCATATCCTTGGGCGTGAAGCTGATTTGTGTATTTAGGTAATCCTACCCAGTATTTTCCATCATCCCCCATCAATATCATATTGATTTTAACTGCGTTGTCACAAAAAGTCCTGGCGGACTCTAAGCTGGAAAACTTACTCATCTGTTTGATTAATACTGAAAATGTTGTAGTAGCCATTGTCTTGTCTCTCTTGTTTTTGTTTATATAACTACTATAGTCTATTTCATTATTTATTGTCAACAGGTTTATGTACTGAACTTTTAAAAATATCTTTGTGTAACTATTTTACGGTTGGGGATTTATTCAAAAACAAAACCCCTGGATTGTCGCTAGTCCAGGGGTTTTTAGTCAATACGTCAATAAAGATTGTTATATTTGCGATTACGTGCTATAATAATTCAAACCAGCACCGTAAAGAGTGTAGTAGCACCCAGAACGGTTGTATCACTGGTTAACATTTCACCCGAAAAAGGCGGGTTAATCTGTCGTGACTAATTTAGCATTAATCATTGAACAAATCAAGAACGAAATTACCGTTGACCCCGAAGGTAAAGGTAAAGCCTCTATTCGTGCGGTCGCTAGACTGATGGATGTTGATCATGTTTCACTTTTGAGTAGCTTCAAGAGTGGTGAACAAAATCCCTCTAAATTGGCTGAAATGCTTACAGAGTATGGGTTTGATAGTGGTGAACAAATCTCGTGGTCAGAAGCAGGAATACCAGATGTAGCGATCGCAGTCATAGCGAAATACTACGCATATAAAGCTGGTAGGTATTGCAAGAAACAAGCTGAACTTGTGGATACTGTTTTTACGTCCATTGGTGTCCGGGTATGGATGCAAAAACAGGTGGGTTGGGAAAAACAAGAATTTAAGGATAGGGGGCTTGTGGGATTGTGTCAAGATGCAAGTATACTTATAGATTTAATA
>Ga0208362_1000014_pt1 | contig 61397 bp, 53 predicted proteins | sample LakMenEpi13Oct10_FD_150693 | JGI IMG/M metagenome (GOLD analysis project Ga0208362, IMG submission 150693) | Freshwater microbial communities from Lake Mendota, WI - 13OCT2010 deep hole epilimnion (SPAdes) | ecosystem: Environmental > Aquatic > Freshwater > Lake > Epilimnion/Euphotic zone ... | reverse complement strand
CCCCACTTGTTGGTCAGGTAATGCTTGATTTAACTAAAGATTTAGATTTTGATGCTGTTGGCGGATTAACACTAGGAGCAGATCCTGTTGCAACAGCGATGATGCATGTGGCTGCAAAAAATGGCAGAAAACTAGATTCTTTTGTAGTTAGAAAAGCTGAGAAGGCACATGGCTTGCAACGAAGAATTGAAGGTCCAGATGTTAAAGGGCGCAGAGTTTTAGCGGTTGAGGACACATCAACTACGGGTGGTTCAGTTTTAACGGCAGTTGAGGCATTAAAAGAAGCTGGCGCAATTGTGGTTGCCGTTGCCGTCATTGTTGAAAGAGGAGCTGCACCCAAAGTTATTGAAGCTGGCTTTGATTATCGAGCTGCTTACCAATTAAGTGATTTGGGTTTATAACTTTCTTCTTTTTCTTTCCCGATAAATCTCAAAAAATATTGGAAGCAAACTTAATAAAATAATTAGACCAATTACTGGTAATAAAAAGGCATCAACTGATCCCTCGATCCTTTCACCAAATAAATATCCAAGAAGTAAAATTCCATCGGTCCAGATAATTGCGCCAAGTACATTCCAAAATATAAAGACACGATTTGGAACATTTATAATTCCAACCATTGGATTAATTAATGTTCTAACAAATGGAATAAATCTTGCTAGCAATAAAGCCTTGCCAACTCCATATTTATTTAACCATTTTTCAGTTTGCACTACCCGGGCTTGGGTAAAAAATCTTCCGTCAGGGCGATCAAATAATTTTCTTCCGTATTTTGCACCAAACCATCTGCCAACAAATGAACCAGTAATGGCAGCAATGGGTGCGCCTATGAAAAGCTCTAATGCAGGTAATTGATTTCCATTTAGTAATGCCGCTCCAGTACCAGAGGCGGCAATGCCGGCAATAAATAAAAGTGAATCACCAGGAAAGGCCAAGCCGATTAATAATCCAGTTTCAGCAAACAGGATTGACAGAATCCCGATCACACCAAGATCGGTCACTATTGAATGGGCATCAAATAAATTCATCTTGGGGTCAGGGTATCTGCCCAAGATGGGGAAAATGAGCGTGATTTATCCACGGCATACCTCTTTATTTGTAAAAAGGGCATTGGGTATGCGTAAACTCGCCCGTCGTCAGTCAAGTGCTCATCGTTGAGCCCTACCCAAGGAGAGTTCATTGAATCTTGTCCAAGTAAGTGGAAGTAATCTCAGTTATGTTTATGTGATTTTAGGAATCTCTTTGGCAGCACTTGCCATTGCTTATGCCCTTCGTGCACAAGTTTTAGCTCAAGATGAGGGAACTGCAAAGATGCAAGAGATTGCAGCAGCAGTTCAAGAAGGTGCCGCCGCGTACCTAGCGCGACAATTCAAAACTCTTTCAGTTTTCGTTGCAATTGTTTTCGTGCTCCTGTTCGCACTTCCTGGTGAGACTGATATAAGAATTGGTAGATCAATATTTTTCTTAGTGGGCGCTGGATTCTCAGCATTAGTTGGTTACAACGGCATGTGGCTTGCAGTTCGAGCAAATGTGCGCGTAGCAGAGGCGGCTCGTAAGAAATCAGCAGAGCGCGCAGTACAGATTGCCTTTCGTACCGGTGGTGTAGTTGGTATGACCACAGTAGGACTTGGCCTACTTGGAGCATCACTAGTAGTAATTATCTATAAAGAAAATGCACCAGCAGTACTAGAAGGTTTTGGTTTTGGTGCAGCGATGCTTGCGATGTTCATGCGCGTTGGTGGTGGAATTTTCACAAAGGCTGCAGATGTTGGCGCAGACTTAGTCGGTAAAGTTGAAAAAGGAATTCCAGAGGATGACCCACGAAATGCAGCAACTATTGCTGACAACGTAGGCGACAATGTTGGCGACTGTGCCGGTATGGCAGCAGATCTATTTGAGTCATATGCAGTTACTTTGGTAGCAGCTTTGATTCTAGGTAAAGCAGGCTTTGGTGATGCCGGACTTATTTATCCATTAATAGTTCCAGCAATTGGAATTATCACTGCGGTTCTTGGAATCTTTTTAACTAAATTACGCAAGACTGATAAGACCGCAATGACTGCAATCAATCGATCATTTTTCACAAGCGCGATTATCAGCGCTGTGTTAGTTGGTTTTGCTACCTTTACTTACCTGCCAAGTTCATTAATGAATATGTCAGGATTAACTTCAGAGGCTCAGTCATATGACGTCAACCCTCGAGTTCTAGCCTTTGGCGCAGTATTAATTGGTATCGGATTAGCAGCAGCAATTCAGATTCTGACCGGCTTCTTTACCGAGGTTGGCAAGCGCCCAGTAAATGATGTAGCAGCCTCTTCTAAGACCGGTGCTGCAACAGTAATTCTTGCTGGTATTTCAGTTGGATTTGAATCAGCTGTTTACTCAGCACTATTAATTGCAGCAGCTGTGTTTGGTGCCTTCTTATTAGGTGGCGGCTCAATTGTTCTTTCACTATTTGCAGTATCACTTGCCGGAACAGGATTGCTAACAACTGTTGGCGTAATTGTTGCAATGGATACTTTTGGTCCAATCTCAGATAACGCACAAGGAATTGCCGAAATGAGTGGCGATGTTAAGGGTGAAGGCGCAAAGATCCTTACCTCTCTTGATGCAGTTGGAAACACTACAAAGGCAATTACTAAGGGAATTGCGATTGCAACTGCAGTGCTTGCAGCAACAGCATTGTTTGGTGCATTTACTGATGCGATTAAAAACTCTGTACTTGAAAAAGGCTTGGTTGTTAAAGATCAGGTGCTTGAGTTCCAAGGCGTGCTAGATGTTGCAGATCCAAGAAACTTAGTTGGATTAATTATTGGTGCAGCTGTGGTATTTATGTTCTCAGGACTTGCAATCAATGCAGTATCTAGAGCAGCAGGTGCGGTTGTAGTTGAAGTTCGCGCACAATTTAAAAAGTATCCAGGAATTATGACTGGCAAAGTAAAACCAGAGTATGGTCGCGTAGTTGATATCTGTACTCGCGATTCATTACGTGAGCTTGCAACCCCTGGTTTATTAGCAGTAATGGCACCAATTGCAGTTGGATTTGGTTTAGGTGTTGGCGCCCTCGGTGCATACCTTGCTGGATCAATTGGAACTGGAACTTTAATGGCAGTATTCCTATCAAACTCAGGTGGTGCATGGGATAACGCTAAGAAGATGATTGAAGATGGCAAGTTTGGCGGTAAGGGATCTGAAGCACATAAGTCAACAATTGTTGGCGACACTGTTGGAGATCCATTTAAAGATACCGCTGGTCCTGCAATTAACCCATTGATTAAGGTAATGAACTTAGTTGGGTTGCTAATTACGCCAGCAATTGTTGGGTTTACTCTCGATGGCAACGAAAGCACCAATATGGTTATTGCACTCCTTGCGACTGCAGTAATTATCTGGGCTCTTGTCAGAAACCGTAAACGCGCAACAGCAATCGCCTAATTAGTTTTACTCTTCCCCATTTAGGTTAAGAAGGAAGTACTTTGGGAACAAAGTTAGTAATTGTTGAGTCCCCTGCAAAGGCGCGCAAAATTGGCTCCTTTCTAGGGGATGAATATGTGGTTGAAGCCTCCGTTGGTCATATCCGCGATCTGCCACAGCGCGCTGCTGATATACCAAAAGAGTTTAAGAAATTTGCCTGGGCTAAAGAGGGTGTAAATATTGAAGAGGATTTCGCTCCTTTATACGTAATTAATCCAGATAAAAAATCTAAAGTCGCTGAATTAAAAGATTTAATGAAAGATGCTGATGAACTAATTCTGGCAACGGATGAAGATCGCGAAGGCGAAGCAATTGCCTGGCATTTAATTGAAGTTTTGCGTCCTAAAATTCCAGTGCGCCGAATGGTATTTCATGAAATTACCAAAGATGCAATTCAAAAAGCAGCTAAGGAAACACGCGATTTAGATTATCGCTTAGTTGATGCCCAGGAAACCAGAAGAGTTTTAGATCGACTATATGGATACCGACTTTCACCGGTGTTATGGAAGAAAGTTATGCCAAGAATTTCAGCAGGCCGGGTGCAATCTGTTGCTACTAGATTAATTGTTGAACGAGAGCGTGAACGCATGGCTTTTATTTCCTCTGCTTGGTGGGATCTTGCAGCCCAATGCGAGCCAGGATTTTCCGCGCGATTACTCTCTTTAGATGGCAAACGAGTTGCAGCCACCAATGACTTTGATGCAAATGGTGGAATTAAAGACAAATCTGCTGCAAATATTTTATTGCTAGATGAAGCAGGCGCTAGAGAATTAGTTCAATCATTAAATGGTCAAGTACTAGTTGTAAAATCCATGGAGGAATCACCTAGAACAGAGCGACCTAAGCCACCATTTACCACCTCAACAATGCAACAAGATGCTGGTTCACGCCTTGGCTGGGGAGCTCAATTAACAATGAGAATTGCACAACGCTTATATGAAAATGGCTACATCACCTATATGCGTACAGATTCGGTAACACTTTCTTCCTCTTCAATATCTGCTGCTCGCTCATCTGCACAGGCTCTTTATGGAAAAGAGTTTGTACCTGCAACTCCAAGAGTTTATGAGGGCAAAACTAAAAATGCACAGGAAGCACATGAAGCTATTCGTCCAGCAGGTGAAACATTTAGAACACCAGGTGAATTAGCGCCAGAGTTATCCCGGGATGAGTTTGCACTTTACGATTTAATTTGGAAGCGCACCATTGCATCCCAAATGTCGGATGCAAAGAAACAACAAATGCGAGTTGATTTTGATGTTAAAACTAAATCTGGAAGTGATGCGATTTTCCGTGCTAACGGATCAGTTATAACCTTTGCCGGATTTCTTGCAGCCTATGAGGATATTGTGGAGGAAAAGGCTGAGGTAGATGAAAGTGACCGAAGACTTCCTGCGATGAGTGTTGGCGAGAAAATAAAGGTAAATGAATACAGCTGTGAAGGACATGAAACTAAACCACCAGCTAGATATACCGAACCAACTTTGGTGAAAAAGCTTGAGGAGTTAGGAATTGGAAGACCTTCAACATTTGCTTCAATTATGCAGACTATTCAAGACAGAGGTTATGTTGCAAAGCGTGGCCGAGCACTAGTTCCTACATTTTTAGCATTTTCAGTTACAGGGTTACTAGAGCAACACTTTACAAAGTTAATTGATTATGAATTTACTGCATCCATGGAAGAGGATTTAGATCGAATTGCAAATGGTGAAGAGGAGCGGGTTGCTTGGCTTACTCAATTCTTTTATGGCAGCGAAAATAATCCTGGCTTAGCAGATTTATCTGCAGATCTTGGTGCAATTGATGCACAGGCTATTAACACCATGAAAATGGGAGAAGATATTGAAATAAGAGTTGGACGCTTTGGTGCCTATCTGCAACAAGGACAAGGTGATGATCGAAAATTTGCCAACATTCCAGAGGAAATGGCGCCGGATGAGCTAACACTTCCAAAAGCAATTGAACTCTTAGCAAAACCTTCTGGTGAGCGAAAACTAGGAACTGATCCAGAAACTGGATTGGAAGTAATTGCAAAGTCTGGAAGATTTGGCGCATACATCACTGAAGTTTTTCCGGAAGAGATTGTTGAAGAGGGTGCTAAGAAAAAGCGTAAGAAGAAGGATGCTCCTAAACCAAAAACCGCATCCTTGTTATCAACTATGTCATTAGACACTGTTGATTTATCTGATGCATTGCGTTTACTTTCATTGCCACGCACACTTGGAACATATCAAGATGAGATAATTACTGTACAAAACGGCAGATACGGCCCATACATGAAACACGGAACTGATTCAAGAACTTTAACTAGTGAAGATCAACTTTTTTCAATCGACTTAGATGAAGCAATTGAGATTTACAAACAACCAAAAGTTAGAAGACGTGGTGTTGCTAAACCGCCATTAAAAGAGTTGGGTCAAGATCCACAAACTCAAAGAGAAGTAATTGTTAAAGATGGAAGATTTGGTGTTTATGTAACTGATGGCGAAACTAACGCAACTTTGCGCCGTGGAGATGCAGTTGAGTTGTTAACTTTAGAGCGAGCACTTGAGTTGCTTGCAGGGCGTAGAGCTTGGGAGATTGAGAATCCAGGTGGTTCAAAAAAGAAGGGCAAGCGAAGCAAGAAATCCGCACCAACTTTGACTGAGAAAACAGTTAAAGGAGCAGGAGCAAAGAAGAAGGCCAAAAAGGCAGCAACTGGTGTTGGAAATGCACCAAAGTGATCTATTTTAGGCGCAAGTAGACTTACATCATGTCCCTGCCTTATCCATCAGCGCCTGCGCAATCGGAATCTAGAAGTGTTCTATCTATTCCAGCATTTCGCAAACTTTGGCGAGCAATGGCTTTTTCATCATTTGGCGATTGGTTAGGACTATTAGCATCAACTGCGTTAGCACAACAATTAGCAGATGGCGATTATACAAAAGCAAACTTTGCCATTGCCGGTGTATTCATTGTTAGATTATTACCAGCTGTAATTCTTGGGCCATTTGCCGGAGTAATCGCCGATAGATTTGATCGCCGAAAATTAATGGTCGTCTGTGACATATTAAGATTTAGTCTTTACCTTTCAATTCCAATCGTCGGTAATTATTTCTGGTTATACACTGCCTCAATTTTGGCTGAAATTGTGACATTGTTTTGGTCACCAGCAAAAGAGGCATCAGTTCCAAATTTAGTGCCTAAATCAAAATTAGAAAGCGCAAATCAAGTTTCACTACTTGCAGCTTACGGAACTGCCCCATTAGCTGCGATCGTGTTTTCAACTTTGGCATTATTTATAGGCGCAATTAATTCTGCGCTAGGAAATACCACACAAGCATCTGCAGCTGATGTTGCTCTTTATTTGAACGCAATAAGTTTTCTATTTTGTGCATTGACAGTCTGGGGATTGAAAGAGATCCCAGCAGGATCAAGTAAAAAAGTTGCTCAGAATTCAATTGGCAAATCACTTTGGGAAGGTTTTGCATTTATAAAAGATTCAAAGATTATTCGAGGCTTGATATTTGGAATGCTTGGCGCATTTTTTGCAGCAGGTGCGGTAATTGGCTTAGCTAGAACATTTGTTGATGATTTAAAGGCTGGTGAAGCGGCATACGGAATTTTATTCGCAGCGGTATTTTTTGGTTTAGCACTCGGCATCTCTTTCGGACCTAGAATATTTTCCCAATTTTCAAGACGTAGATTATTTGGAGTATCACTGACAATTTCTGGGCTAATGCTTGTGACATTATCACTCGTACTAAATCTTGTATTAGCGATCTTTATAACCATCCTGCTTGGTTTATTTGCAGGCATTTCTTGGGTTACAGGTTTCACAATGCTTGGTCTAGAGGTTGAGGATGAGGTTCGGGGGCGAACATTTGCTTTCGTGCAATCACTAATCAGAGTTTCATTGGTGCTAGTACTGGCAATTGCTCCTTTGGTTGCAGCTGCAATTGGTGAGCACACATACGCATTTAGAACCACCACAGTTACCTATAACGGCGCAGCATTCACGATGTTTTTTGCTGGATTAATAGCAGTATTTGTTGGAGTGCTTTCATATTTACAAATGCGAGATCGCCCAAATGTTTCATTAATGAGCGACATTAAATCAGCATTTAGAGGAGAGCTTGGTGCAATAACTGGCCAAACCACAACAGGAGTTTTTATTTCATTTGAAGGTGGTGAAGGCTCAGGAAAATCTACTCAGACCAAATTGTTGAAGGAATGGTTAGAGAAAAATGATGAGACTGTTTTATTAACTCGCGAACCAGGCGGAACTGATCTTGGAAACCAACTCAGAAATATTTTATTGGATAATAAAACTGGAGTTATCTCGCCAAGAGCTGAAGCATTGATGTATGCGGCAGATCGTGCCCATCATGTTTTTTCAGTAATCAGGCCAGCGTTAGAGCGAAATGAAATAGTAATTACTGATAGATATTTTGATTCCTCTATTGCCTACCAAGGAGCTGGCCGAGTTTTATTGCCGGTTGAAGTGGCAAGAATTTCAAGATGGGCGACAGAATCTTTAACTCCAACCCTAACAATCATTATGGATTTACCAGCAGAAATTGGCTTGGGCAGATTGCATTCAACAGATCGATTAGAAAGTGAACCACTAGCATTTCATGAACGAGTTAGACAGGAGTATTTAAATCTTGCTCATCAAGATCCAGAAAGATTCCTAGTTGTCGACGCTTCTTTAACAATTGAACAGATTCACCAATTAATTGTGGAAAGAGTTGGGGCTATAAAAACACTTAAGCGAAACATTAAACAATAATGAGTGTTTTTGGATCATTAATTGATCAAACTGAGGTTATTTCGATACTAAAAGATGCAGTAGAAGCCTCTCGCATGGTTGATAACAAAAGTCAAAGCATGACCAATACCTGGCTTTTTACTGGCCCACCCGGATCTGGTCGATCAAATGCGGCAATAGCTTTTGCTGCAGCGTTGGTATGTAAAGATGGTGGTTGCAGTAAATGTAATGATTGCATGTCAACAATTATCGGTACACATGCTGATGTTGAATTGATTAAAACTGCAGGACTTTCTATAAAAATTGACGAAGTTAGGGAGTTAATCAGCAGAGCATCCTGGGCACCATCGGTGGCTAATTATCGCGTGGTAGTTATGGAAGATGCTGATCGACTTACTGAATCAGCTGCTAACGCTTTACTAAAAGTGATTGAAGAGCCAGGGCTTCGAACAATCTGGTTGTTGTGTGCGCCAACGTTAACTGATGTTTTACCAACCATTCGCTCTCGTTGCAGGCATTTATCACTGCGCACCCCTTCAACTAAAGCGATTGCAAAACTGTTAATCGAACGCGATGGCGTAGAAAGTAGCACGGCTGATTTTGTTGCTAGAGCATCCGGCGGCCATATAGGAAGAGCTAGGCGTTTAGCAACTGATTCAACTGCAAGAGAAAATCGTTCCAACATTATGAAATTACCATTTATGATCAAAGATGTTTCCTCTGCATTTAAAGCCGCACAATTCTTGGTGGATGCTGCTAAGGCAGATGCACTAGTAGATGCAGAAAAAAAAGATGAAGATGAGATTTCAAAGTTAAAAGAAGCTTGGGGGGCGACAGGATCTAAATTAGTTGCAGGTGGTGCCAAAGTAGTTAAGGAATTAGAGAAGGAACAAAAATCTCGGTCAACTAGAATGGTCAGGGATTATTTAGATAGAGCATTATTGGATTTATCAACACTTTATCGAGATGTTTTGTTGGTTCAATCAAACTCTGTAGATTCTTTAATCAATCAAGATCTGATTTCACAAATTAATCAACTCGCGCAAGCCACAAAGCCAGAGCAAACAATCAGAAAAATTGAGGCAATCTTGAAAACAAGACGGAATCTGGCCCAAAATGCAGCACCCCTGCTTCTAATTGAAGCCCTTATGTGTGAGTTACGTTAAAAAAGTGGTAATTAGCACCTCCAAAGATAAGGCAAAATACTCTCATGCGTCTTGACCATGTTTCATATGTTGCATCCCATGACCAGATTTCTGATGTTGTTAATCGAATTGGTTCGCAGATCGGTACCGCATTTGTTGACGGTGGTATCCATCCAAAGTTCGGAACTAGAAATTTCACTGCACCATTATTAAACGGTCAATACATTGAAGTTGTATGCCCATTAGATCATCCAGCTACAGATGCAACTGCATTTGGTAAAGCAGTTAAGCAAAAAGCTGATGCTGGTGGTGGTTGGTTGACTTGGGTATTTAGTGCATCTGATTTGGCTAAAGTTGAAGAAAAGTTTGGCCGTAAAGCAGCCGATGGTGCCCGCACTAAACCAGATGGCAGTGAGTTGAAGTGGAAACAAATTGGCGTAAAAGAGATCACTGGAGCAAGTGAGTTACCATTTTTCATCCAATGGTTAACCGAACAACATCCCTCAAAGGATGGAAATTCAGTTGCAAAGATTACAAAAATTGTTATCGCAGATGATGGTCAATTAGCCGATTCTTGGTTTAAAGAAGAGATTAATTCAGCCTTGAAAGAGGTTGAAATTGAATGGGTAAAGCCAGAATTAAATGATGGCGAAAAAGGAATTGTTGCAGTCGAACTTTCAGTTAATAACAACAAAATCAGGGTTGATTAGTACCTGGTAATTAAGTCAGTAAAAGTAAGGTAAACTTTCCTTTGTAGTTCCCCATGTACTTACAATTTGTAAGTGCCTTGCGAGTCTTAATCTCAAATCACCACCAAGACGCGCATCATGTCTTGTTAGGTTGATTTATGTCATTTAAAGAATTAGGCGTTAACCCTGCGTTGATTAAAGTCCTGCACGCAGCAGGAATTGAAAAACCATTTCCAATTCAAAAAGCCACCTTGCCTGATGCAATTGCTGGCAAAGATATTTTAGGTCGCGGTCAAACTGGTTCTGGTAAAACTCTGGCCTTTGGTTTGGCTTTAATGAGCCGCTTAGCTGGTAAAACAGCTGCACCGATGCGCCCACTGGCTTTGATTTTGTCACCTACTCGTGAGCTTGCAATGCAAATCAGCGATGTGATTGCACCTTTATCTAGAACTGTAAATTTAAATTCACAGGTTGTAGCAGGTGGACTTTCTTATTCAAAACAGATTCAGGCGTTAAAGCGCGCAGTGCCTATTGTTGTGGCAACCCCAGGCAGACTTATTGATTTAATTCAAAAGAAACACATCAAGCTAGATGACATTGAAATAACAGTACTTGATGAGGCAGATCAAATGGCAGATATGGGTTTCTTGCCAGATGTTAAAAGAATCTTAGATTTAACTAAGCCTGGCGGGCAACGAATGTTATTTAGTGCAACACTTGATAAAGATGTTGATTCACTTGTTAAAAAATATTTAAAAAATCCAGTAACTCACTCTCTTGCAAATGAGAAGTCAACAGCGGGAAATATGACCCATCACGTTTTAATCTTGGAGCAAGCTCATAAAGATTTAATCACTTCCCAAATCGCAGCCAGAAAAGGAAAGAGCATATTTTTTGTTCGAACTAAACATGGTGCAGACAAATTAACTAAACGCATGAATGAGGCTGGCGTTGCCGTTGGCGCACTTCATGGTGGCAAAACTCAAGCTCAAAGATCTCGAGTTCTAGAAGCTTTTAAATCTGGTCATACAAATGCATTGGTAGCAACAGATGTTGCAGCTCGCGGAATTCACGTTGATGATGTTTCACTTGTAGTGCATGTAGATGCTCCAGAAAACCACAAAGATTATTTACACCGTGCAGGTCGAACAGCTAGAGCTGGTGCAGTTGGAACAGTGGTAACGCTTGCAACTCACAAGCAACGCAAAGGTGTGCATGGCCTTGCAGCAAGAGCTGGCGTTAAATTAAATGAATCAACAGTTAGACCATTGGATGCAACCTTAGTAAAAGTCACGGGGGCTGCAGAGCCTTCTGGCATTCCAATCGTTACAGCACAAGCTGCTAAAGGCGATAGTTCAGGTAGGTCTGGTGGGTATCGAGGTTCAAGATCAAAAGGCGGCGGGAAAAAGAAAAAATCCCGACCACGTCCACATGAGCGCCGAAAGCGCCCACGATAGTAAAAGTTTAGTTAAATACTTTCCATGAAAAAGTTATCAGATTCTGTAGAAATCAACGGAATTAACTTCATTGCAGAAGCAGAGCGAAAAGGTTCTGCCAAATCTTTATTTTGGCCATGGGCTGCTGCAAATGTTTCATTCTTAGCAATTTCCTACGGCTCTTTTTTTCTAGGATTTGGAATCTCTTTTTGGCAAGCAACAGCAGCTGCAGTAATTGGAACGATTGGAAGTTTCTCAATCGTTGCAATTTCATCACTTGCAGGTAAAAGAGCTAATGCGCCAACAATGACGCTTTCGCGTGCTGCTTTTGGTGTTAAAGGAAATCGATTACCAGGATTATTGTCATATTTGATATTTGTAGGATGGGAAACGGTTTTAGTTTCATTAGCAACACTTGCTTCAGGAACTGTGTTAACTCGAATCGGAAGTATTGATACTGACATTTCACGAGTTTTGGGTTTCATGCTTGCAGGTGGCTTAACAATAATTGGTGGAGTATTAGGTTTTAAAGTAATCATGAAAATTCAACTGTATTTAACAGTAATTACGATTTTCTTAACCGCGGGATATATAGCGCTCACGATCGATTCTGTGGATTGGAGCAAGGTTTCAGCCTTACCAACTGGGCCCACTTCTGGTTTTATCGGTGCAATAATTTTTGCAATTACTGGAATTGGCCTAGGTTGGGTTGGCTGTGCTGCCGATTACTCTAGATATTTACCCAGAAAAGTTTCCGGCAAATCAGTAATTGGTTGGACCATATTCGGAGCTTCAATTGTCCCAATTATTTTAGTTATTTACGGATCTTTACTTGCTGCAAGTAGCGAAGAGCTAAATAGTAAAGTTGCCAGTGATCCAATTGGTGCTTTAACAACCTTGCTTCCTACCTGGTACTTAATCCCCTTTGCTTTGGTTGCTGTTTTAGGATTAATAGGGGGGGCAATTCTTGATTTGTATTCATCAGGATTAACCTTGGTCTCAATCGGTTTACCAGTTAAGCGATATGTAGCGGCAGGTATTGATGGTCTAATAATGACTATAGGCACGATCTATCTGGTTTGGTTTGCATCTGACTTCTTTGTTCCATTTCAAGGTTTCTTAATAACACTTGGTGTGCCAGTCGCTGTTTGGTCTGGATTATTTGCTGCCGATGTTTTAATGCGAAAAAGTTACAGCGAATCTGAACTCTTTGATCCCAATGGAAGATATGGTTCATATAACTTTAAATCAATTGGATTAATTGGCTTTGGAACAATTATTGGGTGGGGCTTAGTGACTAACTCCTTAGCATCTTGGCTTTCATGGCAAGGATATTTTCTATCAATTGTTGGCGGCAAAGATGGCTCTTGGGCCTATGCAAACTTAGGTGTGATTGCAGCTTTGTTAATTGGATTCTTCGGTCACATTGTTTTATCTAAAAAACAAATTAAAAATCAGGAAATTAATTTTTCCAAGAGGTAAATAACGGTCTGCCTTCGGCATAGCCGGCTGCAGATTGAATTCCAATTACAGCCTTTTCATTAAACTCTGCAAGATTTTTTGCACCGCTATATGTGCAGGATGATCTTAAGCCAGCAATAATTTCATCAATTAAATCTTCAACACCAGGACGAGCAGGGTTTATATACATACGAGAGCTTGAAATACCCTCTTCAAATAATGATTTACGCGCACGATCAAAAGCATCTTCGCTAGCAGTTCTAGCAGCAACTGCGCGAGCAGAGGCCATTCCAAATGACTCTTTATAAACTCTGCCATCTGAGTCTTTGCGCAAATCACTAGGGGACTCATAAGTTCCAGCAAACCAAGAACCAATCATTACTTGTGATGCACCTGCGGCTAATGCCAGCGCAACATCTCTTGGATGTCTTACGCCACCATCTGCCCAAATACTTTTGCCATGCTTTTTAGCTTCAGCTGCACATTCAAGTACTGCAGAAAATTGTGGTCGACCGACTCCAGTTTGCATGCGAGTTGTACACATTGCACCAGGACCGACTCCAACCTTAACAATGTCTGCACCGGCTTCAATTAACTCCTTAGTTCCAGCTGCAGTGACAACATTGCCGGCAACAATTACGACCTTTGGATTTAAGGCTCGAATAGTTTTTAATGCTTCAACCATTTTCTTTTGATGACCGTGAGCTGTATCGACAACTAGTAGATCAGCACCTGCCGCTAACAAAGCTTTAGCTTTTCCAGCCACATCACCATTAATTCCAACTGCGGCGGCCACTTTTAATTTTCCATTTGCATCAATTGCAGGTTGGTACATAGTTGCTCGAAGCGCACCAGTTCTAGTAATAATTCCAACCAATTTCCCAGCCTTATCAATTACTGGCGCCAGTCTTCTGCGTTTTTCAGTTAAAAACTCAAAAGCAGCCTTCGGTGTTACATCATCATTAAGTGTGACTAAATCCTTTGACATGATTTTATGTAACTGAGTAAAGCGATCAACATTTTCACAATCAGCTTCGGTGATAATTCCAATTGGTCGATCATCTTCTACAACAATTAGAGCGCCATGCGCACGTTTTGTTATTAAATCAATAGCATCGGCAACAGTTTCATTTGGGTTTAATGTCACTGGCGTATCAAAGATTAGGTGACGAGATTTAACCCAGCTAATTACATCAGCAACTATCTCAAGTGGGATATCTTGTGGAATTACCGCAATTGCTCCGCGACGAGCAACAGTTTCTGCCATACGTCTGCCACTTATTGCTGTCATATTTGCAACAACCAATGGAATTGTTGTGCCGGTTTGATCAGGCGCGGTTAAATCAACATCCATTCGACTTGAAAGTTCAGAGTATGAAGGGACCATGAATACATCGTCATAGGTCAGGTCGTGGCTTGGGTTATTTATGAAACGCACGTGGCAAAACTATACTCGCTCTAAATGCATCTACTAAATGACTGGGATGCTCCCAAGGCAGAGCAAGTAAGTGTTCCTGGCCCATACGGACAGCAGCTAGCACGGTATAAAGAGGTATTGGTATTGATACAACAGGTGGCCAAAGGCTGCAATCACTGGGTGCGTTCTTAGCCAATTCCCACCCAAGGCCGGGATGGTAAATGCTAGGGTTGCATAGGCTTTAACGAGAAGATGTGAAAGGTCGAACTTGTCAGATAACTCAGAGAATGAAGAAAACAACTCTGAAGAGATTATTACTGAGGAGATGCTTTGGGAAAGAATTCCTGAAGTCCAAGGTTTAGATCGAGCAAATACTTATTATGAATTAAGTGCGCGAATTTATGCGCGTGGTCAGTATGACGAGGCATTAGCGCTCGCAGAAACTGCCCGTGATATTTATGCAGATTTAGGTGCTGTTGCACCAACCGAAGGTTTAGCTCAAGCTTATTCAGCAATTGGTTACAACTTAAATCAACTAAAGAGAATGAATGAAGCAGCTAATGCGATGAGCAAAGCTGTAGATCTATTAAGAGAGACAAAATCTCCAATGGCAATTGAACTTGCCTGCACACTTGGTGAGTGGTGGTTTAATTCAAAAGAGTATGAAAAAACAATTGAGTGTATGAATGAGTGCGTTCAAGAGCATTTGGTTGATGGCAATGATTCTGGGGCAGCAAATGATCTGCACTTAATTGGCTGTGCATATCGCGAATTGAAAAATTATGAGAAGTCACTAGAAGCTTTTAAAGAATCTCGCGCCTTATTTAAGAGATTAAAAGAGGTTATCAATGTTGCAAGATGCGATCAAAAGATTGCGCACTGCTTAACTGAGTTAGGTGATGCAGAGGGTGCGTTAATCTCTGCTCAAAAATCTTTGGATGTATTTGTAACTGCCCATGATCATCGAAGAGAGACTTACTCATCATTTGAACTAGGCAAGGCCCAAATTGGCCTTGGTCAATTTGAAGAGGCGCTAATGACACTTGAAAATGTATTAGAAAGCGTTACTGAATCTGAGTTTAAAGATTTTGAATTTATTATTGATATCGAGCGAAAAATCGCTTTAACATTAAGAAGCTTGGGTCGAGATAACGAAGCAGAAGAAATTGTAAGAAGACTCGATGCTGTTACAGAGGTAATTGACGAAGATTAAGATTTTGGGTGATTGACTGGATTTAAATGTTGCATCGCCCAGGCATACATAGCAATCGCTCCAGCAGCTGAAGCATTCATTGATCTAGTTGAACCATACTGAGAGATAGCTAAAACTACTGAGCAAACTGCAACACCTTCATCACTCATTCCGGCGCCTTCTTGACCAAACAACATCACACATCTTTTTGGCAAATCTGTATTTTCTAATTGCTTTGAGATTGGCAAGTTATCAATTCCAATAATTGGTAAATTTTGTTCATCACACCATTTCTTAAACTCTTCAACAGTTGCGTGATGGTGAATGGTTAAATATCGATCAGTCACCATCGCACCTCGTCGGTTCCAATCTCGCTTGCCAACAATATGAACAGCAGAGACATTAAAAGCATTTGCAGTTCTTACAATTGATCCGATGTTTAAATCATGTTGCCAATTCTCAATCGCAATTTGTAAGTCATGGCGCTTGGTATCTAGATCGGCAACTATTGCTTCAACTTTCCAATACCTATATTTATCTAAGACATTTCTACGATCGCCATTTTCGAGTAATTCAGGATCAAAGTGATTATCGGTCGGCCATGGTTTAGAGTGAGGGCCTACGCCAACTACCTGGTAGAACTCACCAGGACCCACGGATGATTCGGTCATAAGTAAACCTTAAGGGCTAAGGAGTGATGATGAGAAAATCATGGCTGCCTGCCTATCTAATCCTTGGATTAACTTGGGGTTGCTCCTTTATATTCATTGAACTAGGCCTTGAGTTTCTAACCCCATTTGGAGTTGCATTTGGTCGCTGCACCCTTGGCGCAATCACTTTGTTACTTGTTGTATGGAGCAGAAAAATTAAGCTACCTAGCGAAAAAAGTATTTGGTTAAAACTATGGGTAGTTGCCATGCTTTTAAATGTCGTTCCGGGGACCCTCTTCGCATTTGCTCAACAATACGTAACTTCTGTGCTTGCCGGAATCATAAATGCTACAACTCCATTAATGACGTTGTTGTTCCTATTGATTTTGTTTCGTGAAGAAAAACTTAAGCGCGAACAAATCTTTGGCTTGTTAATTGGTGCATTTGGAGTATTAACCGTTTTGGGAATTTGGAAAGGGATAGGAGATAACCAACTAATCGGGGTTATCGCAATGCTTTTAGCGGTTGCTTGCTACGGCTACTCATTCCCGTATATAACGCGAAATATTTCACCCCTTGGCTTAAAGCCGGAAGCAGCAGCAGCGGTCCAATTAAGTATGGCTTCAATAACTTTATTACCATTTTATTTGTTTGATGGCATTGCAGATTACAACTTCAGAATTCAAGCACTCTTGGCAATGTTAGCCCTTGGTATTTTTGGAAGTGGTTTTGCATACATTTGGAACTTTTCAATCATCGCTGCTGCCGGTAGCTCAATTGCCAGTACTGTTACTTACATAACACCTGTAGTGGCAGTCTTTGTTGGCTGGTTATTTTTAGGTGAAGCAATAACTTGGTATGAGCCAGTTGGTGCAATACTGGTAATACTTGGAGCAGCAGTCGCACAAGGAAGATTTTCTCGAAAGGTGCAGAGTAAATGAAACGCTTATCTGCTCTAGTATTTTTCATACTTTTATTCAATCTTCATCCAGCAAATGCTGTTGATGTTTTACCAGAACCATTCTTTAAATACTTAGGATCAAAATACTTAGCCAATCCTGGAGTTATTTTGATAGATGGCTCAAGTAATGAAATTGTTTATGAAAGTGGTTCTGATAAGCCAAGGACGCCAGCCTCAGTTTTAAAAGTTATCTCGGCCTCTGCAATGGCGTTGACTCTTGATTCAACAACAGTTTTCAAAACTGCTTTATACAAAACTGATAAAAAAGGTGTATTTGTAATTTGGGGCGAGAATGATCCTTGGATAACCTCAAATGCAAAGTATCGAGATGCAAATAAGAGGGCTTACATGCCAGCATTGATCAAAGCTGCATTTGCCTCCGACAAATCTCTAAAGAAGATCACGTTGGTATATAAAGGTGTTAACAATTCAGATATTTTGTATGCAAAGCGGGCATTAAATCGCAGATCATCTGTTGCCTATAAACCGCTTAGCAAAACCGTTGAAATTGAATCGTTAATTACTGAAAAGATCGCAGAAGTTTCTTCACCACCTCTGCAAAAAATGATCCGATTTGCGCTCTTATATAGCGATAATGTTTTATCACAAAGAATCACCATGCTTGCCACTGGACTTAATGGATACCCATTAAATAGAACTGGTTTAAATGAAATGATCAATGCAAAAATAAGTGGCATTGGGGTAGACACAACTGGAATGAAATTAGTTGATGGATCCGGCCTTGGCGGTGAAAATAGGGTGTCAGCAAAGACTGTTTCACAATTACTTCTAAAGATCAAAACTGAACCAAAACTTAAAGTTATTTATGATTCACTTCCAATAAGTGGAGAATCTGGCACATTAATTGGTAGGTACCATTCAACTGCGCCACAAGCTGTTGGTTTAGTAAGAGCAAAAACTGGATCAACTCGCCATACCGTTTCATTGGCTGGCTTTGCTACCTCTGGCGAAAAAGAATATGTTTTCGTTGTGATTGCAGATGGTGTTGGAAGAACTAGGAGATTGCAAGATGCTGCGCGAAGTGCAATTGATCGAATGCTGGGAACAATCACTAAGCCACCTGTGATCGGTATAACACCACCTGTGCCAGAAACTAATCCATTTACAACTACTCCGTAATAAACCTTAACTAACCAAGGGTAGAGTTAGTTCAAATGAAAAATTACATCTCGCTAATGAAGTTGCGGGTAGTTGAACTACTACTTGTAACTACAGTGCCAGCTTTGTTTTTGGCAAGCAATGGTGTACCAGATTTGTCAGTCACTATTTGGAGTTTACTAGGCGGAACTCTCGCAGCAGGCGGTGCGAATGCGTTCAACATGGTCATCGAAGCAGAATCTGATTTATTGATGAAGCGAACAGCAAGGCGCCCAATTGCAACAGGTGAGATTTCTCGGCGCTCTGGACTTATATTTGCAACAGCGGTTTCTTTGTTATCGCTGATACTGTTTTACTCATTTACGACAAAATTGGCAACCCTTTTAACCTTTCTAGCAATTACTTTTTATGTTTTTGGCTACACCATCGCATTAAAGAAGCACACATCACAAAATATTGTTTGGGGCGGGATTGCTGGTTGTATGCCGGTACTTATTGGACAAGCCGCAGTGACTAATGCACTCACTCTGACCTCTTGGTTCTTTTTCTTTTTAATATTTTTTTGGACCCCACCACATTTTTGGGCTCTGGCCGTCAGATATCGTGAAGATTATGCAGCCGCAGGAATTCCTATGTTGCCGGTTGTAGCACCAATAAAAAATGTTATTACTCAAATGTGGTTCCACTCTTTGGCCATGGTGGTATTTTCAATACTTGTGATTTGGAGTGCTGAGCTACCTATCTGGTTGGCAGGAGTAACCTTAATTTTAATTGCAGGTTGGAAGATGCAGTTAATTAAGTTAACTAGGCAGCCAACAGAGGTTAATGCTGGGAAATTATTCCAAGCATCAATAGTTTTTCTCAGTATTTACTCATTTTTATTAGTAATCGGAGTATTGCTTAAGTAGTTTTTCAAGCTTTAGGTGAGATAATTTTCTTTATGTCCTCCCCTCTTGCATTAGATGTTGCCGATTTGTCGAAAAAATACGGTGATCGCATGGCTCTTTCGCATGCAAATTTTGAAGTTCCTATGGGAAGCATTTGTGGCTTTGTAGGCCCAAATGGATCGGGCAAAACGACAACAATCAGAATGTTGTTAGGTTTAATAACGCCAACAACTGGTAGCGGTCATGTGCTTGGTGAATCAATAACTCAACCTGAAAAGTATTTACCACTAGTTGGCGCAATGATCGAAGGACCTGCTTTCTATCCAGCCTTAACTGGAGCTCAGAACTTGGCGGTGTTAGCAAAACTGGGTGGGTTTGATACAGAGGCTATCCAAGGTTTGTTAGATCTTGTTGATCTAGGAGATCGCGGTAATTCAAAATACAAAACTTACTCATTAGGAATGAAGCAAAGACTTGGGATTGCTGCCGCACTTTTACCTAAACCAAAATTATTAGTACTGGATGAACCGACTAATGGATTAGATCCTGCAGGAATTCAAGAAATTAGAAATCTGCTTCGAAAATTAGCAGATAACGGAACAACAGTTTTTGTCTCCTCCCACTTACTTTCAGAAATAGAAATGATAAGTGACCATTTAGTAATGCTTAGACTTGGAAAGGTAATTTTTTCAGGCAAAACAAGTGAGTTACTTGCAAAACAACAACCAGTAATTGTGGCAAAACCTGAGCATAGAAGCGACCTTGATAAGTTGGTTATGATCGCAACGCAAGCAGGTCACTCTGCAAAAATAATTGATGAAACCGTGCACGTAACAGGTGCTGCTGACTACTCTGCAAAATTAAATAAATCAGCTTTTGATGCTGGAATAATTCTAGAAACCTTAACGCCTGTTCGGGCATCATTAGAAGATACTTTTTTTGAAATGACGGGTGAGTAGTATGTTGAATGTAATAAGAGCGGAAATGACAAAACTTCGAAGACCTTCACTATCCATCTCAACAATTGTTGCTGTTGCATTTGTTACTGGCTTAGTAACATCTTTACTCTTCTTATTAGTTGATTCACCTGAAGGAAATGGTGAACGCGGAGTGCGTATTGGTAGAGATGTTTTAGCCCTTGCATCAGGGGTTTCATTAAGTTTTAGCAATGCTGCAGGACTACTTGGGATTGTTGCCCTTTGCATATTTGCGGCTCAAACAGCGCAGGAGTACACCTATGGAACCCTACGCAATCTTTTATTGCGGCAACCATCTCGAATGAAAATTCTGCTCGGTAAATTAGTATCAATGAAACTATTCGCGATTGCCATGGTCACTTTATCGGCTCTGCTAGCTGTGTCACTCTCATATTTATTTGCAGGAGTAAAAGATATTTCTACTCAAGCCTGGGGAACTTCAGATGCTAGAGCTGAGTTGCTTCGCACATTTATCAACGTACTAATTGCAACCATTGGATATGGAATTTTTGGAATGATACTGGGACTTCTATTTCGATCCCCGATTTCAGCTATTTCTATTGGAGTAATCTGGAATTTAATTATTGAAGGACTTTTATCCGCATTTGTTACAAACATTGATCGCTACTTTCCAGGACAACTCCTGTCAATTGTGGCGTTAGGCGGCAATGAGAGAATCTCTTACCAGTATGCACTCTTTACTTCTTTTACATTTTTGGTAATTGGACTTGCAATAGTTTCAGTCCTCTTTAAGAAGAGAGATGTGGCAAATTAATGATTAAGAAATACATATCGGCGGTTTTGATTTTTACTTTAACTCCAGTTGCAGCATTTGCAGCAACGCCAAAACCAACCCAAGCTCAAATTGATGCTGCTAAAAAAATTGAGGCTGAGAAGAAAGCGGCAGCTGATGCTGCTGCAAAAAAACTAAGTTCTGCAAAGAAAACCTTGAATCAATTAACTACAATCGCAATCGCAAAGCGCAAAGTGTATCTAGCAGCACAAAATGAATTAAAGGCTAAAACTAAACAAGCTGATGTAGCAATGAAACATTTGCAAGCAGCACAAGCTTCTGTTAGTACTGGTAAGCGGACCATTGGGAAATTGGCAGTTAACGCTTATGTCATGGGTGGGGGCTTTACCGACTTAGATTCTTTATTGAGCGCAGATGGCCCACAGGACTTGGCTGATAGATTAAGCGCTCTTGATGCACTTGGAGAAAATAATTCAACAGCTTTAGATAGATTTAAATCGGCAGAGATTGTTGCTTCAGCAGCTCAAAAAGCAGCTGATGTTGCTAAAAAAGCACAAGCTGAGGCAACAGTAAAAGTTGCGGCAGCTAAGAAAGCCGCTGATGATGCTGCTGCTATGCAACAAGAAGAAGTAAACAAACTTCAAGCAGTTCAAGATAAGTTGGCAAAAGAATTAGCTGTTGCACAAAAAACTAGATTAACTCTAGAACAGCAGAGACAAATTGCTTTACTTGAAGAAGCAAATGCTGGTCGAGCTGTACTCACTCCAGGTCAAGCAAAAATTTGGCAAGATAGTGGATTCACCGGTCGAAGCAGCACAAGATCAACCGAGCCAATGCGCCTTGCTGCTGTTGAGTATGCAAAAAAACAGGTATTAGCCAAGAAGAGTTATGTTTGGGGTAGTGAAGGACCAACAACTTTTGATTGCTCAGGTTTGGTTTACGCAGCCTATAAATCTGCCGGGCTTGGCTGGCCAAACTGGGATCGTCTTAACTCATCACTTTATTGGGTTGCAACAAAGCGAGTCCCGATTAGTGAAATGGTGCCAGGAGACCTTGTGTTCTATTCATACAAGGGAACAGTGAGCACAATCCACCACATCGCAATCTATGCCGGCGATGGAATGATGTGGGAAGCACACAATAAGGACAAAGATTTACTATTTTCGAGCATCTATAGCATTAAGGGTTTAATGCCATACGGTGGTCGGGTCTAATCTTGTCGGTGTGGACACTGTAAATAAACCAAATCTCTGGCAGATCAGAAAAGCTGTAAAACCTTTTCTAGATAAAACCAACGAGGTTATTTTATTTGGATGTTCTGGCGGTGCTGATTCATTAGCACTTGCACTTGCTCTATTTGCAGAGAGTGAAGGTAAAACTATTATTCCAGTTGTTGTAGATCATGGCTTGCAACCAGAGTCAAAGAAAATCACCGCAGATGTTGTTTCAAAATTGAAATCCATTGGGTTTAATCAAATTGAAAGTGCGATAGCACAGGTCGTTGTAACTGATGGTTTAGAGGCCTCTGCAAGAAGAGCGAGATATAAAATATTTAATCAATACATTGACACATATCAACCGGAGTACTTTTTCCTTGCCCATACCCTTAATGATCAAGCAGAAAGTGTTTTGCTTGGTTTAGCAAGAGGGTCTGGGGCCAGATCATTAGCAGCGATGGCGGTAGAGAATAATAAATTTATTAGACCGCTACTGAAAATTTCTAGAGCTGCAACTGAATCCGCCTGTGAAGAATCAGGGGTGGTTTATTGGTCAGATCCACACAATGAAGATTTGAAATATTCTCGGGTACGAGTAAGAAAGAACGTTTTACCAAATTTAGAATCAAATCTTGGCCCAGGTATTACTGAAGCATTAGTAAGGAGTGCGGATTTATTACGCGATGACGCTGATGCGCTAGATGGTTTTGCAGTTGAATTTTTTAATCAAGTAGATCCAATAAATTTGTCGGTTAAGGATCTAGAAAGATTGCCTAAAGCGATTCGCACAAGAGTGTTGCGCCTTGCAATCTATAAAGCCGGGGCTCCACAAGGCATGCTCACGGCCGATCACATCTCCTCAGCAGAGGCACTTATTTCAGATTGGCACGGCCAAAAAGAGCTATCACTACCTGGAAATGTGAAGCTTTTGCGAAATTCAGGCAGAATCATCCTCTCAACCGGAATCTAAAAGGAGAATCGTGGATCTTTCAGCTCTAGGTACTGACATTGAACGCGTAGTTGTGAGCGAAGAGCAGATTCAAAATCGATTAAAAGAACTAGCTGATCAAGTAAACAAGGATTATGCCGGTCGAGATTTAATTTTAGTAGGTGTATTAAAGGGAGCCATTATGGCGATGGCAGATTTTTCTCGCCATCTTCAGCGTCATGTTGATATGGATTGGATGGCGGTTTCATCTTATGGCGCAGGAACTGAATCAAGTGGTGTTGTAAGAATTTTGAAAGATCTAGACAGTGACATTTTAGGACGGGAAGTTTTAATAGTTGAGGATATTTTAGACACTGGATTGACTTTATCTTGGCTAACTGAAAACTTGTTATCTCGCGGAGCTAAATCTGTCTCAGTTTTAACAGTTCTTCGTAAGCCAGATGCTGCTACCGTTAAGGTAGAAGCAAAGTATGTGGGCTTTGATATTCCAAGTGAATTTGTCGTTGGATATGGCCTGGACTTCAATCAAAAGTACCGAAATTTGCCATTTATTGGCGTTCTTGCCAAACACCTTTATTCTTAACCCCTCGATTAACAGACGTAAGAAAGTGAAGTAACTGGTGTCGCAAAAAAAGAAATTCAAGTTTCCTAAATTGAAAGTGAACAAGGGCAACAAAAAGGCTGCCCAATCTTCACCACAAATTGCAAAAAAGATTTTGCGCGGACCACTGTTTTGGATAATTGCTGCACTAATTGCTGTGAGTGTTTTTGGCCAAATTTCTACTTCAGGTGAAGAGTTTAAAAAAGTTGAAACTTCACTGATATTAAATGAGATTTCATTAAATAATGTTGAATCTGCATTAGTAATTGATAAAGAGCAGAAAGTTCAAGTTGTTCTTAAAGATGGTGAATTTGTTGAAGGCTCAAATAAACTAGAAGCCTCATATGTGGCCGGGCAAGAGGCTTTAATAGTTGAACTTTTAACAAGCAATCCACCCTCTGCTAACTGGGATATAAAGGTTCCAACCCAATCATTTTTTGTTTCGCTGATTTTAAGTATTCTGCCAATCCTTTTAATTATCTTTTTGCTTTTGCTATTTATGGGCGGTGGCCAAGGAAGTCGAGTTCTATCTTTTGGAAGGTCAAGAGCAAAACTTCAAAATAAAGAAATGCCTACCAACACATTTATTGATGTTGCTGGCGCAGATGAAGCAGTGGCCGAGTTGCGTGAAATTAAAGATTTTCTGGCAAGCCCAGAAAAATACAAAGCTATTGGAGCAAAAATACCAAAAGGTGTTTTACTTTACGGCCCTCCAGGAACTGGAAAAACCTTGCTAGCTAGAGCAGTCGCTGGCGAAGCAAAAGTTCCGTTTTACTCAATTTCTGGATCTGAGTTTGTTGAAATGTTTGTTGGAGTTGGCGCATCTAGAGTTAGAGATTTGTTTGCACAGGCAAAACAAAATGCCCCTGCAATTGTTTTTGTTGACGAAATTGATGCAGTTGGTCGTCAACGTGGCGCAGGTCTTGGTGGGGGAAATGATGAACGTGAACAAACTTTAAATCAGCTATTGGTTGAAATGGATGGTTTTGAAGCTAACGGCCAAGTAATTTTAATTGCAGCAACAAACCGTCCAGATGTATTAGATCCTGCGCTTTTAAGACCAGGTAGATTTGATAGACAGATTTCAGTTGATAGACCTGACTTAAAGGGTCGGGCAGCAATTCTTGCAGTACATGCAAAAAATAAGCCGGTTGCAAAAGATGTTGATCTACCTTCATTTGCTAAGCGCACACCAGGATTTACCGGTGCTGATTTAGCAAATGTTTTAAATGAAGCTGCATTGCTGGCTGCCAGACAAGAACGAAAAGCTATAAAGAATTCAGATATTGATGAAGCAATTGATCGTGTTATGGCCGGCCCACAAAAAGTTTCAAGATTAATGACTGAGGAAGAGCGCAGAATTACTGCTTATCATGAGGGTGGTCATGCTTTAGTTGCGCACGCACTTCCACACACTGATCCAGTTCATAAAGTAACGATCATGCCAAGAGGTAGAGCACTTGGTTACACAATGGTGTTACCAGATGAAGATCGATATGCAGTTACTAGAAATCAAATGCTTGATCAACTTGCTTACACAATGGGTGGAAGAGCTGCTGAAGAATTGATTTTCCACGACCCAACCACGGGCGCATCAAACGACATTGAAAAGGCAACAAACCTTGCTAGAGCGATGGTTACTCAATATGGAATGACTCAACGCTTAGGAGCTATAAAGTTAGGAATCTCAGATTCTCAACCGTTCCTGGGCAGAGATTATGGACATCAACGAGATTACTCTGAAAATGTGGCTGCAATTGTTGATAGCGAAATCAGAGAAATGATTGAAAATGCTCACCAAGAAGCCTTTGATATTTTAGTTGCAAACCGAGAGACTCTTGATCGCATGGTTGAAGAGTTACTAGAGAATGAAACTCTAAACAAGGAAGAGATTGAAAGAATTTTCAAGAAGGTTAAGAAAGTTAAACCTAGAGCTGCTTGGACTGGCTCTCAACAAAGAGTTCCCTCAAACCTGCCACCTGTTGCTTTGAAGGCTGCAAAGTTGAAAACAACCGACGATGAAAAAATAGTTAAGAAAACTTCAGCTAAACGAAGTGAAAAAGATCCTAGTAAAGATGTAAATGAGTGAGGTTAACTCCGTATCAATGGGACCACATGATGGTGGTGCCGCAAAGGAGTTTGATCAAGCAAGAGCAGAAAAAGCTGTAACCGAGTTATTGCACGCACTAGGTGAGGATCCAAACCGAGATGGTTTAAAAGATACTCCCAAGCGGGTAGCAAAAGCTTTAGCAGAAAACTTTGCTGGACTGTGGCAAAAACCAGAGGATGTATTGACTACTACATTTGATATTGGACATAAAGAATTGGTGATTGTTAGAGAAATAGAAGTTTTCTCTCATTGCGAACACCACCTAACACCTTTTCATGGCGTAGCACATATTGGTTACATTCCCGGAGAAAGTGGTCGGATAACCGGAATCTCTAAACTTGCAAGAGTTGTTGATTTATACGCCAGGCGCCCGCAAGTACAAGAACGATTAACTTCACAGATTGCTGATGCATTAGTAGAAATTTTGCAACCAGGGGGTGTGATTGTGATTATTGATTGCGAACACCTTTGTATGTCGATGCGCGGGGTAAGAAAATCACAAGCACGTACCACTACAAGTGCGGTACGTGGTCAACTCTTAAATCCAGCAACTAGAGCCGAAGCTATCTCCTTAATCAATCAAAGTCGGTAGTAGTAATGTCTAGAACATTGGTAATGGGAATATTAAATGTCACTCCAGATTCATTTGCTGATGGTGGAAAGTATTTAACTAAAGAGGATGCAATTAACCATGGGCGAAGATTAATAACTGAGGGCGCAGACATAATTGATGTTGGTGGTGAATCAACTAGACCGGGTGCTGAGCGGATCGAAGAAGATGCGGAGATTCAAAGAGTAATACCTGTCATAACTGAACTAGTTAAAGATGGTGCGATCATAAGTGTAGACACTATGAGATCTGAAGTTGCAAAACAGGCAATCGCAGCAGGTGCAAGCTATGTAAATGATGTAAGTGGTGGTTTAGCTGATGAAAAGATGGCTAATGTAATTGCTGATAACCCAAGTGTTCAATACATTGCCATGCATTGGCGGGGGCATTCAAAACAAATGCAAGAGCTTGCTGTTTATAAAGATGTTGTCAAAGAGGTTAAAAATGAATTGGAATCACGCGTTGAAGAATTACTAAAAGTTGGAGTCAACCCTGAACAAATCATTTTGGATCCAGGAATTGGGTTTGCCAAAAATACTGAGCACAATTGGGAAGTATTGAAGAATATTGAGAGATTGCAATTATTAGGATTTCCTCTTTTGGTAGGAGTATCACGCAAAAAGTTTTTAGGTGAACTTGTTGGTGCGAGTGACCCTGACAAGAGAGAGGCCGCAACCATCGCCTTAACAACTGAGTTGGCGCGATTAAATGTTTGGGGTGTTAGAACCCATGCGGTCAGGGCGCATTTAGATGCTATTGCTGTGGCTGATAGGTTAAGAAAATGAGTGACCTAATTAGAATTACTGGAGTTAAAGCAAAAGGGTTCCATGGTGTTTTAGATAGTGAGCGCCGAAAAGGTCAAAAGTTTATTGTTGATGTTGAATTAAAACTTTCACTTAAAAACCTTAATGATGATTTAAGTAAGACTGTAAATTATGCCGAAGTAGCACAAGTAATTAATGATGAGATCACCGGTGCACCACAACAATTAATTGAATCCCTAGCTAATAACATCGCCGCTAAGATCTTGAAGAGGTTTTCAAAAGTAAAAAGTGTAAAAGTTGTTGTACATAAACCTAAAGCACCAATCCCACTCAAGTTTAAAGATGTTTCAGTTGAGGTTGAAAGAAGTAAATGAAAGCTGTAGTTAGCCTGGGATCAAATCTTGAAAACAGAAAATTGAATTTAGATATTGCGATAATTAATCTTCAATCTGTACTGACTAACATCATAACTTCAAAATACATTGAAACTAAGCCTGTAGGTGGTCCAGAACAAGGTGACTACTTGAACGCAGTCGCAATTGGTGATTGTGATTTATCAGCCGAACAACTCTTAACTGAATTACTCAAGATTGAAGAGGAGATGGGACGCGTACGTGAAATTAAATGGGGTCCTAGAATTATTGATTTAGATTTAATCGTTTATGGAGATCATTCAAGCAATACTGATTTTCTTAAACTTCCACACCCATTGGCACACACACGAGATTTTGTTTTAACCCCTTGGTATTCAATTGATCCTGAGGCAGAAATTCCTGGAACAGGTGCAATTAAAACTCTGTTGGCAAGTTTAGGTAAGCCAAGTTAAACTCATCCTCTAGCCCGGTACCCGGAAAGGACTGGAGCCATGATTGAAGTAATTAAATCTCCTGCAGATTTAGCGCGCCAAAAATGGGATGTATTGGTTCCAACAATGGGCGCGCTGCATGCTGGACACAAATCATTAATAAAATTAGCTCGTGACCACGGAGAAAATGTAATTGTAAGTATCTTTGTAAACCCGCTTCAGTTTGAGAAAAAATCAGATCTTGAAAGTTATCCGAAAACACTTAGTCAAGATTTGGAGATTGCTGCAGAAGCAGGTGCAACTGCAGTATTTGCCCCGAGTGAAGAGGATATATATCCGGGAAATATAGAAAAAATTAGTGCGGGCAACCTAGGAGATTTATTTGAAGGTGCTTCAAGGCCAGGACACTTTTCTGGAGTACTGACGGTGGTTAAGAGATTATTTGATTTGGCTAATCCTGAGAAGGCATTTTTTGGAGAAAAAGATTTCCAACAGCTATTTTTGATCAAAAAAATGACCAGGCAGTTAAGTTTGCCAACGAAAGTTTTAGCCGGCCCAACAATTAGAGATTCACAAAATTTAGCTCTCTCATCTCGCCACAAACTCCTTAGTGAGCAAGAAAAGAAGGCTGCCGGAATTATTTATCAAGCACTGAGTGAAAAAAACATTGAGAGTGCAAGAAAGGTAATTGCAACCGAGCCAAGATTTAAACTGGACTATTTGGAAGCCATCGATGAAGAAACTTTCGAGATTGCAAAAGCAGAGAGCAAAAATAAGCGTCTAATTGTTGCCGGTTGGATTAATGGGGTGCGTTTGATCGACAATATGCCAATGGGTGAGAGCAAATGAAATTACTGACCGGATCTCCAGGATGGAGTACTACTGCGGATGTAATTGTTATTGGCTCAGGTGTAGCTGGCTTAACAACCGCATTAAATTTAAGATCATATGGCTTATCTGTTTTGTTGGTAACAAAAGCAAGAATTGATGAAGGTTCTACAAAGTGGGCGCAAGGTGGAATTGCTGCAGCATTAGGTCCAGGTGATACACCAGATCAACATAAGAAAGATACTTTGAATGCTGGCGCAGGATTGTGTGACATAAAAGCTGTTGACGTATTAGTTTCTGAAGGCCCCGAGGCAGTAAGAAAATTAATTGCACACGGAGCAGTTTTTGATAAATCTGAAACTGGTGAGATTGCGTTAACAAGAGAGGGTGGACACCTTAGAAATCGAATTCTTCATGCAGGTGGTGATGCAACAGGAGCTGAGGTTTCTAGAGCATTATTGGCAGCTGTTAATGATGATGCTGGCATTGAAGTAATTGAACATGCACTTGCAATTGATGCGCTTAAGAGCGCAGCTGGCCGAGTTTGCGGTGTAACACTGCATGTGATCGGAGCTGGTAGTCGAGATGGGGTTGGAAGAGCATTAGCTAGAGCAGTTGTAGTAGCAACTGGAGGATTAGGTCAGGTTTACTCACAAACAACAAATCCTGCAGTTTCAACTGGCGATGGCGTAGCACTTGCATTACGAGCTGGTGCAAAAGTTGCTGATGTTGAGTTTGTCCAATTTCATCCAACAGTTTTATGGCGAGACTTAGCAAATAGAGGGCAACAACCATTAATTAGCGAAGCTGTACGAGGTGAAGGCGCAATCTTGCTGAATAACAAGAATGAACAATTCATGATTGGCAAACATCCGCAAGCAGATTTGGCTCCAAGAGATATTGTTGCCATTGAAATATTTAATCAAATGCAAATAAGTGGACAGCCATATGTTTGGCTTGATGCAACTAAGATTTCAGATTTCTCAAATAGATTTCCTACTATTTATGCTTCTTGTTTAGAAAATGGTATTGATCCAACTAAAGAAAAGATTCCTGTAGCGCCAGCTTCTCACTACGCCTCAGGCGGTGTTTTAGTAGATTTAAATGGTAAGTCCTCAGTAGATGGTTTATATATTTGCGGTGAATCAGCCTGTACTGGTGCCCACGGTGCCAATAGGCTGGCTTCTAATTCTTTGCTAGAAGGTTTGGTTTTTGGTGCGCGAATTGCGGCGAATTTATCAAAAGATCTTCCTGCTCAACAACAACCAGTTGAAGATAATCAAAGTATTTTGTTAGATCCTAAAATTTTATTGCCACTTCAAATTGCAATGAGCGAGGGGGCTGGCGTATTGAGATCAAAAGCATCTCTAACTAAAACCCTACAAACTTTAAATGAGCTATCTAAATTAACCAGCAAAGAACCGCGAATCGAAGCATGGGAAGCAACAAACCTGCATTTACTCGCAACAGTTATTGTGAAATCAGCGTTAATGAGAACAGAATCTCGCGGCTCACATCGACGCAGTGATTTTCCAGAAACAGATGAAAATTGGTTGAGTAGAATTGTTCAAGAAATAGATCTAAACGGTAACTGGCAAAATAAAGTGGAGGCAGTGTAAATGAATCAGCTTCGAGATAATTTGAAAACACTGGGCCTTTCGCCGAACCATATTTTTCAACAGGTAAAAGATGCGATAAGTGAAGATTTGGCTGGCGGTGAAGACATAACTTCTATTTCTACTATTTCTGAAACCCAAGTTAGTACTGCCGAATTTACCTCTAGATCAGCTGGTGTTGTTAGTGGGTTACATGTAGTTGCAGCAGTTCTTGAGTACTGCGGGATAAATCATTATGAGGTTTTAGTTGATGAGGGATCAAAAGTTACAGCAGGCAAGGTTTTAATTAGAGCGCAAGGTAATACTCAAAAACTACTTCTAGCAGAGCGCACAGCACTTAATTTTCTATCGCACTTGAGTGGAATTTCAACTCTAGTTAATACCTGGGTGGAGGAGATTGCTGGAACAAAATGTCAGATTCGAGATACTCGAAAAACCACACCCGGCCTTCGCAACTTAGAAAAGTTTGCAGTTCGCATGGGTGGTGCGATAAATCATCGAATTACACTTTCAGAATCTGCCATTATCAAAGATAACCATATTCTTTCAACCGGAAGCATTACTGCAGCTTATAAAGCGATTAAGAAGGCATACCCAAATAAATCAATTGAGATTGAGGTTGATTCACTTGAGCAATTTACTGAAGCATTAACACTAAAGCCTGATCTAATTTTGCTTGACAATATGAGTGTTGAAATGTGCCTGCAAGCAGTTGAACAAAATAAAGGATCAGTTAAGTTAGAAGCATCTGGCGGCCTATCTTTAAAAAATGCAAAAGCATATGCAAATACTGGCGTTGATTATTTGGCGGTAGGAGCACTAACTCACTCAGCACCAGCTTTGGATATCGGGCTAGATTTTAGAAAGGATAAATAATGCTACTCACAATAGATGTTGGAAATACCAATACAGTTCTAGGTATTTTCAATAAAGATAGATTAGAACAATCATGGAGAGTTAAGACCGATCCTCGCGATACTGCAGATGAGTTGTGGTTGCAATATTCGGCGCTAGTAAAAGGTTTTGATATCACCGGAGTTGCAATATGTTCAACAGTACCAGCGGTTTTGCGTGAGGTTAGAAAACTAATAGATGAGCATTACTCAGATATCAAAACCACAATTATTGAGCCGGGTGTAAAAACTGGTGTGCCTCTTTTGGTAGATAACCCAAAAGAAATTGGCGCAGACCGAATAGTTAATTCTTTAGCTGCATTTACTTTGTATGGGTCAGATGGTCCGTCAATTGTGGTTGATTTTGGCACCTCAACAAATTTGGATGTGGTTTCACCAAAAGGTGAATTTCTAGGCGGTGCACTAGCGCCAGGAATTGAGATTTCAGTTGACGCACTTGCTGCTCGTGCAGCACAGCTTCGAAAAGTTGAACTGGTTAAACCAAAATCGGTTATTGGTAAGAACACGGTAGAGGCGTTGCAATCAGGCACGATCTTTGGCTTTGCTGGCCAAGTGGATGGCTTGGTAAATCGAATTATTGATGAACTCTCTGATTTATATCCTGATGCTGGCGAGGTTTGTGTAATCGCAACAGGTGGGCTTGCACCTTTGGTTCTTGGCATCAGCGAGATGATCGAATTTCATGAACCTGATCTAACATTAATCGGATTGCGCTTAGTTCATGAGCGTAATTAATTCATAACCTGCACCTTGCCCGCTAGGATTTAATTCATAATGGCTGACGAGGATGACCTACCCGAACAACTGCGGATCCGAAGGGAGAAGCGGGCTGCGATTTTGCAGCGAGGCCAAGATCCATATCCAGTTTCAGTTCCAAGAACTACCTCACTGCTTGAGATACGCCAAAAACATAAAGATCTGCCAATTGATGTCGGAACTGGAATTATTGAATCTGTAACCGGTCGAGTTATTTTCAAGCGCGATACTGGAAAGTTATGTTTTGCTAATTTACGTGAAGGTGATGGCACCGAGTTACAAGCGATGTTTTCATTGGACAAAATTGGCGAGGAACAATTAGAGCTTTGGAAATCTGACATTGATTTAGGAGATATTGTCTCAGTTACTGGTGAAGTAATTACCTCCAAGCGAGGTGAGCTATCTATTTTGGCTAATACTTTTGCACTTGCTGCAAAAGCATTAAGGCCGCTTCCAGTTGAACATAAACCACTCTCAGAGGAGAGTCGAGTTCGAATGCGCTATGTAGATTTAATTGTTAGGCCAGAGGCACGCAGCAATGCAAGATTAAGGCCAGCTGTTATGCAATCTTTACGCAGCACTTTTTCAAACCGAAGTTTTATTGAGGTTGAAACTCCAATGCTGCAGGTAATGCATGGTGGAGCAGCGGCTCGACCATTTAAAACCTTCAGCAACGCATATGAAATGGATCTGTTCTTAAGAATTGCTCCAGAGTTGTATTTAAAAAGATGCGTAGTAGGTGGACTTGAAAAGGTATTTGAAATTAATAGAAATTTTCGAAACGAAGGCGCAGACTCCTCGCACTCACCAGAGTTTGCCATGATTGAAACTTATGAGGCTTATGGGGATTGGGACACCATGGCAGAGTTAACTAAAAGTTTAATTCAAGATGCCGCAAAAGCTGTTTTTGGATCTCATAAAGTAAAACACCACGATGGTAGAGAGTTGGACCTTGGTGGAAGCTGGAAAGAGATCTCACTTTTTGATGCAATCTCTGATGCGGTGGGCGAAAAAGTAACGGGTGAGAGCAGCATCGAAGAGCTGAAAAAAATTGCCACTAAATTAGGAATTAAATTGGACCCGAAGTGGATTAAAGGCAAAATTGCTGAGGAGATTTTTGAGCATGTTGCAATTAAGAAGTTAACTGGGCCCACATTTGTTAAAGGGTTTCCCATTGATACCTCACCACTTGTTAGAGCTCACCGAACAACTGCCGGTGTGGCTGAAAAATGGGATTTATATATAGAAGGTTTTGAATTGGCCACTGGATATTCAGAGTTGGTTGATCCAGTTGTGCAGCGAGAAAGATTAGTAGAACAAGCAAAACTTGGCGCCTCTGGAGATTTAGAGGCAATGGGATTAGACGAAGATTTCTTAAGAGCGATGGAACATGGCATGCCACCTATGGGAGGTATGGGAATGGGTGTTGATCGCTTATTGATGGCTTTAACCGGATTAGGAATTCGCGAAACAATATTATTTCCATTAGTTAAACCATCAACTGGAGATGAGTGATGTCTGTTTTAATTAGAGCCGCTAAAACTTCAGATGTGAAGAAGATTCGAGCAATTATTGACACCTATTCAGTGCAACGAAAACTTTTATCCAAAGAAACCGTAACTTTGTTTGAAAGCGTTCAAGAGTTTTCAGTTGCAGAGGTAGATGGTGAAGTAGTTGGATGCGGTGCGCTGCATGTTTTATGGGAAGATATTGCAGAGGTCAGAACGGTGGCAGTTTTAGAAAAAATGCATGGCCAAGGAATCGGGCACTTAATTCTTGAAAACATTTTAACTCGGGCAAAAGATGTTGGAGTTAAAAAAGTATTTTGTTTAACCTTTGAAACAAAGTTTTTTGGCGCCCATGGCTTTAATGAAATTCAAGGTTCACCAGTTGATCCAGATATTTATGCTCAGCTTTTGCGTTCCTATGATGAAGGTATAGCTGAGTTCCTTGACCTGGAGAGTGTTAAACCCAACACACTGGGAAATACCAGAATGCTTAAAGTTCTTTAAGTTTTCGGGCATAAACACCCCAATTATGGGGTTATAGAGCCATAACACACCCAATATATGGGTGAGTTATTCACAGCCTAATCGAAGTGCGCGATGTCCCATTTTGGCATTAGGCTATTTACATTAGGAAGAAAGGCTTGAGCAATGTTTGAACGCTTTACCGATCGTGCCAGACGTGTTGTTGTGCTGGCGCAAGAAGAAGCACGCATGCTCAACCATAATTACATTGGTACTGAACATATCCTTTTAGGTTTGATTCATGAAGGTGAAGGCGTTGCTGCTAAAGGCCTTGAGTCTTTAGGTATTTCACTAGAGGCAGTTCGCTCGCAAGTAGAGGAAATAATTGGCCAAGGTCAACAAGCACCTTCAGGACATATTCCTTTTACACCACGTGCAAAAAAAGTTTTAGAGTTATCCCTTCGCGAAGCATTGCAATTAGGACATAACTACATTGGTACCGAACATATTCTTTTAGGTTTAATTCGTGAAGGTGAAGGAGTTGCAGCACAAGTTCTAGTAAAGCTTGGCGCAGATCTTTCTCGAGTTCGCCAACAGGTAATCCAATTACTTTCTGGGTATCAAGGTAAAGAAGCTGTTGCAGCTGGAGGTCCAGCAGAAGGTCAACCTTCAACATCTTTGGTACTAGATCAATTTGGTCGCAATCTGACTCAAGCTGCTCGTGAAGGCAAGTTAGATCCAGTTATTGGCCGCGAAAAAGAGATTGAAAGAGTTATGCAAGTTCTATCTCGCCGTACTAAAAATAACCCGGTATTAATTGGTGAACCAGGAGTTGGTAAGACAGCGGTGGTTGAAGGATTAGCTCAAGCAATTGTTAAAGGTGATATTCCAGAGACTTTAAAGGACAAACAGCTTTATTCATTGGATTTAGGAGCATTGGTTGCAGGCTCTAGATACCGCGGTGATTTTGAAGAACGCCTAAAGAAGGTACTAAAAGAGATTAGAACTCGTGGCGACATTATTCTTTTCATCGATGAAATTCATACATTAGTTGGTGCTGGCGCTGCTGAAGGTGCAATTGATGCAGCTTCAATTCTTAAGCCAATGTTGGCTAGGGGAGAGTTACAGACAATTGGTGCCACAACCTTGGATGAATACCGTAAGCACTTAGAAAAAGATGCAGCTCTTGAACGACGTTTCCAACCAATTCAAGTTGCCGAACCAACAGTTGCCCACACAATTGAAATCCTTAAAGGTTTGCGCGATCGCTATGAAAGCCACCATAAAGTTTCGATTTCAGATGGCGCTTTAGTATCAGCAGCTACTCTGGCTGATCGTTATGTTTCAGATCGTCATTTGCCTGATAAAGCTATTGATTTAATTGATGAGGCAGGATCACGCCTTCGTATTCGACGAATGACAGTTCCGCCTGAAATTCGTGAGTATGACGACAAGATTGCTGCTGCTCGCAAGGAGAAGGAATCTGCAATTGATGGTCAAGATTTTGAAAAGGCAGCATCATTGCGCGATAAAGAGAAAAATTTGATTGCTGAAAAAGCAGAGCGTGAAAAGAATTGGAAGGCAGGCGATCTTGATGTTGTCGCTGAAGTTGATGAAGAGTTAATTGCCGAAGTTCTTTCAACTGCAACAGGAATTCCAGTATTTAAGTTAACTGAAGCAGAGACTGCTCGATTACTGAAAATGGAAGATGAGTTGCACAGAAGAGTTATTGGCCAAGATCAGGCGATCAAAGCCTTGTCTCAAGCTATCCGCAGAACACGTGCTGGACTTAAAGATCCAAAGCGACCTGGCGGATCATTTATTTTTGCTGGCCCATCAGGAGTTGGAAAGACAGAACTTTCTCGTACACTTGCGCAATTTTTGTTTGGTGATTCAGATGCATTAATTCAATTAGATATGTCTGAATACTCCGAGAAACACACAGCATCACGTTTGTTTGGTGCTCCTCCAGGTTATGTTGGTTATGACGAGGGTGGTCAGTTAACCGAGAAGGTGCGCCGCCGTCCATTCTCAGTTGTGCTTTTTGATGAGATCGAAAAAGCTCACCCAGATATCTTCAACTCATTGCTTCAGGTATTAGAAGATGGTCGTCTAACAGATGCACAAGGACGAGTTGTGGATTTCAAGAACACCATAATTATTATGACAACCAACCTTGGTACTCGCGATATTTCTAAGTCACTTTCACTTGGCTTTGCAAATGTTGCAGATGCACAAGGTAGCTACGAAAGAATGAAAGCTAAAGTTGGCGATGAACTTAAGTCCCACTTCAGACCTGAGTTCTTAAACCGAATTGATGACATTGTTGTGTTCCACCAGTTAACTGAGAATGAGATCATCAAGATTGTTGATCTAATGGTTGCTCAGCTAGATGAGCGATTGAAAGCCAAAGATATGGGAATTGAGTTAACAACTGCTGCTAAATCACTTTTAGCTAAACGAGGTTATGACCCAGTTCTTGGAGCTCGTCCACTACGCAGAACAATTCAGCGTGAGCTAGAGGATGTGCTATCTGAGAAGATGCTATTTGGTGAGTTGAAAGCAGGAGAGATTATTTTGGTAGATGTTTCAGATGAGACTGATTCTGCAACCTTTACCTTCAAAGGTGCTGCAAAATCTGCAATGCCGGATACTCCTGGAGATTTAGCAGAAGCAACTAATTAATTTTTACCTTACTTATTGCTTGCTCGACTCTAGCTGCTTCTAAAATTTCAATTCCGGCAATCTTTAAATCGCTACCAATTGGAACAATTGCTCTCTTAAAACCAAGTCTGGCTGCTTCAGATACACGTTGAGTTATTCCAGTAACTTTTCTAATCTCACCAGCTAAACCAACCTCACCAATTGCAACTAAATCAGCAGGCAATGCCAAACCTTTAGCAGCAGATGCAACTGAGAGAGCCACTGCCAAATCCGCAGATGGCTCAGTTATTTTCATTCCGCCAACGGTTGCAACATAAACATCTCGTCCAGATATTTTAATTCCAGCTCTTAGTTCTAAAACAGCAAGAGTCATAGCTGTTCTGGCATTGTCTAAACCACTTGTTACTCTTCTTGAATTTCCCCAATCTCTACCATCAGAGTTTGGCGCACTCACCAAAGATTGAATTTCAGCAAGTAAAGCTCTTCTACCTTCCAGAGCAACTGTTACGCAGGTGCCTGGTACCGGTTGAGTATGCCGAGAGGTGAATAAACCGGTTGGATCTGGCAATCCAATTATTCCTGAATCATTTAAATCAAAACATCCAACCTCATCAGATGCGCCAAATCGATTCTTAATTGTTCTGATTAATCTAAGCCTAGAATGTCTTTCACCCTCAAAATTAAGTACTACATCAACTAAATGCTCCAATAACCTTGGCCCGGCAATTGAACCATCCTTAGTTACATGTCCAACCAGAACCAATGTTATGGATCGTTCCTTAGCAATTCTGATTAGAGCTGCTGCAATTTCTCTAACTTGAGTAACACCACCTGGAGCGCCATCAACTGTGGTGCTTGAGATAGTTTGAATTGAGTCAATGACAAGTAACTCTGGTTTTACTGAATCAATATGGGCAATCACAGCGCCAAGATCAGATTCGGCAGCCAGCCATAAATTTTTATCAATTGCATTTAATCGCTCTGCTCTTAAGCGCACTTGTGAAGCAGACTCTTCGCCACTTATATATAGGGCAAGAATTCCTTGTTTTGCTGTTTCAGCGGCAACTGTTAACAATAAAGTTGATTTACCAACTCCAGGTTCACCTGCTAATAAAATTGCAGCTCCTGGTACTAATCCACCACCTAAAACTCGGTCTAACTCACCAACGCCACTACTTCTAGCTTTTGCACTTGCTAAATCCACATCACCAATTGGTTTTGCGGCAGAGGTAATGGATCCTGCAACTAATGAAAGTTTTTTTGGAGCGGCTATTTCTTCAACACTGCCCCAGGCTTGGCATTCACCACATCTGCCTACCCACTTGGTTGCAGTCCAACCACACTCCACACATCGAAATGGATCTTTTGCAGGTGCTTTAGCCATGGCGCAAATCTAATGCCAAGCGCTGACTATCTACCTTCTTGCACAGCCTTTGTTGCTGGGTGAATCACAAATAAAGGCAGCTCACGCCGTTTTTGAGCCTTACGAGTGGCTAATATCGCAGCCATTCGGCTATCACATAACTTTTCTAACTCTGAATATCCTGCTTCACCCATCATTTTAGTTAACTCAATTTTATTTGATTGATAAACCGGAACTCTTCCCACATGTGCTTCTGAATTACTTGTGCAGTACCAATCAAAATCTGCACCACCATCGCCCCATGCCAATCTTTCATACTCACCAATCACCACAACTGTTATTTCTTTGTCGCCCATCTCTCGGGTTTCCCAAGATCTGCGAAGTGGAAGTTGCCAACAAATATCTGGCTTTGTATCAACAAAATGGACTTGTTCTCTAACTGCTAAATGATGTAACGCACATCCAAATGATCCGGTATAACCGGGGGCTTCATATCCAACTCGATTTAGAAAAATGCATGAATCCTTTACTTTTCTTGTTTTACGATCTTTGTCTAATCCAATTTCAGTTATTTGTAATTTTCCACCAGATTTTTTTGCTCTTGCTTGATCATAGAATTGCCATTCAGCTCGAGTTAATTTCTTGGCAGCTTTCAAAACTCGATCTTCATCCTCTTTGCTGGTGTAGTAAGCACCATCAGAGCAACAGCCTGCATCTGGTTTATCGGCATCAATGCCACAGCAGCCATCTCCATAAATGCATTGCCAGTATGAGGTCAACCAAGTTAAATCACACTTGAACAATTCCTCAGGATTTGCTGGGTTAGCAAACTCAACCCAATCGCGCGCGAAATTTGGAGCTACTTCATTCTTGGATAACTTAGATTTCGCTCTGTTTTTCGTTGCCATAGCGCCATAGTTTAAGGGTGAAGTGTGGTTAAAGACTAATTGGGTAGGCTTTAAGTATGAGTGGAACTTTAAAGAGCAAATGTATTGGCTTTGTTGGTGTTGGGGTAATGGGGCAGGCAATCATTAAAAGTCTCTTAGCTAAATCGGCAACGGCAGATCAAATCTGTATTACCGACAAGGTCTTAGAGAAAGCCGAAGAAGTATCCTCGAATTTAAAAGTATCTCTAAAAAATATTTCTGAGATAGGTCAGAAATGTGAAGTAATTCTATTGGCAGTAAAACCCCAAGATTTGGAAAAGGTTTTAAGCGAGTTAAAAACAAGTATTAAACCTGACAGTTTGGTGATTTCAATAGCCGCGGGTAAAACCATAAAATTTATAGAAGAGAATTTAGGATCAAAGAACCCAGTGATTCGAGTGATGCCAAATACTCCTGCATTAATCGGTAAAGGTGTATCCGCAATTGCAGCTGGTACATACACCAATGCAGGGCATTTAGAGATTGCAAATGAAATTTTTGCATCAACAGGATTAGTAATTCAAATACCAGAGGATAAGTTAAATGCAGTTACGGCATTAAGTGGCTCAGGTCCTGCCTACTTCTTTAATTTCATTGAAGCTATGGTCAATGCCGGGGTGGAGTTAGGTTTAACAAGAGAGATCGCAACTACTTTGGCAATTGAAACTATTTCAGGATCGGCAGCAATGCTAAAAGAAAGTGGCCTGGACGCTGCAACTTTGCGCACTAATGTAACAAGTCCAAATGGAACAACTGCAGCTGCGCTACAAGTTTTTTCTGAAAACAGTTTTGAAAACATTATTTTACAAGCAATGAGTGCTGCAGAAAAACGGGCTCAGGAGTTGGCTTGAAAAAAGTATTGACAGTACTTATCTCGGTATCGTTGTTTAGTATCGCTCCAGTAAATGCTGCATCAATGAAAAGCAGCAAAGCTTTGGTGGAATTACCATATACGAAGTCTGATCAAGTAAGTGATGTTGTTCTAACCCCGGTAAGTGTAATTTTGATTGGTACTACTGAATCACCAAACTCAACTTGGATTAGTGGTTCACTATCTGGTTCTAGTGATGCATTTGTGGCAAGTTATTCATCAATTGGTGCTCCACTTTGGAATTTAAGATTGGGTCAAGCAAGTAGTGAAATTGCCACATCCGCTGCAATTGATACAGATGGCAGTATTTGGGTAGTAGGTGCAAGCTCTGGCTCAGTTGTTTCAAGCAGCACCCCAACACCACCCAAAATTCTCAATCCAGATAATGTGATTCTTGATCAATCAACAACTACAAGTACTCCAATGAACAGAGTTAGAGTTTGGCAAATCAGCAATACCGGAATTTTGCTTAACACCTTCGAATTTGTCTTTGAGAATGTTATTAACCCGAAGAAAATACTGATTACAGGTAGCAATTTATCAATTGTAGGAACGATCTATGGCAAAGCAGTTACGCAAGGTTTTTATCTATCTGTAACTAAAAATGGCGTATTTTCACCATTAGTAAAAATTGGTTCAAAAAGTACTCAACTAAATGATTCAGTTGCTAACGCCGATGGCACTTTGACAGTTGTTGGAACAAGTGGAGACCTCTTACTTAAGTCAAAATCTCTGAGCAAATCTGATGCAATCACACTAAAACTTTCAATACTTGGTGAAGTGCAGCAAGTTGCTCGAGCAACCTTGAAAAATACAATTCGCGTATGGGATTCAATTGATGATGGCTTACTACAGGCAGGTGCGGTTAGGTATTCAAACAAAACAGAAGCTGCGATTACGAAATTTTCGGCTTTAGGAAAACCAACTTGGAATTTTAGATATTCTGCAAAATCAACAGCTTTAGCTGCAGATGGAAAAAACGCTTGGGTCACATTTGTATCAAGTGGCGCCATAACAGGTGTACCTAGTTGGAAGCCAAAAAATCCAACACCAGTTTTGCTGGGTCTAGGCAAAAAAGGCGAAGTGGTGGCACCATTTACGCTTACCGCACCTGCCGTTGCCATTGAAGCAAATAACGAAATTGGAACAGTTGTGATCACCGATTCGGGTGTAAGTTTTGGTTTAGTAGTCGTTAACTAGTAATCTTCACACATAGCAAGTATCTATAAAGGAGCAAAATGGGTTCAGTAATTAAGAAGCGTCGCAAGCGAATGGCTAAAAAGAAGCATAAGAAACTTCTGAAGAAAACCAGAATTCAACGCAGAAACGCTAAGTAGTTCTTAACTAAGGTTTTAAGAGAGTCAATTTTCCAGATACGCCGGCAACGGCGTATCTAATTTTATTTAAGCTTATCCAACTGCTTTGTGCCCCAGATTGAATTTTTCCATTACTAACTAGTGATATTGAGCGATTTGCCGAAGTTAATGCACATAATCTTTGTTGACATCCATACAAGATAGTTTTGTCATCAATTGAAATAGGAGAGTTAGGAATACCGAATTCAGGCTTTGCAACATTAGTAGCACTCTTGGCAGTTAATAACTGAAATCTAATATTGTTTGGATTTGGAAAAGACGTGATAGTCCCGGTGAACCATCCAACATTTAAGCCCTTAGTACCATTAAAAATTCCAACATCGTAACCTGATACAGCTACACCTGTACTAGGAATATCAAGTGTTTTGTAACTCCAGTCCTCAGCGGCAGAACTACTTCTAGTCGAATATCTAACTTCACCTCTCGTTACATTTTTATCTTGGTCAAATCCACGAACTGAATCATAAATTAAATGAACTTTGCTGCCGACTTTTGCAGACTTTAAATGAAATGCAACATCACCAGTAGTTCTACCTTCCGTATCTTTATCCCCATCAACGATTTCATAACTCCAGTCAACAACATTTTTCACCGCTCCGAGCAAAATTCCCTGTGATTCGTCTCGATAAAAAACCTGTACCCCGTCCTCTGTTACAGCACATGCGTTTGAAACACTAACATCTGAACCACCACGTACTCGAACTGCCTCTTTATAGTCTTGAATGTTTGGTCCATTGCCATCAACAATTTCATATTCCCAATTCTTACCATCAAAAAGTGCATATCTTAAATCTTTGTCTTTTAAATCAGAGTAAAAAATGTGCAGGTAATTGGTTTTGCCATCTACAGATGTGCACATGGAAAGATAACCAGATACATCATTTGGCGTTTTACCCAACAAGCTTGAATTTCCATCTATAGTTTTAATACTCCATTTATTGGCTGAATAGGTTGCTAGCTTTAGGTCTCCAGAGGCACTGTCGGTATAGGCAATAACTGGCTTACCCGAATATGTTGCAGTGGCTAAATATTTAGCATCAGCATTTGCATCAATGGTGGTGCTTTTCCAGGCGGCTTGTGGTGTTACTAAATTTGAATTAACTGCAACCGATGTGCCAAGTGAGTTAGTTGCCGCAACTGAAAAAGTGTATTTTGTGCCATTCTTTAAACCTGTGATATTCACTGGGCTTTCTTGGGCAGTAACAATTTCACCACTTCGAATATTCTTAACCTCATAACTTGTCACTTGCGCAGAGCGAAAATTCACTGGTGGATCAAATTGAATAATTGCACTTTTATCAGCGATTAGCGCTTTAACATTTTGTGGTGGCTGTGGTGTACCTGTAGCCAGACCAGCTGGTGGTTTTTGACGCATGTCTTCAAACATGGCAAGTAGTAAAGATCCAGGCAAGTGAAACACTTCTCCAGATTCTAAGTTTGGTGTCATAACTGCATTGTCACCAGATTGTGAGAAGAGATCTTCATCCAAATGACTTACTGAGGAGCCAGGTTCATATATTGCTGGTGTGTAGAGTTTTGGCTTTACTCCACCATTTGATTTAACCGCAATTTCGCCCGACCAAACTAAGTTTGAAGTTAGTGCTTTCCCAGTCTCAATTGATGGAGAAGGCATATCAGCAAGTCTTCGACCATCTGGTAATTGAGCATACGCATCAAATGGAGTTGGTAGATCTACTCTTCCAAAACCTGATCCGCTGTCATAGTAACTCCCGGACATGAAACCAAGACCATGTCCCATTTCATGCAAAATCACTGAAACAAGATCATAACTTCGCGCAGGACATTTTCCATCAATACCGTAGTACCAAGGCGCATTAGAAGTTATGGATATTTCTATTTCTGGGTTGGCAGGGTCTAAATCTTTTCCAGCCAAAGCGTTTGCTAATGCCGAGGCGTAGTAAAGTGTTTTATCAGGTGCACCATTAAAGTTTGCATAATTACTTTTAGAGCTTGCAGAGGCAAGAATGCCAAAACTAGCTGCGCTGCCCCATTTAACATTTACATTTACAGGAACAGTCGAAGTGAAATTTTCAGACCATATATCTACTGCAGTTTGAACTGCAGGTTTTGCAAAAGAAGGAACTGTATTGAAATTAATTACAAAAGAGCTTTTTGGCTCAAGATTTGCAATTGGAACTCTAGGTTTTGACTCAATTGAAACCGATCCATTACTTGCATAAATATGTCCCCAATTAGCTGGAGCAACTTTTATTTCAAGTGCATTTGATGATTCAGATGTAGTAGGGGCAACGAGCAGTCCTATCGCCAGCAGGGCCGAGGTTAGAATTGATCGATTGCGCACAGGATGAAGGCTAACAGTCTGCGATGATTAGGCAGTGCAGCCATCTTATATATCAGCAACATTTAAGCAAAAACACATAGTACTCAACTTCAATATTAGTAATTGCAGTAAAGATCTTGGATCGTGATGAAAAAAGTAACTGTTTATTCTCGCTCAGGCTGTCATCTATGCGAGATTGCAATAGATAAAATTAAATCAGTTAATTCAGAGATAGATTTTGAACTAGAAATCAAGTTAATTGATGATGTCAAAACTTTGCAAGAAAAATACAATGATGAGGTTCCAGTTATTTTGATTGATGACCAAGTTCATGATTATTGGCGTATTGATGTCGAAAGATTTATTAAAGCGATTAAATCTTAATTACTTCTTTAAAATCTCATCTGCGTCAATGATTCGGTAGGCGTAACCCTGTTCAGCCAAGAATCTCTGTCTATTCTGCGCAAAATCTTGGTCAATGGTGTCTCGTGCGACAAGAGAATAAAACCTTGCTCCTCTGCCATCCGCCTTTGGTCTTAGAATTCGACCGAGCCGCTGAGCTTCTTCTTGTCTAGAACCAAATGTGCCAGAAACTTGAATTGCTATCGTTGCTTCTGGCAAGTCAATAGAGAAATTTGCAACTTTAGAAACTACTAAACATTTCAATTCTCCAGTACGAAATAATGCATAAAGTCGTTCTCGCTCTTTAATTGGTGTGTCACCTTTAATAACCGGAACTCCCAGTGCTTCTGAGAGCTGGTCTAACTGATCAATATATTGACCAATAACTAAAACCTGATCATTCGCATGTTGCTTAGCCAAAGCAACTGCTACTTCTTTTTTAGTTTGTGAAGTTGAACAAAACCGATAGCGGTCTTCTTGTTCTGCGGTCGCATAGTTCAAACGCTCTGCATCAGTCAAGGTTATTCGCACCTCAACACAGTCAGCCGGTGCAATATATCCTTGCGCTTCAATTTCTTTCCAAGGTACATCAAATCGCTTTGGACCAATCAGTGAGAAAACTTCACCTTCCATGCCATCTTCTCTAACTAAAGTTGCAGTTAACCCTAATCTGCGGCGGGATTGAATATCTGCGGTAAACCTGAAAATCGGAGCAGGTAAAAGGTGCACTTCATCATAAATTATTAATCCCCAGTCAATTGCATCAAATAAATCCAAGTGTGCATATACACCTTTTTTACGGGTAGTCATAACTTGATATGTTGCGATAGTTACTGGGCGAATCTCTTTTTTAGCGCCACTATATTCGCCAATGTCATCTTCATTTAAATCAGTTCGGCGAAGTAATTCATCACGCCACTGACGCGCAGCTACGGTATTGGTAACTAAAATCAAGGTAGTTGCTTTGGCATGAGCCATAGCAGCAGCGCCAACAATGGTTTTTCCGGCACCACAGGGCAGAACTACAACTCCAGATCCACCATGCCAAAATCCTTCGGCAGCTAACTCTTGATACTTACGAATTTTCCAACCATCTTGCCTAAGTGTTATTTTATGATGTTCGCCATCAACATATCCCGCAAAATCTTCAGCCGGCCACCCTAATTTAAGTAGTGCTTGTTTTAAAAAACCACGTTGGCCAGGATGAACAACAATAGTTTCATCATCTAGCTGTTTACCGAGCATCGGGGCAACTTTTTTTCCTCGAGTTACTTCTTTTAATACTGCTGCATCATTTGAAACCAGTATTAATCCATGAACTGGGTGGGCTTCAAGTCGAAGGCGACCATACCTGGACATTGTTTCTGCGATATCGACCAACAGTGCATGCGGCACCGCATATCTTGAGTACTTAATTAAAATATCAATTACTTCTTCAGCGTCATGACCAGAGGCTCTGGCATTCCAAAGTCCAAGCGGTGTTAGTCGATAGGTATGAATATGTTCAGGAGATTTTTCTAACTCAGCAAATGAAGCAATAGATCTGCGGCATTCATCAGAGAGAATATGATCGATATCTAATAGAAGTGTTTTATCACTTTGAACAATTAGTGGGCCATCACTCATTTCAGCAACTCAACGATAAAAGCGTTAGTTAGTTTTATTCGTGGTTCAAGATATGAAACATTTATAAATTCAGTTGGGGCATGAGCGCCATGTCCGACTGCACCTAGCCCATCTAAAACCTTGGCACCAGCAGCTGCAGCAAGATTGCCATCGCTTGCACCACCAACACTAGCTTTTCCAATTTCAGGAAAGCCAAGTGAAGCAGCTACTTTTTCAAACTTTGCGTGTAACTCACTGGTACTGGATTCTTCAAGTGGTGGCCGATTTATTCCACCAGTGACCTCAACTTTTGCGACATCACTTTTTAAAGTTCTAATTGCATTATCAATTCTTTCAAGCTCTGATTTAGTAAAAGACCTAACATCAACATCTAATGTGGCAAAAGCTGGCACAGTATTTGTTGTAGTGCCTGAATGTAGAACTGTAGGTACAGCGGTGGTACCAAACTTTTGATTTTCCAACGATGCTATTTGTAATACAAGTTTTGCAATCTCAGTTGTCGCATTAATTCCCTTTTCTGGTTCAAGCCCAGCGTGAGAAGCAAGGCCAGTTACTTTAATTTGATACATAGCCGTACCTTTGCGACCAGTTTTAACTTTTCCATCTAAGGATGCTTCAAAAACTAAGACTGCATCTGCTGCTTTTGCAAGTCGAGCAATTAGATCTTTTGAGGTAGCACTTCCAGTTTCTTCATCTGTTGTTGCTACTAGAGCAATTTGATTTTCCAAATGCTCAATTCCAACCAAAGAGTAAAGAGCCTGAATAAAACCTGCCTTCATATCAAATACACCTGGCCCAGTTGCTACATCACCATTTACTTGCCAAGTCGGAGTAAAAGATCCTTTTGGCCAAACTGTATCTATATGACAGAGTAAAACTATTTTGGGTGATTTGCTGCCCCACCAGTAAACCGGTCTACCATTTTCCATTACTTTTTCTGCTTTAACCTTTAATAGTGAATTAGTTATTTCAATGGCTAAATCAACCACTTGATTGCACGCAACTAAATCTTCGGTAGGAGATTCACATTCCACTAAGCGCTTAAGGTCAGTTAGTGCGGTCATAGGTCTAAGTCTGCCTTATTTTCAGATTTGGTGAGTGATGGTGCGACTCCATTGATCCTAGGTATGCGAAATTGGAGTATTTCATCGGAAGTTTCATCCCTTGCTGTCAGGGTGCCAAGAGAAATAGAGATTGGCTCAATGATTCGGTTAGAGACACCACCATTATTATCGGCATAGCTGATAATCAAACTTTTACCTTCATTTATGTATTGATTAATTAATGCCAAAGTCTCATTAGAAGATGTGCCAGGAATTATTGGCTCAACTTTTTTACTTCGTTCACCTGCTCTAATTGTTTTAACAGCAGCAGTTACGATTGCATCTTTTGGTGCAGTAAATTCCGAAATTATTCTCGGTGGCTTTGGCCTAGATTTTGAACGCCTTAGATTGGGTTGTGAAAGCAAGACCCCGCCAGAATTTTCAGCTGCCGGTAAGTATCCAAACTCTCTTAACTCTCCAATTACCTCAGCTAATTCAAAATCAGTAACGAGAACTTGTGGTGCAATTTTACGCAATCTTAAGTGCTCACATTTTTTATCATGCAAAATTTGCTGGACCAAACCTTCATCTTCGCAACGGATATATGTGTGAGCACTACCAACTCGCAGCCTGCCATGGCGCTTTGCGATATCAGTGATTAAATATTCAAGCGGCTGAGGCATTGGAGTTTTTGAGATCTTACTTAAAAATGTTTTTATCTGATCACCAGTTTTGCCATGGTCTAAACCTCGTCTAATTGAACTATCACTAAATCGGTAGACAGTTGCACCGCCTCTACTTTCAATATCAGCAATTGTTCCCATTTCAGATGCCAATTCAGGCGTTAATGGTCCTGGTGCAACTGCACTGTTGTCAGCTTGAATAAGAATATGGTCAACCGGCTTAGGTAAGGCAGATTCAATTTCTAACACTTCTTTTTCATTAAGTAAGTTAGAACCAAATGTTGAAAGCGCGCCTTGTCCAGTAATTCCTAGCCATTCTGCTTCTCGCAGTGTCCATTCAACATAATCATTGTTTGCTCTTTGCGGGTTAATCCATTTAACTATTTCTTGCAATGATTTAACATCAGGCGTTAATTGGGGATTATCGTTCAAAACTTTAAGTGTGCTTCTTCTTATAAGACTGGCTCCAGCGCGATCAAGTTCTGGGCCTAGTGGCGCAACATTCTTATCACTATTTTTCCCAATCAATCCACTTACTCTTGATGTATCTAACCAAAGTACTACCAATGAATACCATCTTTCTTCTGCAGATTTTGTTAACCAAATATCAAATGCTGAGGTTGGCAATATTTGGTCATCTGAATCAATTACAAGCAATCCACCTAAATAACAAAGTTCAGCAACAAACCCAGCACATGTTTCATCAATGCCTAAATGCTCAGCAATTTTCTTCAGATCTCTTACACCTAGTCCACCAGTTCTAAGTGCGGTGGGTGGCTCATCAGATAGATTGTGTAGCAATTCTTCACACCAACGAAGAATTGTTGAGATATTTGCAATGGCCGCTAAATCAATCTGCTTTTGGACTACCTCTTTACCAATCAAATTTGGGGCTTTAGAAACCATATCTTTATGAATTTTTCCACCGCGCAACTTAATTGCAACATCTCTAGGTAAAGCAACAGTATTTGAATCCAAAGCTACAAGCACTCCGTTATCCAATAACCAACCAATTGCCTTGCCAGGTTTCTTAATGTTCCCAATTTGCCCTCGCGGTGGGCCCCAAGTTAATTTAGCTAAAACTTCCTCTGATGCTTTAGGAATCTCTTTAAGTATTGAAAAATCAAATTTCTTTACAGCGATCGGCCCAAGACCTGCCGGTTCATCCCCAATTAACATTTTTAGATTAGTTGGCGTTCGGTAGTTGTTTCCCTCTTTGTAAAGCAATCCCATCTGCCATAGGTGATCTAAAGCAAATGCAGTTTCTTCACTTGTCACTGCAACAATTTCTGATTTTTTAAAAGGCTCTGGTAGCGCGCAAGCTGCTTCAATTATTTGGTAGTGCCACATATTTATTGAATCCAGAGCGCGAACAAGTGATGGAGTGGAGGTGGCACGGGCTGCAAGAGCAGAAAAATCATTTGGAACTGGCGAGACTAAATCTGGTCTAAGTTTAAATATTGAAGCCAATGCATCATCGCCCCTTGCGCGCAACTCATCAGCAAAAGTGATCGCGACAGTAGACATAACTGGCTTACTTTACTCGGGTTTTGCTTGGTCTATTTACCCTTTGCGCTTTAGCTTCCGAGGAGAGATTAATGAGCCGAAGGCAGCAAGTCGCCCAGCGGCTGGTCCTAATATTTTTTTAATTCTTCTAGCCCTACGAAAATCGTAAACCGGCCAATTATCTCGGTAGGCCCGAATTTCAAGAAGTGCATCTGGGTTAATGGCTCTTGGATTTCCAACTGATTCAAGAAGCGGAATATCGTGATGTGAGTCTGAGTATGCATAGCAATTCTTAAGTTCAAAGTTTTTTTCAATTGCTAATTTCTTAATTGCAGATGCCTTTTCTCTGCCGTGCAATAAGTTTCCAATAATCTTTCCAGTGTAAACCCCATCAATAATTTCTGCCTTAGTTCCCAACGCTCCCGTAAATCCCAGTCTTTTTGCCATCAGATTTGCCATGTCAAGGGGCGTAGCAGTTACCAACCAAACCTCTTCACCTTTAGCCAAATGTTCTTTTGCAATCTCCACCGTACCCTGCCAAATTGCTGGTGAAACATACTCTTCATAAATTTCTTGGCCAATTTTTTCAATCTCAATTACGTTGTGGCCTTTGATGAACTCAGTTGCAGCATTTTGAAATCTAGCAATTTCATCTTTGTTCTCTTTGCCAGTTAGGCGATATCTGATATTGGCCAGTACAAATGCTGAGATATCTTTTTTTGTAAAAAAACCGCGCTGGTACATCCCACGTCCCAAAAAGAAGATTGTGGAACCTTTTAATAAGGTGTTATCGACGTCAAAGAACGCGATTCGCTTTTCTATGAGCGCCATATCACTACCTTAGCGAACCAGCCTGAATTCTCCTGCTTTATGCTTACACCATGGCACAAATGATTCACTTCGTCAGACATGGCGAGGTTCATAATCCAGAGAAAATTCTTTATGGACTACAACCAGGGTGGCGTTTGAGCGAACGTGGTAATCAAATGGCACAAGTCGTGGCTGAATGGTCTAAAGATTTAAATCTCGGAGCAATTCATTCCTCGCCTCTACAAAGGGCACAAGAAACTGTTGCACCAATTATTGATACCCATAAGCTTTCATTAAATCTTGATAGCAATTTGATCGAAGCCAGTAACGTTTTCGAAGGTAAGAAATTTGAATTAGGAAGTGGAGTGCTTAAACACCCAAAATCCTGGCGCTATTTATATAACCCGTTTAAACCTTCCTGGGGTGAGCCATACGAAATAATTATTAACAGAATGTTGAAAGCTCTTTTTGCTGCTCGTGATGCGGCCGCAGGCAAAGATGCTATTTGTGTTTCTCACCAACTTCCAATCTGGATTTTAAGGTCAGCAATTGAAGGACGTAGATTAATTCACGATCCAAGAAAACGTCAGTGCACGCTGGCCTCTGTTACATCTTTTGAATTAGATAGTGAAGGCATGGTCTGTGGTGTTTCTTATAATGAACCTGCCAAACATTTATTGCCCCCACAAAAATGAAATTAATTTTAGTATTTCTATCCGCGCTACTTTTAACCTCTTGCGCAGGTGGTGGAGTTTCTTCCCAAAATGAAAATTCATTTATATCAGGCAGTGGAATTGCAACATTTGTTGAAAAAGCTGATCGAAAAACAGCACCTGTTCTGTCGGGTGAGACTTTAACTTCAGGAAAGATAACCTTAAATAAAAATCAAGTTACTGTGATTAATGTCTGGGCGTCTTGGTGTGCTCCATGCCGGGCAGAGGCACCAGTCTTACAAGAATTTTCTGTTAACTATCCAGATGTGCAATTTGCTGGGATATTAACTCGCGATAATTTGTCTTCGGCAAAGGCATTTTATGAAAATTATAATCTTACCTATCCAACTTTTATAGATGATTCATTAATTCTTGGCTTTGGAGGATCACTCATTCCAAATGCAATTCCTACCTCATTAATTCTGGATAAAGAGGGAAAAATAGCAGTCAGAATTAGCGGGGAAGTGACAGTTGCTGGTTTAAAGAAAATGTTGGATAAGGTGTTATCAAATGATTGAGTTCTTAATTAACCAAATCTTTGATGCAAACTTGTTGATTGCCATGTTCATTGCAGCTCTAGCTGGTTTGATTTCTTTTTTCTCACCTTGTGTTATCCCATTAGTTCCAGGATATCTTTCTTATGCATCTGGAATGAGTGATGTAAAAAGCAGAAGTCGAGTTTTTCTTGGCTCAGTACTGTTTGTTCTGGGATTCACTTTCCTCTTTGTTTCTTATGGAATTTTATTTGGAGAACTGGGCTCAAAAATATCTGAGAATTCCAGACCAATTTCTATTGCTCTTGGTTGCTTGACTATAGCTTTGGGTTTGATATTTCTATTAAATGAGAAGTTTTATCGAAGCTTCAAGCCATCTTGGAGATTGCGTAGTGGATTAATTTCAGCACCTTTACTTGGCTTTGCATTTGGTATCGGATGGACTCCTTGTATAGGTCCAACTTTGGGGGCTGTTCAAGTTCTTGCAATTCAAAGTGCTACTGCTCAACGAGGAGCAATCCTTTCAGCAGCCTATTGTCTTGGCCTTGGATTACCATTTATTTTAATGGGATTATTTCTAGATAAAGCTGAACCAATGCGGAAGTTTATTTCAAAGCGTGGAAACCTAATCACAAAAATTGGCGGATCGTTACTAATACTTATTGGGTTATTGCAAGTTAGTAATCTTTGGGACCAATTTATGAATAGTTTACGAGATCTAATTAGCGGATTTATACCAATAATATAATGAGCACAGTATTAGATACCCGATCATTTTTACGTTGGTGTTGGCGTCAATTAACCAGCATGCGTACAGCTTTAATTCTTTTGCTTTTACTTGCAGTTGCAGCGATTCCGGGCTCGCTTTTTCCTCAACGTAGTCAAAACCCAATTCAGGTAAAGCAATTTTTTGCAGAAAATCCTGAGACTGCGATTTGGCTTGATCGCCTAAGTCTATTTAATGTTTTTAGTTCACCATGGTTTAGCGCAATTTATCTTCTCTTATTTATATCTTTAATCGGCTGTGTTCTACCCAGAAGTATTGAGCATTTGAAGGCAATTGGAGCAAAGCCACCTTTAACACCAAAGTATTTGGATCGCATGGAGTTCTACACTGAAATCAAGAAAATTGATCTTGATAAAGTTGAAAAGTTCTTACGGAAGAAGCATTTTCGTATTAGAAGAGATGAAAACTCCATTTCGGCTGAAAAAGGCTACGCCCGTGAAACAGGCAATTTGTTATTTCACTTATCACTAGTTCTGATTTTACTCGCAGTTGGTATCGGTTCTTTATTGGGAAGCCGTGGCGATGCAATAGTTAATGTTGGCGATAGGTTTATTAATACTCCAACCTCTTATGACATTTTAAGTTTTGGAAAATATCAAGCAGAAGATTCTTTACCGCCTTTTTCCTTAACTGTTACAGATTTCAAAGCTGAATATGATCCAGTAACCAATGCCGCAATTGATTATGAATTAACTGTTTTAACAGCTAACCCCGCAGGGTCTAAAGAAATTAAAAAAACAATTAAAGTAAATCAACCCCTGGCATATGGCAGCACCAAAATTTACTTGCAGGCGAATGGTTACTCTCCAATTGTTATAGTTCGCGATAAATCAGGAAAGATTATTTTTGATGGACCAACTCCATTTCTTCCACAGGATACAAACCTGTCTTCAATCGGAGCGATAAAGATTCCAGATATGGATCCTCAAATTGGTTTTGTGGGTTCATTCTTACCAACTGCAGACCGGGATCCAATCCGAGGTGGTTTTTCTTCTTACCCTGAAGTTTTAGATCCACGGTTGTTAGTTTCGATTTGGAAAGGTGATTTAGGTCTAAACACTGGTATCCCGCAATCTGTTTACCGGATTGATACCAGCAAAATGGAGCGAATTGGATTGAAAGCTTTAGTTTTAAATGAAAGTTATGATTTTGGTGAGGGCAGCATCACATTTACAGGATGGAAATCTTGGGTTAACTTACAAATAGTTAATGATCCAGGTAAAGGTTTTGCACTTGTAGGTGCAATACTTGCGATATTAGGTTTGTTAATTTCATTGTTTACAAGGCAACGAAGAATTTGGGTTAAGCAATCAGGTAAGACCCAAGTAGCTGGCCTTGCTAAGAATGGAATACCTGGGTTAGAGCAAGAAATAGATGAGTTGGTTAAGGAGATGAGTAATGAGCGATAATTCAGCGGCGTTGTTATCAAACAATTTAATTTATGCTGCAATGTTGTTTTATACACTCGCTTTTTTTGCTCACGCAATTGAGGTTGCATGGTCAGTCAAAACTCCTGCCAAAAGTGTTAAAAAAACTAAGTTAGATTTTTCAAGAACCGAAAGAATTGGAAGATTAGCTTCAGCTTTTATGGTCATTGGGTTTTTACTTTTACTTCCTGGAGTCGTATTCAGAGGAATTTCTGCCAATCGAGTCCCGTGGGGAAATATGTATGAGTTTTCAATTACTGGAGCACTAGCATTTAGCGCTGCTTATTTATTCGCGCTAAAAAAATATAAATTAAGGTGGTTAGGGCTTCCCGTTGCACTTTCAACTTTATTAACTTTAGGAACTGCTGTTACATTGCTTTATCGGCCAAGTGCCCCATTAATGCCGGCTCTAAAATCTCCTTGGCTTGCCATACATGTATCCGCTGCAATTATTTCTGGAGGAGTATTCCTATTAGCAAATTGCATAGCGGCTACTTATCTAATTTTGGATCGTTATGAACAAAAAGGTGTACGACCTGTCTGGGCAGAAAAGTTGCCTTCGCTAGAAGTATTAGACAATCTTTCTTATCGTTTAGTTGCTTTAGTATTTCCACTTTGGACATTTTCAGTAATTGCTGGAGCAATTTGGGCCGAAGCTGCTTGGGGACGCTATTGGGGTTGGGATCCAAAAGAAACTTGGGCATTCATAACCTGGGTTGCATATGCAGCTTATTTACATGCTCGAGTAACTATTGGTTGGCGCGGAAGAAAAGCAGCTTGGCTGTGTTTGTTAGCCGGCTCAACCTTTTTGTTTAATTACATTTATATAAATGTTTGGGGCACGGGCCGCCATACATATTCTGGTTTATAACTTCCTTAAGAAATCAGGATCATCATCTGGCGGGATAATTCGCCCACGCCCACCTCGATTAGGTCTTGGTCTACGTGGTCGTCCAGCTATAAACCAAGCGATATCACCAATAAATCCAGTCAGAACAATTATTAGTAACCAAGCCCATTTAGGAAATCTTCTAACTTTATCCTGTGGGGTCATAGCGCAATCAATTAGCGTATAAATGTCTAAAACGATCACCAAGATAAGTAGGTATTTGATCATGCCCTTAGTTTAGCCTTTTTAGATTACAAAAGCGCAAGCCAGCAAGATTGCCATAAATAATTGCAGATTAGCGGTTTTCTTTAGAACCAAGATCAACTCGGATCCGACTGCTCCACCGCTGACTTTCTTTACAACTTGGGAAGTAAGTGGCAAACAAAGAGCAGTTATAAATGCAAATTCATTTATAAACCCTGCCAAAATAGCCAATACTTGAGAGGAGGTAACTAAGAATACAAAAAACTTTCTAGCATTTTTCTCACCTATTTGAACAGCGAGCGTGCGCTTACCTACCTTGGCATCTTCAGGTAAATCCCTTAAGTTATTCACTGAAAGAATCGCACATGAAAGTGAGCCTATCGGGAATGACAATAAAATAATTTGCCAATTGATTTGTTGAGTTTGAACGTAATAACTTCCAATCGTGGCAACTAAACCAAAAAAGACAAAAACTGAAATTTCACCGAAGCCAAAGTAGCCATAAGGTTTTTTTCCACCCGTATATCCCCAGGCTGCCCAGATTGAAATTGCACCAACGGCAACCAGCCAATAAGAGATATTTATTGCAAGAAATAATCCAGATATTGCTGCGATTGAAACAGATAACAAAGATGCATTTTTTACAGATTTCGCACTTGCTAAGCCAGAGGCTACCAATCTGATTGGACCAACTCTGTTGGTATCACTTCCTCTAACACCATCTGAGTAGTCATTTGCATAATTAACTGCAATTTGTAGGAATAGTGAAACTATCAAGGCTAGTGCAGCATTTATCCAGTTAATGGAGTTTGCATACACGGTTCCTACCAGCACCGGTGCAATTGCAGCTGGCAGAGTTCTAACTCGGGCTCCGATAATCCACTTATTCATTTGGTCACCATCTTTTTTGCAATTTCAGCAGCCATGATTCGATCTGGTTTTCCTAATGTAGTTCTTGGAATGGATTGAAAAACAAAGCTCGATTTAGGTGTTAACACTGGTCCAAGAGCAGCTTTAATTTTCACTAAATCAACCGCTGTCGTACTTGCTAAACACAACATTTGGCCCCATTTATCATCCGGCATGCTAAATGTAATTATCTCAGCGGTAGGTATTATTTTATTTATTTGAGCCTCAACATCACTAAGAGATATTTTTACTCCACCAGAGTTAATTACATCATCTGCTCTACCAAGCACTTTTAAACTGCCATTTACAAATTCACCTAGATCATTGCTTTCAAACCAGCCAGAATCTGAGATTTCCATGTTGTTACCTTTTTCATCCAAGTAGCCTGTGGCCAACATTGGACCCGTAAGTTGGATTAAACCCTCAGAGTTAACTTTTATTTCAACTCCGTCTAGAGGTTTTTGATTGTAAACACATCCGCCACTCATCTCAGTCATTCCGTATGTAGTGATCACTTTTATATGTTTGCTTGCAGCTTCTTTTTTTAATTTATCACTCAGAGCAGATGCACCCACTAAAACTGCCTCTGCCGCAGTTAGGTGTTCAAGTAAACGATCATCACCTGATAAAGCTTTTTGCAATTGGGTTGGGACAATAGAGATAAAATCAGCGTCAACATAATTAGTTGTATTCCGATTATCAATTACCCGAGTGCCAAGAGCAGTAGCTCTAATTAAAACATTTAATCCAGCAATGTGTGTAGTTGGCAAAAGTAGAGACCAGGAATCTCCAGGAACTGCACCTAAATATTTATGACAGGCATTTGTCGATGCAATGAGTGCAGCTGATGAGATAAGTACAGACTTTGCAGCACCGGTGGAACCAGAGGTAGAAACAACAAGTGCAATGTTTTCTCCAACTTCAGATACTGACATTGGAGTGGTTGAAAGGGCGGGCCCTGAGCCTTCAAGTGCTACCGCTAAATTTTCTTGTAATTGTGGGATTGACCACTCAGCCTGAATAGGGATTAATCGGCGCAGTTCTTTTTCTCCCATAATCACCGTAGGCTATCTCTTATCTAAATCCGAATGAAACCTTGGGAGCTGATCTTGAGTAAACCGATTAAACGCCCGCCAGGCGATCGCACGATTCCAAAGTGGCAAATCGGTACTGGAGGCGAAAATTTTGTTGATATTCGTTACCAGGTCGCTGAAGGCATGGCGAAAATAACAATTAATAGACCTGAAGTTAGAAATGCATTTAGACCACAAACACTTTTTGAATTAGCAAAAGCTTTTGATTTAGCTAGAGATAACGATCAAGTTGGCGTAATTATTTTTACCGGTGAGGGCAATGAGGCTTTTTGTTCCGGTGGAGATATAAACGTTCGTGGCGATGACGGCTATTTAGGCGATGATGCTCTTTCCAAAAAAGGCATCGGTAGATTAAATGTTTTAGATCTTCAGGTACAAATTCGCAGAACTCCTAAACCAGTAATTGCAATGGTTGCGGGTTGGGCAATCGGCGGAGGACATGTATTGCACGTAGTGTGTGATTTAACTATTGCAGCCGATAACTCAAAGTTTGGGCAGACAGGACCAATGGTTGGATCTTTTGATGGTGGTTATGGAGCAGGATTACTTGCTGCCCATGTTGGACAAAAGAAAGCTAGAGAAATTTGGTTTTTGTGTCGCCAATATGACGCACAAGAGGCCTTATCAATGGGGTTGGTGAATACGGTAGTTCCAGTAAATGAACTGGAAGCAGAAACAGTTTCTTGGGCGCGTGAAATGCTTAGACATTCACCGATGGCGTTGAGATTATTAAAGGCTGGATTAAATGCTGCTGACGATGGCCTTGCAGGAGTTCAGCAATTAGCTGGAGATGCAACATTGTTATTTTATTTAACAGAGGAAGGTCAAGAGGGTAGAAACGCGTACCAAGAAAAACGTGAACCAAACTTTAATAAATTTCCTAAACGACCTTAATTGATGTTTCCGTCTGAGATTCACGTAGTTTCAATCCCTATAAAAAATAATTTTCGTGGATTAAAAGTTCGTGAAATTGCATTATTCGAAGGCTCACAAGGATGGAGTGAGTTTTCACCTTTTTTAGAGTACAACGACATGGAATCTGCACTGTGGCTAAAGGCGGCTATCGAAGCGGCCAATAAGCCTTGGCCAAAACCGATTCGAGAATTAGTTGAAATCAATGCAACGTTGCCCAATGTGCCTGTTAATGAAGTCTCTGCTTTACTTGAGAATTTCAAAGGCTGTAACACTATTAAAGTTAAAGTAAATGATTTTGTGAATGATCATTTAATACTTCAGGAAGTATTGCGACTTATTCCAGATGCAAAAATTAGACTTGACGTAAATGGAAAATGGAACTTAGGTAGCGCAATTGAAAATCTGAGAAATTTCGAAAGAGGATTTCCAAATCAAATTGACTACATAGAACAACCTTGTTCAGATGTAGGCGACATTGCATCACTAAGGAAAGAGAGTGGCTTAAAAATTGCTGTCGATGAATCAATCAGAAAAAACCTCGGTGGCGAATTAGAAAAACTTCAAGAGGTTGCCGATGTTGCAATTATTAAATGGGCACCAACTGGTGGAATTTCTGCCGCACTTGAAGTGATCGAGAAAGTGAATTTACCGGTAGTAATTTCAAGTGCGTTAGATAGCAGTGTTGGTATTTCGCATGGGTTGGCTTTAGCGATGGCAACTCCAAATCTTTACGGTGCTTGCGGTCTTGGGACAGTTGGATTATTGGAGGGCGATGTCACAAGCCAGCCTTTATTGCCCGAAAATGGATTTCTTTCACCGCGTAGAATTAATCCAGATTTGTTAGATCGATACAGAGCAAAAACAGAACGGCAAAAATGGTGGCAAGATAGAGTTAATAAGATTTCCTCAGGAGGGTTAAATTGAGCAATTCAACCAAATTAGCCCACTCACTGCTTAGACAATTAATTGAAATAGGAATTAGTGATTTTGTTGTATCTCCAGGATCTCGAAATGCACCCTTATTAATTGCGCTAGGGGAGGCTGCCCAGAAACAAGTGATTGATCTTCACACCAAAATTGATGAGCGCGGAGCTGCGTTTTTTGCATTAGGAATTTCTAAGGCGAGCAATAACTATGTTGCAGTTGTGTGTACTAGTGGAACTGCTGCAGCTAATTATTTACCTGCAGCACTCGAAGCACTTCACGGTAGAAGTAAATTGCTGATAATTACCGCTGATCGACCTGCAAGGCTGAGAAAAACTGGCGCTAATCAAACTACAAATCAAGTAAACCTCTTTCAAGGAATTTCTACTCATGATTTTTCTTCTGATATTGATATAGAGCCATTACTTAAATCAGGGCCAGTTCATCTGAATGTTCAATTTGATGAACCCTTGGTTAGCGCGGAAAAAACTGATTGGTTAGCCGGGTTACGTGTTTCGCCAAGAAGTTATGACAACCAAGTTAATGGCAAGCTTGAAAGTACTACTGGAGTTTTAGTTGTTGGCCACGATAGGGCTGGATATACGGTCTCTGAAATAACTGAGTTTGCAGATAAGTTAGGTTGGCCAGTAATTGCAGAAGATCCACTTTCATTTCCACAAGCAGTAGCTCATACAGCTTTGTTTTTAAGTGATCCAAAAATTAGTGAGAAATTGGCTGCTCAGAATGTTGTTGTAATTGGGCGCACAACTCTTTCTCGAAGCACAAATAATTTTATTAAGTTAGCAAAAAACTTAATTGTTATTGACCCGCGTACAAAGGATATAGACAGCAAACGTGAAGGTAACTTGATTTTGTCACAGCTCCCAAACGAGGTTGTAAGTCAAAAAAGTGATGGATCAGATTGGCAAATTGCATCTGATTTAACCGCAAATATAATTACTGAACTAGATTGGTCTGAGCAATTAGCAATAGTAAATATCTGTAAATCAATACCAACCCAGAGTTCTCTATTTATTGGTTCATCTAGGCCAGTAAGAGATGTCGAAGCTTTTTGTAAACCAAGAAGTGGCGTCCAAGTGCTTGCCAATAGGGGCCTAGCTGGAATTGATGGAAATATCTCAACAGTTTTCGGTATTGCTACCGAATTCGAAAGTACTTATGCGATCTTGGGTGATCTAACTTTCTTGCATGACATATCTGCGCTTACCAATAGAACCGATCAAAATGTTCGCATCTATGTGATCAATAACAATGGCGGCGGGATTTTTTCAACACTTTCGCAAGCAGGAGTTGATAATTTTGAAAGTCTATTTGGAACCCCCCACAGTCTTGATTTAGTGAAGGTTTGTGAAGGTTTTCAAGTCAAAGCTAAATCAGTTTCAAACCTAGATCAATTACAGGCTATAAACAATGAGCCAGTAAAGGGACTAGAGGTAGTAATAGTTGAGGTTCCAAATCGGGAAATAAATGCAAAAATACTAAAGGATTTAACTCAAAGAGTTTCAAGCGCTGTGCGCATAGGCATTAATTTAGCCTGACTTTCTGCTAATTCATTTGCTGGGTCTGATCCGGCAACAACTCCACAACCTGCAAAAATTCTGATTGATTTATTATCTTGCGATAGCTGACCACATCGAAGTGCGATAGCAATCTCTCCATCACCATTGGCATCAATCCAACCCACAGGACCTGCATACCTTTCTCTATTCATTTTTTCGAAATCTATAATGAATTTCTTAGCCGCATTTGTTGGGGTGCCGCATACAGCAGCTGAAGGATGAAGTTGTTGGATCAAGGTGAAAATATCGGCTTGCTTTGCACTGTCATTTAGCACACCAGTTACATCTGTGGCTAAGTGCATAACATTGGAAAGGTGCAAAACAAATGGTGACTCTGGAACATTTGTTGATGAACAAAACGGCGCAAGAGCATCTGCTACAGACCTGACCGCGTACTCATGCTCCTCTAAATCTTTAGAAGATTTTGCAAGTGATGCTGCAAGAGCTAAATCTCTATCTTCATTTCCAGTTTTTCGAATTGTTCCAGCAAGTACTCTTGAGGTGACTAATGATTTACTTAATCTGACTAAAAGCTCCGGAGTTGCACCAACTAAGCCGTCGACCAGAAATAGCCAAGTTGAAGGATATTCAATTTCAAGTCTTTGCAATAAACCTCGAGTATTTATTGCAACTGTAGATGCTGCAACCTGGTCTCTAGCTAAAACAACTTTCTCTAACTTATTTTGTTTAATTGAATCAACTGCAAAACCAACCTGATCTTTCCATTGGGATTCTGAAAGGGCGCCATCTGACCAAGTGATTTCTCCACTTGGAAGGCTCTTGCTTAATGTTGAAAAATTAGGCTGGGTGTTATCACCTATCCAAGTTACCCAAGACTTTCCAGCTTTTTTACCCAGAATTATCTTTGGAATCACCAGGATTGATTTTTCATTAGGATCAAATGAAAAAGATCCAAAAAGGATTGGTCCAGTTCCGCTGCCATGAACATTATTTTGAATCTTAAATTCAGAAAGTTGTGTTTGCCACCAAGCTTTAGCTTTCTCAAATCTATCTTCCCCAGTTAATTCAATCTTTTTATACTCACCAAAACCAATTAATCCATCACCACTACGAATCCAGGTAGTGGTTAAATCCAACTCATTAGCAACTGAGGTTAGAACTGGGTTTTCACCCAGGTTTTCAGTGGTAATTAAAATTGCCATGATTAAATCTCACGCCTGCCTAGTTGTCGGATTTGTGTGTAAAGCCTACTCCTTAGAGAATAGGGGTGTGGTCCGCGCTAATTTAAACAAAGATCCAGATGATGTTTCTAAGATGTTTGATGATGTTGCCAGCCGATATGACTTCTTAAATGACCTACTTAGCTTGGGTCGAACCAAAGCTTGGCGTAAGAGTGTGACCGCGATCATTTCTCCAAAATCAGGAATGAAGATTCTAGATATCGCTGCCGGTACAGGTTCATCCTCTAGACCCTTAGTCGATAAAGGCGCTGAAGTTATTGCTTTGGATTTTTCCGAAGGAATGCTTGCGCAGGGAAGAAAACAACATAAGGATATTAAATTTGTTCAAGGTGATGCGCTAAAACTTCCATTTAATGAAAATACTTTTGATGTTACAACTATTTCTTTTGGCCTACGTAATACCAGCGATACTGCTACTGCAGTTAAAGAGGCTTTAAGAGTTACCAAGAATGGCGGCAGAATTGTTGTTGCTGAATTTTCTCATCCAACAAATAAGTTGTTTAAATTTATTTATTTAAATTATTTAATGAAGGCACTTCCGGTTATTGCAAGGAAGATCAGCAAAAATCCGCAGGCATATATTTACTTGGCCGAATCCATCCGGGCATGGCCTGATCAGGCAGGGCTAGCCTTGG
>Ga0208362_1000012_pt1 | contig 65950 bp, 68 predicted proteins | sample LakMenEpi13Oct10_FD_150693 | JGI IMG/M metagenome (GOLD analysis project Ga0208362, IMG submission 150693) | Freshwater microbial communities from Lake Mendota, WI - 13OCT2010 deep hole epilimnion (SPAdes) | ecosystem: Environmental > Aquatic > Freshwater > Lake > Epilimnion/Euphotic zone ... | reverse complement strand
ACGGTGTACTTACCTCTTTCAGAATGCATTCCTTCTTTTTCTAGATCTGAAACACTTATACGATTTAAAACATCAGCACTTGATGCTCTAACAGCTTTGTAAACAGCAAGAGAATTATTTATATCTGATGTTTGATAACCCAAACTTGGGGTTATGGCCCAATTGCCTTCGTCATATCCCATAATTGTTGGACTTGTTTTTTCTCCGAGCAAACTTCTTAATCTGGAGTATGAACTGGTTTCTGAATCAGCTAAATGGTGAACCACCATACGAGCAGACCAGCCTTCTGGTGCTCTTTTGTCTAGATCTGTTCCTTGAGATAAAGCATCTTCAACAGCATTTGTTGCAGAAATATATTTAGAAACAGCGGCCTTTAATTCAGTTTCATTCATATTGATAAGCATAACTCTGACATAATGGAAAACATAATGAGATTCTTAATCAAGATTGCCGCTGTGGCATTAGCCGTGTGGGTGACCACAATGATTGTGCCTGGAATTCAAGTTTCAGGAGGACTGCGTAACTATTTAGTTATTGCACTAATTCTTGCTTTAATCAACGCCACCTTGGGAACGCTGTTGAAAATTCTCACTTTGCCGCTAGCTTTCTTATCTTTAGGAATTTCCCTGCTGGTGGTGAACACTGCAATGCTTTTAATCACTGATCGATTAAGTGAGTCCATGACGATTACAGGTTTCTGGTCAGCTTTTTTCGGTGCAATTTTGATTTCAATTATTTCAAGTCTAATCACTCAAATCACGACTAAAAAAGTCTAAATTCAAAAATTCTGGTGCCAGTGTGACTAATGATTTAGTCATGAATTACACTTAGAGATGTTGGAACAAAAGTTTCATCGTTTTCCCCGCCAAAACGTTTAATAAACGTTTACTTGCGAGTCTTGGCAGTAAATAGATCGAATCAGGATCTTTTCGAGACGCGCTAGTCGTCTCGAAAGTAGTTAACTTAATGTCATTTTTTGATTTAGGCGTAAACCCCGCAATTGTAAAAACCCTTTCCAAATCTGGGATCAATGATCCTTTTCCAATCCAAAAAGCAACCTTGCCTGATGCCATAAGTGGCAAAGATGTTTTAGGTCGTGGACAAACCGGTTCAGGTAAAACTCTGGCATTTGGTTTAGCAGTATTAACTAAATTAGCTGATCGAAAAGCAAAACCACATCATCCTTTAGCAATTATTTTGTCTCCTACTCGTGAATTAGCAATGCAAATTAACGATGTGATTGCACCTTTAGCTCAATCAGTGCAATTGAATTCTCGTTTAATTGCCGGTGGAATGCCTTATGGAAATCAAATTCAAGCTTTAAGACAAGGTGTACCAATTTTGGTTGCAACACCGGGTCGTTTAATTGACTTAATGGAACAAAAGCACGTTTCATTATCAGAAACAGAAATAGTTGTTCTTGATGAAGCAGATCAAATGGCTGACATGGGATTTTTGCCTGCAATGAAAGAAATTCTTAATGCCTGCAAACCAAAGGGTCAAAGATTACTTTTCTCAGCAACCTTAGATAGAGGTGTTGATGGATTGGTGAAGAAGTATTTGAACAATCCTGTGACTCACTCTGTTGATACTGATAAAGCTTCAGTTTCAACGATGGAACATCATGTTTTAGTAATTCATCCAAACGATAAAGAAATTATCACGGCACAAATTGCTGCTCGAGAAGGTAAAACTATTTTGTTTGTTCGTACTCAACATGGTGCAGATAAATTAGCGCAAAAACTTGCTCACGCAGGAGTTCCAGTTGGAGCACTTCATGGCGGTAAATCACAATCTGTTCGCACCAGAACTTTGGCTGCATTTAAATCAGGGGCAACACCTGCTTTGGTTGCAACAGATGTTGCTGCACGCGGAATTCACGTTGATGATGTTTCGTTAGTTGTTCATGTTGATCCACCACAAGATCCGAAAGATTATTTGCATCGCGCAGGAAGAACTGCACGAGCTGGTGAATCTGGAGTTGTAGTAACTCTTACAACCACTCGTCAACAAAACACAGTTCGAGGTTTAACAGATCGTGCCGGAGTTAAACCAAAAATAACTCGCGTAAGACCTTTAGCAAGAGAATTAATGGAAGTAACTGGGGCAAGAGAACCAAGTGGTGTTCCTTGGATTGCGCCTGCAACAAAAGAGCGTCACGATAATCAAAAAGGTGGACCAAGAAAAAGAAGATCAAGACCACGTCCACATGAAAGACGTCGTCGTCCTCGTTAATTAAAAGTAATTAATTCCTGAACGAATTAATTGCACACCAAGAATTAAAAGAATTACTGCTGCAATTCTGACAAGTAATTGATATAGCCATAACGGCATTTTATTTCTTGATGTTCCTAATCCCCAGGCAAGTAGTGCTTTACTTCCAACGAGTAATAAATAGAAACCAAATAAGAAACCAGCCGCATCCCAAAATCCTTTATTCCAACCAGTTGTTAAAAGAGTTCCACCTGCAGTCATCCAAAATAGCCAAGCTGAGGGATTAATAAAATTAGTAAGTATTGCTTTGAAAAGTGTTGTTTTAGTTGAGCCAAGTGTGTTATCTAAATTAATATTTTTTTGAGGATCTGTTCTTCCAGCAACCCATGATTCATAAGCAAAGTAAGTTAAAACCAGTGCTCCCACAATGCTTAGAAATCCGATAGCCGAATCATTTACTTGTCGTAAAACAAATAGTGAAATAACAATTATTGGTAAATCTGTGATCAACGGGGAAAGAGCAACTCTTAAACCATGGCTGGTGCCACCTCGAAGAGAGGCAGAAATTACCAACGCCAGCAATGGGCCAGGAGCTAGGCCAACTCCTAAACCAAGTAGTAAACCTTGAATTAAAAATTCCATTTATTTAATGCGCAGCCGGTGCTGCGTCTTCTCCGCGTTCTTTTAATTTATTGTTGGGCAACATCACCGCGAAAATAATAGAAAATGCCACAACAACTGCTCCGATTAGAAAGACAGTTGACATGGAGTTAGCAAAACCTTCCAGAATTGGATGAATCAAAGTTCTATTGGCTGAAGCTAACCAAGATGTGTCATCAAAACCGTTGGGAGAACTTTGTGCTGCTTGTAACAATGCCACAGTTTGCGCATTTGCTGGATCTGCCAAGGCTTGTTGATACTCAGGTTGCGAAACTGAGGCAGCAAATGCATCGGAGGTTTCTTTACCAACTTTTCCAAACAAGATTGAGATAAATGCTGCAGTTCCAACGGTTGCACCAAGTTGTCTGAAAAGTGTTACCGAGGAAGTTGCTACACCTAAATCTTTCATCGCCACAGCATTTTGAACAGCAATAACTGTTGGTTGTAATACTCCACCTAGTCCAACTCCGAAAAGGTATGACAAGAAAGCAATCCACCAGTAAGAAGTATCGGCATTAAAAGTTGTCATTAAGAACAAAGAAATTGTCAAAAAGATAGTTCCAAGAACTGGCAACATTTTGTATTTACCAAGCTTTGAAATAGTTCTACCCGAAACAATTGAACCTGTCATAATTCCAAAAGTTAAAGGCAACAATTCTAATCCTGCTTTTGTTGGAGATGATCCACCAACAATTTGTAAATAGAGTGGAAGCATTGCCAGTCCACCAAACATTCCAGCACCGGTGATTACACCAATCACAGCAATGAGGGAGAAAGTTTTATCTTTAAAAAGTCTAAGTGGAAGAAGAGCTTCATCTTGCATTCTTTTTTCAAAGTAAACAAAAAGTAATAAACTAACAACTCCAATTACGTAACAAATGATTGCTTTTGAACTAGTCCAACCCCAAGTTCTTCCTTCTTGTGCAACTATCAACAAAGGAACAAGACCAGTGGATAAAGATAATGCACCCCACCAATCAATGGCATGATTTACTCTTTGAAAATTTGGAATATGTAATGTTCGTCCAACAACAAATAATGCAACTAAACCAATTGGAACATTAACAAAGAAAACCCAACGCCAACCCGTCATACCTAAAATTGATTCTTGTCCAGCAAGAAATCCACCAACAATTGGTCCAATAACACTTGATGTACCAAAGACGGCAATGAAATAACCTTGGTACTTTGATCTTTCTCTTGGTGGAACTATGTCTCCAATAATTGCAAGAGCTAAAGTAAATAAACCACCAGCACCTAAACCTTGAATAGCTCTAAACACTGCTAATTGATACATAGAAGTTGCAAATGCACTTAATGCCGAACCAACTATGAATATTGATATTGCCCAAATGAATAAAGGTTTACGACCAAAAATGTCACTTAGTTTTCCATAAAGAGGTGTTGTGATTGTTGAAGTAATTAAATACGCAGTAGTAGCCCACGCTTGAATCGACAATCCTTGAAGGTCATCCCCAATAGTTCGAATTGCTGTAGCAACAATTGTTTGATCAAGAGCAGCTAAAAAAAGACCTAGCATTAAGCCAATTAAAATTGGTACTACTTCTTTATGATCTAGATAAGTATTTGATGGATCTTTACTTGCTGAATATTGGCTCATGTCGCATATCTTGCTATATAGATAGAAGCATTGGGCAGCACGGCTCAATAAGAGCTGTGATGCTCTGACCACATGGGCACAAAACTAGTCACAAAAACTTGAATGAAACAGTAGTCAATTAGCATTGCAATATGAGGTTAAAGAAAATATCAATTTTTCTGATTTGTGCTCTATTGGCACCCATGACAATTGTTCCAAGTGGTGCTGTTGAAAATAATGAATTAGCAAGCACTGTTTTAGAGCCAAGTAATTATGTTTTGGCCGATAAAACAAAAGTAGAGAATTTAGTGACTAGCCAATTGAGTAATCCATTATTTTCAACCGGTTATGGGATCTCAATAAGAGATGTGACAGATGGATCAGTTCTATTTGAAAGTAACGCCCAAAATTCCATGCTTCCTGCTTCTTTAACAAAGATTTATACAGCGGCAAGTACAGCAATTACTCTTGATCCCGATTCACGGTTTGTCACAAAAGTTAAATACTTGGATAACAGTGTTTATTTAGTAGGTGGGGCAGATCCTCAGCTAGGAACTGAGAGTAATCCAGTCAAAGCAGATTTGGCAGATCTGGCAAAACAAACTGCTGAAAAGTTAAAAGAATTCAATGTATTTGAAGTAAACGTATTTATCGATGATTCAATTTTGGGGCCGCTACAAAGACCAACTGACTGGGTTGACAATTATTTTTCAAGTAGTGAGATTCATTTAATTTCAGCTCTAAATTTAGATGACCCAAGTGCGCCAGGACAAGCACCAATCGATCCAAGTATTACTACAGGACAAAAGTTTGCACTTTATTTACTTAAAAACAACATCAAAGTAAATGGACTTGTTTTTAGAAAAACTGCGCCACAGGATGCCTTTGAAGTTGCAAAAGAATATTCAAAATCAGTTTCACAAATAATTGAAGACTTACTTATTATTTCTAATAACCAAGACGCTGAGATAATTGCTCGAGTAGCATCTTTAGTTGCCCAAAACGATCCATCAACAGAAGCTGCAACGGATTTGATTTTGGAAGATGTTGAAATGCTGGGAATTTCAAGTGTTGACAACGTTATTAGAGATGCAAGTGGATTGAGTAGATCAAATAAAATTTCTCCTTCAGATATCAGTCAATTAATTTACAAAAGTATTAAAAATCCAGAAATAACAAAATCAAATAGAGGCGAAACTGCCAAATTTATGATCACTCCAAGTTTGCCAATTCCAGCTGATCCTTGGTCAGTTTTTACAGGCCTTCCAACTGGTTATGGTCTTGGCACAATGAAAAAAAGATTTGACGAAGCAGGTTCACCAGGACGTGGTGTGGTTAGAGCTAAGACTGGTTCATTAAACAGAGTTGTAACTTTGGCCGGGACTATTACCACAAAAGATAATGTCATGCTTTCGTTTTCTATTTTAGTAAATAGAGTTGAACAGTCTCAGAATGTAAGAGAAGCAATTGACAACTTATTAAATGCACTTGCTCAATGCAATTGCGCTCAAACTCCATGACCAATCCACCAATTGAACTTCAGAATGCGGTTCAAAATCTTTTAAAAGAATTTGAAGCCGGAGATCTAGTTTTAGTTGCATGTTCTGGTGGAGCAGATTCCTTAGCACTAGCTTGGACGACTGCTGTTGTTGGAAAAAGATTAGAACTAAAAACCGGTGCAATAATTGTTGATCACCAATTAATTCCTGAATCAAGTGAAGTTGCTGCAAATGCGAAAAAACAATGTGAAGAATTAGGGCTTAGTGAAGTACTCGTTAAAAAAGTAAAAGTTGAACAAACCAATGAAGGTTTGGAAGCTGCGGCAAGAATTGCTCGTTACCAAGCATTTGAAATTGTTTTAAGTGAAACAAAAGCTAAAGCAATTTTGTTAGCACACACTCAAGATGATCAAGCTGAAACAGTTCTAATGAGATTGACTCGTGGCAGTGGTGCAAAATCTCTTTCTGGAATGACTGAAGTTTCTGGAAAGTATTTGAGACCATTTCTTCACTTGAGAAAAAAACTAGTTCACGATTCATTAGATTTAATTGGTTTGAAAGCTTGGCAAGATCCTGCAAATACCGATAAGCAGTATTTAAGAGTTAAAGTGCGACAAGATTTGATGCCAAGACTTGTAGAAGTCTTGGGTGAATCCACAATTAGTTCCCTTGATAAAACTGCTCATCTCTTGAGACTTGATAATCAAGCACTTGAGGAACTTGCCCAACAATTTGTTGATTCTCAAGATGATGTGAAAGTAAATGGATTAAACATCAAAGAATTAGAAAAACTTCCTGAAGCAATCAGGACCAGGGCCTTAAGAATTTGTGGAGTTGCCTCAGGAGTTCACCCTGGACCATTTTCATTTGAACATATTGAGGCTATTGATGCACTTGTTAAGAACTGGCATGGACAAGGAAATGTTGATTTACCAGGTTTCATTCAAGCAACCAGAGTCGATGGCTCATTAAGATTTATTTCATCCAAGCACTAACACTCCAAAGGAAATAATGAAAATTCAAGATATTCAAGATCAAATAGTCAGAGAAGTTATAAGCGAAGAACAAATTGATAAAAAACTTGGAGAAATTGCAAAATTAATTGATGAAGACTACAAGGGCAAAGATCTTCTCTTAGTTGGAGTTCTTGGAGGAGCATTTATCTGCATGGCAGATATCAGCCGTCATATTTCTGTTCCATTAGAAATTGAATGGATTGCAATTTCAACTTATGGTCACGGCACAACTTCAACAGGTGTGGTGCAAATACTAAAAGATCTATTTATAGATATTACAGGTAGACACGTTCTTATCGTTGAAGATATTTTAGATTCTGGCCTAACACTTTCTTGGTTGAAAAATAACTTGTCTACCAGAGGTGCAGCTTCAGTTGAAATCTTCACATTGCTTAGGAAACCTGACGCAATAAAAATTCCTGTCGAAGCAAAGTATGTAGGTTTTGACATACCAAATGAGTTTGTGATTGGTTATGGCTTGGACTACGCACAAAAGTACAGAAACTTACGTTCAATCGCTGTCTTGCACCCAGACGTCTATACCCAAAAGTCCTAACGCGTAACATCAATGGTGAGGGCAAATTTGCCAAACACCCAATTGTTACGGAGGATGGGGTTTTTGAACCCCGTAAATAGATGAAAGCAACTAAGTTTTTTCGTGGCCCATTCTTCTGGATCACTGTTGCCATCACCTTGGTTTTATTAGGAAGTAATGTCTTATCTTCTTCAAGTGCACCAGAAACCATTACAACTTCTCAAGCAGTTTTAGCTATTCAAAAAGATCAAGTTAAAAGTGTTAAGTTAATTGATCGCGATCAAAGAATTGAATTAGTTTTCAAAGATGACAAAAAAGCCAAAGCAGACTACATAACCGGTCAAGGCGTTGTTCTTCAGGAATTATTGCAAGCAAAAGTTGAACGAGGAAGCATTGCTCAAGATGGTTATGACACCGTTGTTCCGAAAGACAACCTTTTAGTTAATTTACTTTTCACACTCTTACCAATTGCATTAGTTATATTCCTTTTGTTCTTCTTTATGGGTCAAATGCAAGGTGGAAATAGAGTTCTAAATTTTGGTAAAGCAAAAGCACGCTCTATTAATAAAGATATGCCAAAGACAACTTTTTCTGATGTGGCAGGAGCCGAAGAAGCAGTTGAAGAATTAGAAGAAATAAAAGAATTTTTAGCCGAACCTGCCAAATTTCAAGCAGTTGGTGCAAAAATTCCTAAAGGTGTTTTACTTTATGGTCCTCCGGGAACTGGTAAAACCCTTTTAGCAAGAGCAGTAGCTGGTGAAGCAGGTGTTCCATTCTTTTCAATTTCTGGTTCAGATTTTGTGGAAATGTTTGTGGGAGTTGGAGCAAGCAGAGTTAGAGATCTATTTGAGCAAGCAAAAGCTGCAGCACCGGCAATTATCTTTGTTGATGAAATCGATGCAGTTGGTAGACAACGTGGTGCAGGTTTAGGTGGCGGACATGATGAACGCGAACAAACCTTAAATCAATTATTAGTTGAGATGGATGGATTTGATGTCAACGTTGGCGTTATCTTAATCGCTGCCACAAATAGACCAGATGTTTTAGATCCAGCTTTACTTCGTCCAGGAAGATTTGATCGCCAAATTGCAGTTGAAAGACCAGACTTAAAAGGTAGAGAAAAGATTTTACAAGTTCATGCAAAAGGTAAACCAATTGCTGATGATGTTAATCTTCATGATTTTGCAAAAAGAACACCCGGATTTACTGGTGCTGATCTAGCAAACGTTCTTAATGAAGCTGCATTATTAACAGCTCGCACTGGAAAGAAATTTATTGATTCTTTAATTGTTGATGAAGCAATTGATCGAGTTATTGCTGGTCCACAAAAACGAACCAGATTGATGAATGACAAAGAAAGATTAATCACCGCATATCACGAAGGTGGTCATGCTTTAGTAGCTGCTGCTCTTCCAAATACAGATCCAGTTCATAAAATTACAATTTTGCCAAGAGGCAGAGCACTTGGTTACACCATGGTTTTACCTGAACAAGACACATATTCAACAACTAGAAATCAAATGCTTGATCAACTTGCTTACATGCTTGGTGGAAGAGCAGCAGAAGAAATGGTGTTTCATGATCCAACAACTGGTGCTTCCAATGACATTGAAAAAGCAACAGGTGTAGCAAAAGCCATGGTTACCCAATATGGAATGACTGAAAGATTGGGTGCAATCAAATACGGTACCGAAGGAAGAGACGTCTTTTTAGGAAGAGATTTAAATCATCAAAGAGATTACTCAGAAGATGTTGCTGCAGCAATTGATGAAGAAGTTAGAAAGTTAATTGATAATGCTCATCATGAAGCATATGCAATTCTAGATTTGAATAGACCAATTCTTGACAAGCTAGTAGTAGAACTTCTAGAAAAAGAAACGTTAGATAAAGAAGAAGTTGCAGAAATATTTAAAAAACTTAAACGCCGTTCAAATCGTCCAGCTTGGACTGGTTCCAACAAAAGAAAACCTTCTAAAAAAGGTCCAGTAAAAGCACCTGTGAGATTAGTTAAACCAGAAGACACAAAAGCATCTTTAGAACACCCAAGTCAAAAATCTAAACCTAATTCTGTTGTGGCTAACGAAGTTAAAAAATCTAAAAAATAATTTTTATGAATGAAAAAACTCGCATCAGTCCAACTGCTGATCCTTTAGCAGATATTGATCCTGCGCAAAGACCAAATTTTGATGAGAAAAAAATAGAAAATGCCATAAGAGAAATAATCGTGGCAATTGGGGAAGACCCTGACCGAGATGGTTTGCAAGACACTCCTGCTCGTGTTGCAAGAGCTTATAAAGAAATGTTTGCTGGTTTGTATCAAAGACCAGAAGAGGTTTTAGAAACAACTTTTGATCTCAATCATGATGAATTAGTAATAGTAAAAAATATTGATATTTTTTCTGTTTGCGAACACCATTTATTACCCTTTGTAGGCAAAGCAAGTGTTGGCTATATCCCAAATAACAATGGGAAAATTACCGGTTTATCAAAGCTAGCCAGATTAATTGATGTTTATGCCAAGAGACCACAGGTTCAAGAAAGACTAACTGCCCAAGTTGCCGATGCACTCATGCGAATTCTCAAACCACAAGGAGTAATCGTGGTTATTGATTGTGAACATTTCTGTATGAGTATGCGTGGAGTTTCAAAACCAGGTTCAAAGACCACAACTTCAGTTGTGCGAGGAAAACTAGAAGAACCATCACTAAGACATGAAGCATTAACACTTATTTCCTATAACTCATGAAACAAGGCTTGCGCCGAGAGCCAAGTGGAATTTCTCCGCAATTGGCAAACAAAAATAGATGTTTAGTCGTTGGCGTTTTAAACATCACTCCAGATTCTTTTTCTGACGGAGGACTTTTTAATAACACAAAAGAAGCAATAGAACATGCTCAAGAATTAATCAATCAAGGCGCCGATCTAATTGATGTTGGTGGGGAATCGACTCGACCCGGTGCAACAAGAATTGAAACACTTGAGGAACAAAAAAGAGTTATTCCAGTTATTGAAGAATTAACAAATCTGGGAATCATTACAAGTATTGACACAATGCGTAGCGAAACTGCCCAAGAAGCTGCAAAAGCTGGAGCACAAATTGTTAACGATGTAAGTGGTGGTTTAGCAGATGAGAATATGCATAAAACAGTTGCAAAACTTGATCTTGCATATGTGTTAATGCATTGGCGTGGACATTCAACTGTGATGGATGATCTGGCCAAATATTCTGATGTTGTCACAGAAGTTTTAAAAGAAATAGATACCCAAGTACAAAAGGCAATTAAAAGTGGAGTGCAAAAAAACAAAATTGTGATTGATCCAGGTTTAGGTTTTGCCAAGAATCCAGAACACAATTGGGAAATTCTCAAAAAATTTGAACAATTACACTCTTTAGAGTTACCAATTTATGTTGGAGCATCAAGGAAAAGATTTCTCGCAGAATTTGCTTACCCTCAAAGTTCAACTGATCCAAAGGATCGAGATCTTGCCACTTCGGCGATAAGTTCTTATGTTTCCTTAAACGGAGCTTGGGCAGTTAGGGTCCATGACGTAGCAGGAAGTGTTGCAGCAGTTAAAGTTACTAATCAACTTAGGAATTAGTGATGAGTAAAGACACCATAAAAATAAGCGGCATCAAAGCCTTTGGATTTCATGGCGTATTTGAAGAGGAAAGAAAATCCGGTCAGGATTTTATTGCAGATATTGAATTTACATACAAGACAGAAAAAGCAATTAAAACAGATGATTTAGCACACGCTATTGATTACGGTTCCATCGCGACTTTGGTTAAGAACATTATTGAGGGTGAACCAAGAAATTTAATTGAGAAAGTTGCTGATGAAATAGCAGAGAAAATACTAAAAGAATTCAAAGTAACTTCAGTTAAAGTTGTTTTACACAAACCTCATGCACCAATTGATATGAAGTTTACTGATATCAGTGTGAGTGTTGAAAGACATAAATGAAAGCAATAGTCGCCCTAGGTTCGAACTTAGGTGATCGATTTGATTATCTCCAAAAAGCTCTAACAGAAATTAATGAGATTAGTGATACTGAAGTATTAAATATTTCTAATGTTTATGAAACTCTTCCAGTCGGGGGACCTGAACAAGGAAACTATTTAAATGCGGTAATTAGTGTTAATACAGATTTTAGTGCCGAAGAATTTTTGTTAAAGCTTTTACTAATTGAATTAAATCTGGGCAGAGAAAGAACCACCAACTGGGGGCCCAGAACTATTGATCTTGATTTGATTTGGTTTGATAACCAAAAAGTGGAATCTGAAAATTTAACACTTCCTCATCCACGAGCTCATGAAAGATGTTTTGTAATTAAACCTTGGTCTGAAATAGATACGGAAACAACACTAAATGGAAGAAAAATTAAAGATTTACTTCAAGATCTAGATTGTTCTGGAGTAAACCTTTTCCCAAGTAAACTGGTGAAAGTATGAAACCTACAACTTTTAAAAATATTTTAAGTTTTATTTTTGTGGCAAGTATTGTTGGTTATTTTCTATCAAGTATTTATGAGAACCTAACTGCAACGTTTTTTCCATTAAGTACTAATACCATCATTGCGTTATTCATTTTGAATATAGCTTTGTTGTATTGGATTATCATTTTTCGAAGTAGATTAAGAAATGCGCGAGAAAAAAGTCAAGATTTATCTAGAAGAAAATTTCCTCCCCACCCACTTGTTTCCGCTAGAACTGTGGCATTAGCTTTTGCAGGAAGTAGAGCAGGATCATTAATTTTAGGTTTCTATCTTGGAATTGTGATTGAGTTTTTACCCAAATTTGAACTCTCACCAATCAAGCAAAGACTAGGTATTGCCTTAGGAATCATTGCCCTAAGTGCTGCACTAATCGGTCTTTCTTTGTGGTTGGAAAAGATTTGCAGAATAAATGATTCTGATGATAAACCGGGTGAAAACACATCTTTTGCTTAAAGATTAGAGTTTGGGCATGACTCAATTAGTTCATAGCAATGCTGAATTGCGTTTGGCTATGACAGGACTTGCTAGCAACATTTGTTTAGTTCCAACAATGGGCGCTCTTCACGAAGGTCACGAAGCACTTATTGCAGCAGGTAAAGAATTCGTTGGCAAAGACGGTTGTGTAGTAGTTAGTGATTTTGTTAATCCGAAACAATTTGGTCAAAGCGAAGATTTTGAAAAATATCCTAGAAATTTAGAACAAGATCAAAAAATTGCGCACAAAGCTGGTGCACATATTTTGTGGGCCCCAAGTGTTGAGGATGTTTATCCAGGACAGTGGCCAATGGAAATAGAAAATGATTCAAGATTTGACATTCTGGAAGGAAAATCTAGACCAGGTCATTTTGCTGCAGTAATAGAAGTTGTCACAAGATTATTCAATATTGTCCAACCCAATGTTGCAGTATTTGGTGAAAAAGATTTTCAGCAATTAGTGCTGGTTTCCGAGATGGCTCAAAAGCGAGTTCCACCTGTTGGGATTTTGGCAGTGCCGACCAAAAGAGATTTTGATGGATTGGCTTTATCAAGTAGAAATGTTTATTTATCTTCTGACCAAAGAAAAATTGCTCACTTAATCCCAGATGCTCTAAAACAAGGTGTATTAGTTGCCAGCAAAGGTGCAGATAAGTTAGAAATCAAAAATCGCGTAATTGAAGTTATAAAGCAAACAGATTTGATTGAAATTGAATACATTGAGGTGTTAAGTAATGACTTTAAAGAATTGGCACCAGGAATTGTTGGTAGAATTCTAATTGCAGCAAAATTAGGAAATACAAGACTAATTGATAACATGCCCATTCTTTTAAAGGAAAAATTGTGACCCAAATTGATTTGGTCCAAAGACTAAATTCCGCAGAGCCAGGTTGGACAATTAATGCTGATGTAATTGTCATTGGATCAGGTATTGCAGGTTTAACTTCAGCTCTATCTGCTCGGGCTAAAGGTTTGTCTGTTTTATTGCTAACAAAAGATGTGTTATCAACTGGTTCTACTTCATGGGCTCAAGGCGGAATTGCTGCAGCACTTGGTCCAGGGGATTCTCCTGATCAACATTTCCAAGACACATTAGAAGCTGGTGCTGGTTTATGTGATTCAGATGCGGTGAAAATTCTTGTGCAAGAAGGCCCTGCTGCAGTTAGAAGATTAATAAATCTGGGCGCAACTTTTGATTTAGATTCTTCTGGAAACGTTGCTTTGACTAGAGAAGGTGGCCACAGAAGAGATCGAATTGCACACGCTGGAGGAGATGCAACGGGGGCAGAAATTTCCAGAGCACTTGTTGCAAAAGTTTTAGCAGATCCTAAAGTAAGAATCTTTGAGCACGCACTAGTTCTTGATTTGTTGAAAGATAAAAATGAAAGAGTTTGTGGAGTTACTTTGCACGTTATGGGCAAGGGAAAAATAGATGGAGTTGGTGCAGCACTTGCCCGAGCCGTGGTTTTAGCAACAGGTGGATTAGGTGCTGTTTTTCAACAAACAACTAATCCACTAGTTGCAACAGGAGATGGTGTTGCATTAGCTCTCAGAGCTGGGGCAACTGTTTCAGATTTAGAGTTTGTGCAATTTCATCCAACAGTTTTGTATGTCGGTCCAGATTCAAAAGGTTCTCAACCCTTAATCAGCGAAGCTGTTCGTGGAGAGGGTGCAATTTTAAGAAACGTAAACGGTGAAGCTTTTATGTCAAATATTCATCCAATGAAAGATTTAGCACCAAGAGATGTTGTGGCACATGCAGTTCATGAAGAAATATTAAAAAGCGGTAAACCATATGTTTATTTAGATGGAACTAAACTTGGTGAAAATATTTGGCTACAGCGCTTTCCAAACATATTTTCAAGTTGTCGAAAAATTGGGATTGATCCATTAGTTGATTTAATTCCCGTTGTACCCGCAGCACATTATGCCTCTGGTGGTGTTGTTTCGGATATGACTGGGAAAACAGATATTCCAGGTTTATTTGCTATTGGAGAATGTGCAAACACAGGAGTTCATGGAGCAAATAGATTAGCGTCAAACAGTTTGTTGGAAGGTTTAGTTGTAGCAGAAAGATTAGCGAGTCACTTAACAGATCTACCTGAACAAAGTGATCCATTAATGGAAAATGTTCCATCGAATTTAATTGATGGCAAAACGACCAAAGAAATAACCGAAACAACCACAACTGGTGCTGGAGCTGTTCGATCAGCAGACGGACTAAACAAAACCATTAGCAAACTAGTGCAATTAGCCACTAAGACAACTAAGTCCTCTTCAACCCAGAGCTGGGAAGCAACTAATTTATTAACAGTTTCAAGTTTTCTAACTAATGCTGCTTTGAGACGCGAAGAAAGCAGAGGATCTCATTGGAGATCTGATTTTCCAAAGCGAAATGACGAAAGATGGCTCGTGAGAATTCAAGGAAGATTAAACGAGGGTAAATTAGTGCTCTCAGAAAAAGTAATAGGAAAGAATTAGATATGTCAGATAAAAGTAAGGTTTATGACAATTTACGTCAAAGTGGTCTTGAGCCTGAATTAGTGCAAGCTTTAGTTGATTTAGCAATTTCTGAAGATTTAATGGGTGGAGTAGATGTTACTTCTTTAGCAACAATTCCTGAAACCCAAATTTCTCAACTAGATTTAGTTACCAGATCAGCAGGGGTAATTGCAGGAATTGATATTGCAAGTTTAGTTTTTCTATCCATAAGTGATAAAAAAATTGAGGTAGAAAAATGCGTTACTGATGGTTCAACAGTAGATGCAAAAACATGCGTTCTAAGTGTAAAAGGTGAAACAGTTGATTTGTTGACTGCAGAAAGAACCGCTTTAAACTTTCTTGGACATTTAAGTGGAATCGCAACAATTACAAATAAATGGGTTAAAGAAATTTCTGGAACAGAGGCAAAAATTCGTGATACGAGAAAAACAACTCCGGGATTAAGATTGTTAGAAAAATATGCTGTAAGAGCAGGCGGTGGAACCAACCACAGAATGAGTTTGAATGATCAAGCCCTAATTAAAGATAATCACATAGTTGCTGCAGGTTCAATAAAGAAAGCTATTGAAAAAGTTAAAGATAAATTCCCAGAGCTAGCTTTTGAAGTTGAAGTTGACAACTTAGATCAAATATCAGAAGCCCTAAGTGCTAACGCTGAATTAATTTTGCTAGATAATTTCTCAATCGAAGATTTAAGGAAAGCTGTAACTTTGGTCAATAAAAAAGCTAAGTTGGAAGCAAGTGGTGGTATTACTTTTGAAAATGCACGCAAAATTGCCGAAACTGGTGTGGACTATCTAGCCGTGGGTGCCTTAACCCATTCAGCCCCAGTGTTGGATATAGGTGGTGACCTGAGAACTGTTCGCTAAATATGCGAACTAATTTGGAGTTGCTAGGAGAGTAATTAATGTTGTTAGCAATTGATGTTGGCAATACCAACACAGTTTTAGGTCTTTATGACGATAAGAAATTAATTCAACATTGGCGAATCAAAACCGATAGCAGTTCAACAGCAGATGAACTAATTTTAACTTTTAACGGATTATTAAAAGACCAACCTCAAGTAACTGGAATTTCCCTTTGCTCAACAGTTCCCTCTGTTTTAAAAGAGATGCGCTGGATGCTGGAAAGATATTTCCCTAATACAAAAACTGTGATTATTGAGCCAGGAACTAAAACTGGAGTGCCAATAATTACTGATAATCCAAAAGAAGTTGGTGCTGATCGAATTGCTAATTCCCTAGCAGTTTTTGAAAGACACGGTGGGCCTTCAGTAGTGGTTGATTTTGGAACTTCCACAAATTTTGATGTGGTGAGTGAAAAAGGTGAATTTTTGGGTGGAGCACTTGCTCCAGGTATTGAAATATCTTTAGAAGCATTGGCAAGCAAAGCTGCCCAATTAAGAAAAGTTGAATTTGTTAAACCAAGAAGTGTTATAGGAAAAAACACAGTCGAAGCTTTGCAATCGGGTGCACTTTATGGTTTTGCAGGCCAAGTTGATGGAATATTACAAAGAATTATTGCTGAAATCGGTCCAGTTAAAGCAGTTGTTGCTACAGGTGGACTTGCGCCATTAGTTGTTGAAGAATCCAGCACTATTACTCATCACGAACCAGACTTGACCTTGGAAGGCTTACGGTTAGTTTTCGAAAAGAACAAGTAGTCTAGTTTTCTATGAGTAATGAAACTACTGAGGATTTGAATGAGCAAGAACAAATCCGTAGAGAAAAACTAGCCCGGATTCAATCCCAAGGCATCGACCCATTTCCGGTTGGCTTTAAACCCGATCACACACTTTTAGAAGTAAGAAATGAAAATAAGGATTTAGCACCAGAAGCAAAAACGGGAAAAGTAGTTTCAATTGCAGGACGCGTAATGTTAAATCGTATTGCTGGAAAGTTAATTTTTGCAACCTTAAGAGATGGCTCAGCAGATTTACAAGTGATGATTGCAGCAGATGCTGTTGGGGAAGAATCAATTGAGCTATGGAAAGAAAACGTAGATTTAGGTGATCATGTTGGTTTAACAGGGGAAGTTGTTACCACAAAACGAGGTGAGCTTTCTGTTAAAGCAAGTAATTGGTTAATCACAGGAAAATCACTAAAACCACTACCAGATAAACATCATGGATTAAATGATCCTGAACAAAGAGTTCGCATGAGATATGTGGATTTGATTGTTAGACCAGAAGCTAGAGAAATGCTTCATCTTCGCTCCAAAGTTGTATCAAGTATTAGAAAATCTTTAACCGATCGTGGTTTTATTGAAGTTGAAACACCAATGCTGCAAGCACTTCATGGTGGTGCAAACGCAAGACCATTTAAGACTCATATAAATGCTTATGACATGGAATTGTTTTTAAGAATTGCTCCCGAATTGTATTTAAAAAGATTATTAGTTGGTGGCGTGGACAAAGTATTTGAAATAAATCGAAACTTTAGAAACGAAGGTGCAGATTCTTCACATAATCCAGAATTCACCATGCTTGAGATGTATCAGGCATATGGGGATTATGACGTTATGCGTGAATTAACCCAAAGCATTATTCAAGAAGCAGCAAAAAATGTTTACGGAAAAGAAGTTGCAAGGCATTGGGATGATGAAGGAAATCACACCGAACATGACATCAGTGGGAAATGGCCGGTAGTAAAAGTTTATGAAGGCTTAACAAAAGCTACAGGGGAAAGCATTAGTGCTGATACGGATGAGAAAACTTTAAGAAGTGTTTGTGACAAACTAAAAATTTCACATGATCCTAAATGGACTAGAGGACAAGTTGTTCTCGAACTTTATGAACACTTATTAGAAGACAAAACAGTGCTACCAACTTTCTATACAGATTTTCCAACCGATGTTGCACCATTAACCAGACAACACAGGCAAGATAACAGAGTTGCTGAACGTTGGGACTTAGTCGCATTTGGTGCCGAAATTGGAACTGCCTATACCGAATTAAATGATCCCATTGAACAAAGAAAAAGATTGACCGAGCAAGCAAAACTTGCAGCAGGTGGCGATGTGGAAGCAATGCAAATTGATGAAGATTTCTTAAGAGCACTTGAATATGGAATGCCACCAGCTGGTGGTCAAGGTATGGGAATTGATCGAGTTTTGATGATGTTAACTGGTAGAGGTATCAGAGAAACAGTTTTGTTTCCTCTAGTTAAACCACAATAACTATGTCTGAATTAAAAATTCGTCCGGCTAAAACCACAGATGTTTTAACTATAAGAAAACTCGTTGACACTTACGCGCCAGATAGGCGTTTACTCTCCAAAGCAACAGTTACTTTATATGAAGCTGTTCCAGATTTTTTAGTCATTGAAAAAGACGGTCAAATAATTGGAGCAGGAGCAGTTCACGTTTTATGGGAAGATTTAGCTGAAGTAAGAACTGTTGCGGTATTTCCTGAGTTTAAAAATAAAGGTATCGGAACACAATTATTGGAAGCACTTTTACAAAAAGCAAAAGACTTAGGTGTTAAAAGAGTTTTTTGTTTAACTTTTGAAACAAAGTTTTTTACTAAACATGGTTTTGAAGAAATTGAAGGAACACCAGTTGAGCCAGAGATTTATCAACAACTTTTGCAATCATATGACGTGGGTGTGGCAGAGTTTTTAGATTTGGACAAAGTTAAACCAAACACTCTGGGTAACACCAGAATGATCAAACACCTTTAATTTCGCACCAAAACCACTTACCCCTAGTTCTTGTTACTCCTGAGGCAAAACAACACCACTTATAGGGCTGTTTTCTCTAGTTTTAGGTTGAATTTGCTTAATAAATCTAGAGACGTACTATAGATATATAGGAAAAAAACAATTTCCCTAAAGTTGAGTGAAGGAGGCTTAAGTTAAATGTTCGAGAGATTCACTGATCGAGCAAGACGCGTAGTAGTTCTTGCGCAAGAAGAAGCCCGCATGCTCAACCACAATTACATTGGTACCGAACATATTCTTTTAGGTTTAATTCATGAAGGTGAAGGCGTTGCCGCTAAATCACTAGAATCATTAGGTGTTTCACTTGAATCTGTTAGATCACAAGTTGAAGAAATAATTGGCCAAGGCCAACAAGCACCATCAGGACATATCCCTTTTACGCCTCGTGCCAAAAAAGTTTTGGAATTATCTTTAAGAGAAGCTTTGCAATTAGGTCACAACTACATCGGTACCGAACACATCTTGCTAGGTCTTATTCGCGAAGGTGAAGGAGTGGCTGCTCAAGTGTTAGTAAAACTTGGTGCAGATTTGAATCGTGTTCGCCAACAAGTAATTCAATTGCTTTCTGGTTACCAAGGAAAAGAACCATTAACCTCTGGTGCCCCAAATGAAGGAACACCATCAACATCTCTTGTGTTGGACCAATTTGGTCGAAACCTAACCCAAGCTGCTCGCGATGGCAAACTTGATCCAGTAATTGGTCGAGAAAAAGAAATTGAAAGAGTAATGCAAGTTCTTTCTCGTCGAACCAAAAATAACCCAGTATTAATTGGTGAACCAGGAGTTGGAAAAACTGCTGTTGTAGAAGGTCTTGCCCAAAAAATTATTAAAGGTGATGTTCCAGAAACTTTGAAAGATAAACAGCTCTACACACTTGATTTGGGTTCTTTAGTTGCAGGATCAAGATACCGTGGTGATTTTGAAGAAAGATTGAAAAAAGTATTAAAAGAAATTCGCACCCGCGGCGACATCATTTTGTTCATTGACGAAATTCACACTTTAGTTGGAGCAGGGGCTGCCGAAGGTGCAATTGATGCTGCTTCAATTTTGAAACCAATGCTTGCTCGTGGAGAACTCCAAACCATTGGTGCTACAACTTTGGATGAATACCGCAAATACGTTGAAAAAGATGCTGCATTAGAACGCAGATTTCAACCAATTCAAGTACAAGAACCTTCAGTTGCTCACGCAATTGAAATCTTAAGAGGTTTAAGAGATCGCTACGAATCACATCACAAAGTGACCATTACTGATTCTGCTTTAGTTTCTGCTGCCACCTTGGCAGATCGATACATCAATGATCGACAACTTCCAGACAAAGCAATTGATTTGATTGATGAAGCAGGTGCACGTCTTCGTATTAACAGAATGACTGCTCCACCTGATTTAAGAGAATTTGACGACAAAATTGCTGATGTAAGAAAAGAGAAAGAATCAGCTATTGATGCCCAAGATTTTGAAAAAGCAGCAGCTTTAAGAGATAAAGAGAAAACTTTAATTTCTGAAAAGAATGAACGTGAACGTGAATGGAAAGCAGGCGACTTGGATGTCGTTGCCGAAGTTGACGACGATTTAATTGCTGAAGTATTAGCCATGTCAACTGGTGTTCCAGTTGCCAAATTAACTGAAGCAGAATCAAAAAGATTACTGCGCATGGAAGAAGAACTTCACAAAAGAGTTATCGGTCAAGAAGATGCTATTAAGGCATTATCGAAATCAATTAGAAGAACTCGTGCTGGATTAAAAGATCCAAAAAGACCTGGTGGTTCATTTATATTTGCTGGCCCATCTGGTGTTGGTAAGACTGAACTTTCAAAAACCTTGGCTCAATTCTTATTTGGTGACGAAAACGCACTGATCATGTTGGATATGTCTGAATATTCAGAACGCCACACTGTTTCAAGATTATTTGGATCTCCTCCGGGATATGTGGGTTATGAAGAAGGTGGACAGTTAACTGAAAAAGTTCGTCGCAAACCATTTTCCGTGGTGCTTTTTGATGAAGTAGAAAAAGCACATCCAGATATTTTCAATTCACTATTACAAATCCTGGAAGACGGTAAATTAACTGATTCTCAAGGCCGCATGGTGGATTTCAAAAACACTGTAATCATCATGACCACAAACCTTGGAAGTCGTGATATTTCAAAAGGTGTAGGACTTGGTTTCTCAATGGGTGATGACCTTGATGGAAGCTATGACCGTATGAAACTAAAAGTTAACGAAGAACTTAAACAACATTTCCGTCCAGAGTTCTTAAACAGACTTGATGATGTGATTGTGTTCCATCAATTGACACGTCCAGAAATCTTGCAAATTGTTGACTTAATGATCACTTCCCTTGATGAGAGACTAAAAGACAAAGACATGGGTCTGATTTTGACTGATCAAGCAAAAGAATTGCTTGTGGATAAGGGTTATGACCAGGCTTTGGGTGCAAGACCTATGAGACGAACAATTCAACGAGAAATTGAAGATGTGTTGAGTGAAAAGATTTTGTTTGGTGAATTAACTGCTGGAAACCTTGTCGTAGTTGGTGTTGAAGGTGAAGCAGCTAACGCTGATAAGAAAACTTCTGACACCAGAGTGTTCACATTTACTGGGGAAGCTAAACAACCACTTCCAGATGCACCACCTGTAAATAGCGCTGCAGAATAATTTAGTTCTTACTTATCTCTTCAGCTCTTTTAATCGCAGCACCTAACGCATTTTGCCAAATACTTTTCAAATCTTTACTTTCTAAAAATTCAATTGCTGCTTGAGTTGTTCCCTTTGGTGAAGTAACTTTTTTCCTTAATTCAATGACATCATCATCTGAATTTTCAAACAAAGCACTTGATCCCACAAATGTGTTTTCAACTAAAACCTGAGCAACATCTCTTGTTAGACCATGAGCAACAGCTGCGTCAATTAATAATTCTGTGACATAAAAATAATAAGCAGGACCAGATCCAGAAGCAGCAGCTACAACATCAATTTGGTTTTCATTAACCACAACAACTTGACCAACTGCTTCCAAAAGATTTTTGGCCACTGTTAATTGAGCATCGGTGGCAAATTCACCTTTTGCCAATCCGGTTACCCCTTTGCCAACTAAAGCAGGAGTATTAGGCATAGCTCTTACAACTGCAGCATTACTAATTCCTAACTTATTTACAATAAAACTAGAAGTTATGCCAACAGCAATTGAAATGATTAAAGTATTTGCAGAAACAATCTTGCCCATCTCAGGTAAGACTTCATCCATATTTTGAGGTTTAACTGCTAAAAGCACAACGTCACAGTCTTTAATTTGGGTAATATCTGGGGAACATTTAACTTGATATTTCTTAGAAATACGATCCAGGCTTTCAGGGGATTTATCGACACAAATAACATCATTTTTTGTTAATACATTGTCAAGCAGTCCTTTGAGGATGGCTTCACCCATATTGCCGGTGCCAACAATGCCAAGTTTCACGGATTATTCTTTCTTTTTTGTGTGACTTATTGAACAAGACTACTTTGCACTTACCAGAAACTAGCCAAGTAGGCTCTGGCTTATGACCGAAATTTTAAAAGATACACCCAGAACTTGGCTCGAATTTGTTGATCCAGCAGCCTCTGGAACGTTGATAAAAGCTGATTTAACTTGGTTAACTTCAAATTGGGAATGTATTTTTGGTCGTGGTTGCAAAGGTGTTGAGAAAACAAATCCAAATGATGGTTGCTGTATTCACGGTGCACATTTCACTGAATCAGCAGATAAAAAAAGAGTTTCAAAATGGGTTAAAAAGTTAACCCCAGACTTGTGGGAAAAGCATGAGCATGCAAATTCTAAAAAAGGTTGGACTGAAAGAGAAGACGGTGTTGAAAAAACACGAGTTGTAGAGGGTGCATGTATTTTTATGAACTCACCAGAGTTTGCTGGAGGTCAAGGTTGTGCACTACATAAGTTGGCTTTAGTTAAAGGTGCTAAACCATTGGAAGCAAAACCAGACGTTTGTTGGCAATTACCGATTAGAAGAAGTTATGAAACAAGAGAATTTGAAGATGACACAGATTATCAAGTAATTGTTATTGAAGAATACAAAAGAAAAAATTGGGGAGAAGGCGGACATACCATGGATTGGTATTGTTCTTCCGACACAGAAGCTCACACTGCTACTGAACCTGTTTATATAAGTGAAAAAGATACTTTAGTTGAATTAATTGGTAAAAAAGCTTACGCAGTTTTAAAAGAACATTGCGATAATCGTGTAGCTCTACTAAAAACAATTAAAAAATTACCGGGCAGAAAAGCAAAAGAAGTGTTGTTGTCCTTAAATCCTCATCCAGCTGATCGTTTCATTTAAAAAACCTCTTATTCACTTCTGTAACAAGACTTATCTAGGTCCCAATAGCATGTCTGTTTCCCTTAAATAACCCCCCTCCTCTCTTGTGCTAATTAGTAGTCATCTATTACCGTGGCACCACACGCCACTTAAGACTTAGGGAAGGTCTTAAACCGTGTAAGAAAGAGACAAAAAATGGCGTCAAGCCCAGAAAGACCTTTAGGCGAAGTTAGATTCTTGACCGTGGCAGAAGTTGCCTCATCAATGCGAGTATCCAAGATGACTGTTTACCGACTAGTCCACTCAGGCACCATGCCAGCAGTGCGCGTTGGTAGATCGTTTCGTGTTCCAGAAGCAGCAGTTTCTGAATACTTGCGCGAATCATTCGTAGAGGCTGGCTGATTTCCCCTCAGCCAGCTTTCCCCACTAAAAAGGGTCTGATTTAAATCATTAAACGCATCAAAGTTCTCTCCAAACCAGGCTGTCACCTCTGTGTTGATGCCATCAAAATCGTTGCTCAAGTAAGTAGTGAATTAAACGTGGGCTATGAAGTCGAAGAAATCCAAAACAACCCTGAATTAATGCATCAATATGGGGAAGAAATTCCTGTCATATTTGTTGACGGTAAACGCCATGATTATTGGCGAGTAGACCCAGAAAGATTACGCCAAGCACTTAGTTAACAGTCATGAATTTGTGAGAGGATTTGTGCTTTTTTGCACAAATGTGTACCTTTGGAGATATGTCACCAAAATCCTCAGCATCATTAAAAGGTGGCACAAATCCAAAGATTTCCGAAGCAACAGTTTCAAGACTTCCTGCCTATTACAGAGCGTTAAGCCAATTAGCAGATGCCCAACAAATAAGAGTTTCTTCCGAAGAATTAGCTGCCTTAACTGGAGTCTCCAGTGCGATGCTTAGAAAAGATTTATCGCACTTAGGTTCATATGGAACCCGCGGTGTTGGTTATGACGTGGAATTCTTGCGCTACCAAATTTCTCGTGAAATGGGACTAAATCATGATTGGTCTGTAGTAATTGTGGGTGTGGGAAATTTGGGCAGAGCACTTGCTCATTACGGCGGATTTGGTTCACGTGGTTTTCGCGTTGTTGCTTTAGTTGATGCAGATCAAACTTTAATAGGCACAAAAGTTAAATGTGGTGCTGAAGGAAAAACTGTTGAACTTCTAGTACATGCCTTAAGTGATTTAGAAGAAGTAATTAAAGAAACAAATGCTCGCCTAGGTGTAGTTGCAACTCCAGAACAAAGTGCTCAAGCAGTGTGTGATCGATTAGTAAAAGCAGGAATTAGAAGCATCTTAAATTTTGCTCCAGTTTATTTAACAGTTCCAGAAGGTGTTGATGTCAGAAAAGTTGATTTGGCATCAGAGTTACAAATTTTGGCATTTCACGAACAACGCAAAGCCGTATAGAAACGAAAGGTAAGTAATTGACTAAGAAAAAAATTATTGTGCTGCCAGTAATTTATGTTGCAGCAGGTCCTGGAGACCCACAACTAATCACACTTCGTGGCATTAACGCTATTAAGCAAGCTGAATTAATTATTGCTGATGTCAACACCATGGACATTGCTAATGCGCACGCAAATCCAACAGCAGATGTTGTGGCAGCAGTTGATGAAGACGGTGTACCAATGGCACCTGCAGTAAGAGCACGCCTAGCTATTGATGCAGCTAAAGAAGGTGCAGCAGTTGTCAGACTTTGTGCAGGAGATCCAGTTGTAGAAGATAATTTAGCTGTTGAAGTTTCCACACTTGCTAAATCAAAAATTGAATTTGAATATGTTCCAGGAGTTTCACCAATTACCTCAGTACCAACTCATGCCGGAATGTCACTTTTTGCAAACAGAGGCAAAGAAGTTCACATTTTAAACGGTTCAGAACCAATTGACTGGTCTCTGCATTTAGATCCAACAATTCCAATTGTCGTTATCAATTCCGCAGATAAAGCACCTGCGATTGCAAGTGCCCTAATTGCTCGCGGTCGTGACGCTACAACACCAATCTCTGTAACAAGAGATGGAAGCACAACAGATCAAAGAACAATAATTTCAACTTTAGAAAATATTCCAGTTGTGGCAAAAGCTGCAAGACAATCAGGTCCTGGAATTATTGTGATCGGTGATTTAGTAAACAATCGCGATAAATATCAATGGTTTGAAAACAAATCATTATTTGGTTGGAAAGTTTTGGTTCCAAGAACCAAGGAAGATGCTGAAGATTTCCAAAAACTTCTTGCAGTTTATGGAGCTGTGTCTGTTGAAGTTCCAACTATTTCTGTGGAACCACCAAGAACTCCACAACAAATGGAAAGAGCTGTTCACGGTTTAGTTTCAGGCAGATTCCAATGGGTAGTTTTTACAAGCACAAATGCAGTTAGAGCTGTAAGAGATAAATTCATTGATTATGGTTTGGATGCCAGAGCTTTTGCTGGATTAAAAGTTGCTGCAATAGGACAACCGGTAATTGATGCCCTTGTTGAATTTGGTGTTAAACCAGATCTTTTCCCAACAACTGAACATAACTCAGAAGGCTTATTAGATGTTTGGCCAAAGTTTGATCAATTACTTGATCCAATAAACAGAGTTTTCTTACCTCGTGCAGATATTGCAACAGAAACACTTGTTGAAGGGATGCAAGCAAAAGGTTGGGAAGTTGAAGACATTGTTGCCTTTAGAACAGTGCGTGCAGCTCCTCCTCCAGCACACACTCGCGAATTAATTAAGAGTGGTGGCTTTGATGCTGTGCTGTTTACTTCAGCTAGCACTGTTAGAAACTTAGTTGGAATTGCTGGTAAACCTCATGCTTCAACAGTTGTGGCAGTAATTGGTCCACAAACTGCACAAGCTGCACAAGAACATGGTTTACGAGTTGATGTACAAGCTGAATCACCAAATGTGTCAATTTTGATTGATGCACTTGCAGCCCACGGAGAAACTTTAAGACTTGCTGCAATTGAAAACGGTGACAATGTTTGGCGTCCAAGCAAACGTCGCGGTTCAATGCGTCGTAGACACTAAGAATTAAAGCCCATGGCCACTCGAACTCTTGTCCACGTAATGAGACACGGGGAAGTTTTTAATCCAGAAAAAGTTTTGTATGGAAGATTACCTGGATACAAATTATCTGAACTTGGTTTAAAGATGGCTGATCGTGCCGCAGAGTATTTCAAAAATAATGATTTATCTTTAATTGTTTCTTCCCCTTTGGAAAGAGCTCAACAAACTGCTCAACCCACTGCCTTAAGTCATAATTTAAAACCAGAATTGGAAGAACTAATAATTGAAGCAGAAAACGTATTTGAAGGGAAAAGAGTTTCAGTTGGAGATGGTGCACTAAGGGACCCCAGAAATTGGTGGCATTTAAGAAATCCCATAAAACCATCTTGGGGTGAGCCTTATAAAAAAGTCGCCGACAGAATGAGAACAGCAATATTTTCAGCACGAGATAGTGCTAAAGGTAGAGAAGCTTTATTAGTTTCACATCAACTTCCAATCTGGATTGCCAGATTGTCTGCTGAAGGTAGATCTTTTGTACACGATCCAAGAAGACGCCAATGCAGTTTGGCAAGTGTTACCACATTTGTTTTTGAAAACGATTCACTAGTTGAAGTTAAGTACGAAGAACCTTCAGCAGATTTATTAAAAGATGCCAGCAAAATATCTGGTGCGTAATTTGAAGTTCATTTTGAGCTTCTTACTTTTAACCGCATGTGCAAGTCCAAATGCTGCAATTCAGAATTCAGGCGAAGCTGGATTTATTTCAGGTGATGGAACAGCAACTTTCTTAAAAATTGATGAACGAAAATCAGCGCCAACTTTAGTAGCAAAAGATTTTAACGATCAACCAATTGATTTAAAAGATTTTAAGAATAAAGTTGTGGTGATTAATGTGTGGGGATCTTGGTGTGCTCCTTGTCGAAAAGAAGCAAAAGAATTAGAAGCCTTATATCAAAAGAATAAAGATTCAGGTGTTGAATTCATCGGAATTAATATAAGAGATTCCAAAGTGGCTGCCGAAAAATTCATTTCCAATTTTGGAATAACCTATAGAAATATTTACGACAGAGACGGAATTCTTCTTTTAGGATTTAAAGACTCTTTATCTGCAAACGCGATTCCCTCAACAGTTTTTATTGATAAAAACGGATTAGTTGCCGCTAGACAACTTGGTCCCATAGATAGGGCATTGCTTCAAGGATTTATCTCAAGCTTGGTTGAAGAATGAATACAGTTACCCAAGGCTCTTTATTAATTGCAATTCTAATTTCTTTTAGTGCTGGAATTATTTCTTTTCTATCCCCATGTGTATTGCCATTGGTTCCTGGTTATCTTTCATTCATTACTGGCTTTGGATTGGAATCTTCAAAAGTTATTAGAAAGTCAAAAGCAATAGTTGCCACTCTGTTATTTATCGCAGGATTTACTTTTGTTTTCGTTTGTATTGGGATGTTTTTTGGAGGTATTGGTAGTTGGTTTATTAAATACGGATTACTAATTGAAAGAATAATGGGAGTATTTGTAATTGCTCTAGGGCTAAGTTATTTGGGCATTTGGAAAATATTTAATCGCGAATATAGATTTCACGCCCCTGTTAAACAAGGACTTTTTGGTGCGCCACTTTTAGGAGCTCTTTTTGCAATTGGTTGGACACCTTGTATTGGTCCAACTTTGGCCGCAGTTCAAGCTCTAGCTTTTGATCAAGCAACAGTTGGCAGAGGAGCACTACTTTCTGCCGTTTATGGATTTGGACTGGGTTTCCCATTTTTATTGATTACTTTTGTAATCGAAAGGGCAGTATCTACTGTGGCCTGGTTAAGAAAACGTCAATTGCTATTTTTAAGAATAGGTGGGTTACTACTAATAATTATTGGAATTCTTTTGACAACAGGAATTTGGAGTGAAGTAACAATTCAAATGAGAGTACTAATCTCAGGGTTTACTCCAGTCCTATGACAAAACAAATCTCTGCAAAACAAAGAACTGAAACAACCTTGCCCCCGATGAACTTTGTGGGATTCTTGCGTTGGAATTGGCGTCAACTCACAAGTATGAATACAGCTCTTTTACTTTTAGTTTTAGTTGCCCTTGCTGCAATTCCAGGTTCAATTCTTCCGCAAAGAACTGCCTCAATTTTGAAAGTAAACAATTGGAAGACTGAAAACCCAAGGTTTGCTGAAATATTTGATGCACTTGGTCTATTCGATGTTTATGGTTCCTTTTGGTTCTCCGCTATTTATATTTTGTTAATGATTTCATTAATTGGTTGTGTCATCCCTAGGTTAAATGTCTATTGGAAATCCTTTAACGAAAAACCACCAAAGCCACCTAAAGAAATAGATCGCTTTGCAGGTTATAAAGAAGTAAAGATAAACAAGTCTAACTTTAATGAAATTGAATCAATAATTAAAAAACTTGGTTGGAGAGTAAACAGAAATGGTAACGCCTTAACTGCTGAAAAAGGTTATACAAGAGAAGCAGGAAATTTGGTCTTTCACGCCAGTCTGATATTGCTCACAGTAGCTCTTGCTTTTGGAGCTTTGTTTAGTTACAGAGGAACAATTATTGTTAAAGAAGGTAATGGTTTTGCAAATACGTTAACTCAATTTGATGATTTCCGTGCAGGAAAACTATTTAGTATTGCAAGCATGCCTAATTTCTATTTCCTTTTGAATGATTTTGTGGTTGATTTTGAAAGAGGAATTAATCAAAGAGGTGCCCCAAGAAAATTTGAAGCAAATATAACGTTGAATGCAGAAGAGGATTTGAAGGTTTTAGTTAATAGACCTTTTACTATTGATGGCACAAAAGTCTTTCTAACAGGTCATGGTTATGCACCACGAATTGAAGTTATGAATAAAGAAAAAGAGATAATTTTTTCAGACTCTGTAACATTTCTTCCCCAAGACGCCAATTTCACATCTACTGGTGTGATAAAAATTGCAGACAATAATCCCCAACTAGGAATTAATGCCCAATTCTTTCCAACAGCAGCACTTGATCCAGCAAACGGTTTAGTGTCAGTTTTTCCTGAACTTGATAATCCTCAACTGGCTTTGTCTTTATGGCAAGGAAACCTTGGAGTAGATGAGGGGATTGCTCAAAGTATTTATCGTTTGGATACTTCCAAGATGACACAGTTAGAAAGTAAAGAACTTGTTCCTGGACAAACTTGGCAAACCGCAGCAGGTTATGAGATCAAATTCGTGGCAGTAGAACAGTTTGCAACTTTCCAAGTCGCCTATGAGCCAGGAAGATTTATGGCGTTAGTTGGCGCAATCTTGGCGATGGTTGGAATGTTTTTTGGATTAGGGGTTCAACGCAGAAGGATTTGGGTGCTGATGCCGAAATCACAAAAGGGTTCTAGTGTTATAGAAGTAGCCGGACTTTCCAAAAGCAACAGTCATGATGTCACCAAAGATATTGACAAAGTATTACAGAGCTTTGGAATTGAAAAGAAAAAAGCGAAAAGGAGTCGTTCAATATGAGTGCTAATTCACTAAGCAATCTATTGGTCTACTTTGCTATTTTTCTATCATCAATAAATCTGATTTTCTTTTCATTTAGCCTAACTGAGTCAAAAAAGAATTCTAGAGTTTCACGTATTGCGATGAGTCTTACTTGGCTCATTGGTTTATTTCTATTAGGCGGATTAATTCTCAGGGGAATTGCAGCTCAAAGAGCACCTTGGGGAAACATGTATGAATTTGCACTTGCCTCAGCCACAGCCATAGTTTTTACATTTTTAATTATTGCTTTGAAAAAAGATATTGAATGGATGGGAATATTTATAATTGTTCCAGTTATTTTATTACTGGGATCAGCTGTCGTAGTGCTTTATACCGAAAGTGGACCACTTGTTCCAGCTCTTAAATCAACTTGGTTAATAATTCATGTTTCGGCAGCAATAATTTCTTATGGCGCATTTACTATTAATTTTGCGTTATCAGTTGTTTATTTGTTAAAGATTAAAGGTAAATTCAAAACTCTTCCAAGTGCTGCAAGAATTGATGAGTTCTCTTACAAGATTGTTTTATTCGCATTTCCAATCTGGACTTTTGCCGTAATCTCAGGTGCGATTTGGGCAGAAAGTGCCTGGGGAAGATATTGGGGATGGGATCCAAAAGAAACTTGGGCCTTTATAACTTGGATTATTTATGCAGCCTATTTGCATTCACGAGTAACTGTTGGTTGGAAAGGCAGCAAATCTGCTTGGCTAAGTATTGCCGGTTATGCAGCAATTGTTTTCAATTTTTTCGTTATCAACATTTGGGTTACAGGACTTCATAGTTATGCAGGTGTTTAATTCATGAAAAGTGTTCTTACATACACATTTTTAAGACTTTTAATCCTGCTTAGCTTTCTTGCTGTGGGCTATTTAGTTGGACTTAGAGGAATTGCATTACTTTTAGTTTCAGTTCTTACCTCAGGAATTGTAAGTCTTTTTGTGCTTTCTAGAACTCGTGATCAGGTGTCAACTTCAATTTCTGGATTGTTTCAAGGAATAAATAACAGAATCTCAAGGGCTGCTGAAAAAGAAGACAAAATAATTGATGGGGATTAAAAAGTAATTACAAACGATAATGCAACAAGTAATGCCCATAAAATTTCTGTTTGACCAGTTTTAACAAGTACTGGAATTAAATCTCTGTTTTTAGCTATTGCTAATACTGGTTTTATGCATTGATATGCCAATGGAAGAGCTAGTAACTGAATAGGCAAAGTTGCACCAACATTCATATTAGGATTTATTGCTGCCACTATAAATAAAACGAATACTAAAATAAAAGGAAGAATCATAAGTGATGTGTATAAAACTCTTGTTTTACTTTCCCCAATTTTTACAGCCAAAGTAATCTTTTTGTTTAGATTGTCTTTTTCAATATCTCGTAAATTATTTGCAACTAAAATTGCTGAAGCAAAGAATCCTACTGCTACTGCATACACAATAAAGTATGGTTTGAAAAATAGTGTTTGAGCATAAATTGTGCCAAGTACTGCGACTAAACCAAAATAAATAAAAACAAATAGTTCACCAAATCCGGCATAACCATAAGGCTTAGGACCACCTGTGTATGTCCAAGCCGAAACAATTGCCGATAAACCAATTAATAAAAACCACCATTGCTTGGAATAAAATGAAACTAATAAACCTGAAACGCTAGCGATGAAAAAAAAGATTATGGCTGCAGATTTTACTGACTTTGCTGATGCCAGTTTTTGACCAACGAGTCTTACCGGACCAACTCTTTGATCATCGGTGCCTCGAATTCCGTCAGAGTAATCATTTGCATAATTAACACCAATTTGAATAGATATGCCTACCACTAAACACAAAAATGAAATCAAAAGATTAAATGATTTCTCATAAAATGCAATCGAGCTTCCCACAAGAACTGGAGCAATTGCTGCACCTAAAGTCTTTGGTCTAGCACCCTGAATCCAGATGTTTAGCTTTGTCATTTAAGGGAATCTACATCTATCTTGCCGTTTGGAAGTAATGGCAATTCATGAGCAAACTTTATTATCCGAGGTTTGGCAGCACTTCCCAATTCTTTTTCCACTGCATCTTGAAGCTGCATTTGATCTGCATTTCCAACAATTACTGCTGCAATTACCGTTCCCCATGTTTTATCAGGAAGAGCAAAAACAACAGCATCTTCAACTCCTATTTGATCTCTTAGAACATTCTCAACTGCATGAACTGAAATATTTATTCCCCCCGAAATAACAATGTCGTCACTTCTTCCAATTATTTTTAATAAAGCATTTTCATATGTTCCAATATCTTGAGTCATTACCCAATTATTATTAAATGTTGCTTCGTTTAATTTTGAGATTCCTTCGGTGTTACCGTGATAACAAGTTGCATTACTTGGGCTATTAATCGAGATTCTGCCGGCACCAGAATTTGAAGGATTTTCAATTCTTATATTTACACCATCAAGTGCTTTTCCATCCCAAACAATTCCGCCACATGTTTCAGTCATTCCATATGTACGAATCAGGTTTACACCCTGGTCTTTTAAGTTGTTGTAAATATCTGGAGAAATTTGGCCTCCACCAACTAATATTGCATCAAATTTTTTAAGTAATTCAATTTGTTCTTGCGCTATTAAAGATGCAAGTTGTGCTGCCACTAGGGAAGTTCTGACTTGACCATTTTTAGCAATAAAAGTTTGGGCGATACCTGCAAAAATTTCTGGCGAGAACTTACCGTCATCGGTAAGTCCATATTCCCATTTTTGATTTTGCATCAATGCCCTTGCAATAACCATGGTGCCTCCGATGAAGGCTGGATTAATTGCTAGAAGCCAAGATGCTGGTTCTGTGAATTTTGAATTGACTAATTTTGCTGCAGCCTCTAATGAATTACTAGAAATTTCAACAGCTTTTGGATTTCCCGTTGAACCACTGGTGCAAATTATTAGACCAGAATCAATTTTGCAAGGTATTGAAACATCAATTGCTGACTCATACTTATTTGCTAAAGATTCACCTTTGGTCGAGGGAATAAGTGCACTTACGCATTTTTCATTAATACTTTTTGAAATTGCCTCGGAAACTGCGTCAGCAGCCTTCCGGCCAGGAGGCAGTAAAACTCGGTTTGCAAAGATTGGAGTCATCAGTACACCAGCGTAGAGAGTGAATGTTTTTAAGTGACTAACGATCCGGCAAAATCCTCAATTATTTCTGCTTTGAATTGGAAAGCCCAAGGGCAATGGCACGACATCGAATACCACGTGGCAGAGGGCATTGCAAAAATCACAATTAATCGTCCTGAAAAAAGAAATGCATTTAGACCTCAAACTGTTACAGAATTAATCAAGGCTTTCGATATAGCAAGAGATGATAATGAAGTTGGCGTAATTATTCTTACTGGAAAAGGTGACCTAGCTTTTTCATCTGGTGGAGATCAAAGTATTCGTGGTGACGATGGATACATGGGTGATGATGAAGTTGCTCAAAAAGGAATCGGACGATTAAATGTTTTAGATTTACAAGTTCAAATCAGAAGATTACCTAAACCAGTTATCGCAATGATTGCAGGTTATGCAATTGGTGGCGGACATGTTTTACATGTGGTTTGTGATTTATCAATTGCAGCAGATAATGCAAAGTTTGGTCAAACAGGTCCACGAGTTGGATCTTTTGACGGAGGATTTGGTTCAAGTTTATTGTCCAGACAAATTGGATTAAAGAAAGCAAAAGAAATTTGGTTCTTAGCTAGACAATACGATGCAAAAACTGCGCTGGAATGGGGATTAGTAAATTCTGTTGTTCCTTTGGCTGAATTAGAAAAAGAAACAGTTAAGTGGGCAAAAGAAATGTTGCAACATTCACCACTTTCATTACGACTACTTAAGGCTTCTTTTAATGCTGCTGATGATGGTTTAGCAGGAGTTCAACAATTAGCAGGAGATGCAACTTTGCTTTATTACATGAGTGAGGAAGCACAAGAAGGCCGAGATGCTTATAAGGAAAAAAGAAAACCTAACTTCGGTAAATTTCCTAAACGTCCTTGAGCAGTAAGTCAGAGATGAATTTAACAAAAGAAATAGCATTAGCTAATTTAAAAACATTCAGAATTGAACTTAATGAACCTATGCGCGGAGAAAGTTATCGCGAAGGAGTTTTAATAAAGGGAGATTTCGGCTGGGCTGAGTTTGCCCCATTTGCCAATCACTCACTAGAGCATGCAACTCGTTGGTTACAAGCAGCTTTAGAAATGGCCTGGACAGAGTTAGAAAAACCTATCTCAAAACAAGTAGCAGTTAACGCAATATCTACAAGCTTGGATCCAGATAAATCCATTTCGATTCTAAATGAGACTGGTTGTACAACATTAAAAATAAAGCTCACTGGTTTAGATATCAATCAAGATTTAAGTCTTTTGAACCAAATAGCCCAAGTGAAACCAGAAACAACTTTTCGAATCGATTTTAATGGAAGTTTAGATGTTAAAAACTCGCTTCAATACTTTAATGGTTTTGGTGATTTAAACATCGAGTATGTGGAGCAACCTTGTGAAACAGTTGAGGAATTAGCTGAACTTAAAAAAGAATCAAGCATCAAATTAGCCATTGATGAAAACTTAAGACTGGCACCTGATTCAACTGATTTAGTCTTGATTGAAAAAATATGTGAAATAGCAGATTACGTAGTTATAAAACCAATTCCAATTGGTGGAATAAATAGATTTAAGATCACCTCAGAAGCCGTAAGAAAATTTGGGAAAAAAGTTGTTGTTTCAGGATCTATGGACACAAGTATTGGTTTATACATGACTGCTTTAGCGCAAAGCATAAATAGTCAAAGTTCAAATTTAGTTGCCGGTGCAGGAACTGGCTCAATGCTTAGATCTGATGTTGTCACGAAAACAGTTAAACCCCATAATGGTGTCATTGATGTTGAAAGACTTGATATTGATGAGTCGAGAGTTTTTGAAAGTCCTAACAGAGACGAACTTTTGCAAAGAATTAGGCAAGCATTTGATTACGGTAAAGAAAGGAACTGGTTTTAATGAACGACAAAGCAAATAAACAACCAGCCTCTGTTCAAACTGCTGAATTAGTCGTCCAACAATTAGTCAATACCGGTGTTGAGTTTGTTGCCCTGGCACCTGGATCAAGAAATGGACCAATTTCTTTAGCTCTTGTTGCTGCAGAAAAACAAGGACTACTTTCTGTGCACGTAAGAATTGATGAAAGATCTGCAGCTTTTCTTGCCCTTGGTGCAGCAATAAGAACTGGAAAACCAACTGCGGTTTTAACAACTTCGGGAACAGCAGTAGCAAATGTTTTCCCAGCAATTGTTGAGGCAAAATATGCAGGAATTCCATTCATTGTTTTAACAGCTGATCGTCCTGCTTCAGTGCAAGGAACCGGGGCTAATCAAGTAATTGTGCAAAGAGAAATATTTGGAAATTATGTTTCAAGAAGTATTGAGATTGCCTCAGATTCATTAACTATCGAAACTACTTCTGCCAGAGAAGCAATACGAGATCGAATTAATTCAGTATTAAGTGCTGCTACCAGAAATAGATCACCAGTTCATTTAAATATTGGATTAGCAGAACCATTGGTCCCAGTATCTGATTTTGTCTTTGAACATAAGAAGAATTTACAAAGTGAAACAGTAATAACTCCTGAAAACATTTCAACAGAATTTCTAACCCGCAAAGGATTAATTGTTGCTGGGGGAACAAATATTGAATTCCTGAATTACGCACAACAATTAGGAGAAGCCCTTGATTGGCCAGTAATTGTTGAACCTCCACACATTGGAGTTGGAGCTGGAATGGTGTCACATCCTTCAACACTTCTTTCACTTAATTCAACTAATTTGAAACCAGAAGTTGTTCTAACAGTTGGACGAGTTGGATTATCCAGGCAAGTAAATGAATTAGTAAAAAAGGGAAGTGTGATTATTTCTTGTGCAGTTCCAAGTATTGTAACTAATTCACCTGCTAAACAAAGAATCTCAGGTCTATTCAGAATTCCAGCCAAGCAAAACAACAAAGCATGGAAACAAGTTTGGGACGCTGCAGGTAAAGCTGCCCATCAAATAGTTCAAAAAGTTTTGAATGAAAACAAAGAAATTTCAGCCCTACATGTAATTGATAGTTTAATGAAAAATCTGCCAAGTAATTCTCACCTCCATCTTGCTTCAAGTCTTACCGCTAGAGATTTTGAATTATTGAATTCGCCTGAATTAAACTCTCCATTTTCTTTAGGACAAGTAAGTGTTTCGATGAATAGAGGAGTAAACGGAATTGATGGAGTAGCGGCAACTGCAATGGGTACAGCATTAAGTGCAAAGACTCCAACTTATGCGGTGCTAGGAGATATTGCGGCGTTACACGATTTATCTAGTTTTGCCATTCCAAGTCTTGAAGCAAAACCAGATATCACTTTTGTAATAACTGATAACAATGGTGGTGCAATATTTAGTTTGCTTGAGCAATCTGAAGTAAAGGATTTTGAAAGAGTTTTTGGAACCCCAACTGACATAAATTTGTTGGAAGTTTTTAAGAGCTTGGGTGCAGAGGTAAAACTTGTATCAAAAATATCTGAGTTAGAGCAAAACTTAGGTTTACCAAAGGGAATAAAAGTTATTGTTGTAAAAATCAATTCTAGAACAAATGAAGCGATGCTAAGAAAGCAAATATTTGAAGAAATTAATCGCGTAGTTAAAGCTTAATTTGTTAGAGCATCTCTCATAGCAATAAATTTTGCATTTGATTCAGCAAGCTCATCTTCTGGGTTAGATTCAGAAACAATTCCACATCCGGCAAAAAGTCTGGCAGTATTTCCATTTATTTCAGCACAGCGAAGTGCTATTCCAAGTTCTCCATCACCTTTGGCATTTATCCAGCCCACAGGACCCGTGTATCGATTGCGGTTCATTTGTTCTAATTCTTGAATTAAACTTTTTGCTCTACCCGTTGGTGTGCCACAAATTGCTGCAGTGGGATGAAGTGATCCAGCTAAAACTAGAGCAGGCGCACTATCAACAAGTGTTCCAGAAATATCTGTAGCTAAATGAGCAACATTTGAAAGTCTTAAAACTCTTGGATTTGTTGGCACATTCATATCAGTGCAATGAAGTGCTAGAGAAGTAGCAACAGATGAAACTGCAAATTCATGTTCCTCTAAATCTTTTCCACTAGTTAAAAGTGTGGTGGCAAGTTCTGAATCAGTGGCTGATTCATCTCTTCGAATAGTTCCGGCTAAAACTCTAGATAGAACTGCATCTCCACTTCTTCTAATCAAAAGCTCAGGGGTTGCCCCAACTAATCCATCTACAGAAAATGACCAGCATTCTGGATAAGAATTACTTAAATTTTTAAGTAGATATCTGGGATCAATATCTTGATCAGAATGAGCATGGATATCTCTTGCTAGAACGACTTTGTCTAATTCTTTCTTGTTGATTCTTTCCACAGCTTTTTTAACACTTTCTTGCCACTGCGTTGTTGAAATTGTTCCATCACTCCAAGAGACATTTACTGGAGAGTGAGGGACTTCTTTTGGTGCATAAATTTCCGCTTTGATTTTCTCTATATCTTTGTTACCGATAACAGTTAACCAAGTTTTTTCATTATTTTGACCCACAATTACTTCAGGAACTACAACAACACTTTGATCATCTGACAAGTACGAGAAGGAAACAAAAGCTATTGCCCCAGAACTTGAGGTCATCACTTCATCTCTTACAGAGGAATTATCAACAAATTCTTTCCACCATTTGTGGGCTCTAGAGAATCTTTCTGATCCAGAAAAGTTCTCACTGGAGTTTACCCCCCAGGCAACAATTCCCTGATTGTTTCTCACCCAAGAAAAAACTTCACGTGAGCCAACATCTGGAATCAAGCTGATTAAATCAACTTTTTTCGATAGTTCAATTGTTCTAATCGGGGTATTAGAAAAATTTTCAACAGCAGTGGGCCTTGACATATTTATAGACTACGCCTGAAGTTATAAACCAGCCACAAGTGGCAAAAAACTGTGGGGCTGACAGAATAAGAATATGTCTCGAGCGTCCTTAACTAAAAATCCTAGAGAAGTAGCAGCAATGTTTGATCGAGTTGCTGCAAAATATGACATCACTAATGATGTTTTAGCTTTTGGGCTTACGCACTTATGGCGTCGGGCTACCGCAGCAGCAGTTGCTGCCAAAAAGGGTGAAAAGATTTTGGATCTAGCTGCAGGAACTGGAACAAGTTCAATTGCATTTGCTAAAACTGGTGCACAAGTAATTGCATGTGATTTTTCATTAGGAATGTTAAAAGAAGGACATAAAAGATCACCACAGTTGAATTTTTCAGCCGGAGACGCACTGTCATTACCATTTGCTGACGAAACCTTTGATGCAGTAACTATTTCATTTGGAATTAGAAATGTTAATAATGTTGATTTAGCTTTAAAAGAAATGTTTAGAGTAACAAAACCTGGAGGCAGGATAGTTGTTTGTGAATTCTCTTCACCAACCTTTGAACCTTTTAGAAATATCTATATGGAATATTTAATGAAGGCCTTGCCTGCAATTGCCAAGAAAACATCATCAAACCCAGATGCCTATGTTTATTTAGCAGATTCAATCAGAGCTTGGCCTAATCAAAAAGATTTTGCAGCACAGATAAAGAACTCAAATTGGTCAAACGTAAAATGGAAAAATCTAACTGGTGGAATAGTGGCACTACACAAAGCAGAGAAGAATAAATAAATGAATACACAAAACGATGCAGATGTAATAGTGGTGGGAGCTGGTCCAGCTGGTTCAGCTACTGCATTTCACTTAGCAAATAGAGGTTTAGATGTTTTGATGTTTGAGAAAACAAGTTTTCCTAGAGAAAAAGTTTGTGGAGATGGTTTAACACCACGAGCAGTGAAACAGATTCTTGATATGGGAATTGAACCAACAACAGAAAATGGTTGGTTAAGAAATAAAGGTTTAAGAGTTATTGGTGGAGGACATCGTTTAGAACTTGATTGGCCAGATATTGACGGTTTTCCAAATTATGGATTAGTAAGACCAAGATCTGATTTTGATGAATTAATAGCAAGGACTGCACAAAAACGTGGAGTTCGTTTACATGAAAAAACCAGAGTTACAGGTCCCATCATGGATGAAAAAACTGGACGCATGGTTGGGGTAACAACAAAAAATTCAGATGGAACCGAATCAAAACATTTTGCAAAAGTTGTTGTAGCTGCAGATGGAGTATCAAGTCGTATGGCATTAGCCCTTGGTTTAGCAAGAAGAGAAGACAGACCAATGGGAGTAGCTGTTAGAACTTATTACAAAAGCCCAAGAACAAATGATGATTATTTAGAATCATGGTTAGAACTAAAAGATCAAAATAAATTATTACCTGGTTACGGTTGGATTTTTGGTATGGGAGATGGAACTTCAAATGTTGGATTAGGAATCCTTGATTCATCACCAGTATTTCAAAGCATTGATTACAAAGATTTGTTAAAACGTTGGCTTGACCAAACACCAGTTGAGTGGGGTTTTCGAGATGAAAATATGACACAACAAGTTCGTGGTGCAGCTTTACCGATGGGATTTAATAGACAACCTCATTACACAAAAGGAATGATTTTAGTTGGCGACTCAGGTGGAATGGTTAATCCATTTAACGGTGAAGGAATTGCTTATGCCATGGAAACAGGTCAAGTGGCAGCAGAAGTTATTGAAAAGGCAGTAAAAGCAAAATCATCTTTTGCTATGGAAACAGAACTTCATAACTATCCAGTGGTGCTAAAAGATCGCCTCGGTGGTTATTACACATTAGGTAGAGTTTTTGTTAAATTAATTGGTAATCCTCAGATAATGCAGATTGCAACGAAGTATGGAATGGCCTCAAAGCCGTTGATGAGATTTACTTTGAAATTGTTGGCTAATCTTTATAGCCCAGCGGGTAAAACTAAATCTGATCGAATTATTAATGCGTTAACTAAAATCGCTCCTGCTGCATGAACTTATGTATCACCTGCAACAAAAACTAGGGTTTGCACAATTGCACAATTGCACAAGTGCGAAGAGCGGCTGTCGTTCTATATCCCCTCAAAGTCACTCAATAGACTCATATTTGAACTTGGTGTTTTTACTCTTCAAATCGCAAAACTTAAGGAGTAATAAGTGAATACTGCTTGGCCAATTGTTGGGCTAGGAGCCCTAGCTTTTGCCTTTGCAGCTTTCTCAATTGTTGCGGGTGCTCTCGCCGGACCTAAGGTCTATAACCGAGCAAAGCTTTCAGCTTATGAATGTGGAATTGAACCAACTCCACAACCTGTTGGTGGTGGAAGATTTCCAATTAAGTATTACTTAACAGCAATGCTATTTATTATTTTTGATATTGAAATTGTTTTCCTATATCCATGGGCGGTCTCATTTGATCAACTTGGTTTATTTGGAGTAGTTGAAATGCTGCTGTTCATCGGAACAGTATTTATTGCCTACGCCTATGTTTGGCGCCGCGGCGGACTTGAGTGGGAATAAATGGGAATTGAAGAAAAATTACCAAGTGGAGTGATGTTAACTTCAGTTGAGCAATTAGCTGGTTACGTTCGTAAATCTTCTTTGTGGCCTGCAACATTTGGTTTGGCATGTTGTGCAATTGAAATGATGGCAACAGGTGCCGGAAGATATGACTTAGCAAGATTTGGAATGGAAGTTTTTAGAGCAAGTCCAAGACAAGCAGATTTAATGATTGTTGCTGGACGCGTAAGTCAAAAAATGGCACCAGTGTTGCGACAAATTTATGATCAAATGGCTGAACCTAAATGGGTTCTAGCAATGGGTGTTTGTGCATCTTCTGGTGGAATGTTTAATAACTACGCAATTGTGCAAGGTGTTGATCACGTTGTACCAGTAGATATGTATCTTCCTGGATGTCCACCAAGACCTGAAATGTTAATGGATGCAATTTTGAAAATTCACGATCAAATTCAAGATATGAAACTTGGTAAACAAAGAGAGAAGCAAGTAATTCAACTTGAAGATAACAGTTTGAAAGAATCTCCACTTATTGAATTAAAAGGTCTTCTTTCATGAGTGACAAAGAAATAATTACTACTAACGAAACACCAATACTTAAAGATGTTGTAAAGGGTGCTTTTGGAAGTTCAACTTCAGCAGGAGACACTTCAGGTTTTGGTGGATTAGTAACAACGATTCAAGCAGCACCTAGTGCACAAAGACCTTATGGAAGTTACTTTGATGAAATAGCAGATGCCCTAGAAAAAGCTTTACCTTCTCAGAAAGTAACTTTCGAACAAGCAATTGAAAGAGTTGTAGTGCAAGTTGATCAATTAACTTTAATGGTTAAAAAAGAGCACTTAAAAGCTGTGGCTCGAGTTTTAAGAGATGATCCTGCACTTCGATTTGAAATGTGTATGGGAGTTGCAGGTGCTCATTGGCCTAAAGAAAAGAATCGTGAATTACACGCAATTTATCCATTTGTTTCAATTACAAATAACAGAAGAGTGATGATTGAAGTAGTTACCTCAGAAACCGATCCACACATTCCATCAATTACAGATATTTATCCTTCTAACAATTGGCACGAAAGAGAAACTTATGATTTCTTCGGAATTATTTTTGATGGACACCCATCTTTAACAAGAATTGAAATGCCAGATGATTGGGTTGGCTATCCACAAAGAAAAGATTATCCACTTGGTGGAATCCCAGTTGAATATAAAGGAGCAGTAATTCCTCCTCCAGATGAAAGAAGAAGTTACAGCGGATGAGTACAGATATTTTTTCAGGTTCTTATGACACAACCCAAGGTCGTGTTTACACACTTTCAGGCGGAGATTGGGACACAGTATTAGGTTCCACTGCAGGTGAGCGTGAACGAATTGTTGTAAACATGGGACCACAACATCCATCAACACATGGTGTACTCAGATTAATTCTTGAATTAGATGGTGAAACCGTAACTGAAGCTCGTTGTGGAATTGGTTATTTGCATACTGGAATTGAAAAGAACATGGAATATCGTTCTTGGGTTCAAGGAACTACTTATGTAACGCGGATGGATTACTTATCCCCAATATTTAATGAAACAGCATATTGTTTAGCAGTTGAAAAAATGCTGGGAATTACCGATCAGATTCCAGATCGCGCCAACACAATTCGTGTTTTGTTAATGGAATTAAACAGAGTTTCTTCTCACTTAGTTGCCTTAGCAACAGGTGGTATGGAACTAGGTGCATTAACTGCAATGACAAATGGTTTTAGAGACAGAGAATTAATTCTTGACCTATTTGAAATGATCACAGGTTTAAGAATGAATATGGCTTATGTCAGACCTGGTGGAGTAGCAGTAGATCTACCTGTTGGAGCTGAAAAGAAAATTGAAGAAACAATTAAGTTATTAAGAACTAGATTTAAAGATAACTTCAATATTTTAGTTGACAACCCAATTTGGACTGCCAGAACAAAAAATGTTGGAGTACTTGATTTAACAGGCTGTATGGCACTTGGAATTACTGGTCCAGTTTTGAGATCAACAGGTTTGCCTTGGGATTTAAGAAAAACTCAACCTTATTGTGGATATGAAAATTATGAATTTAATGTTGTGACAGAAAATACCAGTGATACTTATGGTCGATTCTTAATAAGAATGCGTGAAATGCATGAATCTTTAAACATTGTGGAACAAGCTTTAACTCGCCTAAAACCAGGACCAGTAATGGTTGAAGATAAATCAATTGCCTGGCCTGCTCAATTAGCACTTGGTTCAGATGGTTTAGGAAACTCACTTGATCACATCAGAAAAATCATGGGCCAATCAATGGAATCTCTAATTCATCATTTCAAGTTAGTAACCGAAGGATTCAAAGTTCCAGCTGGACAAGCCTATGTTGCAATCGAATCGCCTAGAGGAGAACTTGGTGCATTAGTGATTAGTGATGGTGGAACAAAACCTTATCGAGTTCACTTCCGCGATCCATCATTTAATAATTTGCAAGCAGTTGGCCCAATGGGCGAAGGCGGACAAGTAGCTGACTTAGTTGCTGCAGTTGCTTCAATTGATCCAGTAATGGGTGGTGTTGATCGATGAGTATTAAAGCCATCACAGATGAAGATATTAAAAACTTAGAAATATTGGCATCGAAATATCCAGAAAGAAGATCAGCTTTACTTCCAATGCTTCACTATGTGCAATCAATTCAAGGAATGGTTTCACCAGCAGGAATTCAAACTTGTGCCAAAGTATTGGATTTAACTCCAGCAGAAGTAGCTGCAGTTGCCACGTTTTACACAATGTTTAAAAGATTTCCCATGGGTAAACACCACATTGGGGTGTGCACAAATACTTTATGTGCATTGCTTGGAGGAGATGAATTATGGAAAGAATTAACTGACACTCTTGGCATAGGACATGACGAAACAACTGTAGAAGGCTTATTCACAATTGAAAGAATTGAATGTCAAGCTGCTTGCACCGTTGCACCAGTTGTCACAGTCAATTGGGAATTTATGGATTCAATGACACCAAAATCTTTAAGAGAATTAATTGAAAAACTAAAACTTGGTGCACCTGTTCAATCAACTCGTGGTGTACAAATAACTTCAATTTCAGATTCCGAAAGATTGTTAGCAGGATTTAATGACGGAAAATATGCTGATTCACCACGAGCTGATGATTCAATGCTTGCAGGTTTAAGAGTTGCTAAGGAAAGAAATATGAGTGCACCTGCAGGAAAAGGTGTGAAATAAAATGGCATTAACACCAGTACTTACTGCTCATTGGGATGATCCAAAATCATTTGAAATCGAAAGTTACAAAAAATATGGTGGCTATGTTGCTTTAAGTAACTCTTTGAAAATAACACCCGATGAAGTTATTGGAATTGTTAAAGACTCAGGTTTAAGAGGTCGCGGTGGTGCAGGTTTTCCAACTGGAATGAAATGGTCATTTGTTCCGCAAAATGATGGAAAAGAACACTACTTAGTTGTAAACGCAGATGAATCAGAACCAGGTGCTTGCAAAGATATTCCACTTATGTTGGCAAATCCACATTCATTAGTTGAAGGTGTAGCAATTGCTTCCTATGCAATTCGAGCAAATAAAGCTTTTATTTATATTCGCGGAGAAGTTCCACACGCAATAAGAAGAGTGATGAATGCTGTGGAGCAAGCTTATGCAGCAGGTTTTCTTGGTAAAAATATTCAAGGTTCAGGATTTAATTTAGACATAGTTGTTCACGCAGGAGCTGGTGCTTATATTTGTGGTGAAGAAACTGCACTACTTGATTCACTTGAAGGTCGACGCGGTCAACCAAGATTAAAACCACCGTTTCCTGCCGTTGCAGGACTTTATGCCTCACCAACAGTTGTTAATAACGTTGAAACTTTGGCAAGTGTTCCTGCAATTATTTTGAATGGTGCCGATTGGTTTAAATCAATGGGAACAGAAAAATCTCCAGGATTTAAATTATTTGCAGTTTCTGGTCACGTTAATCGTCCAGGAATTTTTGAAGCAGCCCTTGGTACAACAATGAGTGAACTTCTTGATTATGCCGGTGGGATGCGTAAGGGAAGTAAATTAAAGTTTTGGATTCCTGGTGGATCTTCAGTGCCAATGTTGACACCAGAACATATTGATATTCCAATGACTTACGAAGATTTAAGTGCTGCTGGAACAATGCTTGGTACTGGCACACCAATGATGTTTGATCACACCACAAGTGTTGTTAAAGCTGTAAGTAGATGGCTTGAATTTTATAAACATGAATCTTGCGGAAAGTGCACACCTTGTCGTGAAGGTACATATTGGATAACAGGAATTTTGGAAAAGTTTGAACATGGCAAAGGTAAAGAAGAAGAATTATCAGTAATTAATGATGTGTGCGGACAAATTGCTGGCAGATCCTTCTGTGCTTTAGGTGATGCTGCAGCAACACCGTTTCCTGGTGCAATGAAATATTTTGCTGATGAATTTAGAGATGCAACCAGAATTGCAGCAGATGCATCGTTTCCACCAAGTGCTACAACTATTTTTGACAAAGCAGGTGTGTAATGACATTAACATCTGATAACAAGCAAACAAAAACAGATAATTTAATCACAGCAACCATTGATGGAATTGAAGTTCAAGTTCCTAAAGGAACATTAATTATTAGAGCAGCAGAAAGAATGGGAACGTTTGTCCCTAGATTTTGTGATCATCCTGCTTTAGCACCAGTTGCAGCTTGTCGAATGTGCTTAGTTGAAATTGAAGGAATGCCTAAACCACAACCATCTTGTGCAATTCCTTTGACAGAGGGAATGGTTGTTAAGACTCAAATGACTTCAAAAGTTGCTGAAGATGCACAAGCTGGAGTTATGGAATTCTTGTTAATAAATCACCCGCTTGATTGCCCAGTTTGCGATAAAGGTGGCGAATGCCCATTGCAAAATCAGGCAATGACAGCAGGGCGCGCTGAATCAAGATTTGAAATTGAGAAAAGAACTTTTCCTAAACCAATTGAATTAAGCACAGAGATTTTGCTTGATAGAGAACGTTGCGTTGAATGTGCTCGATGCACCAGATTTTCAGAAGAAATAGCGGGAGATCCTTTCATTGAATTATTAGAACGTGGAGCAAAACAACAAGTTGGTATCGCAACTGATGAACCTTTTAATTCATATTTTTCTGGCAACACCGTTCAAATATGTCCAGTAGGAGCACTAACAAGTTCTTCCTACAGATTTAGATCAAGACCTTTCGATCTTGTTTCAGTTCCAACAACATGTGAACATTGCGCCTCTGGTTGTTCATTAAGAACTGATTATCGACGTGAAACTGTAATGAGAAGACTTGCTTGGGAAGATCCTGAAGTAAATGAAGATTGGAATTGTGACAAGGGCCGATTTGCATTTGCATACTTAAAAACTAATCGTTTAACTCAACCAAAAGTTCGCACAAAAGACGGCACACAAGTTGATGCACTTTGGCCTGACGCCCTTGATTTTGCTGCCAAAGGATTAAAAGAAGCTAATGGCAAAGTTGCAGTGTTACTTGGTGGTCGTTTAACAATGGAAGATGCTTACGCTTATTCCAAGTTTGCTCGTTTGGCTTTAGGAACAAATGACATTGATTTTAGAAACAGAGTAAATAGTGTTGAAGAACTTGATTTCTTAGGAAACTTTGTGGCAGGTTCTGCTGGTTCAGTTACCTACGCAGATTTAGAAAAAGCAAAAGATGTTGTACTAGTTAATTTTGAACCAGAAGAAGAGTCTCCAATCGTATTTTTGCGCTTAAGAAAAGCAGTAGCAAAATCTAAAATTAACATCATTGCAATCGCTCCTTATTTAAGTCGTGGATTAGAAAAAATAAATGCTGAAGTAATTGCCACCAAGCCAGGAGATGAAGCAAAAGTTATCCGTGGTTTAAACATTGCTAATGAATCAATAATTCTTGTAGGAGAAAGAGCAGCAGCAAGCCCAGGAACTTTGAGCGCCGTATTAGAAGTAGCAGAAAAAACTAATTCAAAACTTTCTTGGATACCTAGAAGAGCTGGGGAAAGAGGCGCGATTGAAGTTGGCGCATTACCAAATCTTTTGCCTGGGGCACGACCGGTAACTGAAACAAGTGCACGAAGTGAAGTTGGTGCAATTTGGGGCGTTAACGCTTCAGATATTCCAAACAAACCTGGAAAAAATCATGCAGAAATTATTCAAGCTGCACTAAATGGTGAAGTAAAAGCTTTAATAATTGCAGGTTTAGATGTTTTGGATTCACCAGATCCTCAAGCATTAGGTCAAGCAATTAATGCCGTTGATTTTGTAATCACCTTAGGAATTCAAGAAAATTCATTAACACGTTATGCAAATGTTTCATTACCTGTTGCCCCAGTAACTGAAAAGTCAGGAACATTTATCAACTGGGAAGGAAGACCAAGACCATTTGGTAGAGCAATTTCTTCAACCAATGCGCTAACCGATGCTCGAGTCCTGGCAATGCTTGCTGAAACTTTAGGTTTTGAATTTGGGTTACAAACTATTGAAGAGTTAAGACAAGAACTTTCTTCATTTGGTAATTGGACTGGAAAGAAAATTGAAAAACCAGTTGTTAAAGAAGTTGGCGCTTTAGAAACTTCGCCATCAACTGCCATTTTGTCTACTTGGAATCTGTTACTTGATGATGGAGCACTTCAAAAAGGTGAAGAACATTTAGCTGGAACCCAAAGAACCGCTGTTGCACATATGAGTGAAAAAACAGCAGCAGATCATAAATTAGAGAATGATGACAAGGTCATTATTTCTAACGCTAGAGGATCAATAACTATCAAACTTGAAATTATTGAAATGGTTAATGATGTTGTGTGGATTCCAGCCAACAATCATGACAGCAAAGTTAAATCAAAACTTGGTGCAAAAGAAGGCGACATCGTGACAATTCAAAGGGGGAGTTTCTAATGAGAATTCTTCCTAATGTTGAACTAAGTGCCTTTGGAATTGATCCATGGTGGGTCACTTTAATTAAAGTGGTAACAATTTTCGTCACACTAGTTGTTTTAACTTTGTTAGCAATTTGGGGCGAGAGAAGAATTGTGGCCCGAATGCAGATGCGCGTTGGTCCAAACAGAGTTGGTCCAGGTGGTGTCTTAATCGGATTGATGGATGGTGTGAAACTTGCACTTAAAGAAGATGTAATTCCGTTTACTGTGGACCGTGTTGTTTATATCTTGGCTCCAATAATTTCAGCGACCACAGCATTTATGACTTTTGCAGTTATTCCTTTTGGTCCTGAAGTTTCATTCTTTGGAGTCATCACTCCTCTGCAATTAACGGATTTTCCAGTTAGCGTTTTGTATGTTTTAGCTATAGCAAGTGTTGGAATTTATGGAATTGTTTTAGCAGGTTGGTCTTCAGGCTCAACATATTCATTACTGGGTGGACTTAGATCTTCTGCGCAAATGGTTTCATACGAAATAGCTATGGGTTTATCGTTTGTGGCAGTTTTTCTTTACGCAGGTTCAATGAGTACTTCTCAAATAGTTGCCGCTCAAGAAAGAACTTGGTACATCTTGTTGCTGCTTCCATCATTTTTGATCTACGTAATTTCAATGGTAGGAGAAACAAATAGAGCACCATTTGATTTACCTGAAGCAGAAGGTGAATTAGTTGGAGGTTTTCATACTGAATATTCATCTTTGAAATTTGCTCTATTTTTCTTAGCTGAATACATAAACATGGTTACCGTTTCTGCTCTAGCTACTACTTTATTTTTGGGCGGCTGGCGGGCACCGTTTCCTTTTTCATTAATACCTGGGGCAAACGAAGGTTGGGTGCCACTGATTTGGTTCTTTGGCAAAATTGCACTGTTCTTATTCGTATTCATTTGGATGCGTGGAACTCTTCCAAGATTTAGATACGACCAATTTATGAATATTGGTTGGAAAATATTAATTCCTGCTTCATTGGCCTGGATTGTTATTGTGGCAATTACTAGAGGATTAAGAAATTCACTAGATCTACCAACAGGACAAACCATTGCCTTGTTAGGTTTGCCATTAATTGCTGTTGCTTTAGCAGTATTTATTGCAGATTGGCGTAAGGCTAATGCTGAAGTAAACAATGAAGAAGCAGAAGTTGAGATTACAGAAGTAAATCCGTTTGCAGGGGGACATCCTGTTCCACCACTTCCTGGTCAAGTATTAGTTGAACCAAGTGCTACCAAACAAGGGATATTAAATGGCTGAGATTCCACAAATTATTAGAGCTTTTGGTGTCACTTTTAGATCTATGTTTAGAAAAGTTACAACCGAACAATACCCTGAAGAAAAAGTTCCTACACAAGCAAGATTTCACGGTAGACATCAACTAAATCGTCATCCTGACGGATTAGAAAAATGTGTTGGTTGCGAACTTTGTGCCTGGGCTTGTCCTGCTGATGCAATTTATGTTGAAGGTGCTTCTAATGAAGAAGGAGATAGATTTTCTCCAGGTGAGCGCTATGGCCGTGTTTACCAAATAAATTATCTGCGCTGTATTGGTTGCGGACTATGCATTGAAGCTTGTCCAACCAGAGCATTAACAATGACAAATGAATATGAATTAGCTGATAATTCAAGAAGTAAATTAATTTATGAAAAAGATGATTTACTTGCACCAATACTTCCTGGAATGGCAACTCCACCCCATTCAATGATTGATGATTATGTGGCCCAGGATTATTACGATGGCAAAGTTAAAGGTGCATCTGCTGAACAGTTTGCTGAAGTAGAAATCAATAAACAAAAAGGGCAAAGTGTTTAATTAAATGATTAATACCTATTTAAAGCTAGCTGAAGTATCACAAAACTCAATTTCATTTGAACCATTTGTATTTTGGGTTTGTGGGGGATTAGCTGTTATAGGAGCTATCGGAATGTTGATCTCACATAAAGCAGTTCACAGTGCTTTATGGGTGGCATTGACCATGATCAATTTAGCTGTTTTATATGTAGTTCAATCAGCTCCATTTTTAGGTGTAACACAAGTAGTTGTTTACACCGGAGCAGTAATGATGTTGTTTCTGTTTGTGTTAATGATTGTGGGAGTTGATGCATCAGATTCACTCGTTGAAACAATCAAGGGGCAAAGAAGAGTCGCAATCCTGGCTGGCGTTGTTCTAGTAATTGCTCTAGTTCTACTTTTGGGTAACTCGTTTTCAATCCAAGCAGCCGAATTAGCTAATGCAGATTCAGCTTATGGAGGAAACGTTCAAGGAATTGCTGCCCTACTTTTTGGCAAATATGTTTTGATTTTTGAATTAACTTCTGCACTATTAATTACTGCAGCAGTAGGTGCAATGGTGTTAGCTCACAAAGAGAGAACTGCTCCTAGAAAAACTCAAGCAGTAATGGCTAAAGAACTTTTTGCCAGCGGAAACTACAAAGGACCACTTCCTTCACCAGGTGTTTACGCCAGACACAATTCAGTGGACACCCCGGCACTTTTGCCAGATGGTTCAGTATCTGAAATTTCACTTCCAGGACCAATCGTTGCTCGCGGTTCTGCTAAACCTGTTAACCAAAACGACATAAATGAAGTGCAAATAATTTCTGAAGGCTTAGGACTTGTCTCAACCGATGAAGAAGGTGACAAGTGAATCCAAGTGCATATTTAGTTTTATCTGGAATCATTTTCTCCATTGGTGCTCTTGGAGTTTTGTTAAGAAGAAATGCCATCGTTGCATTTATGTCAGTTGAATTAATGCTTAACGCAGCAAATCTTGCATTCGTAACAGGTTCTCGTGTGTGGGGACAACTTGATGGACAAACCGCAGCATTTTTTGTGATGGTTGTAGCTGCTGCTGAAGTAGTTGTTGGTTTAGCAATCATTCTCACAATTTTTAGAACTAGAAATTCAGCATCAGTTGACGAAGCAAGTTTGCTTCGTTGGTAATTGGAAAAGAGTAAAAATTGATTGCAACGGTTATTGCCCTGCCAGCGCTAAGTGCATTATTACTACTTACGCTTGGCAAAAGATCAAATAAATTTGGACCTGGTTTAGCAATAGCTGCATCTACTGGTTCATTTTTAATTGGATTGTGGCAATTTTTGCAAATGGTGGCTAGACCTGAAGAAGAAAGAGCTGTGATCACCACAGTTTATGAGTGGCTGGCAGTACCTGCAGCAGGATTTAAAGTTAACTTTGCACTTCAACTAGATCAATTATCAATCTCATTTGTTTTGTTAATTACATTTGTGGGAACACTTATCCATATTTACTCACTTGGATATATGGCTCACGATGAGAACAAACGTAAATTTTTTGCATATTTAAATCTCTTTGTGGCAGCAATGCTTTTATTGGTTTTGGCTGATAATTATTTGCTTTTGTATGTGGGCTGGGAAGGTGTGGGATTAGCTTCCTATTTGTTGATTGGATTCTGGCAACATAAACCAACTGCTGCAGTAGCAGCGAAAAAAGCATTTGTTGCTAATCGCGTTGGAGATTTTGGTTTGTCATTAGCAATCATGACAATGTTTATAGTTTTTGGATCTGTTTCTTTTTCAGATGTAAATCAAGGAATTAGTGGTGCCCCTGCTTGGGTTTCTTTAACACTTGGCTTACTACTTCTTCTTGCAGCCTGTGGTAAGTCTGCACAATTTCCACTGCAATCTTGGTTACTTGATGCAATGGAAGGACCAACACCAGTTTCAGCACTAATTCACGCAGCAACCATGGTTACTGCGGGTGTTTATTTAATCGTTCGAAGCGCATCGATATTTAATGCCAGTGAAATTGCGCAAACTGCAGTAGTAATTATTGGTGCAATCTCATTATTAATGGGTGCCATCATTGGTGCAGCTAAAGATGATATTAAAAAATCATTGGCAGGTTCCACCATGAGTCAAATTGGTTACATGGTTTTGGCAGCAGGTTTAGGTCCAATTGGTTATGTGTTTGCAATTTTGCACTTAATAACTCACGGTTTCTTTAAAGCTGTTATGTTTCTTGGCGCAGGTTCAGTAATGCATGCCACAAATGACAACGTTGACATGAGACGCTACGGCGGATTATCCAAAGTCATGATTTTTACAACAATTACATTTTTCATCGGTTATTTAGCAATTATTGGAATTCCACCATTTGCTGGTTTTTACTCAAAAGATCACATCATCGAGGCAGCCCTAAGTCATTCTTGGTGGGCAGGTGCAGCTGTTTTATTTGGCGCAGGCCTAACTGCTTTTTATATGACTCGAATGGTTGTAATGACTTTTGTTTCCAAACCTCGTTGGGAAGATGACGTTCATCCACATGAATCTCCACTATCCATGACTTTGCCAATGATTGTTTTGTCTATTGGTGCTGCTTCTTTGGGAATTATTTTGACTAATGATCACATGTTTGAACACTGGTTAGAACCAGTTACAGGATTTGTTGAGCCAGAACCACCATTTTCAATTCAGACAATAACAATTATTACCTTAAGCGTGGTAGCAGTTGGAGTTCTTGCTGCAATTTGGCAATACAGAAGAATTGCCAGAGTTGCGCCAAAGAAAGTTTCTCTTGTTGTAGCAGCTGCAAGAAAAGATTTATATGGCGATGTTATGAACGAAGCTTTGTTGATGAGACCAGGTCAAGGCTTAACTAGATTACTTAACATTTTTGATAAATCAGTTGTTGATGGTTTTGTAAATGGAATCGGATCTTTCACCGGTGGAGTTTCAGCAAGACTTAGAAGAAGTGAAACTGGTTATGTTAGATCTTATGCAATGTCGATTGTTTTAGGCACCGCAATTCTAGTTGTTGCACTTTTGATTGTAGGTCTATAAATGAACTTTCCATGGTTATTACTAATACTTTTAACTCCTTTAATTGCAACGGTTTTATTATTTATCCCTAAGAAGTATGTTGTATTTAAAGACAATCAAATTGCTCTCTATTCTTCATTAATTACTTTACTTTTTGTAATTGTTGTAGCTTTACAATTTGATATAGATTCAAATGCAGCAACTCAATTTGATATTTCTTTTGACTGGATTCCAATATTTGGTATTTCTTTTCATTTAGGTTTAACAGGAATTTCATTAGTCCTAGTTGGGCTAACCGCAGTTTTAACTCCAATTGTGTTGCTTGCTACAGAACACGAAGTACAAAAGAAAAACAAAGAATTTTTGATGTGGATTCTTTTAACTCAAGCTTGCGCTCTGGCAGTATTTCTAGCTAGAGATCTGTTCTTGTTTTACGTAGTTTTTGAAGCAATGCTAATTCCAATCTTTTTCTTAGTTGGAAGATTTGGTGGCCCAAGAAGAAGTGCTGCGGCATTGAAGTTTTTGTTATTCGGACTTGCTGGTGGATTAGTTATGTTGGCCGCAGTCATTTGGCTTTATTTTGTGGGAGCAAGTCAGCTTGGTCGTGGCACATTCTCGATAACAGCTTTAAGCAATGAATTATCAATTGATACCTGGACTGAGCGCTGGTTATTCCTGGGATTCTTTTTTGCATTTGCTTTAAAGGCACCGATGGTTCCTGGTCACACATGGCTTCCTGACACTGCAGAACAAGCAACTCCTGGAACTTCCACAATGTTGATCGGAATTTTAGACAAGGTTGGAACTTATGGAATGTTGGCAATTTTGTTACCAATATTTCCAAATGCATCAAGAGAATTTGCACCAGCAATAATTGGTCTTGCTGTCTTTGGAATCATTTATGGTGCTTTAGTAGCTATAGCGCAAAAAGATATGAAACGTACCTTTGCCTACATTTCAATCTCACATTTTGGTTTTATCGTTATGGGAATTTTCTCTTTCACAAGTATTGGAATGCTTGGATCAATGGTTTATATGGTGGCACACGGAATTTCTACAGCAGGACTATTTCTAACCGCAGGCTATTTGATTAGACAAAAAGATAACTCGCTAATAAATAGTTTTGGTGGCTTAACAAAAGTTGCTCCGGTGATGACAGGATTTTTCCTAATTTCATCTTTGGCCTCAATTGCACTTCCAGGTATGGCAGGATTTGTGGCTGAGTTTATGGTTTTGACTGGAACATTCCAGAGATATCCAATACCTGCAATCATTTCTACTTTGGCCATTATTTTGGCCGCTATTTATATGTTGTGGCTATACCAAAGAGTCTTTACTGGTGCTGAAGTAAAAGAATCAAAAAACATTGTTGATTTAAATAAAAAACAAATTCTAATATTGTCACCAATTGTTGTTTTAACTGTTTTGTTTGGTCTTTATCCAGCCCCGGTAGTAAAAATTGCTGAACAAGCCGTTTCTAATACGATGACTTATGTAGGCGCAGTAGATCCTCAACCATTAATTGGAAAAGCGGTTAATCCATGATCCAAACTGTGCTTAACTCCATTCCAACCCCTAATTTTGAATACGCCTTGTTGTCACCAATTTTGATTATGTTTGCAGCAGCTTGTTTAGGCGTTTTAGTTGAAGCATTTTTCTCAATCGAAAAAAGAAGATTTGCTCATCTCATACTTATTTTCACTTCTTTGTTATTAGCGTTTTTTGCAGTTGTATTGCAATCTGGACCAAGTGGTCGAGCTCTTGTTGCTAATGGCACCGTGGCCCTTGATGGACCAGGTTGGATTTTGCAGGGAACAATTTTATTATTAGCAGGTTTAAGTGCACTTCTTTTTGCAGAGTCAAAAGTTGATCCACTGGGAGATTCATTTGCTTCCCGCGCATCAACTTTGCCAGGAGGAGAAGAAGAAAAAGTTGTTACCAAATTAGGTTGGACTCAAACTGAAATTTGGCCACTGTTCTCATTTTCAATCACAGGCATGCTGCTCTTTGTTACCGCTAATGATTTATTAGTACTTTTCGTAGCCCTAGAAGTAATGAGCTTGCCACTGTATTTATTAGCAGGATTAGCTCGAAGAAGAAGATTACTTAGTCAAGAAGCAGCACTTAAGTATTTCATTTTAGGAGCCCTTGCAAGTGCGATTTTACTTTTTGGAAGCGCTCTGACTTATGCATACACCGGGTCTCTTGAGTTTGGTCAAATTTCAAATGGAATAAGTTCGGCCAACAATGCACCAGGATTGCTAACTGCTGCAATTGCTTTAGTTGCGGTGGGAATGTTATTTAAAGTTGGAGCAGTTCCATTTCACCAATGGGTTCCAGATGTTTACACCGGTTCACCAACACCAGTTACCTCCTTTATGGCAGGAGCTGTAAAGGTTGCAGCATTTGGTGGATTACTAAGAGTTTTCTACGTTGCATTTGGCGCACTTGTTTGGGATTGGCGTCCACTTATTTGGGTTGTTGCAGGTTTAACAATGGTGGTGGGAAGTGTTATTGCACTTGCCCAATCTGACTTTAAGAGAATGCTTGCATACTCATCTATTGCAAATGGCGGATTTATTCTGGTTGGATTTTCTGCAACTAATAGACCAGCAATAGCAGCTGTTTTAATTTATTTAATTGCTTACTCATTTGCCACAGTTGGCGCATTTGCCTTAATTACTTTAATCAGAGAACAAGCTGGAGAAAGTTCAAGTTTAATTCGCTGGAAAGGCTTAGGTAAGAAATCTCCATTAGTAGCAGGACTCATGTCCTTGTTTATGTTGTCTTTTGCAGGAATTCCACTAACTAGTGGATTTACCGCCAAATTCTCAGTCTTCACAGCTGCAGTAACAGGTGGAGCAACCCCACTTGTATTAATTGGAGTTTTGGCAAGTGTTATTGCTGCAGTGTTTTACATCAGAGTAATTATTTTAATGTTCTTTAGTGAACCAATTCCTGATGGACCTTTTGTGGTTGTGCCAAGTATTTTCACAACTATTGCAATTACATCAAGTGCTGTTGTCACAATTCTGTTAGGTCTTTTCCCACAAATTATTATTGATCTGGTTAGCTCTGCGTCAGTGTTCTTAAGATGAGTAAAGTAAACGTTCCTGAAATGTTGATTGCTGATGACAAATTAAAAGAATTCCTAAGCCAAGGAATTAAAAGAACTGAAGAGTTCTTAGAAATAGAATCTGCATCCCCATACAGTCCATTAACTGAAATAACTCAACATCTTCTTCTTGCTGGTGGCAAAAGAATCAGACCAGTATTAGTTTTTCTCTCTTCACAGTTTGGTAAACCAGATATTGACCGTTTAGCAAAAGTGGCTGCCGCAATTGAATTTATTCATGTAGCAACTCTTTATCACGATGATGTGATGGATGAAGCATCCTTAAGAAGAGGTGTGCCATCAGCAAATGCAAAATTTGGTAACACCAACGCAATTCTTGCTGGAGACTTTCTTTTTTCAAGAGCATCAGCAATTGCAGCTGAATTAGGTCCGCACGTCGTTACCACTCTTGCTGACACTCTTTCAGTTCTTTGTGAAGGACAAATTCGTGAAGCAATGGGAGCCGGAACAAGTGATCCCATTAAGCATTATTTAGAAGTTTTGAAACAAAAAACTGGTTCACTTATTGAAACCTCAGCAGCTTTGGGCGCATATCTTTCAGGAGCAGATGATTTAGTTTCAGCAGCTTTGAGTAATTACGCTCACAATGTTGGACTGGCATTTCAGATATCTGATGACATTTTAGATTTACAAGGTGATTCAGCAAAATCAGGAAAAACTATCGGCAAAGACTTACTAGAAGGTATTCACACCTTGCCTGTGCTTTCAGCATTGTCTTTAGATAAAGATCAAAGTCTTAAACAATTATTGGATGATGTTAAAGGTAACCCTGCATTAATTCAAACCACAATTGAGAAAGTTAAAGAATTAGGTGGATTTGATGTAGCAACTCTTCATTTGGAGAGTTTGATTGATCAAGCAATGGCTTCTCTTGATTCTGTGCCTAAAGGTAGTGCTCGTGATGCACTTGTGCAATTTGCTGAATGGCTTACAAAAAGAAACAGTTAAATTCTGTTACTTCGATAAGTTTTAATCGCATCGTAGCTAAACACTGATACTGCTAGCCACACAATTAGAAAACCAATCCATCTGGCTGGACTCATTGGTTCGTCAAAAACTAAATAACCCAAAGTAAATTGCAATATTGGGCCCAAAGCTTGCAACAAGCCGATTACCACTAAAGGAATTCTCACCACTGCGGTTCCAAATAAAAGTAACGGAACGACAGTAACAATTCCTGCTGTTGCTAACCAAAATGAATGTGTTGTTCCATGGTTTACAAAACTTAATTCATTTTTACTATTCAGATAAAACAGAAAAGCGGAGAAAAATGGGGTCAGCATTAATGTCTCTATCGTCAAACTTGGAATAGCATCAACATTTGCCATCTTTTTAACAAGGCCATAGAAACCAAAAGAAAACGCTAAGCTAAGTGCTATGTATGGGGGATGTCCCAGCGTAATTGTTAGAAATGTGACAGCGATGAAAGTAAATCCAACTGCAACTTTTTGTAGTGTTCTCAATTTTTCTTTAAGAACTATTACCCCAAGCGCTACAGACACCAGAGGATTAATGAAATATCCGAGTGATGTTTCTATCACGTGACCATTGTTTACGGCCCAGATAAATACCCCCCAATTTATTGTTATAAGAATTGAGGCAAAGAACAGAAGTAACATTTTTTGTTTATCAACTAAAGCAGCTTTTACTTCCACCATTAGGTTTCTGAAATAAACAATTACTAGTAGCAAACCCAATGACCAAACAACACGATGAGCAAGAATTTCAGGTGCTGAAGCAGGTTTTAGTAATTGCCAATAAAGAGGGACAACACCCCAAATAAGGTAAGCCCCAACTCCAGCCAAGAGCCCTGAGTTGTACCTAGCTTTTTGCTCAGCCTGATTCAATTACGCGTCATTTCCAAATTGTTGAGGAACCTTAGTCTAGGCAACTTGCTACTTCTATCTCCACAAGGTCAACTAAGGGGTGTGAAGTGGCGAAAAAACTGAATATCCGATACAAATAAAGAGCAGACCAAATTCATGTGAAAGGAAAGTTCTCCAACTATGCGTCGTTCGACTAATACATTCAAAACCATTTTCTTGCTGGGTTTTCTGGGACTATTTGTAATAGTGCTTGCTAGTTCATTTGGAGGATCAACTGGTCTTTGGTTTGGATTAATATTTGCAATTGGAATGAATGGTTTTGCATATTTCTATTCTGATCGTTTAGCACTAAAAGCAATGCGTGCTTATCAAGTAACTCCACAAACTGCACCTGTTTTATACAAAATTGTTAGTGATTTAGCAACGCAAGCAAATCAACCAATGCCTAGAGTTTATTTATCTCCCACCGCATCACCAAATGCTTTTGCTACTGGTCGAAATCCTCAGAATTCAGCAGTGTGTGCAACTGAAGGAATTATGAATCTTTTAACTGAAAAAGAACTAAGAGGTGTTATTGGTCATGAACTTGCTCACGTTTACAACAGAGATATATTGACTGCTTCAGTTGCAGCAACAATGGCAAGTGTCATGATGAGCATGGTTCAATTCTTTTGGTTATTTGGTGGAAGAGACTCCCAAAGATCTAATCCAATTGGTTCTATTCTTTTAATGTTTGTAGGCCCACTTGCCGCCACGATGTTACAACTTGCAATTGGAAGATCCAGAGAATTTGCCGCAGATGAAGACGGTGCAATTTTAACTCAAGATCCATTAGCGCTAGCTAGTGCTTTAAAGAAAATTGACGCAGGAATTTCTAATGCACCGATGAGACCAACTTCTGAAATGGAAACTGCTTCATCAATGATGATTGCTCATCCATTTAGAGGAAGTGGAATGGCAAAATTATTTTCAACACATCCACCAACTCAAGAACGTGTAAAAAGATTAGAAATGATGGCTCAACAGATGGGGCAGTCTTCTTAAAATCTTAAGCACCGTATGATTACCAAAGTACTAAATCATGGTAGCTTGCCCGAGTGGCCAAAGGGAGCAGACTGTAAATCTGCCGGTTCACGCCTACAGTGGTTCAAATCCACTAGCTACCACCAGACTCAAAATCAATAAATATAGTAATAAAAGAGGTATTGCCGCCTCGAAGTAAACGTGAAGAGAGTTTTTACTTGAGGGGCATTTCAACAAACTTAAGAGGGCGTTGAAAGAATCTAATTATAACGTTTCGGTATAGGTTAAGTAACGTTAATATATACGAATATACCAATTTTGTACCAGTTCAAAAAATCATTGACGGTAATAATCTAATTCATCTAAAGTTCTTAAATGACCACAACGGCCGAAAATAAGAATCTCGAAATAATTTGCGCCGGAATAATTGTTGCTGATGTTTTTCTTCCCCCAATGGATCGCATGCCGGATGAGGGAGAATTAATAGAAGTTGACGAACCAGCGCATCAAGTCGGAGGCTGTGCTTCTAACACAGCAATAGCATTATCAAAACTTGGGAAAAAAACAGGAATCATCGGAATGGTTGGTTCCGACGCTATTGGTGATCAACTTATTAGATTGCTAATCAATGAAAAGATAAATACTAACGCTGTATTCAAAACTAAGGAAGCTTCAACTTCACAAACAATTATTGTTCCTATTAAAAATCAAGACCGAAGGTATATTCACTATTTTGGAGCTAACTCTAAAATTAGTGTTTCCGACTTAGACAATGGCCTTAACGGATATTTATCTCCAAATAATATGAAAATATTTATATTTGGGGGATACTTACTGATGCCCAGTATAGACTCAAAAGAACTAGCAGAATTGTTCAGAAAATTAAAAGAAAAAAACTACACTATTATTTTGGATATTGCAGTAACAAGTAATCAAAAAGGAATTAGCGAAAAAATAAAAGACGTGCTACCTTATGTTGATTATTTTTTTCCCAATGACGATGAGTCGACTCAAATTACTAACCTTGAAAAACCCCAAGATCAAGCGAAATGCTTTATGGACTGGGGCGTAAAAGCTACTGCAATAACTTGTGGAACAAAGGGTGTTTTCTACAAAGATCTGGAATGTGTTTATCAGGTTGAACCTTACAAAATTAATTTTGTGGACGGATCGGGATCTGGTGATGCATTCACAGCAGGTATGGCTATTGGGATAAGCGAATCATGGCCAACGCTAGATTCACTAAAGTTCGGAGCAGTTTTAGGAGCATCTGTTTGCCAGGGGCTGGGCTGTAACACAACGTTATTTTCTAGAGATGAAGCAATCAATGAGATGTCGAAAATCAAAGTTAGGAGTTTAGTATGACGCTACATTCGCTTTCTTCAATATTAAATAATGCAGTCAAAGGTAATTATGCGGTTGGGTACTTTGAAAGTTGGGATAGTTACTCGTTTGAAGCCATTCTAGAAACAGCAGAAGAAGAAAAATCACCCATAATTATGGGATTTGGCGCAACAATGCTGGAAGATAATTGGTTGAACAAAAATGGCATCGAGTTCTTAGCTGCCAGTGGACGTGCACTCTTACAGAATGCACAAGTGCCTGTTGCCTTTTTACTAAACGAAACACACACATTGGAGCAAGCGATAAAAGGAATTGAAGTTGGTTTTAATACCGTCATGATTGATAGCCATAGGTGGGAAGTAGATAAAGCGAAAAAAGAAGTAAAAGAACTAGTTGAAATTGCCCATAAAAATAATGTTCAAGTAGAAGCCGAATTTGGAAGTTTGCCGGATTACCTAGGTGGAGAAATAGTTGATGCAAAATCCTATATGACTGATCCCGTAGAAGCTAAGAAGTTTGTGGAAGAAACAGGAATAGATTGTCTCGCCGTTGCTATTGGAAATGTTCATCTTTTAACAAAAGGTAGTGCAAACATTGACATCCAAAGACTTAAAGAGATAAAAAGTCAAGTAAACGTGCCACTTGCAGTACATGGGGGAACGGGTTTCCCAGATAATCAAATAAAAGAAGCAATCGCAAGCGGAGTTGCCAAATTTAATGTTGGGACTAGATTGAAAACAGATTTCTTTAAATCTGTGAGAAAGTATGTAACAAATCTAAATGATGATTATTTTGTTCACGATATAGTTGGGTCACACAAGAAAAGTGATTTTCTAGAAGTTGGCAAAGAGTCAATAAAAATAAATGTTAGAAAATTTATAAATCTATATGGCTCTGGAGGGAAAGTTAAATAATGACGATCCGAGAAATTGATCTAAAGAAACAAGATACTGATTTATTAATTTCACTATTTAAAAATATAATTCGTCTTAGAAAGTTTGAAGATAAAGTCTATCAACTTTTTCTTAAAGGAGAATTACCAGGAACTATTCATCAATATCAAGGACAAGAAGCCGTGGCCGTTGGCGTTTGTTCTGTACTTGAAAAAAATGATTGGATTACTTCAACGCACCGACCACATGGACATGCAATCGCAAAAGGTGTAACAATGCGTGACGCGATGGCAGAACTTTATGGTAAAGAAACAGGTTGTTGTAAAGGTAAAGGTGGCTCAATGCACCTTGGAGATCCTGCAGTTGGAATGGTTCCAGCTATTGCAATTGTCGCTGGCGGAATAAGTATTGTGACAGGCATTGGTCTTGCTTTCAAAATGAAAAAAACAAAGCAAGTTGCTGCATGTTTTTTTGGCGAAGGCGCCACTAACGAAGGTGCGTTCCATGAAGGTTTAAATATGGCTTCCTACCAAAAGTTACCCATAATTTATGTTTGTGAAAACAATATTTATGGTGCATCCACCTCTTACAACAAAACAACTTTAGTTGAAGACGTAGCAGAGCGAGTAAAAAGTTATGGGATGAGATCAGTAATTGTCGATGGTATGAATGTTGTAGAAGTTTACTTAGCCGCAAAAGCAGCAAAAGAATCTATTTTAAATGGAGAAGGCCCAATACTTATTGAAGCAAAAACCTATAGGTTTGCCGGTCACAGTAGAGGTGATGCTAAAAAGTATAGAACTAAAGAAGAAGAAGAATATTGGAAGAACTTAGATCCAATTGAAAGAATGAAAGATTCGCTGTTTGATAATAATTTACTTGATAACGAATCCTACGCTGTAATCCTAAAGAACATCCAAGAAGAAATTGATGATGCTGTTTTATTTGCCCAACAGTCTAATTTTCCACCAATTGAAGATGCCTTTATTGATGCTTACGCTTCTGAAATGAAATCACCTAGAGAGGTGCAACTATGACAACTAATCGCAGACTTGGTATCGGTGAAGCTATTCGGGAAGCTATTTCCGAAGAAATGCAAAGAGACCCAAACGTATTTTTAATTGGAGAAGACATTGGAATTCCTGGTGGTTTTGGTGGCGCATTTGGAGTCTATTTAGGTCTACCAGAAAAATTTGGGCACGAAAGAATTATTGACACTCCAATAAGTGAAAAAGCAATTATGGGAACGGCAGTTGGTGCTGCATTAATGGGGATGAGACCTATCCCAGATTTACAGTACTCAGACTTTATTTTTGAATGCATGGATGAAGTTGTTAACCAAGCTGCAAAGATTCGATATATGTCTGGCGGAAAATTAAAAGTTCCTTTGGTACTTCGTTGTCCCGTGGGAACAGCTAATCGAGGTGCACAGCACGGTCAGTCTCCAGAAAGTTATTTCATACATGTTCCTGGAATAAAGGTTGTGTGTCCATCGGATGCTTATGTTGCAAAAGGAATTATTAAAAGTGCAATTAGAGACGATGATCCTGTAATTGTGTTTGAACATAAATTACTTTATGGAAGTAAGGGAAGAGAATCTGCTGGCGGAATGGATTTGACAGCAGAGGTTCCAGAAGAAGAATACTTATTTCCAATTGGTAAAGCTTTGAAAAAGCGTAATGGGACTTCGATGACCATTATTTCAACTCATTTAACTCTTTATCGTTGTTTAGCTGCTGCTGAGGAACTTGTAGCAGAAGGAATCGACTGTGAAGTTATAGATCCAGTTTCCCTTCTTCCCTTAGACACAGACACTATTTATGAATCAGTTAATAAAACCAAAAAAGCTTTGATTGCTCATGAAGACACATTTACAGGTGGGTGGGGAGCAGAAGTAGCTGCTTTGATTTCACAAAATTGTTTTTATGACTTGAAAGCTCCAGTACAAAGAATTGCTGCATACGATGTTCCACTTCCGGTAACCCCAGTACTTGAACAATCGGTTGTTCCAAGTGTTGAAAGAATAAAAGAGAAAATACGACAATTACACAAGATGGGAAAATCCTAAATGGCTATCGAGATTAGACTCCCCGCACTTGGGCAAACTGCAGATGAAATGGAAATCCTTTCTTGGATAAAACAAATTGGTGATCGTGTAAGCGTTGCAGAAGCATTGCTGGTTGTAGAAACCGATAAAGCGCAAGTAGAAGTTGAGTCTCCAGATGAGGGAATCTTAATTAAAATAGTCGCACAACCAGGACAGGTTTTGAAAACAGGTGATTTAGTAGCCTACCTTGGAGTGGAGGGTGAGACTATTTAATGCTTCAAAAGAAAGTTATAAAAGAAAGACAAGAGTGGACTTTTTCTCAAATGAAAAGTGCTGGGATTATTTTAACAAATGAAGAAAAAGATAAAATTGAAGTATCAGATTTTGGTTTATCAAATCTTGATAAAATAGGTATCCAGTTATTGGTTTATGTAAACACTGAGCGAGTTTGCGCTAAAGAAATAGTTTTATTACCGAATCAAGTTTGTCCAGAACACAAGCATGTTTCTGAACAAGGAAATCTTGGTAAAGAAGAAACTTTTCGATGCAGAAAAGGAACAGTCTATTTAAATGTTGAGGGAGAAAAAACCTCGAATCCTATGGCAGATCCGTTTGAAAAAGACAAAAATATTTATACTGTCTGGCACGAAATTGTTCTTAATCCAGGTGACCAACACACAATTTTTCCCGACACATTGCACTGGTTTCAAGCAGGCCCAGAAGGTGCCATAGTTACAGAATTCTCAACTAGAAGCACTGATGAATATGATGTTTTTACAGATAGACGTATAAAGAGAATTACCGAAGTTGTCGATTAATTAGTTTTAAGAATTATCTGAAATTAGTAAATTGTGTTGCAAAATCTAATTCTGTTTTTTCAACTAATCTCATAACTGTTTGTAAGTCATCTCGCGATTTACTGGTGACTCTCAATGTTTCACCCATAATTTGGGTTTTAATAGTTTTTGGTCCTTCATCACGAATTATCTTCGATAACTTCTTAGCATTTTCTTGAGAAATACCTGAATTAAAATTTCCAGTGATTTTGTAGGTTTTACCTGAAGCCCTTGGATCATCTGCTTTAAAAGACTTTAAAGAAATGCTTCGTTTAATCAACTTTTCCTTAAAAACATCTAAAGCTGCTTTGGCTCGTTCTTCAGTACTGGATTCAATTTCAACACTTAATTCATTGAGCCACTTAATTTCTGTTTCAGTGTTCTTAAAATCAAAGCGCTGAGACAATTCTTTGCTTGCTTGATTCAAAGCATTGTCTGCTTCTTGGCGGTCAATTTTACTTACGATATCGAATGAGTTATCAGCCATGTAAAAAAGTTACACCAGTTAGTTCTTCACTTGCACGCCATACTCGCTGAGCAAGTTCATTATTTTTAGCTAATTTACTCATTCCTACTTTTTTAGGTTTTCCTCTAGCTTCTAGTAATCCTCGAGGTCCAAAGTAATCTCCACTATTTGTATTTGTCCAAGTACAAGCTGCGATCTGGGGAAGAGCACCCTTTGCCGCACTTTGGCCAAGAATAGTGTTCAGAACTTTAGTTACTTGTAACTCAACGGCTTTTAGCTTGCCTGATTTTTTAGTTGCTGCCACTAATTGCAGGTTGGTATTGGCATAACCAGGATGGGCCACAGCAGTAATTATGTTTGAGTTAATTAGTTTAAGTCTTCTGGCTAATTCGCGAGTAAAAAGTAGATTTACTAGCTTGGTATTTCCATAAACAGTCCATGGAGAGTAATTAGCTTCATCGACATTTAATTCTTTTGCATCTCCATTTTTAAGTTTTCCTAAGCGGTGAGCAGATGAGGCAACATTTATGATGCGAGGATTTGTTCCTTTGCCAATTGCTTCAAATAAGAGTTGAGTTAGTAAGAAATGTCCTAAGTGATTAGTGGCCATTTGGGATTCAAAACCGTCTTTTGATCTTTCAAATGGAACAGCCATAATTCCTGCGTTATTGAGCAAAATATCTATAGGTCTTGAACTTTGTGACGCTGCAAAACTTCTTACAGAAGCTAAATCCATGAGATCTAGTTTGGAAACTTCTAATTTGGCACCAGGGGTTTGATTAAGAATTTGATTCTTAACAACTTCACCTTTGTTTGTATCTCTTACAGCTAACACAATCTCAGCACCAAGTTTGGCTAAGGCAATAGCACTTTCTTTACCAAGTCCAGAAGTGGCACCAGTGATGATTACGCGTTTTGATTTCATATCAATTAGTGAAGGAGTTTTTGGTCCACTCATTAGTTGAAAATCACTCCTCAGGTATTCTCGTTTTTCGCGGCTTGAAATCTATCTTGACAGTCGCTCAGCCCCAATAGCTCAGTCGGTAGAGCATCTCCATGGTAAGGAGAAGGTCTGCGGTTCAATTCCGCATTGGGGCTCGGGTTGAATGATCCAGGTATGAAGCGGAGTAGCTCAGGTGGCAGAGCAAACGACTCATAATCGTTGTGTCGCGGGTTCAACTCCCGCCTCCGCTACCAGAAGAAATAAGTATTAAGAGAGGATAGGGAAATGGCAAAAAGTGATGTACGTCCAAAAATAACAATGGCTTGTGCTGATTGCAAAGAACGCAATTACATAACAAAGAAAAACCGTCGTAACGATCCAGATCGTTTGGAAGTTAAGAAGTTTTGTCCACGTTGCAACAAGCACACAGAACATAAAGAAACACGCTAAGAACTTTTAGCTAATCTTTAAATAATCTGTGGCACTTAACTTAGCGTTTCTAAATAGGTCATATCCTTCTTTAGAAACTTTTAAAGTTGATCAAGAAAAAATTAATTTATTCAGTAATGCAATTGGTGATGACAACGATTACGTTAAACAAGGTTTTGCCTCACCAACTTTTTTAATCTCCATCCAAATGGGTGCAATGGAAGTTGCCCTCTTTGATCCAGAACTTGGCCTTGATTACAGCAAAGTCGTTCATGGAGAACAAAGCTTTGAATACAAAAAGCCAGTAAAAGCTGGAGATGAATTATCTTTCATCTCCACCATTGAAGACATTAAATCTAAAGTTGGAAATGATTTCATAACAATTAGAAGCGATGTTAAAGATGCCTTGGGACAAGATGTAGCAACCTTAAAAGCAACACTTATTGCTCGCGGAACGGACAACTAATGTCGGCGGCAATTAAATACAGTGATGTTGAAGTTGGTTTTGAATTGCCCAAGATTATTCACAACTACCAGCGCCAAGATTTAGTTAAATATGCACAAGCATCCGGTGATCACAACAAAATTCATTTAGATGAAGACTTTGCTAAATCGGTAGGACTTCCAGACATCATCGCTCATGGAATGCTCACCATGGGGGTAGCAAGCAGAGTTGTTACCAATTGGGTGAAAGACATAAACGCAATAAAAAGCTTTACCGTTAAGTTTTCAGCTCCAGTAGTTGTACCAAATGATGGTACAGGAACAGACGTAGAATTTGGTGCGAAAATTGAAGAAAAAATGGCCGATAACTTAGTCAAGATTGCAGTGGAAGCACGTTGTAATGGCACAAAAGTATTAGGTAGATCATTAATAATTGCTCAACTTGCTTAAATTATGACCATACCTAAAGAAGTAATAGATTTAGCCGAGCAAAGAATTCAAGCTAGGGCTAGTAAAGATTTTGCACTTTCAGATCAATTACGCGACAAGATAGCTGAACTAGGTTTTGTTATAAAAGATAAACCTGATGGTTATGAATTACTTGAAAAACCACCTTTTGAGGTTTTTGAAAATTTGGCAAGTATTAAAGTCAATTCAAATCTGTTAAGTAAAAGAATCACTATCTGTTTACTAGTTGATGGCTGGTTATCTGACACCAAAGAATGCATTGAAGCCTTACTTAAATTTATGCCAAAAGATGCT
>Ga0208362_1000008_pt1 | contig 79324 bp, 97 predicted proteins | sample LakMenEpi13Oct10_FD_150693 | JGI IMG/M metagenome (GOLD analysis project Ga0208362, IMG submission 150693) | Freshwater microbial communities from Lake Mendota, WI - 13OCT2010 deep hole epilimnion (SPAdes) | ecosystem: Environmental > Aquatic > Freshwater > Lake > Epilimnion/Euphotic zone ... | reverse complement strand
ATCGGATTAAGGTTAAGGAAACTAAGGGAAAATAGGAATATGACTCAACTTGAACTAGGGAAGTTACTTAACTATAAGCAAAATTCTATAAGCAGAAAAGAATCCGGTGTGTCACAAATATCAAGTATTGAAGTCGTTAACATTTCCAGGGTTTTGAGTTTAACTTCGTCTGAGCTAATTTATTTATTATTGGGGGTCGATAGTGGTTGAAAAATTAAGTTACCTTCCGGGTCAAATATCACCCAGTCTTGATAATTTAATCTGGGATTTTGTCTCTAGCTTAGACACTAGGGGAAAATACCCAATTAAGGATTTAGCTGCAATGCTCAAAGCCGATCCAATATCGGGCGCGGCTTTGACTGTTAAGGCATCACGGGCGATCGCATTAACAGGGACGTTTAAGCATGGAAACAATGATGTGGCTAGTTTTCCCTCTGGCAATTTTACTCCGGTTGAGTTTATTAATTCCTGTTGGGAATTAATGGATGGGTCTTTATCTGACGTGATCCTTCAGATGAGTAAACAAGCCTATGGTTTAGGTCGGAGTGTTGCCGAGATTGTGTTTAGTACCGAGATGGAGGGACACAAGGGAGAATTAAGGATTAAGCGACTTAATATTTTAGAGCCTAGTCGGATTAAGTTTGCAGGGAAATCCGGTCAGATAGATCGGATTATTTATTCGTCTAGTAAAGGAGAGGTGGGAATCCCCTATGCAAAGTGCTTACACATCTCGAACACTCCAATTGATAGCAATGATCCGAATGGAGATCCGCAAGCCGCAGCAGCCTATCCTTTCTGGGAATTTCATAAGTTACTGATGCGGGAATGGAGTGTAGCTTGTCAACGGCAAGCGACGGGGTTAACTATCGTACAAGTTCCGTCAACTGAACCAATCCCGATGATGGACTCGAACGGCAAGCCTATTCTTGACGAATACGGACAGACTAAAAACACATCGGCATTAGCTCAGGCTTTAGATCAATTAAAGGATTTAGCCAATGGATCGATTGTGGGAACGGATAAAAATAACACTATTACTACGATTCCCCAAACCGGGGGGGAGGGTTTCTTTAATTTAACTTCTGAAAAATTAGATAAATATAGATGGTTGGCTTATGGAATCCCGTATACCATCTTTAATGAAGGCACTGCTACGCTCGGACAAGCTGGTTTGAACTCAGGACATAGATTAATTCTGGATGGTTTGATTGAGGAAATAGCTAGACAATTTAGGGATAGATTAATTAATAACGTTTGTCGCCCTTTGTTGATGTGGAACTTTGGAATACAGGATAATTATGGAACTTTTGAGTCTGAACAATTCTTAGATCCGGCACAGTCGGGAATGCGGGTTTCTAATATTATGACTTGCATTCAAACCGGATTATTTAATCCCACTGATTTAGAGGCATTGAATCAACTCAGAAAAGATTTAGGATTAAGCCAAAGAAGACAGGAGGATTTTAACCAAGAATTAATTGAAAAAATCATGGCAGCCGAACAGCAAAAACAAGCGCAGGAACAAGCGCAATCAGAAGCATCAACAGAGGAAAAACCAGAGGAAAAACCAGAGGAGAGTAACCCATATTTATAACTTTCCGGTGTAACCAATCTTGATCTCAATTTTGATTTTTCTGCTATCTGTAGATTGAGGTGTTTGGGATACATTAACTTCCGACCTTGAGTTAACAATCTGACTGGGGGAACCAGAAAAAGCCCCCCAATCACACCCGCCAATAGGCTCGGACAATCTAACTAAGCTAACGTTATTTGATCCTACCTGAACAGGATTAAAAGCAAAAGCCCTAATTACTGAAGGGAATCCAGGGATGGATGTATTTAACTGAACAGCTACGGATTGACCTTGAGGCTTTGATTGCCTAGCAGATCCTTTCTGGATAGGTGATTGAGATTTAATAATATTTGCTAGAGTTTGACCTAAACCACTTTCTGTAAGAATTTTCATGAGTACGATTTTTCCTGGTAATTTGAATCAATGTCTTCCCCCTACTGTATCAGTTGAAACGGGAGGAAGTTTAACAACAAATGGCACGATTTATTTAGGGATTCAAGCCTTTAATGAATCGGGCGTTAACTTTTGCTCAACACTTGTACTGGCAAATTATACAGTCGGGAGTCGAATTAGAGTTCAGTTTAATTCTGCCAATAGAACCAAGGGAACTTTATTTCCTTATTATCTCTTAATTGCTTCACCTAATAACGACAAAGCCAATGGTCACGTTATCGGAATCTGGAAAAACTGGGAAGACAACGGCAAAACTTTAGCGACATTCTCTGACTTACTCTTAAGTCAAAATACTGATCTAACTATCACCCCGTCATCTGTAGCAAACCCTCTGGCACTACCAACAAACGCCATTCAGGGGCAAATAAGAACCGTTACCAGTTTGGGTGCTTATTACATGAGGCTAAACACCCCGCAAGCTGTTGATGGGGTTAAAGTTATTTCTGATAGTTTAGGGAATAAATGGGTTTTAAATCTTGGATCTACAAACTACGGAGCATTCCCAATTGGTGGCACTAGCGGAGTTTTTGGCTGTCATCAACCCGCAGCAAATATTGACGCTGAAATCTTGGCAAATAACCCGTTTTTTCCACGCCCTATTTATACTCCCGATGGTAGTGGATCATTATTCGATCCCGACCAATCACCAATTAGATTAGCTTTTCTGAATCTGTACGAATCAGAGATGGGAGTGGGCAGGAGACTCCGTTTAAACTGTTTTCTGAATGGCTCGGAGCCTGTTTCTAATTTACTGAGTGGAAAGATATTCGCAAGGGTTTTAGGCTTTGTCAATATCGAATCTGGGGAGCTTGTTACCGAGAATGATACGGGCGACGGCAACGATATGGATGGTATTGGGGAATGGGTTTCTGTTGATACGAAGTTAGGCTTTTTTGTATTTCAAAGACCATTACCCTATAATTGGGTTGTCGCTGTTGAGATAGCCGTTGGTTTCAAGTCTTCAGAATTGCAGATAGCACCCGGATCTGTTTTAAGTTTCACACTTAGCTGCGGGGTTCAGTCGGGCGTTTTAGTTGAGGGTGGTCTGATTTATAGGCAGCCACAAGGGGGATTGATTTATAAAGACGAAAACTATACGGGTCGGGTTTTGCCGGATTCTGTAGGGGTAAAAGTTGGCAGGATGCGGGGGGGGATGATTCATGGATCGCAGTCTCGAATATTCGAATTTTTGGATACACCTGAGCAGTTTTTATCTGGATTCTTAACTAATACTGTAGGGCAAAAAATAACCCTCAGTCGTGATGGTGTAGCCACTTTTCGAGGTATTGACGCTATCCAGTCATCAGAGGCATTGTTGGCAATTGTTTCTACAAAGGCGGGAGAATCTAGGGTTTTTTGGGGTGCTAGTGAATCAGTTTTGAGTAGTCAGGGGATTTCGGCACTAATAACCTATCCATCGGGAGGTTTCAACGTTTCCTTAATTCGTTTCTACCTTTTGATTAACGGCGTTTTATATAGACAGGATTCTCCTTCTGGAGTCACAACAGGGCTAACGTCTCAAACTTTTAATATTTCTGCTATTACTGGATTTAGTTTGATAGCTTTAGAACCGACCAATTATATTCCTGGTTTATTTTTATCGCCAGGTATAGCGGTAAGTTTATCCTCTGGATCTTTGTCTGGAAATATTAAATTAGGGGTTTCCTATGTTTACAGTGGAAGTGTATTGTCAGCAATTTCTCAAGATGTTTCACTGGGATGTTTGCCCATCCTAGATTTTGATGCTATGATTGAAAGAACAGCAAGGAAAATGGCGTTAATTTTTGGATAATATGAGAAATTTAAGTTATGTCTCGCAAGAGTTAATAAAAATATTAAAGTTAACTCAACCTCAAGTTAGAAACGAATACAATCAAGTTATTCTATCAACTCAAAGACAGACGGTTGTAATTCCAAAACAATCTAATTCTAAAAGATCATCATCTAGTTCAAGGAGTGTTTGATGTCATTATCAGTCGAAGCTCAGACAAATCTAAACAGTCTCTTAGTTGCCTTAGATGAGCAAATGCAATTAAGCGAAAATGCAGCCTACCAAGCCGCATTAAAATACAACGCCGTATTGAGTTGTTTTGCTGGTGTTGATGGTGGTTTTACTGACACCTCCACACTCGCAAAAGATGCAACATCAACGGCGATCAACGCCAAACTTCCATCTTTATCAAGTGGTAGAGTCCCAGTCTCTTTACCAACAATAACCGCCGAGTTAGATTGTAGATTGCTAACAACAAATACAACAATTGCAACTGGTAGTTATTTCATTTATTTAAAGGTACTCGTAGGGGATGTAACTATTAATGGCTTGACGTTTTCAACTAATGAAAATCTAAACTTTGAAGCCATTAATAATGTTCTATACCCCGCTATTGAGTTGGTAATTCCTAGTGGTAAATCAGTCCGATTAGTGAGAGGATATTAAAATGGGAATGTTTTCGGATATTGATTATTCTTTGATTGTTTTGCAATTAGAGAAGGCAATGGCTAATGGTGTGGCTACCTTGGATTCAAATACCAAGGTTCCTAAAGCTCAGATTAGTTTAACCGCTTCTGATGTTGGTGCGATCGCGTCTACTGGTAACGAAGTTTTAACAAGTTTAAACGCCGCGTCTGGCACAATTTCATCTGGGCTTTTACCGTCTTATGTTGATGATGTCCTGAGTTATACAAACCTTGCCGGGTTCCCAGGTACGGGTGAAACTGGAAAGATTTATGTTGACGAAACGACTAATAAAGTTTACCGATGGTCGGGTTCTGTTTATGTTGAGATATCGAGTTCTGCTACTGCGGGAGAGGCTTTAAAACTAAGCACGCCACGGACAATTGCAACAACGGGGGATGCAAGTTATTCAGTTAGTTTTGATGGTTCAGCCAATGTTACAAGTGCGATAACACTGGCAACGGTCAATAGTAATACTGGTTCTTTCGGTAGTGCTAGTTCAATTCCTGCTATTACTGTCAATGCTAAGGGTCAAGTAACTGCGGTTTCAACTAACAGTATCGGGAATGAATTAATTGCTATTCAATCGCTATCCGACACCCCAGGATTCCTAAAAAAAACAGGGGATGGGACTTATTCAATTGATATTAATTCCTATCTTTCATTGGCGGGTGGAACTTTAACAGGGGCATTGATCGCCACTTCTTTTTCTGGGGTTGGGACGGCATTAACAGCTTTAAATGCTTCAAATATCTCAACTGGAACCATCAACGCAGCCCGATTACCCGCAGCTTACCTTCCCCTGACTGGTGGGACGGTATCAAGTGCCGTATTAATTCAAAGCGCAACACAATTTAATGGTTTTGCAGTAAGCAACGGTTCTTTTACCGTGGCACAATTACAAGGGAGTTCGGCAGTAAATGATAACGGAACTTTAACACTAAGGAATACCGGTACTGCAACTATAAACATTGTTGCATCAGGCGTGTCATATTTTAATGGGGGAAACGTTGGTTTTGGTGGGTCAAATCCTTCTTATCCTTTGGATGTTTTCGGGGATTCTAGGTTTAGTGGAGTTGCTAATTTCACGAATGCAACACAATCAACATCTCCCACCACGGGAGCAAGTAGAGTTACAGGCGGTCAGGGGATTGGAGGAAATCAATATGTTGGTGGGTTTAGTTCTTTAGGGGGTGATGCTAATCATCCAGGGGTTAAGATTAAAGTTTTGACGGGGACTACGGCAGCAACACAAGGGGGGATTGTAAGCATTCCCCATGGAGTGGCACACCTTAAAATTACTTCGGTATCAATAATGGTATTATTTATGAACCAGTGGATACCCCACTCTTATACTCTTAATGCCAATTATCAATTTAATTTTGTTGTTGATAGTACAAATATAATTGTACTTAATTTTCCTGAAAACAGCGCAGGAATTTTATCGAAACCTTTAATCATAACAATAATTTACACGGCATAAAATCATGACTATTGAAAAAAAAGACCATTTTTTTGTATTGCAAAGCCAACAGATTCCTGTGAGTGGGATTTTGTTGGACGTTGCAATTGAACTGTGCCACCAGTATTCAATTGTCAATCTTGAGACTGGAGAAGTATTAGGAACAAGCCCAGGTGAAGGTATCTTAAATTTGGGAACACCCAATGAATTAGAAGTCGAGTTTCCTGGATTTTCAGAGCGGATGGAATGGATAAAAATTGCTTTGGTTACTAAGGCAATGGGAATAATAGCCACCAGAAAAGCGGCAGAACTAGCTGCAATTGAAGCGTCAAAAAACAACCCATTAACACCAATAGAATGATATCAATATCAATTTTTTCGCTCCCGTTTAATCAATCCGGTTATGCCTTCCTGCTTTTCTTTGCCGGACTGATTTCTATTATTAATGGATTTTCCTTGATATTTGATAACCGAAAGTTGAATCAATACTTGTCATCTACTCTGTTGATAAATAACGGATTGATGTTATTGTTTGACAGCTTTAACAAGATAGGTTATGACAAGTTTGATAATATGAAAATATCAACTTTAATAATTCAAATTATTATAAGTTTTTTATCGCTATTCCTTGTATTGGGGCATCACTATGAACGTAGCAAAAAACTCAAAGAGCGAAAAAAAGAGGGTGAGTCTTACGATTTTAGAAAGAGGGGGTAAATATTGCAATATGCCACGCCCTGTTTTTAGAATTAAATATATAGTTCAGGCATTATTTTTTAATCATCATTTCCTGGTGATGATTCTGGTCGGATTGTTTGGAATGATTTTTACCCCATTAGAAACATCTATTGGATGGATAAATGAGAGTATTGATTTTTTAAACGCTATCACCCTTGGGGTGGGGATTGGCGGGATAATTTGTTGGTGTTTCGTCTACAAGTTCAAGAAAGAGTTTAGTAGTGAAATTAGCTCCTCTGTTTGGACTGCTTGCTATATTCTTTTAAATATCTGCCACATCCTTTCAGTATTGTTTATAGTAGTTTTCTTTTTGTCTGTAGGAATCAAGCAAAATGGCAGTATATCTTCCTTAGCTTGCGGGGTGTTTTCTTCAATGCTTGCAGAGATTATGTTATCAATTAAATATGCCTACAAAAGTTAATTACCCTCGTAATCAAAATGTTGATGTCTTTTTTTCATGTTATTCTCCAATCAAATACAACAACAGCTACTACAGACCAAACGATTCAATCAGTATTTGGTTTGATTACCGTTCTGTTGGGTGGTAGTAGTGTAATTGGTATTGCTATCAATAGAATTTTTGATACCAAAAACATCAAGGTTATAGTTGAATTACAAAGTGAAATTAAAAGCCTTCAGAGGGAGGCTAATTATAGGGAGAATGATTTAAACAGGCTTGAGGTTGAAAACAACGAACTCAGGGAAAAGATAGCCGCGCTACAGGAGAAAACTAACTCTAATTTTTCTGAACAATTAGTAAATATTCAAGAAAAATATCAACACTTAGCTTCAGAACATCAAAAAGCTATTGCAATAATAAAGAAGTTAAAAGGGGTATCTACCAATGCAAGTAATTCAAACACTAACGACGGCAATCAAACCTGAGACAATCTCTTGCCCGGGAGGGCATTAGATTGTATTTAATGCAACACCAACACAACCCAGTCCCTTTTTATTATGAATAATTCAACTAAAATTAAACTGATTGCATTGAATAGAGGTGTCACGGCATCCGAGGAAACTTTCACGATTAAGGAATTGAAAGTTAAGTATCCTAAACAATGGCTACAATCTCGTAATGATTATCCTGTTTTTATTAATTCGTGTATGGACAAATGGATATCAGAACAGGTAAAATTACAGGTAGAATTACAGGTAGAATTGAAGTGGAATGTTGTTACTTTTGAGGTGGAATGATGGATGCGGAAGCATTAAAAAATTTAATAACCGAGTACGAGAATGCTACTACGGATTCAGGGTACAAGATGAGATTAGCTAATCAGATGAACGACATTATAAAAAAAGATATCTGGGAACTTCAAGGGAAAATTAGAGAGGAAATGATGTTGCGAATGCAAACAAAAACAGAACAATTAAATAATTTAATAGCCAAAACAACGGGAGAAAATACCCAATATGGTTATTGGTATATTGAGTTCAGAAGTCGGTCTGGGTGGTGGGCGGTTTCTGATATCCCTGTTAGTTTTGGAGAGAATGGAACATACCTCGGTAAGTCTTATATTGATGCTGTCAGGTCAATTAAAGATTTATTTCCAGAAAGAAAACCTTTGAATAGGGTGCTATAATAATGATGCACACTGATTAAAATTGGACAACACTAACCCGATGATTTATTAATTATTGGGTTATTTTTATTGGTGAAGATATTGGGTTTGTATTATAATATAAATAGGCAATTGTAAATCTCGAAACAGTAACAACAATATGACTGAAGACGCTCTAAGAAAAACATGGGAACATATTGATTTAGTTGTCCGGTTACTAACCTCGGCACAGATTGAGTTGATGAAAAGAGCAGTCACCCATGATAGAAGTAAGTTGTCATCCCCTGAGTGGGAAATGTTTGCAGAGATTACTCATAAATTAGAGGGGTTGACCTACGGTTCTGAGGAATATGAGAACCAACGAAAGGAAATGTTAAATAGTGCGCTAGGGCATCACTATGAAAACAATAGGCATCACCCTGAGTTTTTTGAGTCAAGAAAACCTAGCAATGTTATTAACAATCATATTCTTACAACCCAATGGGCTATAAAGAATGGCTGTATAATGCCTGATGATATTTTTGGGTATGAGCAGGTTGAAAATTATCTGATTCAAAAGCAAAATGAGCATCAAAGCTCAATAAATAACATGAACCTTTTTGACATACTTGAGATGTTGATTGATTGGTGTGCGGCGTGTAAACGTCATGCTGATGGAGATATAGAAAAAAGTATTGAAATAAATACCAAGCGATTCAATCTGTCTCCACAGTTGGTTAATATCATAAAAAACACAGTTCCATGTTTAGAGGATAAATTTAAAGATTTAAAAACACAGAAAGATATTTACTAACAATTTAAAGAGTTAATGTTGTATCACCCACAAGAATTAGGAAAGTTGAGAGCAGGGAGTTAATTAATTAGCTAGGATTGATATTGCTTAATTATTAATCCTTTGTTGAAAATCCTGAAGATTAATTGCTTCTGAATTTTTAGCCATATTAAAAATCGCATTAATAATATCTCCAATTGGAATTACTATCAATGTGTACCAAGAAATATTCTTGTTTTCCTTACTGGCTTTCTTGAGACTTTTTGGCATATTTGTGGCAAAATCAGACCAATCATTTTGAACCCAGAAAATATCTTCGTTCATTGCGATCAATAATTTATCTTTTGAAATATCAGCATGATTGGCATTTTCTAAAAAGGTGACAAGTCTTTTTACCGTTAACAATGGTACTTCCTCTAGCCTTAATTCCCGAACAGCTTGAATCCCCAATAGTTGCCCATAGCTAAATATAACCGTGGGTTTGCCACCAATTGTTCCGTGACGTGTTGGAATTATTAACCCTATCTTTTCTAGGTAAGCAATTCGGCTTGATGTGCAGTTAGTTAACTGAATTGCCTCTTGTCTTGTAAATCCGGTTATTTGTTTTATCATTTGAATTTAGGATTTTCTCTCAAAGGGATATATTGTTTAAATATTATAAACCAAAAAAAGTTAATCCCAAACTGACCATGACTAGAAATCTGATTGTTCTTAAAACCTACTTTCAACCACTGACTTATAGGAAAGAAAAGAATAACATAATCATTTAAAAATATAGAATCTGCTTCATCGGTAGATTCACTAAAGGGTAAAAGTGGATAAAATATTATACTCATTGGACTCCATTAACCTCATCACATCTTAATTTTAGATACGCGATTTTAACCCATCTGGCATCTTCCAAAGCATTATGTTCTGCACCATCTTGTTTTGGTAACTCAGGGTTGCCAAGGCTTTTAGCAAATTGCTGAATATCGTTACAATACATAGGAAATCCTTTTGGTAAATCAATCATTTTTCCAAATAATTGACAAAAAACTATCCAATCATAACTTGAATAATTAGCCCAAAATTCAGGCTCAGGAATACCATCTTTTAGTACAAATTTGGTTTCATTATAAATATTGACAAAGGGTAATTTCCAGTATTGTTTTTCAACCCAGTTTTTTGGAATAGGTGCAGAAAAAGCATGACGACAATCAAGAAATAAAGCGACTTCTTCTTTAATTTGTTTTTTGGGCTTCCATAGTTTCGACTGCTCCCACTGGTACGACGATCCGGCTTCCCATGGTGGGCTAGGGTGTCTTTGGGGTAGTTTAGCAATTACATTCTCTTTAACCCAATCACTAGCTTTGGAAAAATCACAATCTTCATTAATAGCATAATATTCTCTACCATCGGCTGCAACAATTCCGATGGAGATTAGATCGATGGTCTTTCCGTCTTCAATAAATTCGGTATCAAAATAGTATTTCATTAGTATTGTGCCTTGTGTTGTCTTTCTATTTTATCACAATATTTGAACGTTAGCATTTGGACATCACCAATAAATAAGATACAATTAATAAATCCCCTCGCGGTACGGAAATACCCAGGGGAGGTAACTATTAATTAGGAAATAGCCACATGAATAATATTATCAGAGCCGAGCGTGCAACTGTCAAGTTTTGTGAGGGTGTTGAAGTTGACGGGTATTTGTTGCCAGATGGTGAGTTTAGGGTTGGGAAGGTCGGAGCCGCGATCGCCGTGGGGTACGGAAAAGACTGGGTAGGACAACTCAAGGGAAAACCGCTAAAAGCCTTGCAGGATAAGGGGTTCACCGGGTCTGAAAAACCTGTGCAGCTAAACTCTATCAATGGCGGTGGGACTGAAGCAAAAACACTTAGTCTCCTTGACTTCAGAAAATTAATTGTTTTTGCAGCAAAGAAGGAAAGGCCTGAAGCCGAGGCGTTACTGGATGCCATTGTCGATGTGTCCCTTGAGGATTATTTCAGAATAGCGTTTGGACAGCAAACATTAACCCTAGAGGAAAAGCGCGACAAATTTTTCAAAGCCTATTCAGCGACCATTGACTGGCTCACAGAAGACCGATCTGACTGGGAACTGATAGCTGAACAGGAATTATTTTTACTGAGTCTGAACTAATCAAAAAAAAGAACCCTCTAAATATTTAGAGGATTGATTTTAAAATAATTTATTACAATCCTTGCATTTCATTCGGCGGCGACCGTGTTCGGTGTAGCCATATCTAACCAGCCTGTGACTACCACACCGGGGGCAACCGTCGCCAACAATCAGGGCTTTTGCAAAAAAAGACAGCCTAACACCTCTGATGGGTTGGCAGAATTGCGGACTAGCGCACCGGGAGCTAGGCAATCAGCCCGGTTCACTTTAACGGCGGCTGCTGCTACCAGTCCCGACACTATATAATAAGTGTCGGGAGACGCAGGGGGGAGTCCCTCAATCTCGCCATATTGAACGCTTTGGACTGGAATACCTAAAATGGGTTCGGCTTCGGTATTCCCCATCGCCACGCGGGGGATGATTCCCGATGGTGGCAGGGTGTGGAGGATCTCAACAGCCGAAGCTGTGAATTGCTTGGTTTTAGGATCTTGAGTCACCCCTTCTTTTGAACAGATGACGATTTGATGGGGAGTGGCGTTGATGATTTTCATGATTTTCTCCTAATAAAATAATGTGTCAATGCGACTGCAAGCGCAGTCATAGGCTGTGGCTTCTGTGGGGTAATCGTAGCCACTTGAAAAGATGATTACCCCGTCTTGGTAGATAAACCAGGCGTACTTCCCTGATTTATCTTTAATCTCGACTTCGTAGCCGAAATAGTGGGTCATATTAGACAAGCGTTACCTCTAAGTTAGAGCAGTTAGTAAGTTTCAATAACTTAGTTAGTTGCTCATTGATTCTTCATTGCTTTAGCCTATGTAGTTAATAATCCCTTTCGGGAATGCGACCGCACGGAATCGAACCGTGCTAGGAGCTAACCTGCGATCGCTACTTTTAGTCTCTCCATGTCGGGAATTTAGCACCCCCAACAACCCCTGTTTTGGGGATAACATGGGATAGCCTGTTGAACAGGTTGTGAAGCCCTCGAAACTTCACACAACCAGAGGCTTTTACCTCTGTCGCCGCAATTCCCATCGCTTTTTGAAAAGCGGGAACTTCGGTGGACGGCATGGGTGCAACCCAAACTCCCATTTTTCCGTTTATCGGGTGCAGGACAACTGAATCCTTGAACTCATTGGGGAGTTCAACAGGACAACTTTCTACCTCCTTAAACAAAAGGTCAGAAGTAGATAGCTCTATAGCTAGAAACCAGTGTTTTGCCGTTAGGCAGTGAAGGTCGAAGTCAAACTTTACGACCTGTTTTTTATTCCGCTTAAAATCGGGGACTTGACCCCGATACAATACTGTTGTTACCGCGTCGTCTTCTCCGACGACAAATCCTTGAAAATCAACTGAATCAAAAAGGTTTTCTGGTTTTGTGAAAGTTGTCATTGTTTTTCCTCTCTGTTTTTAGCTGTGGCTTCCGTGGGGTAATCATAGTGAAAAGGTCATATCAGGTCACATTTTCCTACCATCTTGTTCCCGCAGGGGAAATCCGCGCAAACGGACTGGTAGGTGGGGTTTTTAGTCCCAAAGGCTTTTGTGACAATCCCCTGCCCATATACAGGGTGATTGACAATGTCCCCGATTTTTAATAACCCGTCGGCGGGTTTGTCTAAATTGTCAAGGTATTCTTTGACAACCTTGATTGCCTCTCCATAGAGGTGTTTTCGTTGGTCTGTGTAGACCTTCTCTACCTTCTCGGTAGGCAATTCCAAAACCGCCAAATCGGTCACAGAATATTCTGTGGTTTCTCCATAGCCCGTTTCATAAGCCACTGTTGTGGCACTAGGAAATTTGGGTTTTCCCTCAACAATTTCCCCGAATTGATTTACGGCAACCAAAGCCGTGTAGGTGACAGTCACCTCGTACTCGTCCGCTACGAAGTGGGCTTTAGGACTAGGAGTTTCGCCCCATTGACTTCGACCACCCCGCATCCCATCGGGGGATTCTTTACGACGGGCGGGAGTCGCAGTTTTTTTGTGGCTACCTGTTAACTTTTGACAGGTAATGATTTCTTTTTTTTCTTCCTGGGTGACAACCCATTCCAGTTTTGTCACCCGAACTCCGTTCGGTAACGGGGTGACGTTACCAATGGAGTCACCATTATCTTTCCAGATGTTCCCTCTATCATCAACGTAATACCCCTTTGTAGGGAGTTTTAGGGCATCACGCCCCAAGTTATTATTCCACTTCCATTCGGGGGTTTTAGTTGCGGTTTTAGTTGTGGTTGTCATTGCTTTTCCTCTCTGTTGTGTTTTAATTTTTAGTAGCATTTCAGGACGTAATCAATCGCCATGTTGTCTGACGTGGTGAGGCGGTAGGATTGCGACCCTTTCCAGGTCTTTAATCCATCAATAGCTCGTTTTAGATCGCCACCGTCATCAACCCAATTAAAGAAATTTGTTAACCGAGCTTCTGTCCAGGGTGATGTTTTGTAAAAAGCTAAGTTGCGATCGCAGTAATAAGTTTTAACTGCTTTTGTTTTGGTCGTTTTTGCTTTGGTGGTTGTCATGGCGTTTGCTCCTGTCTCCTGTCTACATTTCTAATACTACACAAAATATCAACAGGTGTCAACAGGTAAAGCAAACTATTTTAGATTTTGTATCAGGGGGATACAAAACGACTGGTTTTTTGATATAATATATAGAGAAGAGACTACGACGTTAACGATTACCAAATAATTCTCGGTCTAAATTAAACTAAAAAGCCCTCCACGAGTTAAAAATGGAGGGCTTCTCTCTATCTGTATTTGTGATTTTTTCTAGCCTTGCGACTAGGACTATGCTCCCGATGTTTTTTGCAATATCCCGAACGGTTTTGAGTGGAAAGTGGGATATTACACACCTGGCATTTCTTAATCAGGAAATCGACCTTGGAGAATTTCCAGATCCTCCTTTGTGTCTTCAAAGCAATGTTCAACTTTGAAGACTTCCTTGTGATAATCCGTTAACTCCCCATAGCACGGGCTATCACAAAACTTGACTGCATCTTCAAAAGTCCATTTCCCCATGCGTTTCTCGCGGCTTCCCATTCTTTCGGATGTATGTTCACGGACTGACGGCCCCCCATAGCCACCACTCGCTCCTGTCACAAAACAGGCGACCGAGTTGGCGAAAGCTGCATGATGTTGATTGGGTGATTCGGGGTGTTTTTGTTTCCCCAATTCAAACGCTTGTTTTAAGATTTCCGAGTAATTATCAATATTCATGGTGGTTTCCTTTGTTAATTGAATTTACGGAGTAAATAGGCTGCAAGAATGCCGCATCCGATACCAAGGAGGGATTCGAGAATGATTGAAATGATTTGTTGAGTTTCCATAGTTTTGTCCTTTTTAGTCTGTCATCTGTACAACGGGGCTAATCCCAATCTGCAATGGTTAGCCCCGTTTTGACTACCATCTTTGAGCGGAGTGAAAATTATAAAGATTCGCGTCGCCCAATGTCCGTAAAATAGACGTTCTTAATGCTGATGGGGGTTCACTATTTCGATACCCGTAGAACTGTTGGCAACCATAGAATTTCCCGCTAGGAGTCATCTCAATTGTATGAGTCACCCGCCCCTGCTCCCGAACTGCAAGGATGATAGAGCGACCGGAGTTAACAGCTTGACCATAGCCTCCTATGCAGTGGCTCAACTGCTCACCCCATAGCTTGAGTTGGGCATTACAGGTTGGGATTTCCAATTCCCATGAACCGTCAACAGCACAGAGTCCTTGAACCCGTTTAAAATCGGGGTTAACTTTTAGCTCATAGTCCGGCTGACGCCGGACGTATTCTTTAGCTAGTGTTTCGTGAACAGTTAGCCAGCACCGCACCCGTCCCAATTCCGGTGCGCCCGTTCCATCTTCATTAAGCTGTTTCCAAAGATAGCCCGCATCACGGACTAAATTGGAATCAACGTTATTTACTTCACCCCGTACTTTGAACGTGGTGGTTTGCAGCATTCTCAAAGCCACTTCAGGGGAAAGTGATTTCAAGAAAGCGATCGCATCCTCCTGGAATCCGATAACGGATGATTCAGGTAAATTGAGATATTTTTGAAGTAGGTCAGCATTATTATTGACCAATACCATCGCCCATTTACGGGGTGTGGGGGAGCTATTTTGAAATGCTTTAACCGTAGCCTTCCCTGTTGTACCGAACAGGTGTTCACAGGCTTTTGCAGGTGATAGAAAATCAATTAACCCCAGTAGTAGTTGGTCTTGGTTTTTTGACCATTTAAGGTCATTCCAGGGAAGTGCTTCATGGGGAAGTTCTAAAGCAACTTCTAAAAGAATTTGGCAGTACGATTTGATTGCATAATCACGGGAATAGTTTTTGTAACCCATGATATAGGGCAATAATTGACCGAAGTTCATCTGTTCAAACTCGCGGAATTTCAACCAAAACTCACTTGTTAAATTCTGACGATTCCAATGTTGCCACTCATGGCCGTGAAAAAATGACCAACCTGCGCGGTCATCCCCCACGATTTCATCCCATGCCAATTTAGCCAAGAAACGGCTTTTAACTGGCATCCGTCCAACCCGTTCGGCAATCGCCTTGGGAAGATTGCCACACCATTTCCAGGCACGGGCGCAGTGCTTTAACCGCCAAATATTTCCGATCCGGTCGGAGTTGACTTCAAAGGCATCGGCGTTAACCATTGCCTTTTTGACCCATAGCGGGAGCCGATTAAAGTTAGGGGTTGTGGCAATTGCTAAAACTTTTTCTTGACTTACTTGATAGCAGCTACGCCATGACCGACTGCCATTCATAACCTCTTTGTAGAGGTTTACAAACCGTTCTGCTTGCCAATCAAAGCGGATGCCAATATTTAAAAGTGTTTCAGCACAAGTATGAAATCGAGTTGCCTCAACTTCGTGGTTATAGTAGCGAACGTGCGATGAGAATGTCCATCCACCTTCAGTCAGATACTCGTCATAACCCAACCCACAGGCTTTTAAATCTTCAGTTCTGGATTTTGCCCAGTATCTTAACTCTTTGACAGCCGCCCAGTCTTTCTTTGTTTGAGCTAAATCAAATTCTTTATCACGGGTTGTGGCGTGGTAGCACTGCCAAGCTAGGTATTTAGCCCCTGGGGATTTCCCTTCCAATAACTGAAGAAAGTTATCATATCCATCGGCGGGTAGGGACTGGATAAATTCAATTTCCTCAATGGTTAAATCTCGTGAGTTCAACTGAAAAGTGTTTTCCAGTCGCCCAGCCACGAGGTCAACCCCTTCCTCGAAAAGAGCTTCCTCTAAAGTTTGGCTATTGCGGACTCGGACTGCTAACGGGGATTTTTTAGAGTTGAGAGACATGATAAGATCCTCTTAGTGATGTTCACTCAAGGGTAGAGTTTGATTTGCGGTCGGCTCTGCCCTTGCCTTATTTCTCAATATACCCCCCACTTCTTAAAATGTCAAGCGTTTCGGCAAGAATCTTTTTAGACAAAATAGGAGCAAAAGTTAGCAAGCCCAAATTAAACTCAAAACCCTCGGAAATATTGTTTCCGAGGGTTTTGAATTAGAAGCCTCTAAATCTACATTGATGGCTTCCCATCCCAAAGGTTGGCACAAAACCAAGTCGAGTCCGAGCTAACGTCTGGGTAAAGTTCATCAGCTAAGGTTAGATGGAATTCCCAGGTTAAACTATCTTGAAGGCTGTCTAAGCTCGACTTCTGGGTGGCGTAGCCTTTGGTTTCTAGCTCATGCTGGTTGATATAGTATTTACTCTCCCAGACGGTAGCTAAAGCCTTTTGGTGGGACTCAGATAAAACTTGATCATAGGTAGCTGATACCCATTGATCTTGTTCGCTATCCAGAAGCCATAATGTCATGTTGTATTTCTGCACAGCATCACAAAAACTTTTGGCAACATCTGGACACTCATTCTTGAGTAACTGGAAATCGTAGGGTAGTGTTTCCAGGCTATCTATCTGGGAATGATACTTAATCACTACATCCCCAAGTGTCACGGTTTCAAATTCAAGCCCACTTACTTTGTGCTTTTGTTGGACACGGTGGATTTTGTCTAGCCGTTTCCAGTGTTTCTCTACTGTGTGGTGATAGGATTGACCCCATGCTTCCTTGATAGCCTCAAGACTATTTAAGTCTTTCTTGCTTTGATACCGTGACAGGCGTTTTAAGACCTGTTCTGGGTCGGTGAACCCTTGATACGCGAGTTCTAGTTCGTCACTGGGGCTAAGGGGAACCCCAAGCCGACTACTTAACCCGATGTTTATTAAAGCCTTAGCGATCGCAACTTCTGGGCGTTTGTGGAGATATCTGTCAGCTTTCTCCAGGGAACTTAGTATGCGTTGTTGTGTTATTGGTTTGGGATTTGATTTATTATTGATCATAGTTGCCTGCTTATTAGGTTTACTCACGTCCCCTGGTGTTTGCTGCACTGTGGGGATATTTTAATTTTACCTTACCCGATCGCACTACACCCAATCAATTTTTAGCAAGCCCAAATTAAACTCAAAATCTTCCCGATTTGTGGAGGGTTTTGAGTTTTGCTGCGATCGCCCCTGTCACACTGAATCCCGAAACCCCGATGCTGTATAATTTATGGGGATGTCACACTGAATTTCTTATACACTGAATCTTGATCACAGTGTTTTTTATTAATCTTCTATTATGTTTTAGTGTGACAAAGAGGATTCGTTAAAAGTATCACCATGATACAGTTTATTTTTATTTTACCCCTTGACAAAATGACAAACACCACCCCTTTATTTGTAGCTTTTGAAGGAATTGATGGCTCTGGAAAAACAGAGCAACTTGGACAAGTGGCAAAACATCTGACGGAACATTCGGGCTTGAAGGTTTTAAACACCAGGGAACCTTGGGGGGATGATGCACGGATTAGGATAAAAAACACAGATTTACCCCCATTGGATCAGATCCAGTTGATTGCCGAGGATAGAAAAGCTCATTGCAATTGGCTTAGAGAAGTTTGGGGCGACTATGACCTGATCTTTTGTGACCGATTCACAGCCTCCACGTTAGCCTACCAGGGCTATGGAGAAGGGCTTGAGATAGAAGGCTTGATAAGGGTAAATGAAACGGCCACACAGGGCTTAAAACCCGACCTCGTTCTATTGTTAGACTGCCCCGTAAACGTCTCGGCCAATCGGCTGAATAGATCCCTTGATAAAATAGAAAAAAATATCCATTTTCTAAACAGAGTGCGGTTCGGGTACTTGGCTCTCGCCCATCGGTTTAATTATCAAATCATTGATGCAAGCAAAAACAAGGGCAATGTTTTTACCGATGTCCTGTTTTCTTTATCCCCCCTCCTTTCTAGTGGGCAAGCAGCAAGGATGCTATGAAGGTTTAATGTTTTAACGGAAAAAGACGAGGTTTCACCCCGTCTTTTATTTAATTCCGCTTTTTAATTGCGATCGCTTTGATAATAGGTGTGTTTTAATCAACACAAGCGCATAGCTTGTTATTCTCTCCAGCTTCAATAAGTGCTTTTTCCATCGGGGTTAAGGCTCCAACATCTCCCCAAGCGTATTTAGTCCGCCCCAAACCTTTCAAAGACCTTAGATCGGCATTTTGTTCCATCTCAACAGCCCTTTGATATAGTTCGGGATGTTTTTCCTTTAGTTCAACAATCTCGCTGATTTTGCGGTTTGGGCAAAAAAAGCAGGATGATTTTGATGGAACAGGAAAACCAACCGACTTAATCAGAGCGTTGCAGTTTTCTTGGTTTAGACCCCATTCAATTAAAGGGTATTCCTGTCTAATTCCTTCCCATATCATCTCTCGGACTTTGCCGGATTTGTCTAAGAGTCGTCGCAGTTCCCCCACATGAATCCCTACAAATTGCCGAGGGATTGACCTAATATCATTCTCTAAACAATATTCTTTAGTTGCTTTTTGTATTGGTTGAATTTTCCACTTCATTGAACAATTTGAAGACCCGTATGCTTTTGCTGGCAAAAGTTTTTTTACTAAACTTTCTTCTTCTAGTGTCGAGTATTCGTATTTTTGTCGAGATGTTCCCATCTGTTTATATTTTACCCACTCAATCCCAGGAAATCCTTCTACTAAAAGCCAATTAGAAAAAGTCTCTACCCATTGATAGGTTTCCGGTAGCTCCGCCCCCGTGTCAGCAAACAAGATTAAATCGGGTTTAATCCCTTTCAACACCATTGCAATTAACATGGCGGTGCTATTGGTTCCCCCACCATAGGAAACTATAATAGGAGAGTTTGGATCGGGTGCGGGTCTATTCTTTAAAATCCAAATAGGATCTTTAGCTTGAGTATCAACATGATCACCAAATAAATCCAATTGAGTTGTCATATTTCCACTTGCCCTCTGTATCCTTATATTTATAACTCTACTCCAGTTATCCTAAAATATCAACCCTCACTCAACTTTTTTGTAAAGAATTATGTCGCCCGTTGCGATCGCCTCCAAAAATTCAGTCCATGCGGGTTCTGCTGACTCCCGCCTCCAATAACGATAACCCATGCCGATGACGAGGGTTTTCAACTTCTCCCTGTCTTCTGGCTTGAGCTTGGCCTTGATTCCTTGCCTGTTTTCTCGGGGTCGTGTCATAAGAATGATCCTATATAACTATCCACCAGTTATAACAGATTTATTTCCAGATGGTAAATAATTCTGGCAACGACGGGCGGTGGATCGTGGATCTAAAAAAGCCGAATCCCTTACAGAATCCGGCTTTTACCTCTATCGGAGCGACAGGATTTGAACCTGCGATTCCTACCACCCCAATGTATTCTTGATATAGTTAATTCCTTATATCGTGGGGTTTTTGGGAGTTTGGGATCTCAAGTTCCCAATTGTTGATCAATCAAATGCTCCTGATTCCCAATATTGTTTCGCAGCTTCCCACTGTTCAGAAGTAGCAGCGATATGGACTTGATGCCCAATATCTGCAAGTTTGGCTTTGTGATGATTGACCAGAACACCACATAAAGATATCCCATCAACTTGTTTTAATCCCAAACTATTGATCAGAGCATCCATAGTTTCAAGAGTTTTTAATCCGAATCCGTGGGGGTCGTAGGAGGTTTGATTTTCTCCCGTACCGTCCGCCCTCCAATATCGGGCGTGTAGTAGTTTCTCATTCATAAAGTTTCTACTTCCACAACTTGCGCTTTCCATCCCTTACGGGTCAATGCCAGAGCGTCTCTCGCCGCGACTTCGTTGTCTTTGTATGTGATAAATTCGTCATCGGGATGGACGGCTAAAAAGTCCGCACCTACACCTCCAGCATACAAACCTTCTGTGACTTGACCGTTGTAACGATTCCACAGCTTGACTGCAAATTTTAGTGTCATTGTTTTACCCTTGTATCGTTAACTTTTGCGCGGATTTAAGGCGATCCAACATATAAACCTCCTTAATTAGTAAAGCGTCTGTTTTGGCTCTGTTGATTGCAGCAGGCAACGATACCTGCTTTGTCAATCCTCAGAAATCTGAGGATTGATTTTTTAGCTTTCAGAATTTCTTTAAATTCTGATTGATCGAAGTCGCTGTACCAAGGTTGGCAAATCTCAACCAAGGCATATAACTTCTTTAAAACCTGGGTCATATTTTCCCAGGCGATTTTTTCGCAAAAATCGCGATTTTCGATCCAGAACTTGGACGATACCGCGATCGCTACCGCTTTTTTTATTTTGACTTCACCCTCTCCAGGTTCGCCACCCAGAGAAGAATAATATTCAGCGAAATTGCGGCGGAGTTGATCCGCCCACTGAATTTGCTTTTCCGATCCAACAAGAGGAGGGAAAAACCAATCTATTTTTTTCATAACAGGCACAGTTAACTGTATTGGTTTCTCCACAATCTCCACCGCTTTCAAGGATTCCAGCCGACCCTCAAGTTGAGTCAATTCAAAAGCCCACTTCCGAATTAGGCTTCGGACGCGGGCAAACTTGACTATCAAGCTATTTAATTGATAAATCCGTTTTTGGATTTGGTTTTTAGTAGAGATTGTGGAGTTTTTCATATTTTACGCCCGATTTGACGGCGGCGTCCCTGTTTTGCTTATACTAAAATACTGTAGCTACAAAATCAAAATATGTCAACCCCTAAATCAAAAAAACTTTTTAACCGCCCAACCGTTGTCAGGGTGAGGGTTTCAGAAGTTGAGAGGGAGAGGATAGAGGCGATCGCATCCTCAAGAAATCTATCCCTCTCGGAATTGATAAGATATTGGATCAATAATAGAGGCTGACGATACAGCTTTCCTTATTCCAGAAAGCAAAATTAGGGAGCAAGCCGAGCTTTCCCTAATCGGTTCTTTTCGTACCATTCCGCAATTTGGGGAACCCAATCCTGAGTATGGGCCCACATCATTTCAGAGAGTTTTTGAATCTCTAACTGGGCATCTTTTTTGAATCTTAAATCGAGAAAATGTAACAGTGAACGCAGGTTACATGACATTACAAAATGCTGACGGAAATCGAACGGGATTAAACCCCTGGCGTGTTCTTCACTCATCCCAGACTCAATGTTTTGTTTATACAAACCACAAGCATCTACACAGTGTTGTAAATGGATTTCTCTTAATTCAGGTGAATAATAATATTTTTTCCCTTGGCGATCGCTGTAATTCCCCACCGGACGGAGGTAAAAAACATCTTCTAAACTTCTCTTGAAGTTGATTACATCAACAATCCTCTGCCCTGAGTAGCGCCCAGATTGAACATCGAAACTAGCTATTCTATGCCGGGTTGCCTGTTGCATCACACTATGGGGGAAATATCCTACACTAAAAACGATGTGGCAGTGCTCTAGCACTCCAAAGTGTCCTCTATCACCTGCTAATAATCTTTTGACTGCTATCTCGCCACACTCTTTTTCTGATGGTGTTTTTTCGATATTTTCAAAAACATAATCTTCACTGTAACATTGGTGCAATGCCAGATAAATCATCTGTTGGGGATTAGCTGTTTTCGATAAAACATCAACCTTGAATCTGTCCATTAGTCTCCTCTTTTGTGCATCTTCAGTCAAGAAATAAGATAATCATTAACTGTCAACAGTGTCAGGGATTTGAGTGGAATAGTTTGATCTTTAAAGCATTTAAAATTAAGTAATCGTAAAGAATTGATCATAATTTTTGTTGTTTGATGTATTTCTATTATTATATAATGATCTACACTTTAAAGCAAGGTGTGGGCTAGTGTCAAAAGAAATAAATCTTTTAACAACACTGCATGAAGCAGACGTTCACCCACGATCAAATTATAATATAGTCAGCTAGTATCAAATTAGTCAAGAAACAATGCAATCGTTATTTCAATCCATAAAATAGGCAATCGTCTATTGCGGGTCAATCTTGACAATAAGTCCAAAGCCTACAGCATCGTTTCAATCCATAAAATAGGCAATTGTCTATTGCGGGCATCAAGAATATCTCTGTTTCAATCCATAAAATAGGCAATCGTCTATTGCGAGCCATTTGTGGTTTTAGAATCGGATTCTAACAGTTTAGTTTCAATCCATAAAATAGGCAATCGTCTATTGCGAGATTCAAGATACCGAGAATGTCTAATTGAGTCGCTATGTTTCAATCCATAAAATAGGCAATCGTCTATTGCGAGATAAGTACCTCAAAATCTAACTATCAAACATCAGGAGTTTCAATCCATAAAATAGGCAATCGTCTATTGCGAGAGCTTAATCCGCAGTTGTTTCAGGCGTTTCTATCGAAATCACCTAAGCTCATTCGATTTATTATAGCATGAGTTTTGGCGGTTTCGGCAACTAAAAAATCGTGAACCCCGTTTTTAAACAAATCATCTGGAATCGTTATGGTGTCTGACTTTTTGGTTTTTTTCTTGGTTGCCTTTTTAGAACAGCTAGGGGTTGCCGAATTTTTATTAATCAGGAATTTATACCAGAAATTATCGGACAATTCCACACCTTGATTGATTGCCATTTGAGCTAAACCTTTTAACTTAATGTTCTGTCCTGAGTTGACATCACGAGCAACGGTATAACCACAATTAGAGCATTTGTGAGTGCGTTGAGATAGCTTTTTCTTCTCTTGATGTCCACACTTCGCACAACATAAAGTAGTTCCCCAATTATCAACCCGAATCACTAATTTTCCGTGTTCCTTTGCTTTGGTTTCTAATAAATCAATAGCTTGACCAATAGCTACATCACTCCCTGTTCTGTTACTTCCTCGTTTGCGTTTTTGACTATTTTTATCGTAGATAACTGTACCATTTTCGGCAACCACTGGATTTCCTTCTGTGTCTAATTTTGCCTTGGCTTTAGCTTTTCGGTAGACGTTGGCGGGTTTGTAATCCTCAACAAAAATCACGTCAAACCAATTGATTAAATTGGTAGAATGCCAGTGATTGAATGATCGGCGGTGACGGGCGATTTTCTCATGAAGTTTAGCAATTTTATTATTGAGTTTCTCCCAATTCTTAGTTTTTCCCTCGTTCATTCGATACTTGCGAGATAATTGTTGCTGCATTTTCCTTAGACGTTTTAGCGATCGCTTTAAAGGTTGTGCAGCCTCAATAGTATGACCATTATCCAATGCCATAACAAACTGATGTCCGGGGTCAATTCCACAACATAACCCTGTCTTCTTGGCTTGTTTGACAGGGACGGACGCAGTTAATTGTATATACCACCCCGACGCTTTTTTGCAAATTTTCATCGGGTTAAAATCGCAACCATACCACCGTTTATCAAATCCAATTACCTCGATATAACCCAATTTTGGAATATTGACCTTACTGTCCTTAACGCCTAGATCCTTAGCGTTGTAATGGATTAAAGTCATCACCTTATCTTTAGCTGTTTTGAAACGTGGGCGGCTGTGGCGACCCGCTAGAAATCCCTCCCAAGCCTTTGATAGTTCATGCGCTACACCTTGAATGAATTTTGCCGGGCAATCGGTGAAATTAACTTTTCGCTCCTCACCTCTAACTAAATAAGTCACAATCCGATCCTTGTGGTGCTGATGTCCAAATACCTTTAGGAACCCGTATAGTACCGACTTTTTAGAATCCAGTGAGTCAATAATAGGGCTATTTTCATCAATGGCAACGGGATGGATTAACCCCCTTTTCTTCTCGACTCGCTCAATCCCCATCTTCCAATCTGGGATCTCAATTCGTACCCATTGCTTGAGCTTGCGGTCGTATCGTTGCAGGGGAGTTGCAGGGACGTTAGACTTTGACAGTTTATCGTAAGGGTTCCACTCATTAAATTCCTCTATCAGTCCTAACGAGCGATTCCAAACCCACTTACAAACTAGCATCCAATCTTCTATGGTTCGCTCTTGTTCTGAAGATAGAATGAGTTTAAACTCCTTTGTTCGCACATTTTCGCTAAAATTAGACATACCTATTTAAAAAATTGAAACGTATGTATTGACATTTCCATTATATACAACTATAGTGGAATCACCGACGTTTAGATCGGCAAGCCAAAAGCTGCCCTTGGAGCCGAAAGGATTAACGATTAGGCGATGAAGAGGGAATATTCTCTAACCAGATATGGTTAGCAATTTTAAAAATAGGTAATCAACTTAAAAAGGGGCTCCGGCCCCTTTTTAGTAGACTCCATCTATTTTTGAAACCGAAATAGACTACACTAAAGGGACGTTCAACTTATAGGAATACCCCCGCGACACTCGAAATGTCCGGGGGATGAGTCAACCTGTATAAGAGTCAACCTTGATAATCTCAATCTCAACACAAAGGGCTTTCAATCTCTCAAAAGCCACCACCGGATCGGCTTCAAAATCAACTGGACTAGATCCGGTCATCGGAGCGTCAGACACCGCCCCTAATGGCTCAAAAGCACGGGATTTGTTATTCCAAAAAAACACCCTGTTAATATGTCGCTCTATTGCTTCCGGTGTTTCGAGAAAACAGTAGATTAGTCCTGCGACAATAGCCTGTCTGACATCGGTTCTGAATCGCCTTTTATCGAGTTTAATTGTCCATAATTCAGATAGCAGTTCCTCGTCTGTTTGTGCATCATACCAGAGACACTCACAAGAGAATGTGTGGAGGTCGTTGGCATGAATTTTTTGGGCGGGTTGAAATCCTTTTTTAGTTGTCTTCATAAAGATTAATTGATTTTAAGATAGCTAAACCTAGCTCTTTAGCCAACAACGGGGGGACGGCATTCCCGATGATTTGCTGAGTCAGGGTTTTTGATTCTGAGAATTTGTAATCATCGGGAAAAGTTTGCAGCCGTGCCGTCGCTTTTTGACTAATCCGTTTGATTTGACTTCCCTGTACGATGTCCGCCCAATGGGTCGAAACACCCGCCATAGCTCGAATTGTTGGACAAGGCTTGTTTTGTGGAGTCGGTAAAATGTTCTTAATACAGGCTCCCGCACGGGGGATTAACAAAACGGGTGAATGAGAGGCTTTTTCCGGTAAACCCAGTTCATTCAGTCGCTTAATCTGCCAGTCCGCAAGCTCACAGTCCTGCATTTCTGGGATTAAATCACTAATGGCTTGATACCATCCCTTTTTAGGTTTTGATTCGGGGAAATAAGGGAGGGGTTCTGAATTTTTAACTGCCCACATAATCAACCGTTTCCGATTTTGCGGAACCCCGTGATCCGCCGCGTCTAAAATTAACCAATGATAGCGATATCCACAATCAATTAGCGATCGCAATATCGCCTCAAAAGTTGGTGATTTTGCATATCCTGGGACGTTTTCGAGAATCACCCATCGAGGGGATAATATGGCAATATAATCACAGCAATAAAGCCCCGCATCTTTATCTTTATGGTCAGGAATATCACCCCGCCGTGCATTGCTGTATTGTTGGCAGGGGGGACTCATCCAAAGTAGATCAACCCGCTCCATGAGATGAGTGCGAATTTCACCAACACAAGAGTTGAATACTTTGGTATTGGGGAAATTTAATCGTGCTACTTCTGCAATTTTAGGATCTCGTTCGATCCCCCAAATGGACTCAAAACCCGCGGCTTCTAACCCCAAATCTGCACCGCCTCCGCCCATGAATAATGTTGCGAATGTTGGCATTAGAAACCCTCCTCAACAACTGTTAAGCCACAGCCGGGGAGTAGTAAGTCAGGATCGTTTGAAGATTTCAAGCCAACCATTCCAGAGGGTAAGCATTCTTTTACAGTGAGGATTACATTGCCAAAATTCTTGTCTGTAGTTTTGACATGATCGCCTTTCTGGAAAGCGTAATTTCCGAGGGGGATTTGTTCCCCTTTGACCATCTGAATAAATAGTTTTATCTTGTCCGAGTCTAAGGATTCTGCCAATCCTTTCGTCCACTGAATTTTGATTTTATTCCCCCGGCACATAATCACCCGTCCGATGTAACGGCTATCCTTTTTTAATTGCACAATATCAGTTTTTTTGAATGGGGATGAGTCGGAAATCTCCTCAAAGTCTAGGGTTTCTGATCTGTGCCAACTTCCCTCTTTACAGTTAGTTACTTGACAGGTTTGTTTTAATACATTGAAACTTTCAACTCGCCATGCTGTACCTCTTATTAGATAAGATGGGCGGTGTTTATGTGGGTCAATCTCTACCCACTCACCAACTTTTAAAACTCTTTCAAATATCTTGGTTGTTACGGTCATGTCAATCTCCTTTGTTGGGTTTAATGGAATTAATCAATCAAGGGCGCGGTCAAGATTAAGCGGTTAATGAACGGGCGGATTCTGGTCTACCATCACGTTTTTTCATCTCCCTGTCTTCATTTAATAAAGCGATAAACCAACGAACCCCATCGTCTGAGATTCCGTTTAAACAATCAGGATGCGAGAGGATATATTCCACCAAATGATCATTCCGAATGTAAAACTGTCTTGTGCCTTCAGAGTGATGTTTTAGCCCGTTATTTATCCATCCACGAATCCTTTCTCTTGAAAATCCTAGTCCTATAAAAACTGCCGTGGCTCCATACCAACCACTGTTAGGTCTTAGGCTTTGTCCGAGATTTAATAACTTATTTTGAACGGATAATATTGTTCGCTCTTGATAGCCTTTTTTAACGGCTAGTTGATTATATCGAATAACTAATTGGGTGAACGGTAAAGTTTCTGCTAGTGCTATCAAGGTTTCAGTTTCCTCGTGTGTCCATATCCAACTTGATTCCTTTAGGTTGTTTCTAACCTTGGAATATTTGATATCAATAGATGCTTTTGTTCTCCCTAAAATTTCAGCAATCTGCGCATGAGTTTTTTTGCTGTCTTTTAAAAGTAGAAGTTGTTCTATCTCAGCTTCTGTCCATGTGTTCTTGTAATTTTCTAGCATTCTCAAACTCCTTGATAATTAGTGGGTTTCTATCTTGACCTCGCCATATTTTTAAACTGAGTAAACTGGGAATCAAATAATAACTTAACCGTTCCGGTGGGGCCGTTGCGATGTTTAGCCATAATGATTTCAGCTACCCCGGCTTCTGAACTGTTGGGATTGTAGTAATCATCTCGGTAAATCATCATTATTAAATCCGCGTCCTGTTCCGTTGATCCCGATTCTCTCAAGTCGGACATCATTGGGCGTTTATTAGTGCGTTGCTCAACACTTCGATTTAACTGAGATAAGACAATAACAGGGACGTTTAAGTCTTTTGCCATTCCCTTTAATCCCCGTGTAATTCTTGACAATTCCTGCACACGGTTATCGCTGCCACCGTCCATTAATTGCAGATAATCTATTAGGATTAAGCCCAATTTTCCACCGTTTTCGGCTTGCAGTTTTTGAGCTTTTTTCTTAATTTCATTGACCGTAGGATTCGAGGTATCGTCAATAAAAATCGGCAATTCTGCTAACTTACTAATCGCCTCTGTTAACGATTCCCACTCATCTTGCTGAATATTTCCCGACCGCAGCCGAGTCGATTCGATTTTTGCTTCACCCGCTAACAACCTTTGGACTAACTGACCTTTGGACATTTCTAAACTGAAGACCGCAACGGGTAGCCCTTTTTTAGCGATCTTGTGACCGAACTGAACAGCCAGCGCAGTTTTTCCCATTGACGGCCTACCAGCCACAATAATTAAATCCGACCGTTGAAAACCTCCTGTCATTGCATCTAAATCATAGAAACCGCAGGGAACACCGGGGGGAATTTTGCTTTCACTCCGATCTTCAATTTCCTGAAAGGTATCAATCAGGGTTTCACCAATTGAAACTAAATCTTGCTGACTTTTCCCCTGGGAAATATTGGCAATTTGTTCTTCTGATTTTTGAATTACAGTCTCTAAAGGTTGACTGGTATCTTCTGCTAGTTTGATAATTTCGTAAGCAGATTCAATTAGGTTTCTTCGGGTTTGTTTATCCGAGATTAATAGACCGTATTGATCGATGTTTGTGGCAGAAACGGTGCGCTCTAATAGTCGGGTTAACCCTAATTGCCCCCCGGCTTTTTCAAGTAATTTCTGATCGGATAACCAAGTTGTGACGGTCATCAAATCCGGTGTTACTCCCTCGGAATATAAAGCTAAAGCTGCCTTATAAATCGTTTGATGCGATCGCAAGCTAAAAGACTTAGGTTCTAATGTTTCTGCAATTCTCCCCATAGCTTCGGGGTCTAAGAGAATGGCTCCTAAAACAGCTTCCTCAGCCTCGACGTTTTGCATGATTACTGCTTCCATTATTTCGCTCCGTTTTTACTCATTTTTGTGGCGATCAGGTTATTTAGAAATTCCTGATTTTTTACCCGTTGTTCCTCTGAAAGCTGCGGTTTTTTTCCATCGGGCTTGAACTCGATTTGTTCACGGGGGATAATCACAACCGGGCGCTCAAATTCTTTGGGGGGTGATTGCCAATATTTTTGAACGTGAGCCTGAAAAGGGAAGCTCAAACCTTGCAGTGTGGCGTTCGGGAGTGATCCGAGGTAACTCATGCCGCCCAACTGGGTTATCGCGTATTGAGTTGCATCATCCAAATCGACTAGGGAGTTATTGGCGATCGCCTCTAAAGTTTTTGCCCATCTGTCTAAGATTGCTGCTTTGTCGGAACCCTTAGCTAGTTCAACTAATTCCTTTGCTGAGAGGTCATGGTTGCAGCCGTAGTTAATCAATGCCCGGTCAACAGCTAACTCCAATTCCTGTTCCGATAAGTTTTCCGAGAAGTGGACACACCACGCCTTGAGAGTCCGAGGAGATAGTTTTTGAAGATGAGTAAAGTGCGCTTGAAGGTCTTGAATGTTTCGGGTCAGTGTTTGAATATCCATTTTTAACCTGCCTTTTTGGTTTGTCGGGCTTCGATTTCTTTTTGAGCTTCTAACGCCCAATCGGGGAGCGCGGTGGATCGAATTTGTGGGTTTTGGCGTTCAGTCCAGGCGTTGCTAAATTCCATCAAATGCTTGCCATAGTTGGATAGTAGGGTTGTTATCCCTAGATTTCCTTGACTGCGGAACCAACCAAACTTAGAAGTCGGATCGTTGAGTTCAAGTAAGGCATTCTCTAAGCGCGTCAAAAATGCCTCTAAATCGCCTTGAAAGTCCTCAGAGGATAAAAGACCGTCTACCATCACTCGGATAGCCCTGTGTAGGTTGCTAACGGGTTGCCAAGCTGTAGGTTTGTTGGCTTGGTATATCGCAACAATCCGAGCTTGATGTTCCTTTTTGTGAACACTATAAATTGGTGTCGGCGCGGCGGATGTCTGATCCTCGGAACAAGATTTTGTTTTGACAGGTGCGCCCTGTTGTATGGCTTGAGGAGGTTCAGTTGGATTGGGGCTGCGTTCTTCTCCCCCTCCGGTCAAGTTCCCCCCATTCCCGTCCTGAGAGAAAAGTCCGGTTCCCCCTTTGGGGGTTAGGGGGTCTTTTGAATTTAAGACTTGAATATTTAGATCATGAATTATATAAAGATCAGAGTTTAAATCTGAACTCTGTACACTGTTTAAATCTAAACTCTGGCGGTTTAAATCTAAACTCTGGGAGAGGTTTGAATTTAAACTCTCATCGTTTATATCTAAACTCTGGGATTTGGTTTTCCTTTTGGAGCTAAAACCCTTACTAGCCTTGGCTTCCCTCAATGATTGCTCTACTTGTTCAATATTGAATCTGTAGAGAAGGGTTTGATCTCTAGGGATTGAACTAGGTTTGCTTTCGATGAAACCCTTATTTTTCAATAGCTTCAAAGCCTCGATCACTTTGTTGCGCTTAAACGTCCCACAGATGGCATCGACAAAGGTTTGAATCTTTTCATAAAGCCACTCGCTAGGAACCGGAGTAATTTGACCCCCGTTTTTGATTGCCTCGGCGTTTTGTTGCTCTATTCGTTCAATCTCCCTGAATCGGTGGGCTGTCCAATACTCTAGGGAATGCAATATCTGAGCCGCGCAAGCATCCCCAGTTATTTCGAGATAATCAACACGGACAACGGAATAGCCGCCAAAATGCTCGTCAATGATGCTGTCAATCATGCTCCCCCCAATCGTTTATAAGCTGGTGGGCGAGGGTCACAAATGTATTGCTTCCTATCATCTGGAAGGACTCGAAGGTAGTCATTTTTCAATCTCAAGGATTCAAAAATCAAATACTCCTCTACCCAATTACCACTCAGAAGTTGCCACCGGAAAAATAATAAATAATCCGTTTTGTAAAGCTCGGACAAACTCCCTAATACCGAGTTATCATCTGTTTCTGAATGCCAAAGATCGTTAACTTTTAAAACCCACGGGGTAGGGTGGGAAAGAATAAAAGCCAGTATTGCGTTTGCTTTGGGACTTAGCCGACAATCGGTAAGGATTGGGCTTGTTCTATCACCGCTTCTAATGACAATCATGCAGCCTCCACTTCCCACTTACTGGGATGTATTAGTGAAATAAAACTTCTCATTCGCGTCTCCCTTCCCCACGTTTAGGGGATTTGCTATCTGGTGTTTGTTCAGTTGCTGCAAATTTGCCATACTCAAACCCTTGAGTTTTTGGCGGTGGGGTCTTGTTTTCTCCCCTTCCTCTGTTGACTGATTCCAAAGCCAGTAATGGCAGCACCATTAAAGCCAGGACTGTGACCGTTGTTATTGAGATTTGAAACATAATTGGGTTAATTGTTAAAAACTATCGGCTAAATCTAAACCACCGCTTCTTATAGCTCGCTCCAGTACCTCTGATCTTGTGATCCCAAGGTCTAGGGCTTTTTGCCCTAACAGCCTTGCTGCGGAGTCAGTGAGCATCACTGACCGGGGGATCTTCTTTTCCCCATGTACCCATTCGTCAGGTCGTTCTCGCTTCTTAGTCATCATCCCTTTCCTCAGTTGACAATATTTTGACTATATCACATAAAAAAATATTTATCAACCCCTTGACATAAATTTTTATTGGTGCTAGATTTATTTACATAAAGCCAAAAGCGGTCAGCACCCAGATTTCTGAGGTCAAGTGCCAACCGCCTTACGGGATCAAACCCAATCAAAAACAATGATATCAACAATTTCCACTCAAGTCCAGTCTCCCGCATTAAAAGAAGCCTTGGCACTGGCAAGCAATAAAGAAATTCTTGTACAAGTCCTGGCGTGGGATTCCTGCGGTACTTGTAGCTACGAGCCTGATGAGATTTTAGCCGTCAAATATAAGGAGGATATCGTGAGAATTGAGTTAACAGATGGTCGTGCCACACACTTATCCGACAATCAAATTTTGAATTACTGGGAACAGATTCAATCAAAACCTGTTACTGAACCCTCACCCTCTCAAGAAACGATTGTGGCACTAGCCAAGCAACAGGGAACGGCAGTTTATGAATCAGGAACAAAACTAGGCTTTATAGTCCAGTACAAATCTGATTTTTACGCTGTTTCCGAGATGTTAGTTCACGGAAAAGGGTATCAATACAGCATGTCCCGCCATAGCTCATTTCAACTCGCCGCCGACTGCTTAATTGAGCAGTCATGGACTGAGGAGGAAAACCGCTATTAATACCCATAGAACAACCGAGACCTGAACAAGTCCCTAAAAGGTTCAACAAAGCATTAATTATTTAAGGCAAAAAAAAATGAACAGTAACTACATCACGCTGGGAATCGAACCCTTAATCTTTGACACCTACCAAGAATTTAAAGAATAAGTGGGAGAGAATGGGGAAAATCCCACCTTCAGATGTGAAGGAATCATAGGATTTCCGAATAAAGAAGAAACTGATAAATTTAACCGAGTCTATCGGATCGAATATCGTTACGACAACGGATCGGTGAAATATTACAAATCCCACGAGGAGGTGGCGTAATGGATGTTAAGCAGTTGGCTGAAAGATTCGTCGAATTAATAGAAGAACGCGACTTCATTGTCGAGTTCAACACTTCTGTTGGAATCAGTGAAATCTATAACGACCGATGTATTGAGATTGACGATCGGGAAATTCCTGCAATCATCAAACAGGCTTCAGAAAATTCAATTCCAATGGATGAATTTAATTCATTAATTCATTCAATCTTCCAAAGTCGAGGTAACAGTCCATCAAACTAATCGTTTTTCCCTTACGCCTGATTGTGCGATAGTCGGGCGTTGGGGCGGTGCGATTAAGCCCGAATAAACTAACAAAACCAATTAAAACAATGACATCAATTATTCAAGACGAATCAATGCAAATCCAGCGCGATGAATTTGCATCAGAGGAATATTTAGACCCTAACGCACGGCTCCCCCTGATTCAAGCATTGAGAGGGGCAACCCCTAAGCAGTGTGGGTACTTTATCGAGATCAATCAAGCTGCAAAAGCTGGATGGTTAAACTTCGATGAAAAAACCTTAGTTGATTACTCCTTTGAAAGTTCAGGGGAAACTGAGCAGGGTATTTTATTTAACAAAATGCGGATGTTGGTATGCCCTCGGACTCCCGTTTTAGCATTAGATAAGGCTGCAACCAAAGAGCAGCAACAAAACGTTTTTACAGGTTACTACAAGAAAGCTATATACGGAGCAGACGAAAACTTTACCAACTTTCAAGCGTTTGAAGTCCTGTTGTTGGACAAAGAAAACAAACCACTGCATCAAGTTCCACTTAGCCTCAAATTGAAAGGTGCGGCTCAAGCATCATTTTCACAAAAATGGCAAGAATTTGTCCAGAAGATTACATCTTGTCACGCCATTTCCTGTGGAATCCCAGCTAGTGAAAAGGCAATGACATTCAAATCTCTTTGTGTGTTTGCGTTTGAAGTGAAACGCGAAATGGCAGGGGATAAAACCAAGTCACCCGCCTGCAAAGTCACAGGCTACGAAGTCCCAACGCTCGAAAGTTGGAAAAACTACTTTGTTGGCTACGACACCCAGACTAAGGAATTTGTCTGGCAAGGATTACAGCCTAAACGCCCCTTGATTCAACCCGAACAAATTATGGCGGCGCTACCCCCTGTTAGTGATGTGGAAGCATTGGCGGCTGCGGGTATTGATTTCTAAATAATTGCCTTGGTTTTTAACTTAACTCTGGGGGTGAAATTCCCCCAATTCAAAACTCTACAACACAGAAATTATGAACTACAAAGGCTACGAAATCACAAGTAGAACTTTAACTTTAGCCGTTGACAAGAAATGGTTTGACATGATTGCATCCGGTGAGAAGAAAGAAGAATATCGGGAGATTAAACCATACTATGAAAGCCGTTTTAACAAGTCGATCACTCATATCAAATTTACTAATGGATATGGTCACAGCGTCCCGTCTGTAACAGTTAAATTATTGGGAATAGGTAAAGGTATTCCCAAACCTGAATGGAGTGAGGGAGAGAAAACAATCAAGCAAGGAGAGGAGTCTTTCATCCTTGCATTGGGGGAGATTGTTGAGGTTAATCCTGATGAATTGGCGATCGCATAACTTCAAATCAACAGAAAGGAGGTGATGTTTAGACGAGGATCATTTAATCGTTTGTGTTTGTGTAAGTAAGACGAGTGGCGGGGTAGGAAAGACCCTTGAACTACCCCTTTTTTTTAACAAATTAACAGGAGGATAATGAGTGAGTTTAAAGGCTTTGTAGTCAAGAATAGTTTAGGTCAAGTTGTATTTTCAAGTTCAAGACACAGCGAAGCTAGAAAGGAATGTGAAAGGTTAAACCTTCTAGGCAATGACAAGTTTTTTATTGAAGAAAACTGGAAAGGTACACCAGTTTCGGTTATTACAAGGACAAGGAGAACATGAGAAAAACAATTACAACACAGACAATTTATGGACTAGGAAAAGCTCAAGCCACAGCTAGAAAATGGTTGGCAGTTAACCGACTTGATGATGATTATTGGGGGATAACTTATATTCCGTTTGGGGTACGTTTTCCTGGTTGGTTTGCTACAAAAAGAGATGCGATCGCAGCGTCAAAAATAGCAAGGAGAATATTCCCTTATCCATTCAAAAACAACGAACACCTGATGCCAACAGAGGCGCAGTGGTTTGAGGTTTTAAAAGACAATGCAATTCCATTTATTAGATAGGAGAATCTCATGTTACAAGTTGAACCCGAGTCTGAATCAATTGATAACGTTATTCAGTTTGCAGACAAGTCCCCTGTTGAAAAGAATCAGGGAACAATGATGAACAAACAGGGAAAACTACACTTAGACATCTATAACTTGCAGTGTGACTTGATATCAGGGGGGATCAATAAATTTACTTACATCCTCTATATGATTCGCCTTCTTTATGGGACTGAGAAGGATATAAAAATCACCCTAGAGAATTTAATTGAAGTCCTGAATTGTGATGGAGTCACCCCATTGGGAGCAGAGAAAAAGATTCAATTTGAAATAGCAGACGTTCAGGTTGAGTTAGCAAAGATGAGTAAAAAGGGTTTGCTGACAAGCTACGAGGTTCCCATTCAATTAAATATTACAAGCCTATGATTGCCACTACTCAGACCCTAGAGGATTAAAACAATGAAATTATTTGATCGGATGCGCGACGAAACCCGTGGCGGAATCTATGACGGAATCCATGACTGCACAGTTAACTTTAAAATATGGTGGAATCTTGTCTACCGCAAAAGTCGCTACGACTACCAAAGAAAAGCATTTTGGTATTGGCTATCTTACCCGTCATCGGAGGGCAATTAAAATGCTTAAAATTACCGGATCTCGATACTTGCATAGCTGGCTGTTATCTGTTGAAAAACGAGCGTTCGATCCTCGGATGTTGAGGATTGAATCTTATCGGCAACTAGAAAGCGAATTGATTGACCCCAATGAATGCCAGTCAACGGGTGAGCATTGGAACCAGGAAGACAAAAGACAAGAATGCTATTTGATAGATATTGAAAGTGATCGTGTTTTTTGCCTATCCCGAACATCAGCAAACTTGAGATGGGACTTAGATTTTGAGGTTGATTTTAGTTCTGTACTTTCCGGAAAATGAAAAAAGATTTGTAGATGACGAGATCGAAAAGCTAGACATCAAAATCGACTATTACCAATACTAAAACGTCAAATAAGAGGGTTTAAACTCCCTCTCCTAAACTTCACTTACTTAGGACTTAAATCAATGCAGAAAACTAATTTTAAGATTGCCACAAAATTCTCAGATGCTACTCGCACCGAACCCAGAAAACCTATCGAATACACAGAGGTAGCAGGGTACACCGTCGGGAATTGGGGAATTACCAATCATGGGATTGACGGCAACCAAAACGCAGGGGGGGATGGTTGGGTTGTCTACCATATTGTTAAGGGATTAAGGCTATCTTATTTATATTTTGAGTGGGATAACGCCGTTAAAGTTTTGGAGATGACAGTCGAACTGTTTGGGGAAAACAACGATGGCGAACCGACCTCCGATAATTATAAAAAATCCTGTGATTGGGAGCGCGAAGCGCGCCCAATAGCGTCCCGTGAATGCCTTTATTTTGATGATGATGATTAATTGATTGATTCTCAACAATAACCAACAATCCCTAGGGGTCAAGCTAACCTATGTAATGTCCTCCGGCATTGACGGGTGGGACGAGATTTAGGCATTAATCTGATGGTAACTCCAAAGAAGCTCACTCTACCTAGTGGGCTTTTCTTGATCATCTGAATCATTGACAATCTTTTTAATAAATTCCTCAATAGTTAATCCTTCATCCTCAGACCGAGACTTTAACATCGCCACAATTTGTTGGTCGTTTGCTTCTATTCGAGCCTGTAATACGTTACCCGCCAAGGTTGTGGGTGCTACACCCTTGAGTGCTGCCCATTCCCTTAATCGCTTATTATGCCACGCCGGGATCTTAATCGTAATTCTATACCTTTTGTCCATTGTTTTTTTATGTCGTTTAGCATATAATCAGCATAACATTAACACAAATACTGAAAGGGGCTGACCGGATATCAGCCGATCAGCCCCACCCCAACCCATTCTTTAACCCATAAGTTGAGGCTATTACAATGTTTGCACAAAAAGAACTATCTGTAGATGAATTTCGTTTACTTACCGGAAAATCCATCAACCAAATTTCATTGTTAACAGGAGCCGACCCTGACACGGTAAAAAATCACCGTCGCAAAGGCTACGACCCTAAACCCCAATACGTTCAATTTCGTCGCCACTTAGGTTTGTTAGCACAATCAGAGGGAAAAATATAATGGACAATTATTCACACTCTCAAGAAGTCCATCACCTAAAAGGGGAAATAAAATTAGGGCAAAACCTTAATGGTCAATACTGTATTGCAACGATTAATCAAGATAATACCTTTGTGGACTTATGGGTTGACCGAGATGTATTGAAACGATTTTGCAAACACACGCTTTATGTTATGGAATGGCAGGAAAAGAATAATCAGTAGTGGCAAATTCCACCCCAGATGTATTTTCCCCTATGCCCACCCTTAGAGGTGGGTTTACTATTGGTACATCAGGTTAAATCAAGCCTGAGTAAACCCAGAACGGAGGACTATAGGAAGCCATGAATGGGCGACTTTAGATCGAGGCAAGGGGGAATTAGGAAAACAATAGATCTTAGAGACGAAAACGCTTTAGAACCATTTTCCTCAAAAGAGATTCAGTTGATTTTCAAGGTTTCCCACCAGACAATCGCAGACAGAAAAGGGGTTTTGGGGATAACAAGAAAACCTGTTGATTGGGCGGAATTAAACATCTTGTACCTATTGCATATTTTTGTTAGTTCCAAATACCCACACCATACCTACTATCAGTTCCAAAGCCTCTATCACCACTGTTTAAACAACGGTTTATCTATCGAGATAGAAGTTTTCCAGAAGATGTTAATGCTAAACACAACCCAACTATTTAAGGAGTTTAAAGTCGATGTCCTATCAAGAATCACAAGCTACCGACAACAACACTCAACCGGAACTTACCGAGTTGTATCAGAACTCACGGAAACCCCAAACCCAGGCGGAACAGCCGAAACAGCAGACTAAATCAGCTATCACCAAAGGGAGTACAACAGATCAACTCAATGATGCAGTTGTTAAGACCCAAAAGAAAGCTAAGGATAACGCGATTGTTAACACTAAAGCCGTTGTTGTTGCGGGTCAAAACTCCGGGCGGGAAGATGCTAAACTATTTAAAAAAGCAAAACAATTGGCTTTCTTAAATGAAATTGCAGACGATGAAATTGAATCCGCCAAGGCTTTATTAGTTGGCATTCCTGAGTACAAGAATGCAATTGATCAAGCGTCCGGGGATGAGTTAGGAAACCTCTTAGACTTTGATCAAGAAATCTCAATTGAGGCTTTAGAACAGCAACTTAACGAAGCGGTGGGAAAGTCAAAAAAATCCCAGTTAGCTGTGAGAAGTTTTTTCGGAGAATAGAACAATTAGAAACGCGGGTTGAGAGAATAGAAGTTATCCTAAAAATCCCTCAACCCAAGGAAATCAGTCAACAATTAGAATTATTAATGGGAGGGTTTTAAGTGGGGATCGTTATCGACTTGGTTAATCTATTTGGAGTTTACTGCTCACATAACGTCATGCCCTTTTTAATGGGAGGTTGTTTCTAATGAATACTATTTATTATTTAACAGCATTCTTTATTGGGTTTTTAATCTTTAGCAATCAAGTAGTCTTTAATCGAATCAGGGAACAGTCCCAAAACTATCAATATGAAAATCCCAGAACCCGTTAAGGCGATCATGGTTGGAACTGTGATTGGTGGTCTTAGTTCAGTCCTGTTATCCCTAACATTAGAACCGGAAATATCAGAGGTTAGAATGGGTCAATACGGGGGTTTTATCGGATTAATAGCTAGTTCCACAACTACTGCACTCTTGGCTATCACAACCCGCAATAACACCCAATCAAACAAGGAAACAAGCCCCAACAGATCAGACACAAAACCAGACTTTAACCTTGTGTTGGGTGAACTGATCCAAAGGGCAACCGAGAATCACCTGAATTGCCTTCAGCCTGGGAGTCCTGAATACTTTGAAGCCCTTGAACTCTATGGAAAGGTACTTTCGCCCGAAAACACCACTCCAAACACCAACGCCCAGAAAATCAAAACCTCACACCATGCACAGGGAGATTGATATAGATGTTAGACAGTTTACAGCCTAGTGATGACTTACCAGCTTTTAGTGGGGATTCAGAAGCCACTCAGAGGGAACCTAGAAAGCCTAATAAAACACGAAAACGAGTAGCGGTTTTACTAACAGTTATTGCAGTTTGTAGTTTTATTACCTTAGTCGGGAATAAATCAGGAATTATCAAGAAGTTTGCTCCTAACGTTCCCGTAGCTGAAAGTGCCGAAGTTCAGCAAATGACGGTAGAACCAACAGGGGAAACCTCGACCGAAGCTAATGATAATTCTGGAGAATTTCAACCATCCCCTGACTTAGAAATGGCACGAAATGAGCTATTAGATAAGTCATTAAACGAGGTAGGTTTTCAAGTTAACAATCTGAGTGAAGCGGTAGCAGAAACATTCCTGTTGCAAGCTCGTTCTGAGATTGAAAAGAAACCCATTTCTATTGAGTTATTTCTGATTAAGAAAATCAACTTTCTGGCTAACAAACTTGATAAAGCTACGCTAGAGGGAGAATTTAACGGTTCACCTAAAGAACGGAAGCAAGCGGCTGATTTGTTGTTTGAGGTTTGGGGAAATCTTTTGGCACTAAAACGCCATTGGGAAACTACATCGGCAGATCAAATTCAATTAAAGTTTACCTCTGTTAATGTCTCGGTTTTGGCGAGTGATGTCCGTCGGTTCTCTGAGGTTGCCATGACACTTAGAGCTTTAACCTACGAGCAGCAGAAGCGGACTGAGGCTCTTCAAAAGCAATTAGAACTTGAGGCTAAACAATTGGCAGAAAAGGAGGCTAAAGATGCCAAAACCAAATAACTTCACTAAGGAGAATTGGGGAGTTGCCGTTGCAGCAAGTTTAGGATTTTCAGCCATTGGTTTATTCAGCGCTGCGACTGTTCAGATTGAGGATTTAAAAGGTATCTCACCCCACCAATCTCAGAAAGGAGAATGGGGTAGCGTTTTGGTAATTGAGCGTAAACCCGTTAATAATTCAATCCTTCTATATTTAGCGGGCGTGGGATGCCTTGGTGCTTTAGCGGGGTTGATACTAGGGGATGAGTCTATGGTCAAACTTGAGGATCTACCCCGCACCGTCCCCGATACCTTGGCTAAATCAGTTAGTTGGACAGTTTGGGGAGTTGGTCAGGCTTTGGATAGTCTAGGGGACTTTGGAGAAAAAGGTTATGCCAAATCTTCACAACTCTTAATCAAAGCTATCCCACCGGAAATCAAGTCTAAGTTTCAATCAATCAAAGATGATTCGGGTTGGGTATCCGAATTTCTATCGTTGCCACATCAAAGGTTAACGGGTGGCACGGGGTCGGGAAAATCTAAACTCCTGGGATTGATAATCAGTCAATGGCTTGAGAATAACCCCGATGGTCAACTGTTTATTGCTGACCCGAACTATGGAAAGCCCGATAATGACGGCTATCTTAATAATTGGTTTGGGTTGGACACCAAATGGATCAAGCAACCCGATGACGAGATTGATAGCCTAATTGATCACGTTCACGCCCAATTAGATAAACGGATTAAGGCTTGTGTTGACGGAGCCAGAAACGGCTTTACCAAGTTATCAGAAATTCAAGTTGACCTGACTCCGATTTGCCTAATCTGCGAAGAATTTGACAGTATCGTGGAACGATACAAGTCAGACAAAACCAATTCCCGGCTCGATAAGCTAATTGAGATCATTAAGCAGGGTAGAGGCTACAAGATTAAGTTAATCCCCGTGGGTCAATCCGCGTCCGTCGGTGAGGGTGGTTTTACTTTGGCAACACTGGAAAATTTAGCTCAATTAATAATCTGCTACCCATCAATCCCTGAATCGCAGTTACGGTATTTAGCAGGGGAGAAAACGGGGTTAATAGAGATAGCTGAAAGGTTGCTCAAGGAAGGGAAAAGACCCGCTATCTGCACAATCAAAGGGCAATCAAGAGTAGTTTCAATTCCTGACCTATCAGGATTTAACGTTACCTTTGCCAGTGCCAAATCAACCGACCCGGATAGTGATTGGTGGGAGCAGGTTAATACTGCCCTGTTTAAATCTTCTCTTGAACTTCGGGCTTTTAAATATTCCCACGGTTTGATTCCATCACCCCTAAAACAAATTTGTAGCGAGTTAGGAATAGAGCCGCGTTCTACTAACAAGCGTTACATTAACTACCTAAAACCCGCATGGGAGTCTCAATTATCTCAGTCCTCTCAGTCCAAAGTCTTAATTAATAAATAGGAGAATCGTGAACAAAAAGTTAAAACTATTGACCATCGGATTGATTGTTGCGACATCGTTATTATCTACTCCAAAACCTTCGGCCGCCGAGCTATCTGTGTTTAATCGTCCAGGAAATTATCTGGTGTATGTGGGCAGCGAACCCAGAGGGCAACGGATTCACAACCCATCTAATTCAGTGCAGTTAGTTACCGTTTCTTCAGATACCAGATTTTCCTTGCGTCGCATAACCCGACACCCAATAACGGGAGACTACAGCTATAGAGAGCATGGATTCCCTTCTAGTAGAATGCAGTTTTTTCTTAAAGGGAAAGAGTCGGTAATTATAGTGTTCAATCCGTTAAATGAACAGGAATTTAACAAGAAAATCAAGGTAACAGTTGATTTTGAACAAGCTACTCAATCACAAATTAATTAGGAGCTTTACTTATGAAACCCTCAAGAATTGTTTTCGTTTCTGCGCTAACTTTACTTGTCTTTTTTGGAGTTAGAGGGATGACAGTTGAAACCGCTATCAAGACATTATTCGAGAAAAGTGTAGGGACTTTAACCTATTGGTTCGGCGGGTCTATAAATGCCACAAATAATCGTCAACTTCCCCCCGGTCAAGGTGACGATTCCGATTCAACCATTACCCCAATTGAATCACTGGAGGATGTTAAATAATGAGAGTTTTATTCTATTTTGGATCTGTTCTGGGTTGGGTATTTCTGATTTACTTTTGTTGGAATCAGTCAATCCCTTGGTGGTTTAAAAAGGGTGTAGCCGAAACGGTAAAAACCATCCCAGAAATAACTAGGCAGATACCCAAGGAGGACTGGGCAAAACCTAAAGAAGAACCCAAAACCGATGATAAAAAATCTTCCGATTCCACTAAACCCGAAAAGAAAGAGACAGCTAAAAACCTATTTAGTGGCGAGTTTAAATTAGGTGGCTTGCGATCGCGCTACAACCTTGACGTTCCCCAAAACGATAAATCAGAACAAATAGGCAAGCAAGATATGGGGGGAAAATAAGGCAATGTTGAACCGGAAATTGGAGGAGAGGATAAGGGATTGTGAGGAACAGTTGGATGATGCTTTTTTCTGGATTTTCATTACTTGTCTGTTGTTGGGCTTTGGGATTCTTAAATTCAACCAATCCTCTCCCCAAGTTTCTAGTCCCCAATCAACAGAATTTAGTCAAACCTCAACAGTCACGTTAGGTAAAGATGCCCCTAAGTTTATTTATCCCCATTCAACACCCTACACAATATCTTCTGGGTTTGGTATGCGCGAGCATCCTGTAACGGGAGGGCAAAAAATGCACAACGGGATTGATTTTGCAGCGCCAGGGGGTGCAAACATCTTAGCTGTTGCCGATGGTCAGGTGTCTTTTGCGGGTGACATGGGCGGTTGTGGTAATGCAGTTGAGATCAATCACTCAGGTGGCTACCTGTCCAAATATTGCCACGCCTCGAAAGTTTTAGTCCAGAAAGGTCAATCAGTCAAAGCCGGTACTCCCATAGCTCTAGTTGGTACTACGGGAACATCAACCGGAAATCACCTACACTTGGGAATAAAACTCAACGGGAAATATATTGACCCTAAAAAAGTAATCCCAATAATGGAGCCGAAAAAATGATTTTCAATAATTTAGTAATGATAGGAGTAGTCGGATTTGCGGGTTTCAATTTACTACAATCTCCCGCCATTCAATCAGTAACGGGTGTTAATCCATCGGGTAATGTTTCCGGTGATATTTCCAAAGCACAAGCCCCTGAAGAGATTAAGAAAGCTGTTAGTCAAGCAGGTATAAATGACGAGGGTTTTGCATGGGCGATCGCGCATATTCTAAAAGTAGAAGGAGGTTGGTCGGATCACCCTGCCGATGGCGGTGGGAAAACTAAATACGGTATTACCAATGCTGTGGCAAAAAGGCACGGGATAGAGGTTACACAGATTACCCTACCGCAAGCTATCAAAATCTATCATACTGATTACTGGGTAGCTTCCGGTGCTGATAAAGCTCAAAAACCTTTAAATCTAGCCATTATGAATAGTTATGTCAATAGTGGCAAAAAGTGGGATATTTCCGGTTCAACACCATCAGAACAAGCTAAAAACTATATCCAGAAACAGGATGATTATTATACTTCAATTTACACTGGGAACCCATCTCAGAAGGTATTTGCTAATGGTTGGCATCGTAGAAGTAAATACATGATTGAGGCTGTTAATGGCGGTAATCCGAGTTGGTAATTTTGAATTGTATTAGGAGAGAATATGGCAAAAGCAAAATCACCCTATCCACAAATAGCAGAATTAGTGGTTAAGGAAGCCAAGAAACGCGGCGGGAATCAATTATTAACCGATGTCAATTGGGTAACTAAAACCCTGTTTAAATATCAGAATGGTGTGACTCCTCTGACTGATACAGACTCGGATTGTGTCAGGATTGGAGAGGAGTTAAGACCCCGTTATAAGTGGCAGATAACCAGAGATCATGTAGCTTTTGCTAATCAGAATAGTATTAAGAAGGGATGGAAATAAAATGATCAATACTTTCATCGGAATTGACCCAGGCAAAACCGGAGCGATCGCTATCATTTCTCCATCGGGAATCAAACTCATTGATTGTCCAGTTATTGAGATTGAAATTAAGGTTAAAAGCAAAAAGCCAAACCTCACGCTAATTGATCAACTTGCGGACAAGGGAACAGTCAAGTCCAAGGCCAAACCCAAAACTAAAATCACAACGAAGTCAAGCCCTGCATTAATGGCATCGGAGTTAGCACAGTTGGCTACCTCAAACTCAATAATCGCCATAGAGAGCGTTCATTCAATGCCAGGACAGGGAGTTAGATCAACCTTTGATTTTGGGACGAATTTTGGCATTTGGTTGGGAGTGATCGCAGCGTTAAATATTCCTATGGAGTTGGTGACCCCTCAAGAATGGAAAAAACACTATGGCTTGATAGGGAAAGACAAGGACGCATCAAGGATTATTGCGGTGCAGTTATTCCCCCAGATGGCTATGGAATTAAAGCTCAAGAAATACAACGGGCGGGCCGAGGCACTTCTCCTTGCTGAATATCTGCGGCGCAAAGCAGGAGGCTAGGATAAAGCAGGAGTATAGGGTTTCTAGTCTTTGCCAAATAAAAAGCACTTCTAAATTAATAGAGGTGCTTTTTAGATCGTCAATCCATGTTTACTTTTTTATTTTAGCTTTTTTCCATGCCGCATTAACTTTTATTAGCAACCCAGGGAATGTCCGAGTCCAAAGAATCCCAGACAAAGCAAATCCAATCATGGCAGCTTTTGTACAAGGGTCGCATCTAAAATCAAATCCCCCACTTCGACCATCTAAGGTTTGATAAACTATCACTTCATTGTCAGCACTTGCGTCTTTTGTCATGCTTTTGAGCCACTTAACAAAAATATCAAGGTCGGATTCAAAAACCATCTGAGTAATCTTATCTTCCAATAATTCCAACGCTTCTTTCATAATCTATTTTTGATTAAATTACTACCATTTAGAAGTTTGACAAACAGTTCCCCACCCCTCAAAAATTTCCTCAAATCTTTGAGGTTGCAATCCAAAATAAAACAGAGTTTGGGAGAACCTGTTTTGGTCTTGTTTTTTTCCTTCCGCCGCCCGTTTGGGACTGTAGAATGTGAGTCGGGTTGAGGGTAGGCAGAAGCGATCGCACCGATTCAAAGCCTTTTTATACCAGGCTGTACTGTTGTCAGTATTGGTTAACAAAAGGGCTTCCGCTTCCGTCTCGTTCAGGGTTTGAATTAATTTGTCAACAACCTTCTCAACAAATCCCGCGCTGTAGGGAGGGTTTAACCAGAGTGTCTTAGCCCTCCAGTTCTGTTTAAATCCATCATCTTGAATTGTGAATATCTTTTGAGCTTTTACCGTTCGGTTGGCAAGTTCACAGCTAAAAGGGTCTAATTCAGGAAATCCATAAAACTCATGGACTAAATCAATCAAATCAGACGGGGTATAATTTTCGTTTGAATCAAGAATTACGGGTTGTGTTTCAAATAGTGAAAGTTGTTGTATAATCATTATGTTGTTGCTTTGTGTGTTTGCTTTTTAAAAGTATCTGAGATTCTCTACAAACTCAGATACTTTTTCTTTATTATAAGGTATTTGTGTTAAAATAAATATTAACTTAAATGTTAGTAAAATTATGAAATCAGAAAATAAGAAAAAGAAATGTGGTTTTGCTGCTATGAGCCCAGAAAAACGTCGGGAGATTTCTAGCAAAGGCGGTAAAGCATCTCACGATAAAGGAACGCTTCATAAATTCACGCCAGACGAGTGTAGCGATGGCGGGGTTTCCACATCACGAAACAAAGACTACATGACTGAGATAGGTCGTAAAGGTGGCAAGGTATCTCGTGATAAAGGAACACTGTACAAGTTCACTTCTGAAGATTGTAGAAAAGCGTGGAAAAGATCAACATGAACAAATTTAGATAAGAATTGAGGAAGTAAAATGACAACAGAAACAGCATTAACGGAAATAGCTGCGCCGTCGATTGTAGGGTATTTACTCGACAATCAAGGGAAGACAATTAAGTGCAAAGCAACGATAAACTCAAAGGGATATATAGTTTTTTATCCCGTGGACGAGGAGTGCGATCGCAATGCCAACAACGACTGATTATGTTAATGTTTTCGTGTTATAATAATATTGGTGGAAAGATTCTCTCTTAAAGTTACCCGGCATCCGCTTGGTGGCTTTTTGTTTTATGGGTTTGGGTGTTAGAATATTATTGGAGAGATCAGGGGGAGAAATGCCAACAACAACTGATTATGTTAGCTCGGTTTCATTATTGCCAACGGTTGAATTTTTGGAAACAATACCAAAAAGGCAATGGTCAACAGAAAACGATTATTATGTTAGCTTTAGCCCGATAGATCCTATATTTCATTTCTCAGAAAATGACGAAGTTATTTGCTTGGGATCTGAATCTGATTTTTTGGAATCAAGCTATGGAGATGCAAAGATAAAAAATCCATTTGCATATACTAGACCAGAATCTAGTCCGGTTCTTTCTGTTTATCAAACAGTTAGGATATTGAACCCAAAGCAAAAACCAAAATCAAGTTTTTTGTACCGAAAAAAAACTGATGGGTCTAAAGAGGTTATCCTGGTTTCAGACTCCATCCCTAGCCCCTCTAAGTCTAGTGATACAAATGCGATTGAGGCTCCATTGTCGGATTCCTTTGCTAGAGAGTGTCTATCCTGGTTTGATTCTAGCGCCGATTATTTCATTGGGTTTGGTTCAATATCTGGCGACGTGGGAACGATAGCAGATGGAGATTCTATTGCAATAATATCAAAATCAGAAGATATATTAGCGGGTGCAATTGATTTTTCTACAGCAAGCATACCCTATACTAATATTCAAGTTGTCAACACCGTATCAGCACTTACCCCTTTTGTTAAAATAGAGATGTGTACGGGGGTTGAATATACTCAATCGGGAACATCGCCTAATCCTTCTTTTCTGTTTCTTTATACCGTAAATAGTTCAAGTGAATCGGTCGTCTCTTTTCTCCATGATTTTAAAGAACAGGTAACAAAAGATATGCTTTACGGCGAAGTAACAACAAGTATCAGTTGGAGCCCTCAAGATATTGTAATTATTTAATATGAAATTATCAGGAAAATATTTCTTAACTCCAGAGATAGTAATATCAACCCCTCTAATCTTTAGTGGTAACTATAACCTTGACACAAGAGGTATTAAAAGCCTAGATCAAGGAATGAATGGTTATTATCGTTTTAAAGATACGGTAGAGGAACTTCCGCCAATACCAGATCCATTTAACCCATATATTGATATTAACGACCTGACAACACCCAAGCCAAATCGTTCAACTTATGGGACTTATATCGAGAATTATAATACATCTTATTTGTATGTGTTAAGCCCAGATGATCGCGGCAACAACCATAGCGGGATTAGGTGGATCGTTAGCTTTTCTAAAAATCTAGTAAGAAACAGAGAATTAGAGGCAAGTATTTATGGTCGGGCGGATATAATATCAACAACTAGAGGTACTAGCGGACAAACTATTTCAAATCCCCCCGGTCTTAATGAAGATTTTAACTATACACGCTCTACAGATACGACAACCGAGGCGGGCGGAGACACCTTTTTCTCTTATATTCCTAACTCCATAAAATCACAGATCGCCAGTGGAATATATAGCGGGAGCTATACAGAAAGAAGTAATGACACTTTCGACGGATGGCTGGGAAGTTATTACTATCTTTTTTATGGAAAACTAAAAATATCATCTACCCGTACAATGAATTGGTCTTACACAGGAGGGAGGGCTTAACGAGAAATAAACAAGTTTAAACCCTCAAAAGTAGGCATCCGCCGCCCAACATCTGCATCCTCAACCCGTAGCCACCAATTACAAAATGATTGGACTTGATGCTGTTCGGCTATTGATATCAACTCCGACCATAGCCCATTACAAATCGCTTTATCGGCAACGGATTTATACCAAAGACTCGCTTCTATAAAATGCACGGGAACATCAAACATCTCAATAATTTTAGGTAATCTGTTTAGGATCACCGGAGCATTATAGGTTTTCAAATGAGTTTGAATCCCTACCTCTACCGGAAAATCTTTGGCTAATTCGTGACAGATGTTAGCGATCGCATCCCATTTATTGAATAGGTGGGGTTTGAAATCTCCCAAAATTAATCGAGCTTTGGGATTGGCAATATGCGCGGCTTCACAATATCGCTTTAGGTTATCAAGTTTATAACCAGGATAGCCGACACCTAGATCGTCGGTAAATTCATTTGTTAATACCCATTCATTAATCTTAGGGAATTTTGCAACCCGTTTTTTTATCCATTGTTCTATCGTTTCACAACCGGAAAATGGACAGGGCTTTTGATGTTTATGCCCATAAAGGAATTGCGCTCGGATAATTTTATCTGGGAAGTCCAGAGGGTTTTTAGTGCCGTTCCGGTCAACAAATAACTGCCAATGGTAGCCAATCACAACCCCGTCAAATAGCGTTAAGTCCAAAGGTTGTGAACTTCCACAGGTAAATTGAATCATTAAGTAGCTCCCTCTCCTGCTACCCACCCCCCGTTAAAGGGACGATATAAAATCCCTGTCGAGGTATCTCGCCACGTCTCTCTCGCACTATTGGGGGTCTTGGAAACACTCGCAGGGGTGTTAGTGTGTACGCGCATTCTGGCATCCAACTCAACCCACGTCGTGCCGTTGTAGACATAGGTTAGGACTGAATCATAGTTATTGACCGCCCCATTCTCTTGATATATCCAACGGGTTCCAATCGCAGCCGACCCCGTTGGCGTGGTAGTGGCGACAACCGTAGAATCTCTGGATATAAACCATCTACCGCCCCCTGTGGCAGTGTAGCACGATTTACTGTTTGCTGTTGAGGTAGTGTCTGTTTTAACCAATGCTAACCAGGTTTTTTCTGCAATAGCCCAGAAAGTTATACCATCCTGCAAGGTTGTCACATCTAAAGCCACAATCGCGGCTATATTGGCTTTACTTCCCATCCAAGGCATTATCTTAAATCTCCGCTATAGTTATATTCAACAATACAGGAATAAAGTTAGGGATTGAACCGTTCCAATCTTCCACACTTTCAGAGTTCCAACCATCGCTAGAATCCCACAATAAATTAATAGGAGTATCAGCAGCAAAAGCCTTAACCTCTGTTAGTTTGGGTGTCAGCAGTTTAGTCTGGAGTTGGAATGGAAAACCCCGATCTATCTTAGCATTAACCATAAAAGGTTTTAAGCTAAAATAGGCATCCGTTACAGAAAGATTGCTAACTATTCCCCCGATAATCATAGTATCAGTGGCAGCCGTGAATAGAAGTTTTTGCCCTTCAATTCTTTGGTTTAGGTTCGTTGCGATCGCCATATTTTGTTAGCGTTTAGAACTGTTTATATTATATAATAAAACAATAGTTTTGTGCTGATTAAATTATGATTAATACTCAAGAACTAGAGAATGCGATCACCATTGTGGAAAAATGGTTAATCCCTCAATTCCTAGGAAAGAGGGCAGTATTTATCTATCCCTCTAAAGCTCAGAAGGATTTGGGATTAAGTGAAAAAGTATTCTGGTTTGCAATTTTTTCTTTAGTTGAGCAGCAGAAAATTAGCTTAGGTGAAAACGATTACATGGCAATTTATCCGGCTACAATTGTATTGAGTACCTAGAAAAATTATCCCCACGATGTTTTGCCACATCTGGGGACTTGAGTAAACCTACAGAACAGGCTACTAATGGACAAAGATAACACGGAAAAATACAACCCGCGCTGCTTAACTTGCGGTGGGAAGATGTGGAAGTCTGGGATAACGCCAACCGGAAAACAAAAGTATTTCTGTAATCCCTGTTGGTTGCGGAATCGAAAATCCAATGAAGCCAAGAAAAACCCGCCATGCCCAAAGTGCGGACACAAGATGAAAAAAAACGGGGTTCATTCGGACGGGAGACAAAAGTGGCGCTGTACACCCTGCAAAGCGTCCCAAATTTCAGATCCCAAACCAGAGGGGCGACCGAGAATCCATGAGAAAATAACAACCTCAGACCCTAAGCCCGTAGGGAGGCCGAGAATCTATCCAGGTCGGAATCTGACCGATGCCGAATCATATCTCAGACACAAGAAGAAAAAAGCTATGTTGGCACTCAGGGAAAAGTTTGGGACTGATTAAATTGTTATAATAATAAGTGTCCCCGCAATGTTTCCGCATTCGGGGATGTGAGTTCACCTAGTACCGAGGTTCACTAATGGATGATCTTATCTCATCGAGCTACAATAATTTCGCTATCTCCAAAAGAGAATCTGATGGTTGGGTTAACCTGACTCAGATGTGTAAAGCCAACGGAAAACTACTAGGGCATTTTCTGGCACTCAAGTCTACAAAAGCCTACATCTCAAGCATGGCAGCCGATACGGGGAATGTCGTTTCCAAGTTTATCGAGGTCGTAAAGGGTGGTGACTGCCGATTACAAGGATCTTGGGGACATCCCAAGATTGCCGAAAAGTTGGCTGCATGGATAGAAGTGTCTGCGTTAAATAGAAAAGGTGATAGTTTTGAGAAATTCCACCAAAATAACCTTGCTAAAATGCTTAATGGAGATGTTGAGGTTGTAACCAAGACCGGGCGGATTGATGTTTTGACGGATACGGAAATCATTGAAGTCAAAGATGTTCAGGCATGGAAAAGCGCAATAGGACAGGTTTTGGTTTATCAGCTTGAATTCCCAGATAGACAGCCCAGAATACACCTTTTTGGAAAATGCTCTCAAGATTTTAAACAGATGGTTATTTCTTATTCCGCAAAGCTAAATGTTGTTGCCACATTCTCTGGCTAAAGATTCCCGCTTCGGGAATTATCGAGGTTAAGAAGGGGGGAGATCCTGAAATCGCTATTTTGTTGGCTCAGTGGATCAGTCCTGAGTTTCATCGGTGGTGTAATGCCCATATCTTTGTTTTGATGTCAGACGGCAAAACTTCCCTAGACATTGACTCGATTGATGACCGCTTCTACGATATCGAGGCTTATTCTAGCTGGTCTATTGAGTCAGGGAATTAAGCGATCGCCAAACTAAAACACATAGGACAAAAATGGATATTCTCAAATTTCAGCAAGAGCTATTGAAATATTTTGAAATCAAAGATTTTAATAGCGTCATTAACTATTCAACCTCAAGGACACTTAATCGCCCCGTTCTGGATGTAATAGCATTCGATGAATTACTAGGGGAGAGACACGGGAACTATTGTGAGGAACGTGGTTTAGCAATGAGCGATATTATCATCCTGAATTACGGGACGGAGGCTTGGGAGTGGTTTATCAATCATCTAATCAAACCCGGATTATTTAAAAAGTCTCAACCTTAGATCGATACTGCGATCGCCAAACTAAAAACCCAGAACTTAACATCCTGGGTTTTTAGTTGACATATAGAAAATGCCACTTTTCTATATATGTTTCCACAACACATATAGATTTTCGCTATTTTTGAGATATATTCGTCTTGGTGTGGCACTATACTATTTCAACCTTCTACACTGCCAAAACATCAACAACAGATTCAAGCCACTGCAAATGTTGACGGGTCGCATCCTTAACGCCCTTCTGTGCAGCGAGTAACAGTTTGGAGAACTCAGAACCTTTTGGAGTTGGCAACCAAGCCGGATCTTTCCCGTGAGGGTTTGGGGTTTGCAATCCATTCTCAGCTAATAGTTTATTAACTCGTTGTGCCGAGTGTTTAACACCAGTGCGCTGTTCTAAAATTAATCCGAGTTCCGTGGGCGTGAGAAGTTTTCCCTCAACTTCGACTGTTAGATGTTTTTTGGCTTCTTCCATCGCAGGAGCCAACGCCGGATAAGTTTTAGCGATATTGTTGGCAATAATCCCTGAGACAAGTGTTGGGTCAACATTGGTAGGTCTGAAGACTGCCATAATCGCATCACTAATCAACTGAGGTGAGGGTTTGTCCAACAGGTTCATCCCACCAGTGGACTTAGAATATTTTAATTCCTTTTCGCACCGGAGGAAATATTGTCGAGTTGCCTTCCCTTGTTCCGTCCCTGACATCATGCCTAACGCCTTAAAGCAATCGACGGTGAGATAGATGGATTCGCTAGGACGACCGCCATCAGGGGTTTTCATCCATTCGGATAAATAGTCTTCCCCTTGTTCAAAGTTGCGGGTTAGCTTCTTTTTGGCAGCCTGTTTACTTGAATATCCTAACCATTGCCAAGCGTCTTCAAAATCAACGGGGTATTCTTTACCGGAACCGAGTAAACTTAGAGCTAGTTCTTTGCTAAAATCAATCATTGTGATCCTGTTAGTTAGGTTTACAGCCCTTGGATGTTTCAGCATCGCGAAGGGCGTTTACTATTAATATTATATCACAGTTAATATTAATTAGTCTAACAATTTCCCGATTAAAGCTATGGCGATTACACCCCTGGATTGGATGCTAAAGGGTGTTAAGTTAACTATCTGAATCGTGCGAGTATTTCTTTCTTCTACTTGGCAAATCAATGACACTCAAAATAATACTTTCACATCGACTAGCTTGAGATGTGTTTGTCATCCCACCAAGGAAACGAAAGGCATCAACAGTTAAAAATATATGATGCTTGTAGCGACTATCTTCTGGTTTTTTAAATCTCTTAACTGAATAACCGTCCGCGTATTTGACAGAAGAAACCATGTGATAGTTTTTTATTTTTTCTGAACAATCACTTTTGCTCTCGTATCCCAACCATCTCCAAGCGTCATCAAAGCTCACTGGAAAATCATCTACAGAGTCAAGTAGCGCGATCGCAGTTTCAGTGTTAAAATTAGTCATGGTGATATTGTATGCCAGTGTTACAGCCCTTGGGTATTTGACGTACCGCGAAGGGCAACTTCTATTAACATTATATCACAATTAATATTAATTAATCTGGCAATTTTCCGATTAGTTTAGGCTCAATTCCTGTTAGTTTGGAAAATCTTTGACAGATAATTTCACAATATGCGGGTGATAACTCGAATCCTGCGACGGTGCGATCGCCTCCTGATTTCTCACCAGCAATAATATCCGTCCCAGACCCTAAAAATGGTGAATAAATAATCCCATCATCGGGTGAACTACTTTTATAAATTCTGGCAATCATATCAACGGGTTTGGGTGTGGCGTGACCCCATCGCTCCTCACCCTGAACTCTGGGATATTCCCATACATCGGTCATGTTTTCGTGGGTATTATTGAAATAGGCACGGGTGGCATAATATTCCTTTTTAAGTTTGTCATATTCCTTTTTAAGTTTGTCATATTCCTTTTTAAAAGCGTTGCCAATTGCTTCCGTTTGCAGTCGATTGTATTGATCCTCTTGAGGAAACGACCATTGACTTTTGCTAAACCAGTGATCCGCCATTCGAGGGTGAAAACCAAAAAAATCAGCAACTATTTTATTATTCCATCCCATCTTATCTCGCTCAGATTGTAGATAAATCCTAATAGGTTCAAACCCATCCCAATAATTATCAGCATTATTATTAAAACCTTGTTCACCAACCATATAAAATAAACAGCGTTCTGAGATGTTAGCAAACTGTCTTCCTATAGATGATCCTATGCCGTTCCCATCATACAATCCTGACGCATTTGCTTTATCCCAAACAATCTCATTCCTAAAAGTCAACCTCTCACTATCTTTCAACCCGCCCGAATACCATAACCGCCATAAATCCTCAGCATTTCCCCAAATATAAAAACTGCCATTATCTTCTACATTCCCACGACAAGCCCTAATCCATTTCATCTGAAAATCATCTAGCTTTTCTCGGTAGAGGTTATCATTCAGAACCCCGTCCTTTTCTTTGCCCATTCCATAAGGTGGGTCAGAATGGACTAATACAGCCTTGCCATCCCCCAACAAAGCCCGAACATTCCCTTCAATAGTAGAATCACCGCAGCTTATTCGGTGGCGACCTAACTGCCATATTTCACCCAACTTAACCCTAGATTCAATCTCATCTACCTTATCCAGAAGCTCGGCAATTTCTTCCTCATTTTCCTCTTGCTGTTCAGTATCGCCAAACCCTTCACCCTTGCCAAGTGTCTTCAACAACTCATCTAATTTATAGTCAGGGAAAAACTCACTCAGATCAATTTCCTGAGCGAGATCATTCAATAGATCAAAATCCCATGTTGAGAAATCCGAGGCGGTATTATCAGCGATCGCATATTGTTTCCAATCCGACTCTGATAACCCTTTACGCTTAACAGCAACAATCGTATTACCATCGGCTTCTACAACCAAAACCTTCTCAATCCCTAATTGACCCGCCTCCTCAAAAGTTCCATTACCCGCCCTGATAACATCATTCTCGTCGATCACAATAGAACGGCAAGCCCCAAACTGTTCTAAGGATTTGGAAATCACCTTAGCTGATAACGGCGTTCTTTTTCGGGCATTATTCGGATCGGGTGTCAGATTTGAAATATTTGTTTCAATAATTTTAGGTTTAGTCATATTTAAGTTGTAGAAAGGTTTATAGCTATGTTAACTTAAAATAGTAGTTATTCGTTATTAACCGCAATAAAAAAATTCAGACTTGATTTAATTGAGCAAGCGGTTCAACTCCTACTTGATAAACCTTGGCTAACCAACTGTGAGATAGCCAAACAGATTGGGGTAAGCGAAAGTTCTATAAGGCACTGGAAAAAACACCCGATATGGGAAGAAACCAAATATAAGATATTCCACAAATATGCAGAGGTATTAAAACCAATGTCTGAACAAGAAAAGACCGAACTTAGAGAAAAACTTTTAGAGCGACAACGCGAAATAGATATTTTTAGAAATGCACTAAAAGACAATACAGCCCAATGTTTCAAGGTAACGAATCAAGCCTATCGTGATCTTGCCAAGGATCAGGATGCGGTTAAGGCTTGCGCTAAAGCTACAAAGTCAGGGGTTCATGTCCAATCTAAAAATGCAATGGACGGATTAAAAACAATTATGTTGATAGACGAACATAGTTATCAACTCAGTATTATTATTGAAAACTTCGATAACTCTGAAGATGATAGTGAGGATTAGATATCATGCTTCGAGCTATCCAAAAAGGGGAGCGACTCAAGAAAGAATTAAGGGAAGCAAGGAAACGACGGCAGCAGAAACAAACTAAATCCGGTCGTAATTCCTTAACTCGATTTAAAAATGACCCCGTAGGTTTCTCTCGGTTTATTGGAGTCGAACCAACAGAGGATCAACAGCGATTCCTTGAGAGTGTCCGAGATAACCCAGAAACAAACGTTAAAGCCGCGCACGGGGTAGGAAAGTCTATCGGTTCGGCTGTATGTGTTTTGTGGTGGGTTTTTGCCGTTGACGGTCTGGCAATCACTACAGCCCCAACAGAGGATCAGGTTAAGCAAATCCTTTGGTCTGAGATACGGAAAATATATGACCGCAACAAAGAAAAGTTAGGCGGAACCCGTGGGGAGTTATTTGTCAGGAAATCCGAGACGGCACGGGCCTATGGTTTCACCGCTCGCAACTATGACACCAACTCATTCCAAGGTAAACACGCGGATAGGTTGCTACTCATAGCAGATGAAGCGGATGGCATCTCAGAAATTATTGACGATGGTTTTCAGTCATGCCTAACCGGATCGTCAAACAGAGGGTTAAGAATTGGCAACCCTCTGAATAAACAATCCCCATTCTCTAAGGCTTGCGATCGCACTAATATTACAATCCCTGCATGGAATCACCCCAATGTGGCTTGGGCATATCAACTTGAGGAAGTGATAGATCCGGCTGGTAAGTTAAGGTTAATCCATAGATTAAAACCATCGGTGGCAATTCAACTTTTAGACTCAAATGGATTAGTTAAAACTCAGGATAAATGGCCCCCCGAGTTTCCCCATGATGTCATCCCCGGCGCTATATCCCTGAAATGGATTGAAGAAGTCAGGCAAGACAAGGGTGAGTTTTCTGTGTTCTGGCAAGGTCGGGTAGAGGGTATTTTTCCAGAAGATATCATCGAGGGAATCATCCCTTCCACTTGGTTAAAAGCTGCAAGGGAACGCTACGACTTTAATCCTGAGTATTGGGATAGACGGGCTATTATTTCGCCTTGGAGACTTGGGGTTGATGTTGGGGATGGAGGGGATAGTCACGCCGTTGCATTATGGCGCGGTGATGTCCTTTATGAAGTAGTCTTATATCCCACTCAAGGGGATGAGTTAGACACAATTAGAATTGCTGATATTGTTGCTGAAAAGATTAGGAAACTAGGGGGTGCTTATTATGCTGCGGTTGATAAAACGGGCGTGGGTGCAGGGACGTTAGCACGATTAAAACAACAGGGGTATTTTGTCCGTGGTTGTGCTTTTGGAGAATCTGCTGAAAATAACCATGAGTTTTCAAACCGTAAGACCGAGCTATTCTGGAAACTTAGGGACGGGTTAAGGTTAGGGAAAATAGCGATCGCACCCCTCGGAGATATTGAGGATCAGGTATTCGAGGATCTATCATCACACCGTTACTCATTATCGGGAAAAGGTGGGGAAGATAGACAGATAGCTTGTGAGAGTAAGAAGCACGTCCGGGCTAGACTGAAACGTTCACCGGATGCAGGGGACTCGGTGATCATTGGATCATCTTGTCCCAATCCTACGTTTTCCGATGGGGTATCAGAACAGGATGTACTCAAGGAAAAAGTTAAGCAGCAGCAATTTAATCCAGAGGAGGTATCTGTTAAGAAGGTTAGAGAATTGTTTACTTAATGTTATAATAATTAATTATTGAAAAGATTATGTTTGACTCCGTTTTCTCTCCAAATAGTTCCGCAATATTCCGAGCTAAAACACCTGACTACGTTAAGCCAAAGTCGATAAAAATTAATCTGAATAGATTAGAGAGTGGTGGGGTTAATACTTTAACCGATGCCTTTAGTCGCGTGGTTTCTAAAGCATTAAAGGATTTAGACGGAGCGATTAGAACCAAGGACTCAAAGGCAATTGAGGATTATCAAGCCGTCTTAATTCCTGAGTTGACTAAATCAATTTATGGAATGTGGTTAGGGGGTTGGAACATCGGGCGGAAGCATGGAAACAATGAAATTAAGTCTCAACAGAAAAAGGGAACGGCTAATTTTGATGAGGATCTACTAGATACGGAATTAGCATCTATAGAGAATGTCCCTGCTCAGACTGCGATCGCTAATCGTTCAAAAACTCTGGCATCCGATATTTCCTCAACTCAATGGGGGAAAATTAAGAATCATCTATTTGCAGCAATCCAACCCCAATCCGAAACAGGGGAACCGATAAACAGATCAGAACTTCTCAAGCGGATCAATTCAGAATTGGGTGATAAGGGTTTCAAGAATCGCGCTGAAAAGATAGCCCGCACTGAACTGACTTTTGCTTATAACGCCGGAAGGTTGCAGACTTACAAGGATTCGGGTTTAGTGTCTCATGTTGTTTTCCTGTCAATCATGGATGATCGCCGTTGTCAGGTGTGCGAAGACCGCCACGGGATGACTATTGATCTTAATGATATAGAGACTGTTTCAGCTAATACCCCGCCGATGCACGTTATGTGTCGCTGTGTACTATCTCCCCGTTTGGCAGATCCCTCTAATCAAGATGAGCTAGACAAGGACGGCCAATCATCTAAAAAAAGAAAGTTATTTAATGCACCGCCCAAATGGTTAGCTGCGGGTATCTTAGCAGCGATTCTATTGTCACAGAAAAAGGCACGGGTTCCGGGGTCGGGTGTCGCTTCACCAGGAATTTCGATCCCATCTCCAGTCAGGGAGGCTGTTGAACGGGGACTTGTAGATGTTGCCCTTGCCTCTCAACTTCACCGGATAGCCAAAGCGACGGGAGAGGTGCAGACGGCAGAACAGATCCGTCAACGTCGCAAGAATCAGACTGAATCATTGCCGGGTCAAGGTGTGATTGAGATTCAACCCCGATTATTTTTAAATGGAGTTGAGTTAAACAGCGCCACGCCTGAAGAAATTAGAGAGGGATTAAAAGAATTTTTACCTAAAAAACAATTAGATGATTTAATCAATTATTTACAAGAGAATAAAGTTAGTTCTATTGATGATTTATTGGATGTCAAGGGGATATCTCGCAAAAGTAAAGCCTTTAAAACATTGCAGGGTTTAGCTGATAAAGATAAACTCAGGATTGAATTAGAAAAACTAACCAGTCCTTCGGAATTGTGGTTAAAGAATTTGGGATTTTCCCGTTCAGAATCCAAGGCAATTTTTGACGAATTAAAAGATAAACCTTCTAAGTCATGGAGTGATTTAAAACGTAGACTCAAAAAGCGTGGTATTTCTGATGACCGGATACAGAGAGCTATAGATAAAATTAAATCAATCGAAGCACAAGAAAAACGTCAGGTTGTGGGATTGGATGATTACGTCCCAATGATTCCCGATGATGTGACTTTAGACACTCCAGAGATTGCAGTTGGTAAAATTATCAAACAGAGGGAAATCGGGCTACAACAACGACGCGAAGCCTTACAAGAAATCAAGGATCTAGGAATTGAGTTAGCTAAAATTAGATCCGATGAGAGCAGATTTAATGTCCGTCTTCGTCGCATGAACAAACGGAATCCCAAGGAGTTCGTCTCACCTGAAGAAATTAGAATTAGAGAAGTTAGACAGGCTCGGATTCAAACAAAAATAGAACAAGCCCAAAAAAAAGCCAACGCCATCGGATTACAACTTGAAAAAGCTAATCTGGCACTTAATCAATTAGATATCCCCAATCTCACCCCCGCAGCCAAGCTACGAAACCAAGCTGTTGAGAATCTAGGGAATGAAGGATCTAGTCTGTCCGATGCTACCAATAGCTTAAAGGCTCAAATATCTAACGAGATAGACAGCCAAATGTCTAAAGGTTTCATCCCTCCTAACAAGAAAATAGCGGGGCTAGAACAAGCAAATAACCGTGCTAAATTAATTATAGAACCCGTGTCTAATCTGATTGAAAAAACAAACCTAGAGGGTTTACAATCTAAATTAACTGAACTCCAATCCCACTATCAAAACCTATTAGATCCTCTTTACCCTGAGAACTTTTTTGGGCGTGATATTCAAAATGAATTGACATCACTTCGCGCCGAACTAAAAAGGGTTAAGGCCGAGATTGATAGTTCTGTTAGACTATTGAAAAGAACCGATCAAACCCTCACAGCTACAACCAATCAAACTGAATCAATCTTAGGGAGAATGGGTTATCTAAAGACCGGAGCGCAACTAGAAAAACAAGCTAAAGAACTTGAATCTCAGATATTAGATTGGGAAAATAGAGTTAAGAAAACTAAAAACTACGAGCAAACCTACGAGCCGTTTAGTCAGATAGAAAGACAACAACCGTTAGACAAGTTGACTCAGGATGCTATGGATATTAAAGCTCAAGTCCCTAAGTTCAAAAAGGAATTAGAGAGTAGGTTTAGACCTGGATTAGATAATGCCAAGTCCACTATTTCTGATATCGCTATACAGACTAAAAAACTTGAACAATTGCAGAAAGAAATTGATGGTATTCTAGCTGATACCTCTAAACTTCCCATAACCAAAACTCAAATCCCCGACTCTGACATGGGGACGTATAACGCGGCGGTCGAATTGCGCAAAATATCCCGTGAGATTACAGAGGAAACTAAACGGTTAAAAGCGTTAGCGGGTGCTAGTAGGGTTAACCTTGATGAGTCTTTAAAGTCACAAAATAAAACCTATCAGCAATACGAAAAACAACGGTTTGGGGATGAACAGACTCCATCATGGGAAAAGAATCTATCCCCAATGGTTGAGTCTCGCATCAATCAAATTGAGGATGCTGTTAAAAAGTTGGAAGCCATAGGTCAGGATTGGAATATAGGGTTTTTAATTGATATCGGTCAAAAGATTGATGATGGTGTTGATGCCACGGGAAAAGCTCTCAAGGTTCGGCGGTGGTTTGATGCTAACGGGCTTTCACCTGAAGACTTGACTTTTTTACCGCTTACTGGTAAAAAAGTGGGTTATGAAGCCATTAGACAGTTAGCTGACGAAACTTTAAGGCAGTACAGTATTGTCCAGTCCAGTATTAGAACACTCAAAAAAGATACCCAGTTTAAAGTATTTACTGAAAATGGATTAATTGAGGAAGGCGAGTTTTTAAAATGGGCAGAAGATCAAGCCGTGTACTGGCAGAACCAAATTAAATCATCAACATCTGACAACTGGCAGGGGTCAAGTTATGAGCGAGTTGATAAACTCTGGAAATCTTTAGAGGGTAAAAAGGCTTCAGACTTACAGGCTAGACAATCAATCAAGCCCGATGATGTACAAGGTCAACTACGGAAAACCGTAGGCAAATATCAAGACTGGCAACGTAAATATACTGTACTCAAGGAACAGGGAGAGGTAACAGGGAATGGAATTAGATCCTTAAATGATGCTCAGAAGAAATTATTAAATGAGCAAAATATTCTATTGGAACAACTTGATAGATACAATCTTGATAGCTCAAATCTAATTAGAGATAACGCAGACAACACCCTACAAATATGGGAGAAGGTCAGACAGGATGCTGGTAAACCCGTATTCTTTGATGTGAAAGGAAAAGCTATCGAGAGGGGGGAACTATTTAAACAATTAGATGAGATTGAGAATAAGTTAAAACAATCTCTGAACATGAGAGAAATCAAGATAGAACCGCTAACTTATCAAGCTGATAAAGCCTCGGCAATGATTAGAGATCGGAATATTCTTAATCAAGCCTTGACTGAATTAGAGCCTAAAATATCTGAAATTCAACAACAAATTCAACAGCTTAGTATTGCCAAGAAAGGAACTAAAAAGTTAGAGGCTCAACTGAGTAAGTTACAACTAGAAAAACAGATTAAACAACAGCAGTTAGGGGAGGTTATTCAAGATGTTAGAGACTTGAGATTACCGCCATTACAGAATGAGCAAATCCAAATCCTTAAAGGTCAGATAGTAAATACCCAGAAACAGTTAACGGGTATTCAATCTGAAATGGCAACACTGCGACGGGAAATAACCGCACTCAAAGAGCAGCCGTTAGATGGGTCGGCATCGGGCATTAAACGCCAAAATAGACTTAATGCTTTGGAGGGTAGCATCACCCGCAAGAATCAAGATTTATTTAAGGTTGTTGGGATGTTAAATAATCAGAGGGAAGAATTAGGAAAGTTGAGAGCAGGGAGTTAATGGAATAAATAGCTTAAAGTGTTTTGGTGTATAATAGAAAAGAGAAAAGCCAGAGGTTTTCTACCTTCTCCGGCTTTTCTCAAAAACGTTGTAATAATTTATTGGAAATCTATGTCTAATATAGCATTATCTGGCAATCAAGATCACAGTCAATCCAAATCCCCTTTTGACTCAATTAAGCGCGTTGACCGTGAAGGCTGCGAATACTGGTTAGCACGGGAGTTGATGAAACTTTTGGGATACGTCAAATGGCAAAGGTTTGAGAATGCCATAGAAAGGTCTAAAATCTCGCTCAAAAACTCCAATGGGAACCCAGACGAGCATTTCACCCACTTACCGGGGTTGCCTACTAGCAAAGGTCGGTTTGGGGACGATTATCAGCTTTCTCGATATGCCTGCTATCTGGTCGTAATAAGTGCCGATCCTCGTAAGATTGAAATTGCACAAGCGCAATCTTATTTTGCTGTAAAGTTAACGCTTTTTGACGGATTAATAAAACACTTTACAGGATGCAACCCTGACATATTCCCAAAAACTTCAGGATTTGAACGAGATCCGTCTGGGTTTGTCTATCTGATAGAATCGGTGGGAGTGCAACGCTACAAGATAGGCTACTCAAAAGAAGTTTACAAAAGAGCATCAAATATACAGACATCTACTCCATTTGAAATCAGAGTCCTGTACAGATATTTTTCAGTAGATGCCCCTCAGTTAGAGAGATTACTGCATGAATATCATGATGCCTACCGGATTCGTGGTGAATGGTTTGAACTGCCACTGTCAGAAGTGTCTAATTTCTTGAATGTTGCCAATGAACTTGATCAAGGTATTGAGTTGGATACGGAGTTGGAGTTGTGGGCAAATCAGAAAGGCGAGCGCCAGATGATTATTGGGGAATAATTAACGAAATAACCCCTAGAAATTAGGGGTTATTTAATAAATATAATATTAAATAACGCTAATTAATTAAGATGTTAAATCAAATTATTCATGGGGATTGTTTTGAAGTTTTAAAGGATATTCCTGATAATTATTTCGATAGTTTAATAAGCGATCCACCCGCAGGAATTAGCTTTATGTCAAAGGAATTTGACCATAACAAAGGCGGTATGCTTAACTTTATTAATTGGCTATCTGAGATAATGGCAGAATGCTTACGGGTGATGAAACCCGGAGCTTGTGGCTTGGTTTGGAGTCTCCCTAGAACATCTCACTGGACGGGTATAGCTTTGGAGTTAGCAGGGTTTAGGTTGATTGATATAATTCACCACTGCCAAGGTTCTGGTTTTCCGAAAGGTCAAGATATTGGGAAAATGTTGGACAAATTAGCGGGTGAAGAAAGAGAGATTGTGGAAACAAAAAGAAAAACGCCTTCGTTTAACGAAAAATGGAATTATGGAAATTCTTTACAGACTTATAACCAACAAATAACCGCCCCATCATCACCCGAAGCCAAGCAATGGGACGGATGGAAAACGCCCGCACTAAAACCAGCCGTTGAGGGTTGGTGGTTAGTTCAAAAGCCTATATCAGAATCAAGTATTGCTAGGAATATTTTAAAACATGGCGTTGGTGGTTTGAATATTGAGGCTACAAGAATTGGTGTAAAAGAAAATGACCCAAATAATAGGATAAACCCAACAAAATCAAGCGATTTCCATAAAACTGTGCTTGGCGTTGGTATAGGAAATGTAACATGTCCTAGAGGGCCTAAAGATATAGGACGATACCCTGCTAACCTAATCCTTTCCTGCGGTGCTAATTGCAAAGGCGAGAATCATAGCCCTGATTGTCCGGTGACGGTTGTTGGGGAACAGAGTGGGATTTGTACGAGTGGAGAGAAACCGTCAATCGACAAGGTAACAAGAGGCACTTGTTACGGGAAACGCCAAAAAGGAAATATAAACCATTTTTCAAAAAGCATAGGCACGGCGGCAAGATTCTTCAAACAACTCCCCTTTGACCCCGAAACCATCCCTAGCGTCTATTACCAAGCCAAGGCATCCCCTAGTGATAGGTCAAACAGTGGAGAGATTAAAAACACTCACCCAACGGTCAAGAGTCGTCACCTGATGAAATATTTAATAACTTTAATCACCCCTGAGAATGGAATAGTCTTAGATCCTTTTTGTGGTAGTGGCACAACGGCTTTAGCTTGCAAAGAATTAGGACGTAATTATATCTGCATTGAAAAGGAAAAGGAGTATTTTGATATTGCTTGTGACAGGATTAATCAACCCAGGGAATACTCAGAATTAGAGATAGAAATTAAAGAATTAAACAAACCTGAATTTAAACAATTGAGTCTATTTGATATCGCTTAAATCCCTAACTTTTTATGCAGCAATTTCAACCTAACCGTTTGCAGCGCACTTACTTTTTTATTTGTTTTCGTTTCTTGCCTCAAACTTATCAATTTGGGATTCAATTAAATATTCAATCGCGATCGCAACATAGCCATTAAATAAACCTGCTAGAAACCCAATAGCAGGTGAAAATGGCATGAGTACCAGATACACAATAACAGAAGCCTCAAAGGTTTGGCAGTAGGGGCATTGAAATAATTTACTAAAGAATGACTGTGCCTTGGAGCTTTCAAGCCACACCCGAACAGGATAGAGTAGGGAGTGCTTAAAAATAAACCACCGCAAACCGAGAGACAGTAATAGGAAAACAATTAAATCAGATAGCATTATTTACCTAACGACCATTCCTTGAGTGATTTTAAATCCTGAAATTCCTGATACTGATTAATTAATTCGTCAATATTACTTTTATCCAGTACAACCCTCCCGCCGGAATCATCGGTAATAATATACTTACCATTCTCAATGATTAACTGAGGGCAACAGTTTTGACCTCTACATAATGAAATTTGATATTTTCCTTTTATTTCTGTCATGACATTAATAGGTTTCACGGTGTCCAAACTCCTCAAATGTAACTTTAAATGGTTGCCCTAAAAACCGTCTGGGACTGTCGGGGGTATTAGTTACACTACCACTAACACACTGTTGAGATCCTTTTTGCATCACGCCCGATCCCCCTTGAGGTTCTATCCCTAATATTTTAACATGACGCTCTGTAACGCCCGTGGCATAATCAGCAATATCAAACCCTACATAATCCCAAACCCTTAAAGCCCTAAATGATTTACTGCTTTGAATAGTTGCCCCTTGGTAACGCCTTAATTCCTGAAAGATAAAACGCAATTCTGCCATTTCTTCAATCACGTCAATCGAGAAGCCAAACCGGATATTACTAACTTGTACCCAGTCACCGCCGAAGCGATTAGATACGGAGCCGGGGGACGGGTTGGGGTTCTCTTGATACTTGTCACCCGGAATCATTAACTCTAGGTTTCCACTGTCGTTAAAGTAGGATTTACGGATTGCACCGTCGCCATCCCTCCAGGTCAGGGCTTCATAATATTTATCTTTGATTGAGGATGGAGTTTCAAAAATTAACTTGCCAGTGATTACAGCCATATTATAATTAGAATAGACTTATGAATTTATAATAATATTATGTACTTAAAATTAAACACCCCGCAATTAAATCTAAATACTAAACAGTCCGGTGCTTTTGGTTTATCCCTGGGAGTTCCCGACGGGTTAAGTAAGGAAATATTAGTTAAAGATGATGTTTCTATTGTAGCAGTAAGTCCCACGACCGATCCGGTTTTAATTATCCCTACACCTCAAAGTCAGAAGATTGTCTCAGTTGTTGTCAATAATAAGGTTTACCAATTATCGGAATCAGTAGACACGGCACAACTCGCACCGGATGAATTTATTTATAATCCCTATACTCAACAGGTGGCGATCGCTCAATACTCAGAACCAAAATATATTCAAGTCACATCCCCTGCCAACCCCGTAACCGTATCAGTCCCAAACTATAGCAGTGCTACGAGTGTCTATATTGGTGGGATTAGCTACACGGTCAAACCGCCCGAAACACTTGCTGGAGACTTGGTACAGGGTCAAGCGGTTTACAATTCTACATCCCAAGAATTAACCTTTATTCCTGTTCAGTCTTTAGCCAAAACCATCCTCACAGCCCCGCAAAATTTAGCTGTACAGGTATCGGGAGTTAAGGTAACAGCAAATACTACACCCATTAAGATATCGGTTGTCAACAACACATCTAATATTAATTACGATACTGACTATATAGATAAGTTGCCAACGGTTTTACAATGGTTGCCTTTATTGGGTCAGTTCAGTTATTCCACATCCTTAGAACAATCTCAAAACGGACAGATGAGTTTCGAGACTTGGTTTAGTTATAAGAGTTTAGTTTTGAAACATTTATGCCGGGGCGCAAAGTTTGAAGCGTTCGGGATTGGGTGGCGAGTGGATGGGCTAGAGATTAATGAAAAGATGAGATCGGAGTTATCGCACCCAAAAATAGAGGTTTCAATTTCCTTAACAGATCCCCATTGGTGGCTTGATACAGAGGTTCCTTTGGTTCCCAGAAAGTACAATGACAATGATCCTCTGGATGGACTGTCACCTATTCTCTATTCTGGGGATTGGAAGATTTCTTACCACTATTCATCATCCAGTCCAGGTGTTGATCCTGAGTGCTTAACTAACAGCGCATCGCAACCCGAAAGTAAATTAGCTGAATCAAGAACGTTAACGTGGCTTTGCAGTGAAGCTGGGGGGAAGTTATCAGGAATGGAGGGGGAAATACCAGTCCCCAATGATGTTAGTCCAGAGGAAGGGAGAATACCTAGGAGTGAAATTCAGTCGAGGTTAAGACAGAATAATTGTTTTTTAGATTTATCGGACTCTGATACTGTCTACTGCAAAAAATGGGACTCAACAAAGGAATGGCTATTACAAGAAACGGATGTTTTATCGGCAATTTCTGTTAACTGTTCCACAGGTAAACAGCGATCGCTTACCCCTAATTCCGCCTTTCAACAGGAAATTATTGTGGGATTGCCAAACAGTATCACACCCAAACAGACTATTACCTTAAAGAATGAAGATGTAACTAATATTTATGGGGCTTCTTATATATGGCCGAAGCAAGAAGTCACGGGAGAATTTCTTGAAAAGTTCCAGGAACAGAAGGAGGAAAATCAAGGGAATAGAGCGCCTACACTGCCAGAATACCGAATGAGACAGCGCAAATATGAGCAAAGGACAGAAGACCCTGATATAGCAGCTACACCGCCTAATTCAGTTAATATTAATGATTTGTCGGTTTCCTTCTGGAAGTCTGGACAAAACTACGTCAAGGTTAAACGAGAGATTAAAACTATTGATGGTTTTGAGTTTCAAGTTACAGAACAAAAATATGCTTTCAATGGGCCGTTAGCTAAGGATATTTACGAATACAATCAGGGCGTTTGGAAGTTAAAGAAAGTTGACGTTAGAGGGTTTTGGCAAATAATAGAAGAAACTACAACCCAACATTCTTATAGTCAGGGAGAAACCGCTTATGAAGGCTTATATTTGGGTTATCAAAAAACAGGATGGCGGTTTCACGTTTTCGCTACGGAGCCAGAAATTAATGTTTCAGATTCAGAAGCCGATCCAACGGAACAATATCCCACACTCTCATCTCAACAACGATATAGCGAACTAGGAGACAAAGCCACCGAAGCCGACCGAATGACTAAGGAATTAGCAGGAAAAGCCTATACCCCGCAGCGAATTTCTATCTTTGAGAGGGAGACTTACTATCATGAGCCAATGGATAAATATTACAAAGACGCGGCGGTTCAGGGTGTTGATGAGGTTAAGTGGTGTATGCCAGACGGAACGAGCCGACGATTGGCAGCAATAGACAGGACGTTTCAACAACCTTATATTGTTACAGCTAGGAGTAAAATAGTTAGGGCTATGGCATCAATGGAAGATCCCAGGAATCCCGCAATCAGAGAATTTAATCAGAAGAAACCCAATAACGAAAAGGAAAAGCCAGAATTTCCCCCTTTAACTACAGGCTCGGAAACCTCTGAATCCTACAAGGTAAAAATTAATCGAAGTTTAAACACGCCGGGATATAGGAATACTGGAGATAGCGAAAAAGATACTTTTATTGCCTATACAAAATCATCATCAACAGGGGGGAACGGATCGGGTTTTGGCTCTCAGATTGCAGAAAACAAAACAGAGGAAGTTGAAGGTAGACCGGAATCATCAAGACGACTACCTCCAATCTGGGAGCGGGTAGAGGAGGAGAACCCGGCAGAAACAGAGGAAAAGCAAAACCAATCCGATCCTAAGAGATACCGTTATAAAGTCTGGACACCATCAGCACCGGACAAAACACCTTTTGACCAATTAGTATCGGGGTCAATGAGCTTTCCTTATGCCAAAACTCTAGGGGAAGTCAGGACGGCAATTAAAACCAATCTGGATATAGAGAACGCTCGGAACAGTTACACGGAAAACTTCACCACTTTTTTTAATCCCTCGATGCGTCCAGGTGATCGGCTAACCTATTTTGTTAATGGGGAAAGACGCAAGCGCAGGATTCTATCTATATCTTCTACCATCGTTTTTCAAGGCAATCTGAATAATAAACCTTTTGCCACAGGGACGATGACCCTTAGCGTGGGATATCCGATTGAGATTGATTTTGTATTAGATCAAGAATTAATCCCTAACAGTGCCACAGATAGAGACAAGTTAGGCACAGGCTATCCTTTGGAGGTTTGGCTAGATCCTTTGTTCGGAGCGCAAGGGGTTTTTGAATTAGAGAATGTCCCATCTCGATTAATCCCACCATCAACTTTCTTGTAATTGTTGGGATGTTTGGTTTTTAAGTGGGGGTCGATCCCTTGAAAATCTGATATTATATAGGAATACCCCCGCGACACTAGAAATGTCCGGGGGGATGAGTCAACCTATAACGCAGGTCAACTAATGCAAAGTATATCAGTTTTTGTTTTTGAGCAAAACTCCCTTGATGTCGTAGTCATTGACGGACAGCCTTGGTTTAACGCTTCACAAGTTGCTAAGGCGTTGGGGTATGCAAATCCATCAAAAGCCCTACAGGATAACGTTTCAGGTAAATATAACCAGCAGTTAGATTTAGGTAAACCAGGTAAAAGCCCGAACTTTATCAGTGAACCTGGACTTTATCAATTAATCATGCGGTCAAACCTCCCAACCGCCGAAAAGTTTCAGGAATGGGTTTTTGAGGAAGTCTTACCTTCTATCCGAGAAACAGGTAGTTATACCCACAAAAGAGCTATCACCCCCCCGTCATCGTTTGACGCTTTAGAATACGCTAAAAAAGCCCTCTCATTATGCGGGTTAGAATCTCCCGTTGTGGAGTCATGGGGACTTGTTACCTTAGCATCTAAGATTGACACCGCAAACCGTGAGATTTATCTTGACGCTCAGAAATTAATCGCGTCCAGTATCGAGCTACCTGAAACCCTTTCAACCGTTACAGAGGTTTGTTCCATGTTTGAGGGTAACGGCGTTAAAATGACAGCGCGAGATATGAATAAAATGCTTTGTAAACTGGGTTTGCAGGTGTCAACCCGTGATGCTAAGGGACGGATTCAATATCAACTCACGGAGTCAGGGGATGGGTTAGGGAAGTTGACTTTAACCTCTACCAGTGAGGGTAAAAATGTAGCTCAGTTGAAATGGTATGCGAATAAGTTGATTCGAGCTATTGGCGATCGCGTCAAATAATATCTATGTTGCAGCCCTCTTAATTGAGGGTTTTTGAGTATTAAACAATTAAAACGGAGATTTACAATGTATAACTATTCTGCTATGGAAGTCAGAATCAAAGCCCTAGAATCTGAGGTTGAGCATTTAAAATGTATTGCTCAAATCAATGAAGAACATTTTAAGATACAAACAACTCTATTTAACGAAACGATTAAAACCTTGAATAACAGTGATTCTGTAATAACTGACAGTAACAACATCAACGAAGTTGCGAACAATATTCATGCAAGTATGTCAGACGGAGATCACTATGATCCTCCGTTTACCTACAATGAAGCCTATCTCAAGTGCGAAGAAAAACATGGGGACATTTATCTTAGCGAAATAGATGATTTGCTTCATGCTGTTATTTTATATACTCTTGAGAAATTAAAAACCTATGCTATTGAGAGTCCAAACAACACCAATCTAGTTCGGATAAATATTGACATAGAACCCGATCTCTTAGCTCAACTGAAAATCACAGCAAAAGAATATAAGATATCCCTAGATAAAACTATCAGTCATATTCTCAGAAAAGAGTTTTAACAATTCCGTTTCGACACCCTCACAAAACTTGACAGATGTACGCTCGGCTCTGATAATATTAGTCATGTGGTCATTTCCTCTTGATGATTACTTCCCCTGGGTGTTAAGCGCACCGCGAGGGGTTTTGTTATTATTAATTATATCATTTTTTATTAAGTTGTAGTATAGAACATACAATTTAATAAAAACAATTTACATCCGTCTCTTAGCTTCCACCATAATCCGATCAAAAGTATTTAACATTTCCTGTTCTAAATCTTTACCAACATCACCCGGCGAAGTAACTGTTATCTTTATCCCCCCCACTTCCATCTTGACGTTATTCTCTACGTTCTGAGCATATTGTTGGAATCGAGTGTACTCCGTCTGGCCAATACTAAGACTTGGTGCGGAAGGTGTCCCCATCCGTAAGTCAGGAGGAATGGGATCACTTAGTGATTGTATTTTTTTTAATATCTCATCAAGGCGATCTGATGGAACGTTTAACCCTTGAACTTCGGGGGCTTTCCCGTAATCTATATAAACCGACCCTGATCGTTGTCTCATTGAGGTTCGATCCTCGTGATCTGATGGAACGTTTAACCCCTGAACTTCGGGGGCTTTCCCATAGTCAGTATAAACATATCCCATATTTCGAGGCATCGCCCTTCGATCCTTCCCTGTAATTAATTTATTCAGGTCGGCTTGATTACCTCGTTGAATTTGATCTAGGACGCTGGTATAGTTCCAATCGGTAACATTCTTACCAAAAACATCACTCAAGGCTTCATTGATAATTGATTGCTTTAGTTGTGCTTTCTGTCTTCCCTCTGGCAATGTGTTAGCTAGTTCAGACTTAGCTTGCATCCGGTCTAGCTTTTGTTTTTGGTCTAAACTCATGATTTCCTGTTGTTGGGAAAAATCCAATAGTTGAGACTGTAAGGGTAAAAGTGAGGCTTGCAAAGCTAATCCTTGTCCTGCCATTAGCTTCGCTTCAAGATTCATTTGACCCGCAACGATTTCTTCTGGTGTAGCTCCTGACGCTTCGAGTTTAGCCAAATCAGCTTGTGCCTGCGCTACCTCAGCTTTATTTTGAGCCTGTTGCCCTTTTAATTTAATAGCATCAATCTGTTGCTGAACTTTAGCTTGCTGTTGATTAAGCAACAAGACCTCGCGCTCGGCTTTTTGTTGCTGATCTAACGCCTTTAATTTGATGGTAGCCGTCGCCTGAGCTAATACCTGTCTTTGTTTATCGTTAACTATTAATTGGGAAGCTAAACCCAGTTCAGAGGTAACGATACCCAACCTGTCACTGATAGCCCGTTGTTTAGCCTCAATTAATTGTTTTTGAAAGCTAAAGATTGTATTCTGTTTTTCCAGTGCAGCCGTCTGTTTATCATATCCCTGTTGGATTTGTTGCTGACTTAAAACAAACGGCTTGGTAGCTTTATCAATCTGTTCCTGTATCAGTTTTTGCTTGGCTAATTTCTTTTCAATTTTGGCATTCTCTGATTCAATCTGTTGGGTTAATCTAACTCGTTTTTGTTCATTCTTGTTTATTTCTCCCTGTTGGTTTATTTGTTGACCCGTTAAGTTTAGTTGTTGAGTAAGTGATTCAGTCCGTTGTTTATTGCCTTGAATTTGAAGTTTAATCGCCTCAATTTCTTCGGGCGATCTCTTTTGTTTGGTTGCCCTTTCTAGTTCAAATTTTAGGATTTGAGCCTGGGATTCCGCCTCAAGTTTTTGTGATTGAATCTGGAAAACTTGACGCTTTAAATCCAAATCTGCAAGTTTTTGACGGGTAGCCAAACTTTCTAATTCAGCTTTTTGAGTCCGAACTAAATCAACTTCCCTTTCTTTAATTATTCTTAATTCAATTTCAGCTTGTTTTAATGGGTCACGGGTTAACTTAGCTTGGTTCTGTAGCTGTGATTGCACATAACGCGATTCAGTGTCAGCTAATTGATTCCTACTGCTGGTGATGGCTTCTACAAGTTGCGCTTGTTTTTGGAGTAAGTCATATTCAGATTCTAAAGCCTGTCTTCTTAATCCCGCCCGTTGGTTCTCATTCTCAAGTTGTTTTTTCTGGGTTTCAAAATCCAAATCTTCTACTCGGTTTTTTTCGTCTGCCTCCATTTTTCTAATGCGAGAGCGAGCGATCGCAGTCTCTTGTTCTAAAGAAACTGACTTACTGCCATTAGATTTTAATTCCTCTAATTGCCGATCTAATTCTGCTAACTTTAGTTTTTCTTGATCAATTCGATATTTACTAATTGCATTTTGAGCACTCTTTTCTGATGTTGTACGTTCAGAAAGTCCGACTTCAACCGCCAATTGTTCAATATCTAAAGATTTGATTTTCTCCTGCAATTCCTGTTGAATTAATCGCTCTTTTTCCTTAGCTTCGGCTCCTCTAATTTGGTTTCTAGCTTGTGCGTATTCATTCTCAAGTTCTACATTTTTAACCCCGTTAGCTTTGAATTGGTCAAGTTGACGCTTTAATTCATCGGCTCTTAATTTAGATTCTTTAATCTGCAAGCCCGCCATTTTTGTCTGAGCATTTTCTTCAGACAAACCCCGTTCAGCTACCTGGGCAGAAATCAAGGTTTTCTCGGTTTCCATAGCCTGAATTTGACGCTCTAATCGCTTCTGAATTAGCTTTTCCCGTTCATTAAATTCAGCTTGTGCAATCTCAAGGTTTGTCTGTTTAAGTTGATTCTCTAGGTCGGTAACTTTGATTCCATATTGTAAACGGAGTTCAATTTCTGACTCAAGTTGTTTTTTCTGTAACCCTAGTTTTTCCTGTTGCAGTCCAGAGGTTTTCTTGATAACATCTTCCTCTGTGGCTTGACGGAGTTGCCCGGCTGTTACTGCGGTAGAAGATTCTAACTCAATTTGGGAGATTCTTTCTGCCGTCGCTTGAGAGCTAAATTGGGCGATTTGACTGATTAAATTTTTCTGGGTATCAATATCAAAAATAGAACCCTTAATCTGTTTTCCATCCTTGGTTAAGGTAATAAATGACTTATCTAAAACATCTTTAACTTTGTTGGCAACATCACCACTTTTTAATAGATTCCGGTCATAGTTTTGCAGGATTTGATCTAGTACCGCTTGCCCTTCAGTTCTTTGCTGTTGGACATCTTTTAAAAATACTTTACCCTCGTCAATATATTTTTCTTTAAACACTGAGAAGGCATCATCTAAAGCGTTATTTCCCTCTAATGGATTAACAGACGAAGCTACCACCGCTTGCTGTAATACTGGTAGAGTCTCATTATAATATTTGGTGATTTGTTCCCTAGCTTGTTTGAGGGCTTCGGTGCGTTTTTGGAGGTTATCAATTTGAGATTGAGCAGCATCAAATTGATCGTTTAATTGTTGTTTTAATCCTGTGTCTGTAGTCTCATCAAGTAGTTTTTGCCGTTCTTTTTGTTGGGATTGATAACCAGATATTAAGAGTTCGTTGGCTTTAATTAAATCATTAGTTTCCTTATTCTCTTTTTCCAGAACAACACCCTGAATTTGTGATCCTTTTGATGCTAATTTTCTGGCTTCCTCTGTTTGAAACAATCCGGCGTTAAGTGCTTTAGTTTGCTTAATTGTCTCAACAGTTTTATCACCAACGGGATCTAAAATCTCGTTTCTGAGTTTAGATTGCATCTTGATTAAGCGATCGCCTTCTCGGTTAGCGTTAGCTTCTGCAACGGTTGTGATGCCTTTTTGTGGGTTATAGAGAGTAGTTATAACCGCAGCGTTAAGATTCCCTATAAAATTAGTAGCTTTCCCTAAACCCTCTAGCGAAAAGATTTCCCCAATCCTATCCCCAATTCCCTTCTCAATTTCACCTGGTGCGCCTGCTCTAAAAGCCTCAATCTGATTTTGAAGTATTGATAATTCCTGAGCCGTGACTTTTCCATCTTCCCCTGCTTTTTGCATAGCCTTGGACATGGTTGCGAACTGTCCAGAGGTAAGATTGCCAGCTTCTTTTAATTCGTTTAATTTGTTTTTGAGGGGATCGAGTGCGTCGGCGTTTCCGGTGTTGGATTCCGAGAGTGCAACTAGATTGGCTTTAAACTCCAATAAAGCCCCATCCTTTCCAGATTCCTTTTCTAATTCCTTGAGTGCCTTAGTTATCTCGTCAATGCCTTTGCTGATTTTATTGGCAGTACCGCCGCCGAAAATATGAATAATTTCTTTGCCCGCAAGTGCAAACGCCGCACCAATAGCCAAACCTAATGGAACAATAGGGCCGAGTGCCGTGATAGCTCCCCCGGCTAACTCAATAATTAGTCCAAAACTAGACTTGACACCCTTACCAATAGCTGAGAACGCACTACCTGAGACAGATTTTAAGGATTCAAATAAAGACACCTGAGAAGCAATGGCACGCGAAGCTATAGCCGACCGTTCCCTGGTTCTGTTTAAGTTACCAAAACCCCGACCCGCAGCCCGATCTCTCAATGAATCCCGATCTACTCTCGGAGCATCACCGCCACCCGACAGAAAATCACCAAAGGATAACCCATCACCGACGGCATTAGAGGCAACAGACGCAACCCCCGCATCTCTGGCAGCCCGTCTAGTTCTGATATCTTCTAATAACTGCCGACGCTTGTTTTTAGCTTCTCTATTTTCTATTTCTGCAAAGTCTCCAAAGGGTAAATCAATACCAAAACTTTCGCCAAAGGTTTTCCCTTCTGTGTCTGGGATTAAACTGTCTAACCTTTGTTGCCGTCTAATCTTATTTCTGCGTTCCCGTTCTGCCAATAATTCCCGCCGTCTGGTTTCCCTTTTTGCTTCGGGGTCTACCTCTAACATTTCCCCAAAACTATCGGGGGAATCTGGGATGTTTTTCTCTATTTCAGCGCGTCTTTTGGCAGCATAGGCTTCAACTTGCCGATCCATCTCAGACGGTTGAGGGCTTTTTATTTTTTCAATCCCTTCACCTGCTGTATTTTTAAGGGTATTAAAATATTCCTGCGTCTTTTTGGTTAATTCTTGAATTGCAGCTTTTTGACCCGAAAACTTTCCTGTGATTTCCTCAATCTTTTTGCCAACCGTTGTACCTTTGATTGCCTCAACAAATTCAGCAAATTTACCCTTAGTGCTATTGATTACTACACCGCTATTTTTAACTACTTCTGTTTGGTCAACAAATCCCTTAATATTCTTTTTAATAATATTGTTAGTTTGTTCTCTGGCAGCGTTTACGGTTTTTTGAATTACCCCTTCTTTAACAATAGCGTCCGTCGCTTCTTTAGTTACTAATAATCGAGATTGATCAAGTCCTAACAATTGCTTAACAACTGCACCGAGTCCTTTCTTCTGTAAGATTAAATCTTTAATCACGGCAGCTTGTTTACCAAGTTGACCTGTGATTACTAAGTTAATGACTCGCAGTAAGGCAAAGTTACCGAGTACAGAAATTACAGCGCCCGATAGTTGCTTGAATGCTAATCCGACCGTTTTAGTTTGAATTTGAAATGATAGATAAGCACCGATAGCCTTCTTAATCGGGTCGGGAATATTGGCAACTAATTTACTCGCCTGTTCTAAATAAGCGAGTCCAGGTTCAAATACAGGTGCTAATGATTCTCCTAACTGGATTATTGTTTCTTCAAAGCGGTTGGCTATCTTTTGAAACCTAGAAATCTTGTCATCGGTAGCACCCTTAAAAACTTCGTCTAAACTGGTGACGTTGGCGTTAGCTTTGATGTTTGCTGTGACATTTGTAAAGTCCTGTCCTTTATTGGAATTTAAACCCAACGCCGTCCGATAAGCTAGGGTATCTGGTAGGATTTGAGCTAACTTGGTTTGATCTCCCCCCGTCGCTTCAAAAATATCTTGAACTGATTTTGCCAGCCCTTTTTGCTGAACTTCTCTAATATCAAATCTAATCCGGTTTCCTTCTTTATCTCGTAGTTTAGCGATCTCTTTTGCAGCTTCGGGTGTTTTATCAATAATACTTCTAGCTAAAGCCTGAATACCTGTTAATGCCACGGGTGTTGATGTACCTTGGGCGGTTAAGACTGCCGTTGCTGCGGCTAAATCTTCAATACTAATCCCTGCGGTTTTAGCTACTTGAGAAGCCTGTCCGAAAGTTTGGGATAATTCTTGAATCGTGGTAATCCCATTTTCTACCGTACCATTTAAAATAGCCGAAACTCTGTTAGCTTGAGATGCTTCTAAACCATAAGCCCGGAGGGTTTTTGTCAATAACTGAAGTGTGGCAGTCGGGTCAACGGCTTGACCGCCAGCCCCTGCAATTCCGATTAATTTAGATCCTGATTCTAATACCTGTTGAGATGTTTTTTCAGAAGTAAAACCCCCAGACAAAACTTCATATTGTCCGAGTAATGCGTCGGTTGTGGTGACAGTATTATCTAATTTATCCCTGAGTAACTTTTGGATCTGTTTCCTGTTTTTATTTAAGTCGGTAGCCGTTGCCCGTCTTGCCGTCCCCGATTCTGTAAACTCAGTGGAGGATTTAAGGATAGTCCCAACCCTTGCGGACGCACTCTCAACGGCGTTGAGTTTGGCAACAGCTACCTGAGCAAAACTTTCAACCGCAACTTGACTACCTGATATAGCATCCCTTAGAGTCATAAAGCCTTGAATGGAATCGGTAGAGACACCCGACCGATTCATTTGTTCTAAAGCCTGTGGAATCCTGTTTAGGGTAGCGTAGGCATCGGACGCACCTTTAGCTAAAAGTGAAAGTTGTTGAGCATAAAAAGCGACGTTAGATGCCTTGCCTAATAGACTTCCTAGTTCTTTGTTGGAGTTAACAATTTTACCGAGATTTGTTGCTAAGAGTTCGGCATTTTTAGATCCCAATAAATATTGAGTAGCATTAGCTCTTAACCCTTTCTCAAGCAAGGGAAGGGCAGCACTAACCGCAGTGGAAGCTAGTTGTAAATTTGTTAATTGAGTTGATGCATTTGAAACACCAGCAACAAATCCATCATCAATTAAGCCTAACTTTAAACTAGCGGTTGCGTCTGCCATTGTTTTAACCTCCCTGTACCCAGTTAACTAAATAATTGGCAATCTTTTCTAATAAGATTGGATGCCAGAATATAAACGGAAAATCACGTTGTAATCGAGAGGCTTTGGTTAATGCTGTCCCAAATACTATCTGTGATTCAGTGACTTCAAAAACACCGTAGGGATGCCCCTCGGCTGTTAATGACTGTTGAAGTTCTCCCGTGTCTCTAAGGATTTGACCCCCATAACGTCTAGGGTTTTGGACTAGATAAGATTCCGAGAGTGATCGCCATTGAACACCCCCGTAAACATCCCCTCCAACTTCTGTTAATGGGGCGTTATTGAAACGGGTATCTACATCTTCTTGCATCATCAAACGAATCGCGGGGGCGGCGGCGGTGATATCTTCCGCCCTGAGTTTAAACCCTGCAATCCGTTTAATTTCTTTGTTGATTTCTGATGAATCAATGCTAAGTTTGATCCCCATTTTCCCCCGTGTTTGCATCTGGAAAGAATGAAGCCATAGACAGAATCCGTGGCATCCGTTCCCCTGAGATTGAGATCCTCAATTCCCGTTTTAGGAGATCGGCTTTTTGACCTTTCAAAGTTTCCTCAGCTTGACGTTTTGCCCGATCCTCGTCGCTCATCCGATGTTCAACAGTTTGGAACAACAAACACTCAAGAAACTCAGCCGGATACTCTTTCGAGAGGGCGATCGCTCCTTGAGGTTCGTAGGCTTCTACTAACTGAGCTAATAGGTCTATTTCGTAACTTCCACTGCTTCTAATTCGGCGAGTTCCTTCTCCCGTATTTTCTGCCGTTCCCTCTCTTTGTCCACTAGGATTTGCAAAAAATTGAGATTGTGCAGATCCGCTATTGTTCCGGGTTCGATTAGCGTGGCTTCGCCTTTAGCGTCAACATCTCGATTACCAGCGTCATCGTAGGACGTGGTAACAAATAGTCGGGTAATTTGGGGCCAGTCATCGGCATCAACTAAAGCCTGAAAATCAATCGGGCGGGTTTGACCGACAACCGGAATTAATGTTGATAATTGTTGGCACAATGGGATAAAGGTTTCATGGCAAAATAAGTCACCAATAGATCCCCCAATCTCAACATATAACTCAAGAATTAACTTCTGAATTTCTGCAATTTTTCCCCATTTAACAAAGGGTGCAGCCGTGATTAATTCAGAGGTGATAAATTCCCCCGTTATCGGATCATAATAACTAACTGTTGCCGTCCGTCTGGGTTGTCTTTTTTTAATTTCAGTCATATTTTTAAGCTGCACAGTAAACGGTTTCGGCGGTGTCAATTAGTTTGAACGGGTCGCACCAGTCAAGGGGTTGGATGATCTGCATGGGGATTTGTAGCTGTTCAGAGCTAGGATCAAACTGACCTTGAGATGGGTCAATAATCACCTCTGGGATAAATATAATCATTACCCGTTTGTCAGTCCCGACAACTAAACCAGAAAACTCATGAGCGTTTAAAGGATCACCCATAGAATTGCCAGTGATTGACCGACTAATTGAAAGGGTAACAAACGCCCCATCTTCAACTAAGTTATCGGAAAACTTCAAAGCCCGATTAGCACCAACAGCAAAAGTATTGGCGGTTGTCCCTGTAAAGGCAGCATAAGGTTGTTGAGTCAAAGGAACTGATTTTTTAGCCCCTGTGATATCAGTTTTAGAGCCATAGGTTTCAGCATCAGCTACCACACCAAAACCTACCTGTCCAGTCGTTGCAGCCGCATAGGTAGCAGTCTTGACCTGAACTTGAAAGGGTTGGGTGACATCGTAAGTACCACTTTCAACTTTTTTGCCCATAGCAAACGCCATCATCTCGAAGTTAAAACCTGAGTAGGTTAGTGTGGCTACGGGGTCGGAGCTTTGCACCAAGATGTCATCGGTGATGTTTTCCCCTAAGTTGTTGCGTCGGGTTGTTTTCCGAGTTTGGCGGTTAGGGTTAATGGTGATGTTTGATGGAGTTTTCCAGTTATAAATTAATCCGGTTTTTAAATCTCTCAGGGTTGCATTGGTAGAAGCAACAAACTGAAACGTTACCGCATCGCGTTGTGACTGCATTGTTTTAATCCTCTAAATAATCAATTCCCGTAAAGCTAAAACGCAAGAAAGCATAGACAGGTTGAGATAGTTCATTTACCATGATTCTATACTCGGATCTAAAGCCTCCTTGTGCTATGATTGGGGAACAGTTCTTAGACTCTTTCCACTGAGTTAGAGCTTCGTTTAATTGCCAACTAACCCATCTCAAAATGCCCGGCAAAAGCTCCTGATCTGGGAATGATAGGCAATAGGAAATTACAAAGCTGGTTTGGCTTTTCGGGTGTCCATACTCAAAGTTGTCAGATAACCGATAAACTTTGAGTAATGGAAACCGCGATAAGTCAGGATTGACGGCATCATAACAAACTGTATCCCGACACGCGATCAGATTGGGGTCAATCTTTTTAAGTTCAGAATTTAACCACTCCTGCAAATATTTAGCTAATTTAAGACATATAGGATCAAGCATATCGAGTCCCCCTTCTTTTCAGTCTAGGGGTTTGCTTTGTTTTCCGGCGTCTTAAAGGTTTGGAGGCATCACAACAGCATCCTGGTTTTGCAAATTGAGCGAGTTTAAGATTAGAATTAAAGTCTTTTTTCTTAGTGCGTCTCTTGGTAGTTGCCTTCTCTTGTACTCCTAAGTCATTAGGGGAACTATCAGAATCATCTACTTTGTAACGTTTACCATCTCGGATAACGTGGGAAATCTCATCAAGAGTAGCCACACCTTCAACATCGTAAGGCTTCCCGTTTAAAGAGGTTCCTCTATTTCTAACTTTTGCATTTTTAATATTAACTTTTAAAACTTCCCCTCCATCCGCAATTTTATAATCAGACGGATTACTCAATCTTTCTGAAACGTAAGACTTAACAAAGAGTTTATCCCCAGGATTTAATGTTTTTCTTAAATCCTTGCTTGGTACACTTCCAGACAACGGCGGCGGAACATCCTTCGTTTTCATCACGCCTTTTAATTTATCGTAATCCTTTTCGTAATCAGGGCTATCATAATATTCATGCTCTTTATAGCCTTTTTCTTTCATCTTATTAAGAACATAAACCCTCGCCTCTCCTTCTGTTTCATAATCCCCTTTTATTGCTTTTTTTCGTCTCTCATTTATAAAGTCTTCATTATCAACAACAGGCTTAAATCTATCGACTTGCGATTGATAATGACTTTCGTACCCTTTTGGAACAGTATTATTTTTTATTGCAGTCGAATATTCGTTATAATTATCTCTGTGAAAATCAGGAAGCCCCCGCATTAATGCTATAGATACTTCTTCCTCTGTTCCCTTTGGATCTTTTGAACTGGCAATAATATCCTTATATTGTTGATCAACTGATTTACCCCCCGCACCCTTAACCCCTGTTGAATTTAGGGATGGTTTGGGGTCTAATTGTGTTTTTTGTTGTTTTGCAATATTTTCAACTTTTTCAATTACGTCATCCATCGCTTCATTAGACATTCCTCTGAAAC